>Ga0247742_10000944_pt1 | contig 21634 bp, 14 predicted proteins | sample UWRJL208509C2_FD_180944 | JGI IMG/M metagenome (GOLD analysis project Ga0247742, IMG submission 180944) | Plant litter microbial communities from Arlington Agricultural Research Station in Wisconsin, United States - UWRJ-L208-509C-2 | ecosystem: Environmental > Terrestrial > Plant litter >... | reverse complement strand
TATCACGACGTCCGGCTGCGAAAGCATGGGTACATGACTGCTCTCGACCTCGACGACCGTGGCTCCCATGCGCCTGGAAAGGAAACGCTGGAGGTCGGGGTGCACCGTGTGATCGTTCCTGGCGAGTACGTACCAGCTGGGCTTGGACTTCCACGCAATGTCCTGAAGTTTCTGCTGCTGGAAGAGGTCGGCAACCGGGGCGTAATGGGTGGCCCAGACGAGCTTCTGTTCGGCTTCGGGAAGATCGCCCGCGAAGAATTCAACGCCATTCGGAAGCATCCAGGCACGCCCGTCCGCCACTTCGACGCGCGAAAAAATGTCGGATGGAAATTTGTCGAGCTGGCTCTGCACGGTCTCCCCGACATCCGGCGCGACCGCTGCGATATACACCAGCCCGACGACGCGTTTGTCGACGCCCGCGGCGGTAATCGTGGCCCCACCGTAAGAATGGCCAACAAGGACAACCGGGCTGCCGACGCGATTGAGCGTGCGCTTCACCGTAGCCACGTCCTCTTCGAAACTGTCGAGGCCGTATTGAACGGAAATCACCTCGTACCCCTCCGCCTGCAGGGGAGGGATCACTTTACTGAAGCACGAACCGTCAGCCCAGATACCGTGGCAAAAGACGATGGTGGGTTTCTTCGTAGACATAGGAGGCTCCTCTTAGGTTAGTGAGTGTGTTGCTGGCACACCTGCATTGCGGACAGCGGCACTCGATCGCATCGACGCGAGGAAGCGGCCGATAACGGCGCACTCGGAGGTCGGTGACCAGGCCAGGCAGAACTCGACCCGGGCGTTCTCTTCGTCGATCGGCTTGAAGAGCACTCCCGGGAAATTGACCTCAGCCTGGCTTTGCTGCGCCAATGTCACCCCAAACCCCGCCGAGACAAGACTGAAGACAGTCTGCTTTCCGGCGGGAACGGACTCCAGTGGAAGACCGATTCCGATCATCGAGGCGTAGAACTCGCGCATCGCGTGGCTATTGGCCCAGTCCTGCACAAACACTTTCTCGCTGTGCAGATCGTTCCACTTGAGCGTGTGGCGCTGGGCCAGTGCATGGTCCTGGGGAATCGCAGCTACCATGCGCTCCCGATACAGCGGCTCCATCACGATCTGGGGCCAGGGCGTGAAGCTGGGTACGAGGGCTACGTCGATGCGTCTTGCAACGAGATCCGAGAAGATCTCGTGGTCGGAGAGTTCGTACGTTATGAGCCGGACATCCGGATAATCATTCCGCCATCGTGCAAGCATGCCGCGCAGCGGCTCACCCAGCGGCGGCGAACGAACGCCAAGCCGGAGCTCTCCGAATGCGCCTCGCGAAGCATTTTCCGCGGCACTTGCAACGGCGTCGAGACTGCTGAGCATGCGCCTGGTTTCTTGAAGGACTGACGAGGCGGACGGAGCCAGTCGCACACCGCGACGACTGCGCTCGAATAGCGTCAGGCCAAGGTCTTCCTCCAGATTACTGACGCTTCGCGTCAGCGTGGAAGTCGAGATGCCAAGCCATGTCGCCGCGGCACTAAAACTGCCGTGATCCGCGACGGCGACGAAATATTTGAGTGCCACGAGTTGCATAGTGGACGCCATTCATTTCCTAGCGATGCACGAGCCCGAACACATGGAGCAGCCTATGCCTGGTTGCTCCCATCCGCTAGGCGGGAAACGCCGAAGTAATTTACAAATGAAACACTTGCGGTCGAGCCAGGAGGCTGCCTGTTTCGGCCGGCCAGGCTGCGAGCGGGGAGCTTAGTTGTTTCTCAAGGCCCGTGAAATCCACACGCTGGCAACGCGTATTGCTTCGGGAGCAACGGCCGGGACGAGTCGTTATGATCGCCGCATGACGCACACCTCGACCTCCACCGCTTTCGATCCGCGCATCCGCGACGATGACCTGACGCACCTCGCGGTGCACGGCGTTCCATCGCTTCCCACGCCCGGCAAAAGCGGGTACGCCGGCAACGGAAACGCTCGCATCTGGTACGCCAGTTTTGGCGCCGGGCCACCGGTGATCCTGTTGCACGGCGGTCTTGGAAACTCGGGTAACTGGGGCTACCAGGTCCCCGCGCTGGTCGATGCAGGCTATACGGCGATCGTGATCGATAGCCGAGGGCAGGGCCGTTCGACCCGTGATGAGCGGCCCTATAGCTACGAACTCATGGCATGCGATACCCGCGCCGTCATGGATGCGCTTGGCGCTTCCAGGGCCGCCTTCATCGGCTGGAGTGACGGGGCGGATACCGCCCTCGTGCTGTCGCGAGAAACGCCCCGCCGCTCTGCGGGCGTGTTTTTCTTCGGCTGTAATGTCGACAGCACGGGTGCCAAGGCCTTCCAGCCGTCGGCGGTGATCGATCGCATCTACAGCCACCATGTCAAGGAATACGCAGCGCTTTCACCTATCGAGGGTGGCTTCGAGGCTATGCGCGACGATCTGGGCGTGATGCAGGCGGGTCAGCCGAACTATGGGCCTGACCAGTTGAGGGAGATCGACGTTCCGGTGTGGAGCGTTCTGGGCGAACGCGATGAGTTCATCGAACGCGAGCATGCGGAATACATCGCTCGCACTATTCCGGGCGCCCGGTTTGTCCTGCTGCCGGATGTCAGTCACTTCGCTCCGTTGCAACGGCCGGAGGCGTTTAACCGGGTGATGTTGGCGTTTGTGGAGCAGTCCTTTCCGGCTGAAAGGTCAGAGCAGGTCCAGCGTTAGCCTCCATGAGCATCGACGTTTAAACGGGACACTGAAATGAAGACAACGGCGCTTTGCGCGATCCTGGCAATCACGATACTTCCCGGTGGCGCAACGCTCGCGCAGGATCGAGAACAAGGAATGACCCGGCAACAGGCCGACGCGTCGGTGCAGGCCATGACAAAAAAGCACCCTTACGTGGGGACTGACGTCTACCCCCTCGCGAACGACGCAGGAGAGACGAAGTTCTATAGCTACGCGCTCATTTTCAATGAGCCGAGGGATCCCACGATGACTGCCGGGTACGTCAAGGTGAACCGACGCACGGGTGAAATCATTATCGATGCGGGAACGTTGTGCTATCACTACCCCGGCTACCCGGACAACGAGCCTATCCAACCTGGTCCTGGCGTTGATCTACCCCTCGATTGCAATTGATCGCTGCGGCGGATGCTACGACCGCGTACGCAAGCTACATCGCGACCCAGGAAGCGTCGCTTAGCCGCCCACACGCATCAGCAAGGCCTCGCAGTCATCGTTCAGCCGCGTCACGTGCAACTGCTTCCCTTGTTGGGCGTAGCGACGCCGGAGTGCCTCGATCGCCTCGACCGCGGAGTGATCGTCCAGATGCGCGCCGGAGCAGTCCAGTTCTACGTACGCCGGGTCGTTGTCCACGTCGAACATGGCCAGCAGCCGTGATGTGGCAGCGAAATACACCGTGCCACGCAGAAGATAGCGACGGCCACCGTTGGGAAGATCCTCGCGATTCACGCTGAGCCGGTCGGCGTGCTTCCAGGCAAAGGCGATCGCGGAGATAAGGACACCGCACAGCACGGCGGTGGCGAGATTGAACAGCACCGTGATGACGGTGACAGCAACGATGGTCAGCGCATCCGAGAGCGGTAGCCGGCGTAGCAACGGTAAGCTTCCCCAGGCGAAGGTTTTCTGCGCCACCACCAGCATGACGCCAAACAGCGCGGCCAGTGGGATACGTTCGATCAGCGGCGAGAGAAACAGCACGAAGCACATCACCAGCACACCTGCCGTGATGCCAGACAAGCGCGTGCGGCCGCCCGAGGTGAGGTTGATCATGGTCTGGCCGATCATCGCGCAGCCTCCCATGCCGCCGAACAGACCGGACACGACATTGGCCGCCCCCAGTGCCATGCACTCGCGATTCGGCTGGCCTTCGGTGGCAGTGATTTCATCGACCAGGTTCAGCGTGAGCAGCGTTTCCAGCAGACCGACCGCGGCCATCACCAGTGCATACGGAAATACGATCTTCAGCGTATCCAGCGTCAATGGCACCTGCGGCCAGTGCAGCAAGGGCAGGCCGCCCTTGATGGAAGCGATATCACCGACGGCGCGAGTGTGCAGGCCGAAGAGATGCGCGATCAGGCTGACGATGACGATCGAGGCCAACGCGGAGGGCACGACGCGCGTCAGCCGTGGCAGCAGATACACGACCAGCATGGCCACGAGCGCCAGGCCGAGCATCAGGTAAAGCGCGTTGCCGTTGAGCCAGCCGCCGCCAGGCGCATGCAGATGTTCCAGCTGCGAACCGGCGATCACGATCGCCAGGCCGTTCACGAAGCCGAGCATGACCGGATGCGGAATCATCCGTACCAGCTTGCCCAGCCGTAACACGCCGAACAGGAACTGGATCAGGCCACCGAGCAGCACGGTGATCAGGAAGTATTCGGCACCGTGCTGTACCACCAGGGCCACGATCACCACGGCCATCGAACCGGCAGCCCCGGAGATCATGCCCGGTCGACCACCGAAGGCTGCCGTGAACGCCGCGATGATCGCCGCGCCGTAGAGGCCCATCAACGGGTTCAGATGCGCTACCAGCGCGAACGCCATGGCTTCAGGGACCAACGCGAACGCGGTGGTAAGCCCGGCCAGAAGGTTCTGGCGGACGGAGAGGGTGGAACTGGACATACGATTTCCCTGCGCAGCGTGCTGCAGACAGGCTCAGGCCGCTACGAAGCCACGCACCATGCCATGGTGCACTGCGTCAGGCAAGGTGCGGGTGATGACGAAGCGCACTTGTCGGCGTTCGTCAGGCTCCTTATCGTGTGCCAGCCCTACTTCTGAGAGCGGAGAGCATGCTATGGATGTCGTATCGCTGCGCAAATTGACGCTGTTCTGCACCCTGGCGCTTGTCGGGGCAACGCTGCAACCCGCCGCCGCTCAAAGCGCTCCCTCACCCGCTCAAGCTGCCACGAGCAACACCGAAACGCCGGTGGCGCGACCCGCGGACGTGGCTTCGATGAACGCGATCATCGAAGCGGTCTACGACGTGATTTCAGGTCCTAAAGGCCAGGAGCGCGACTGGAATCGCATGCGTTCGTTGTTCGCGCCGGGCGCACGCCTGATTTCCGCACGCGCAGACAAGGATGGCCTCACCACAGCACGCGTGATGAGTCTGGAGGACTACATCCGAGTGGCCGATCCCAAGCTGAAACAGGAAGGTTTCTTCGAGCGTGAAGCACACCGTACCGAAGACCTTTACGGCAACATCGCCCAGGTGTTCAGCACTTACGAATCACGCCATGAGGCGGGGGGCAAGCCATTCCAGCGCGGCATCAACAGCTTTCAGCTGTTGTTCGACGGCCACCGCTGGTGGGTGATGACGATTTACTGGCAAGGCGAGACCCCCGATTTTCCGATTCCCAAACAGTACGGGGGTTGACCGGGCCGCGGCTCCTGACATTACTTGGGTGTAAGCCGGTACAGGCCACCGGGCTGAGCGTCTTCCAGTAACCAGAGCGAACCATCCGGCGCCTCTTCGACGTCGCGAATGCGTTTGCCGAGACTCCAGCGCTGCACCGCCGTCGCGCCGCCCTTACCGTCAAAGGTGACGCGAATAATCCCGAGGCTGACAAGGCCGCTGATCAAGGCGCTGCCCTTCCACTGCGGGAACATGCTGCCCTTGTAGAACATGAGGTTGCCGGGTGCGATCACTGGCACCCAATAGATCACGGGCTTGGCGAGATCGGGCCGCGTATCGGGGGTAGGGATCGGCACGCCGTTGTAGTTCATGCCATACGAGACCAGCGGCCAGCCGTAGTTCTTGCCACGCTGGATCAGGTTCAGTTCGTCGCCGCCCTTGGGACCGTGCTCGAGCTCCCACAGTCGACCGTCAGGCCCGAAGGCGAGACCATAAGGTGTGCGATGGCCGGTGGTCCACGTTTCGGACGGCGTGAGGTTGGGTCCGGGGAACGTATAGGTACTGACGACAGTGGCCGTTTTGGCTGCTTCGGTATCGGTCGCCGGATCGATCAGCGAGATGGTTGGAGAGCCAACCTTTCCCGCCCATGGATTGCCCGGCGCGGGTTTGCCGTCCAGCGTCAGCCGCAGGATCTTGCCTACCGGCTGACTAGGATCCTGCGCGGGCGTGAAGCGCTGGCGGTCGCCCACGGTGAGGAAGAGGGTCTTGCCGTCGGGAGAAAAGGCTATCTGGGCGCCGGCCTGGCCGCCCTTGCCCGTGGGCATCTGGCGCCATAGCACCTGGAAGTTATCCAGCCGGGCCTGATCGCCATCCAGCACGAGTTGACCCCGCCCCATGGCCAGGCCGCCGCCGTAGTCACCCGGTGCGACATAGGTGAGGTACACATTGTGGTCTTTGGCGTAATGGGGCGAAAGGAAGACGCCCAGCATGCCATTCTGACCTTCGAAGTAACTCGCCGGCACGCCCTTGATCTCGGTCTTGGCGCCTTGCGGGGTCACCAGCTGGAGGCGACCCACCTTTTCCGTCACCAGCATGCGGCCATCGGGCAGGAACGCGATGCGCCACGGAAGATCGAAGCTGGCTACCTTCGTAACGTTGAAGGGCAGGTCAGGATCGGATTTCTGATCGCCTGCATTGGTCTGTGCATGGGCGGCGCTTGTGAGCAGAGCCCCAAGCAAGAATCCGGTCGCCAGCTTCTTCATTTGCATGTTTCCTTGCTTCCGAGTGACCCGGAAGATCCTAGTGTTTTGAATGCCGTTTGGGTGTGACACTTTCTTTAACCCGCGTGCCAGAGCATTAGTGGCCCCATCATCCCCGCGACGTCGCCCTGATGATCATCAACTCGCTCGCAGCCAACGCAAAACTTTCTTGTGACACTTCACCGGGCTCTTCGGCGAGGTTACTGCGCGACATCCTGGCGACATCGGCATGCGGCGACCAGCTCAACCGCACATCTCTCGAACGATCGGACGCGTTGAAGAGGCGCACGATCCAACCGTTTCCGTCGGCACTGGGCTTGAGTTCTTCGACTACGACATCCGCTGGCTCAACGTGCAGTAGTGCACCAACCGTGGGTGCCGCGCCGACGGCGGCCATGACGACGAGGGGCTGACTCAGTCCGGTAGCGAACTGCGTGGCACGGGCAAAGTCTGCTCCCTGGTGCGGGCGAAGCGCGTAGCGGAACGTCACCGGGCCTTCCTGCCACGCACGATAATTGGTCCCCCAGTGGTTGTTCATGGCCCAGGAGAAGAACGTCTGCGTCGGATCCAGATGACGTAGCCACACCTCGGGGTCGGTCTGCGAATTCAGCTTGGTCGCAGTGATCCCTCCCACCTCGATCAGTGGAGCATCGAGAGTGACCCAGGTGACTCCGCCGGTCGCGTTCGATACATCGACCCAACGGCTCACCGGCATCCAGTTCTTACACGATCCTGGAAGCTGATCGAGTTCAGGACGCACCCGCGCAAAGGGCACATCGACGGTCATCTGTCCGTTCTCGACGGCGAAGGGGAAGGCGAACTGAATGCTTTCCTTCAACACGGGATGGCGTCCCTTGTCGTCCGTTGTCGAGGCATAGGCGGCACGACGCTTGTCGACGGTGTTATCGAGCTCGAGGAAGTCATGGCCGGCGGCGAGACGGACCCGCCGCACGAGGCTCTCGCACAGCGGCGCACTTGATTCGATGCGAAGGCTGACGATCAGCGGGCCGTTCTCCTCGACGATGATGGTCGCCGCACCGCTCTTGCCAAGGTGTTGAACGTCGTCGCCTTGCAGCAAGACGAACTCGTTCAGTGTCCACCCACTTCGGGCGTCAACCAGGTTCGTGTCGCTGCCCGTGACTACCAGCTCGACAATATCGCCCGAGGTCGGGTCGATTCGCGCGCGGAGCTGGCCATTGCGGATGTCTCCGTCCCGATAGACGACGGGAACGGTGGGTGGGGTAGGGGACCCTTTCGTCACCGTAAATCGCGCCAAGCTCAAGCCTGGCATCTCAGGGATCTGCGTGGCGAGCTCGCCAGTGGCCAGGCGCTGGGAAGCCAGCGGGCGACCATGGGCGTCGGTCACGCGATCTCCTGCCAATGAAAGCTCGCGAGGAATCAGCACGATACCGCCGCGCGGCCAGGAGGAGGTGTTAACGACATCGACCTTGCCCTGAACCGGGTCGGACAGCTCTTTGGCTCCGGCAAACAACTCCCGTGACTTTCGCTCGGCCTCCAGGGCGAAGGCGCGCTTCACGTTCCACTGGCTCGCGGTCATCGAGGCTTCGGGCTGAGTCACGCTCGCCGCAGCGCCCCACGTATGCTCGGAGAAGAGCAGCACATCGCGCCACGCGTCATCGAACGCATCCGCTTCATAAGCGCCGGGTCTACGAAGTGCGAACAGGGTCGCCGCCTGGGTAAGACGGTCCGCGGCATTCCGGTTGATCGCCGTTTCCAGCGCCGAGGATGCCGCGCCGTCCTCCCAGTAAGGGGTCAGGTCGCCCTGCAACTGGGGCAGCTGAGACCCGTAGCGCCGTTCGAACGCCGCGAACGCGGTGCTCGTGGATGCGATGGTGAACTTCGGCCATTCGTACGTTTCGTTCCACGCGCGAGTGAACTCGGCGATGCCTGGGTCAGGCTCGGCATTGTCCCCATGGCCGGCCCAGCGCACGTAGGAGATGTCATAGGGAAAGCGAACGTCATCCATGCGCTCCTGATATTTCCCCACCCACTCGTCATCGGCTGCCATCACGTGGGACATGGCATAGCCTGTCCACGGAATCCAGAAGAGAACCTTCGCCTTGCCAGACTTCGAAACCCACCAGAAGGGCTTGTCCTGGAGAGTGTCCATGAAGCGACCGATCCGATCGAAGTAGTTGGGCGCCGCAGAAAAGTAGCGAATGCCCGCCTGGGCCATCGCGTCGACCGTGCCCCACGTGTATCCCGGCACATCGCTCATCATGGCCGAATCGATCGTCGTTCCCGCTTCGCGGGATAGCGCGGTGCCGTAGCGGAAAAGCTGCAACAGCTCTTCCGGTCGGCACAGCCCAGTCAGCTCGTTGGCATACGAGCCATTGAGCGCAACCCAACCCTTGCGAACGGCTTCGAGGAACGCGGCCTTCTCGTCGGGAGACTTGCGACGCATGTAGAGGTCGGCGCCCCAAAGCACTTCGAGGTTCCACACGAAGCGAGAACCTTCCGGATACGCCGCGGTTTTCCGCGCAAGGTCGATGCCGAAGGTGATGTTTCGCATCTGCCGTTCTTCGACATCGGACTGCAGCTCTGTATAGCCAAGGTCGTGGTGAGAATGGGGCAGGATGTAGACCTGCATCTTCCGCACGGGATGCAGCTGGACCGTGTCACGCAGCGTCGCGCTGCCCAAGCGTACCGCCAGGTCAACAGCAGTCGGGCGAGCAACAGGGTCGATGAAAATATCGAAGGTCTGCTTGCCGGCAGCGATGGATCGCCGGTCGATCTCGATGCCGTCGACAGAGGTGATGACCGCTTCTTGTGCGACGCTGGTTTCGAGGGTGAGACGTATCGGCTGTTGTAAGCGACCGGCGATGCGCCGGAGGCCCCTGACGGGCTGGGCGATCTTCGATACGGGTTTCCCGGCCACCGCTTGGTCCGCTGCGGAGAGTGCAGGGCGACCAAGGGCTACCGCGCCAGAAAACAGTGAGATCCCCTTGAGTACATCGCGACGCTTCATTCGACATCCCGCTTCGTGGATGTCGGAGTATCCCAACGCTTAACGCATTTGTCACGATCTAAACCGATCTCTTACGTCGCAGATTGGTTGGGAATGCGTGGCGACGACCGAACCAGACGACGAGAAGCGCAGGTACGAGCAGGAGAGCAATCGCACCAGGCAGGGAGGGAGCTCCAAGCGTCGTGAGCATCGCTCCACCGACCAGCCCCCCGCCCGCAATAGCGACGTTCCAGCAGGTCACGAAGATTGACTGCGCAACGTCAGCGGCCTCGCCAGCAGCGTTTGCGGACGCGTTCTGATACACCGTTCCGGCACCACCGAAGCTGAGGCCCCACGCTACGATGCTCGCGTAGATCACGCAGGGAGACCCGTGCCAGAAGAACATCGCTGCGGCGGCCAGGCACAACAGGGCGACATTCGCCAGCGCGAGCTCTCTTAGCCAACGGTCAACGAGGGCGCCGATAATCCAGATACCCATGAGCGCGCTGACGCCGAAGACGAACAACGCGGTATGCACGTTGTCCGCCATTCCTGACGAAACCAGGAATGGCGAGATGTACGTATAGATGACGTTGTGGGACAACGCGTAGGCGAGCGTGACGAAAAGCACCGATTTCACGCCCGGAATGCCCATCACCTTGCGGAGGGAGCGGCGGTTGCCAGCAGCCAGACCTGGGAAGTCGGGTACGCCGAAGCGAACCCACGCCAGCAGCAGAAGGGTCACGGCACTCATGACACCAAAGGCGGATCGCCAGCCAAGCGCTTGTCCGAGGATGGCGCTGAGCGGGATACCGAGTGCCATCGCGATGGGTGCACCCGCCATGGCGATCGCGATAGCGCGACCACGCAGGTGTTGGGGCGCCATGCGACTGGCGTGACCCGCGACCAGGGCCCAAAGCAGGCCGGCAAAGATCCCGGCTAAGAAACGCGCCGCGAGTGTAATCACGTAAACCGTCGACAGGGCGGTCAAGGTATTCAGTACGAAGAAGCCACCGATGGCCAGCAGCAGCACGGACCTCCGACGCCATGCGCGCGTCATCGCCGTCAAGGGGATGGCTGCGATGATCGAGCCGATGGCATAGGCGGTGACAAGCTGCCCAGCCAACGCTTCCGAAACCTTCAGATCTGCACCAATCTGCGGTAGCAATCCAGCCGGCATGGCTTCAGTCATCATGCCGATGAAGCAGGCCGTTGCCAGGGCGAGCAGGCCCCATAGAGGTAGCTTTGTTGAGACGTCAAATTCAATGGAAGCAGCGGGCGTAGCCATTCTTTCCTCTCAGGTGGTCAGGCTGAGAAGCGTATGTCTGGCGGAGCGTCCCATCCACACACTTATTGGTCAGTATCGGGACCGCTCATAAAGTCCGGCCTTCGGGCTCGGGGACGTACAGAGTGCACAGGGCTGCGATGAGCAGGCTCACTCCGCCCAGCCCCAGTGCCCAGATGGGCTGGTTGTGAAAGCACAGCCGCAGCAACAGGCCGAGGACGCTGGCGGCAAGCACCTGCGGAATCACGATGAAGAAATTGAAGATGCCCATGTAGACACCCAACTTCGCCGTGGGCAGGGTGTCCGATAGCAGTGCATAAGGCAGCGATAAAATCGATGCCCAGGCAAAGCCGACACCGACCATCGAGGCGAGCAGCCAGTGTGGATCGCGGATGTACAGGAACGACAACAGGCCGACTCCGCCAAGGCATAGGTTCACCACGTGGCTGATGCGCAGACCCCAACGGCGCACCATCAACGGGATGACCACCGCGGCCAGCGCGCCAAAGCCGTTGTAAGCGGCGAACAGCACGCCCACCCAGTTGGCGCCCTCGTTATAGACCGATGAACTGGTATCGGTGGTGTCGTAAATCGTCTGTGTCACGCCTGCGGTGGTGTAGATCCACATGGCGAACAACGCGAACCAGGAGAACAACTGCACTCCAGCCAGGCGCCGCATCGAGATGGGCATGCCATATACGTCACCCATCACCTCGCGCAGCATGCCATGGCTGCGGGTCCAGCCAAGCCAGGTGAGCAGAAGGCCGAACACGACCAGGCCGCCGGCCAGCAGGTAGACCTCTTTCTCCAGCGCGAAATGCCTGATCGCGACCAGTACCGCGGCACCAACCAGAAGGAGTAGCAAACCCGGTCCCCCGGCGCGCGATACATCCACCGGCGGCCTTTCAGGCACGTTGTCGGAGAACGATCGCAACTGCGCGGGCGTATATTCCCGCGTGGCCAGGATGGTCCAGAGCACCGCTCCGAGCAGCACCGCGCCGCCGCCATAAAACGCGTACTTCACGGTGTCGGGGATGCTTCCGTCCGCTGCCACGTTGGTGACGCCGAACTGTGCCAGAACCCAGGGCAGCATGGAGGCGACCACGGCCCCCGCACCGATAAAAAAACTCTGCATCGCATAGCCAGCAGGTCGTTGCCGCGTGGGCAACTGATCGCCAACCAGGGCGCGGAACGGCTCCATCGACACGTTGATCGACGCATCCAGAATCCACAACAAGCCGGCAGCCATCCATAACGCCGGCACGTTCGGCATCCATAGAAGCGCCAGCGAGGCGAACACGGCTCCGGCCAGAAAGTACGGCCGGCGTCGGCCCAGTCGATTCCAGGTGCGGTCGGAGTAGTGACCGATGATCGGTTGCACGATCAATCCAGTCAGTGGCGCGGCGATCCAGAGGACGGGGATGTCGTTAACATCCGCGCCCAAGGTCTGGAATATCCGGCTGACATTCGAGTTCTGAAGTGCGAGGCCGAACTGGAGGCCGAGAAAGCCGAAGCACATGTTCCATATCTGCCAGAACGACAGAGCGGATTTCTCCGTCATCGGCGCCTCGCGCTGTGGTCGATCCGGGTCATGGGTACCTCCTCCAACAACAGTTATGTCATGACCCGGCGCATCCCGCATGCTGCGTGCGCAGCATCGGGGCCTCCGGTCGCCCTTGTAAAGCGGAGGGCTCTGGCGGCATAGTCATTCGACAGTGTGATCACAGCGGAGAATCCATGCGGGTACGTCTCGAAGATGTGGCGCGCGAAGCGGGCGTATCGCCCAAGACGGTGTCGCGCGTGCTCAATGACGAGGCTAACGTGACCGACGCCACGCGCGAGCGCGTGCGTGCTGCCATGGAGTCAATGGACTATCGACCGCATCCGTCGGCGCGCAGTCTGGCAGGAAATCGCTCGTTCCTGGTAGCGATGCTGTACGACAACAACGACAACCCGTCCTCCACCTATCTGGCCGAGATCCAGGATGGCGTTCTCGAGGCCTGTGACGCGCACCGCTACAGCATGATGGTGCGACCGCTGCGCATGCGCGACGGCGATTTCATCCGCCGACTGGACACGCTGATTTCCGACCACCACCCCGATGGCGTGGTGCTTACTCCACCGATTACCGACTATGCGCCGCTGCTGAAGCGCCTGCGCGAGCATAAGGTGCCCTATGCCAGTGTGTCCCCGTTGCGGCGCGGCAAAACCCTGGGCGTCACCATGGACGAGCAGCACGCCGCGCGTGCGATCGTCGAGCATCTGCTGGAGCTGGGCCATCGGCGGATTGCCCACGTGATCGGCATCGCCAATCACGGCGCCAGCCGCTGGCGGTTGGCAGGCTACCGCGAGGCGATGGCCGCCGCGGGTCTACCCGAAGATCCTGACCTGGTGGTGCAGGGCGCTTTCACCTTCGGCTCGGGTGTGGAGGCGGCACGACAGCTGTTTTCCCTGGCCGAGCGACCGACGGCGGTGTTCGCTGCCAACGACGACATGGCCACCGGCGTGATGTGGGCGGCGGGCGAATATGGCCTGAAGGTGCCGCACGACCTGTCTGTCTGTGGCTTTGACGATACGCCCCTGTCGCGCCAGCTCTGGCCGGCGCTCACCACTATTCAGCAACCCAGCCGCGAGATGGGAAAGATCGCGGCCGAGCAGTTGCTGACCGAGCTACGCGGTCACGGCACCGGTCGCCTGGTGCAGCTGCCTTTCTCCCTGCAGATCCGCGGCTCCACGGCCGTCGCACCCTGAAACCACCGCGCCCCTTGCTGGGCGACGGTCATGCTGCATAGCAAATTGACAGCGCTGTCATTCCTGCCACCATGCGGTCCGGAAGCGTACCGCCGGTGCGCCAGCCTGGAGCTTTGTGTGCCATTGCTGCAGCCGTTGAGCCTGTTTTCGCGAAGCATTTCCGTAGCGCTGTCCTTTGCCGGCGCCGTGCTGGTGGTCGTTCCAGCCATGGCTGGCGACGCAACCACCGTGCACCCCGAACAGTGGCCAAAAGCCACCTCGCCGTTGCCGCCTGACCCCGCGATCGAGTCCCGGATCCGCGCCCTGATGGCGAAGATGTCGGTGGAGGACAAGGTCGGCCAGATGATCCAGGCCGATATCAAGTACGTGACGCCGGACGATGTTCGCGAGTACCGCCTGGGCTCGGTTCTGGCCGGTGGCAACTCCAAACCACCCGGACAGCCATACCCGGTTGCCTCGCAGTGGCAGGCGCTGTCCGATGCGTTCTACCGCGCGTCCATGGATACATCGCGCGGCGGACTGGCGATACCGGTGTTGTTCGGTATCGACGCCGTGCACGGCCACAACAACCTCGTCGGCAGCACGCTGTTTCCGCAGAACTCGGCACTGGGCGCCACACGCGATCCGCAATTGCTCCACGACATCGGCGAGGTCACCGCACAAGAGCTGCGTGCCAGCGGCATCAGCTGGACGTTCGCGCCCACGCTCACCGTGCCGCAGGATGTGCGCTGGGGCCGCTCCTACGAAGGCTATTCGCAGAATCCGGCGCTGGTAGCGCAATACGCTGCCGCCGTGATCGCCGGGCTGGAAGGCAAGCCGGGCACTCCCCAGTTCCTCGATGCCGGGCATGTCATCGCTACCGCCAAGCACTTCCTCGGCGATGGCGGCACCCACGATGGCAAAGACCAGGGCGATGCCAGGATCAGCGAGGAGACGTTGCGCGACGTACACGCCGCCGGCTATCCGCCGGCGATCAAGGCCGGGGTGCAGGTCGTGATGGTCTCGTTCTCCAGCTGGAACGGGGTAAAGATGGCCGGCAACAAGGCTCTGATCACCGGCGTGCTGAAGCAGCGCATGGGCTTCGATGGCATCGTGCTGGGCGACTGGAACGCGCACGGGCAAGTGCCGGGCTGCGCCAACGAGGACTGCGCCGCGGCATACAACGCCGGGCTGGACATGTTCGAGGCGCCAGATTCGTGGAAGGGGCTGTACAAGAACACGCTGGCTGAGGTGAAGGCCGGTGTGATTCCGATGAGCCGCGTCGATGATGCGGTGACTCGCATCCTGCGGGTGAAGATGCGTCTGGGCATGTTCGAGGCCGGCCTGCCATCGGCCAATGCACTGGCAACCCGGTCGGCAGAGGTGGTCGGGAGCCCTTCGCATCGCGCGGTGGCGCGTCGGGCCGTACGCGAATCACTGGTGCTGTTGAAGAACAACCAAGGCGTCCTGCCGATCGATCCGCGCAAGCATGTCCTGGTTGCCGGCGATGGCGCCGACAACATCTCCAAGCAGAACGGTGGCTGGACGCTTACCTGGCAGGGCACCGGTCAAACCAACGCGAACTTCCCGGGAGCCACCTCCATCTGGGCGGGTCTCCAGGCACAGGTGAAGGCGGCGGGCGGCAGTGCCGAACTCTCGGTCGAAGGCGAGTACAAGCAGAAGCCCGATGTTGCCATCGTCGTGTTCGGCGAGGACCCCTATGCCGAGTTCCAGGGAGACCTGCCGAACCTGGCATACCGTCCGGGCAACGATCACGACCTTGAACTGCTTCGCAAGTTGCGAGGGCAGGGCATACCCGTCGTGGCCGTGTTCCTGACCGGGCGGCCGCTGTGGATGAATCGCGAGATCAACGCGGCCGACGCTTTTGTGGTCGCGTGGCTTCCGGGCAGCGAAGGGGAGGGCGTCGCTGACGTCCTGCTGCGCACCGGTGACGGCCATGTAGCGCACGACTTCCACGGCAAGCTCGCATACGCGTGGCCACGCAGTGCGCTGCAGATACCTGTCGCCGCCGTCGCAAAAGGCGAGCGTCCGCAGTTCCCCTACGGCTTCGGTCTTACCTATGCCGCTAGCGAGAAGACGGGTACGTTGCCTGAGGAACCGGGTCTCGTACTGAGCAGCGCGCAGGCCGGCGTCTACTTCACCCGAGGCAAGCCGGCACAGGATTTCGTCGTGCGACTGACCGGCGCGAACGGCGTGGCCATGAATGTCGCCGCCACGCCGGCCGCTACGGCAGATGGAAGCCTGCATATCAGTGCGCTCGACTACAAGGCGCAGGAGGATGCGCGGAACCTGAGCTGGTCCGGTACCGGTACCGGTGTCGCAAGCGTTGAACTGGTCGCTCCCGCGCCACTCGATGTCGACCGCGAAACCAATGGCGACGTCCTGCTGGTGACTACGTTGAAGATCGATGCCGTCTCACCAGGGGACACGTCGACCATCGGGATCGGCTGTGGTGCCGGTTGCAGTGCTCAGGTGCCAGTCGGGGCCCAACTTGCCGCGCTGCCTAAAGGGCAATGGTTGAAGGTGGGCATTCCGTTGAAATGCTTCCGCGACGCCGGCGCGATGATGAGCAAGGTGGATCGGCCCTTCGAATGGTCCAGTCATGCCGGCACGCAGGTTGCGATCACTGACGTGTCGCTCAGCACCGTAGCGGACCGCACCCTGACGTGTCCGACGCACGGCGACAAACCGTGAAGCTCGCCAGAGTATCCATTTGCGCTGCACCAATATCGAGTCGTCGATACGTTCGATAAGCGGTACGGGGCCGTTCTGCAAGAGTTTGTGAATACGTGGGTGACTTGCTGCCATGCGGCAAGCATTCATCGCAAGGGAGCTCTATTATCCAGCAATGACAGCGCTGTCATTCGGGGTGATGGCGCGAGGGGAGTTGGGAAATCTTTGTCATGGCCGCCGCGTGCGGCGGACATCACTGATCCGACGATTGATCGATGGGGAGAGCCAGATGAATCTGCGTCACAAGTTGTTGTATGTCGCCATATCGCTCGCGGTTGCTCCGGGCACGCTGTTCGCTGCGGGTCAGGACGCGACGGCGCAAAACGCGCCATCGAAGAATCCAGAGGCTGCCGACAAGAAAGTCCAGAACCTGGACGCCATTTCGGTCAGCGCGACCAAGCGCGATACGCCGCTGCAGAAGACGCCGGTGGCGGTCACGGCGATTTCCGTCGACACGCTCGACAGAGAGCGCGTCATGACCGTGCAGGACCTGACCAAGCTGGTACCCGGCCTGCAAGGTACATCGCAGGGCGATCATGGCGTCGTGACGCTTACCCTCCGCGGCATCGGCAACGACAGCGCCAAGACCGAGTACGCCGATCCGGAAGTCGCTACCTTCGTCGACGGCGTATACGCACCGCGCGCCGAGGCGGCGTCGGGTCTGTTGCTGGATATGGACGGCGTCGAAGTGCTGCGTGGCCCCCAGGGCACCCTTTGGGGTCGCAACTCGACTGCTGGCGCCATCAGCTTCCAGACGGCCAAGCCGGACATCGGCGCGGGCTTCTACGGCAATGCGCAGGTCGAGGCGGGCAACTATAACCAGATCGGCTCGCGCGCGGCATTCAACCTGCCCATCAGCAATACCTTCGCCATGCGCGTGGCCGTGGTCCACGAGCAGCACGACGGCTACGTCGATTACCAGGATCCGTCCGGCCAGCTGCCCTCCGTGGCGCAGCAGCAGCAGACGTATCTCGCCTCCGGCGGCACGGCCGCCAACTTCAAGCCGATCGACCCCGGTCAGTACGTGCAGAAGGGTGACAAGTACAACGCGCAGGATCAGTCCGCCGCACGTGTCAGTGCGCTGTGGCAGCCCAGCGATTCGTTCAAGTGGAACCTGTCGTACGAGTACTTCATCGACCGCGGCACCCCCAGCATGAGCCTGATGCAGACGCCGCGGGATGGGCAGAAATTCTGGTCCGCGCTGATCGACACCGCGCCGTACCTGCACCGTACGTCCAACACCGTGCGTAGCCGCATGGACTGGAACATCAACGACGGTGTGCAGCTGAGCTACATCGCCGGCTATAACAAGTACTCGGGCCAGAGCGACTTCGACCAGGACGTCGGTGTCAGCGTGCCCACCAGCTTCACCACCAATGGCGTCTACCAGGACGACCGCACCAACAGTTCCCACTACAAGAACTGGAGCCAGGAAATCAATCTGAAGTCCACCGGTCCGCAGACCGTGGACTGGATCCTTGGTGCGTACTACGGCTACGAGAACAACGACATCCGCTTCGACATCCCCATCATGAACGGCACGCGCTACGGCACCGTGAGCTGGCAGGGTTCCTTCATTCAGCCGAAGGAGACGGTCGAGTCGTACGCGTTGTTCGGCCAGGCCACCTGGCATCTCAGCGACCACCTGCGCCTGACCGGCGGCCTGCGCTGGTCGCATGACGACAAGGAAAACAAGGGCGGCATCAACTGGGGTTGGGCATACGATCCGACCGTACCGCAGCTGCCCATCTCTCCGGACGTGTATCCCGATCCGTCGAACGGTTTCAGCATCTCGCAGCGGAACACCGCCAAGTACACCAAGAGCAAGCCGACCTGGCTGGTACGCCTGGATACCGACGTCAGCGAGAACGGCATGCTCTACGCCAGCGTGTCTACCGGCTACAAGTCGGGTGGCACGCAGGATGCGGGCACGCTGTACAAGCCGGAGAGCCTGACCAACTATGAAGTCGGCAGCAAGTTCGCCTTCTTCGACGGCCACATGACCTGGAACACGGCCGTCTATTACGAAGATTTCAAGAACTTCCAGCTCTCCGCGCCCATCGTCTATCCGGACGGCAACCATGGCCTGGGCTTCTCCAACGTGGGCGGCGACACCAAGGTGATCGGCTTCGAGTCGGAGCTGGCCTATCAGCAGGTGGACGATCGCTTCAACCTGATCTTCTCGGCCATCCCGAAGAAGAAGCTCGGCACCCTGATCTACGCCGGTTCCAACGACTACCAGGGCCTGCCGGCATGTCCGCCGGCGTCCAACCTCGCCAACTGCATGAATGTCACCGGCAACGATCTGCCGCACGCGCCGGATGTGTCGCTCACCGCCATCTACGAGCACACCTTCCACCTGGGCAACGGTGGGCGCCTCACGCCGCGCGCCAGTGCGCAGTACCAGAGCTCGCAGTGGCTGAGCTACTTCAATCTGGGCGATGGCGACAAGCAGAAGGCGTACGTGCGTGGCGACCTGTCGCTGCGTTACAGCGAGCCGGGTGACAAGTGGTGGGTCAACGGCTATGTGCAGAACGTGACCGACAAGAAGACCCGCACCAGCGCCGGCCGTTTCCTGATGGCTGACAACTCGCTGGAATACGTGTCGCAGTACCTCGCGCCGCGTACGTATGGCGTCCAGGTCGGCGTGTGGTTCTGAGGTAATACAGGGCGGCCCGCATGACGTACGCGGGCCGCCTGCCGTTTGCCGTCCTACCGGCGACGCTTGCAGGAGCGTCGCCTATCCCCTCCCGGGAATGGCTGATTTGCCGGGTCCGCGTGGGGCGGCCCGGCATTTTTTTAAACGTGTAACACCGGCGGGGACACAGCATGGCGCGCCTGAAGAAAGTATTGATCGTCGGCGGCGGCACCGCCGGTTGGCTGGCGGCCTGCTATCTGGCCAAAGCGGTCAACGCGGTCGATCCGCGGAGCGTGCAGGTCCACCTGGTGGAATCACCGGACATCGGCCTGCTTGGGGTGGGCGAGGCCACGTTTCCCTCGATTCGCGGCACGCTGGCGGCCATCGGCCTGGACGAGCGCCGCTTCCTGGTCGGTGCCACCGCGACGTACAAGCAGGGCATCCACTATCGCCATTGGGTACGGCCCCCGGGAACACCCGGCGCCGACCACTTCTTTCATCCCTTCAATGCACCCAGCCAGCGTCCGGGTGGCCCCGAGCTGTTGCCGTATTGGCTGCTCGGCGCCGCACCGGAAGGCATGTCATTCGCCGACGCCGTGTCGATGCAGAGCATGCTGGTCGATCACTCGCGCGCGCCCAAGCGTGCAAGGGATGCGGACTATCAGGGGCCGATGAATCATGCCTTCCACTTCGATGCCGCCTGCTTCGCACGCGTCCTCGCCGAGCACGGCCAGGAGGCGCTAGGCGTGGTTCGCCATGTGGCGACGGTCGAGCGCACGGAGCTGGACGAGCACGGTGCCATCGCGCGCGTGGTGACGAAGGAGGAGGGCGATCTCACCGCCGATCTCTACGTGGACTGCACCGGGCTGCGCAGCATGCTGATCGGCAACGTGATGCAGTCCTCGTTCCGCAGCCGCGCGGACGTGCTGTTTGCGGATCGCGCTGTGGCTATCCAGGTGCCCTACGAAACGCCCGACGCGCCGATCCCTTCATACACGATCTCGACCGCCCAGGAGGCAGGTTGGGTCTGGGACATCGGTTTGCAGAAGCGGCGTGGCGCCGGCTATGTGTATTCGTCGCGGCACACCACGGACGATCGCGCCGAAGAGGTGTTCCGGCGGTATCTGGGTCGTGCAGGGGAGGGGCTGAAGGCCTTGCACATCAAATTCGAGACGGGATATCGCCCCGAGCACTGGCGCAAGAATTGCGTGGCCGTGGGTCTGGCTGGCGGCTTCGTCGAGCCGCTGGAATCCACCGGCATCGCACTCATCGAGTTGGGGACTTACCTGCTCACCCACCTGTTGCCTGGCGACACGGACAACATGGAAAGTGCAGCGCGTCATTACAACAAGATGATGGTTGCGCGCTATGACCGCATCATCGATTTCATCAAGATGCACTACTGCCTGAGCCAGCGGCGGGATTCGTCGTTCTGGATCGACAACTGCGACGTTGCCAGCATCCCGCAAAGCCTGCAGGACAAGCTTTCGAAGTGGAAACAGCGGCCGCCACATCGGTTGGATTTTGTAAGCGACCTGGAGATGTTCATGACCTCCAGCTGGCAGTATGTGCTGTATGGGATGGAGTTCAAGACCGACCTCGAGCCTATGCGAAGTGCCTATCCGGAGATCGAGGCGGCGCGGAAGGAGTTCGCGATGATTCAACAGGCGGCCGCTCGTGCGCTTGATGATCTCCCGGACCATCGGGGTCTTGTTGAGCAGATGTGTCGTGAGCACGTGGAGCGCAGCCAGTCAGGCGTACACGTCACGGCATCCGTTGCCAGTTAAACCGTAGGCCGTCAGGGAGTGGGGCCTCGAGCGTCGATTCTGGCGCGGAGAACAGCACGCCCTGAGCACGTAGAGCGGGGAGACGAAATTGATGTGGGTTCAAGGCCGCACGGTGGCACACCGGCTTGAAAGCGGTAGTGACGGCTACTGATCAGGGGGTCGCCTGGGCTCAGCCGCGTCGGCGAGAACACGCTGGCGGGAGACGATGGCCTGCGCGGCATCAACGTCGTACTCGATCGTCACGGTTGGGTCCTGAAACTGCACTTCGGCGGTGTGGACGATGTCGCCCCAGAGCAGCAGGCGCTGGCCCTGGCTCTCAATCATGTAAACCCGTGAGTCCAGGCGTGTGACCGTATTCAGGAATACTGCGGATACCGGGAAAGAGTTCCGTCGCCTCTCTTTCCTGAGGTCACGATCGACCTGGTGCTGAGCCATCGCAAGCGCGGCGTCTGGCCGTGTTGCCCAACCGTGTGTACGCCAGCCCGGCCTACCTGGAAAATCATGGTGAGCCCATGCATCCCTTCGAACTGCAGAGGCACTTTGCGCTGGTCACGCGAGTTGCCCGACGCGGTGCCGGCTATGCCTGGGAGATGACCAAGGACGGCACGACAGAGAGCTACGAGATCACGCCGGTGATCGAGGCTGACGATCCCGAAGTGCTGAAAGCACCCTTGTTCGCGGGCGCGGGACTGATGATGGCGACGGACATGATCATGGCAAAACACGCTGCGGAAGGGCGCGTGCGCGCGGTGCTACCCGGTTGGTTGGAGCGCTGTCCGGAGCTGCATGCCGTGTTTCCGCGTGGCAACGTGCAACCGCCGAAGCTCCGGGTGTTCGTCGACTTTCTCGTCCA
>Ga0247742_10000942_pt1 | contig 21655 bp, 22 predicted proteins | sample UWRJL208509C2_FD_180944 | JGI IMG/M metagenome (GOLD analysis project Ga0247742, IMG submission 180944) | Plant litter microbial communities from Arlington Agricultural Research Station in Wisconsin, United States - UWRJ-L208-509C-2 | ecosystem: Environmental > Terrestrial > Plant litter >... | reverse complement strand
CATTTTTATCCGCTATATATACTGGGTCGTGCACCGTCCATCGCGAACTTGACCCGGACAAAATAGTATCGATATTTATACACGCATAATTGTCGATTGTCGATCAGGAGCTGAGACTCTGGTCGAATATATTCTGCTAGTGGATGCCATCTTATACTTGAACTACTTATCGTCCCTGCTCAGGCCACCTCCATGCTGCAGCTGGCATCGCGAAGCTGGCCCAGCGATCAACCATAATGCTACATACCCAACTTGAATACCATGAAGGTGCTTTCGAATGACACGCCGTATAGGGTCTTAATCCTAGATCCACGGCGAAAGAGTCAATACAGTCGTTCTGCGTGTCTCGCCGTTCACCAGGACGAGCCTGAGGACACTAACCATGATACTCGGAATCGGGTCACCACTTCAGCGCTTCGTTGCTGGCACTTTTCAACCCACTTTCATGACTTTCGGTTTTGGGCACCTTTTCAAAAGCTCTGAATTTGCCAAAAGCGAGCTTGACATACTACTAATCAGAAACCGGGGTAAATATAGTAGATCAGCTGAAATACCAAAGCGCGCTCATCTGATCTAGGGACAAAAGATCAGAACATGCCAACTGGGGAATGGATAAGCACTTACGACCCCATTGTACGTCCAAAATCAGATTATCACAACACCTTCCGTTAGTTTTATTGATCGCCTTCGGAGCATTTGTTTTGTCCTCAAAACTGACGAACGCAAAGCCTTTGCTAGCACCAGTGTCTCTGTACCTCCCCACATATCCTTACCACACGACAGAAAGTTCTCTGAGGTCGCTTTCCTGGGTGTCTTCCGGGATATTTGTAACTGGGAGCATTGAGAGGTCATCCCTGCCGAGGCTCATCGAAGGGGCCTAACAACTCTGTTTCAGAGCTAAGCTCGTCGACAGGACCCTGCTCCCGTTCTTTTAATCAAATAGTATGGAAAATAAAATTGTAACGAACCGGTGTCTTCTACCCTTTCTAGAGTGTCCTTGGAGGGGTATTTACGGTGAAATGGTGACCTTTACAGAACCGACAGACGGTCCGGCACAGGGATTCTTGAGCTGTCCATCCACTGGAGGTTTCTCTGACTTGGGTTGCTAGAGGCAGTGTCAGACGACGAGAAGGAAGACAGCCACTCATGATGACTCACCTTCCAGGACAACGCCTTCTCGAGTAGGAAATCTCACAGGGAGGTATGCAAAGTGGATATATCGTCGCCTGCGCAATATTCGACGATGGAGGCTAGCTGGCTTAAGCAGGCCAGAAGACCGCAAGTTGCGAATCACATCTAGGGTGAGGAAGCTGTTGGGCCCGGGGGTCTCCGCCGATTTATTTGACTGTCGTCGATGCAAAGATAAATTGGCCTGGGTGAGCTCACGAATGACATCAGCGGAAGACCAGGAAGATAGGATGTAGGAGGCGAGATGGTGCTCGCGTCTGATTTTGTCCAACAAGTCTTCTAGGAGTTAATAGATATCCTCTTCGGCGGTGTATTCGTCGGAGAGAGCGAGTCCTGTAAGAGGAAGAGGAATAGAGGAGGAATTGAAGGTAGACTGGAGGTAGACCCCCGGACGGCTGGCGATGAGAATACGGATTGGAGAGTGATGGTGTGCACTGGCCATCAGTAACTTCATGAGCCCGGATTGTAGGTTGTTACCTTGATATTCATCCAGGCGGTCGACGATGATAACAAATGGGGAGTCTTTGAAGTTGAATCCAGTAGAACGAAGGTGACGAAGACGTTCGATGATGAACTTAGCGAGCTGAGCGTCGACAGATTGGTGGAAAATCATTGGGTCAACATCCACAGCGGCTTCAATACGTGCAAACGTGAGGCTGGAATTGGTGGGATGGTGGCGACAAATCGAGTAATGTTGATACGTTCCGCCGCAGTTTCAGTTTCCAGAAAAAAACAGGTGACCAGAAGACATCCATACTTCTCGCATATTAAGGTGAGGGAATATTCAATGACCAATCTTCCAGCTCCTGCGGCAGCGTAGAGCCACAGTAGCAGAGCGTTGGAGTCAACTCCCTCACTTAGCCAGTCTGTTGATTATAGCGACGCGAATGTTGGGACGGCATTTAGGTGCGTCGAGTTGCTGCCGCTCTAGGGAAACGTAGACGGCGCCCTTTATAAAGTTTCGACAAGAAAATTCAGTCCTAGATTGGTAGGTGCTCATTAGTTTCAAATATCAAGCATTCATGAATTCGTTCCGTACTTGTACTACGAGCTTATATCTAGGTAGTAGCGTCGTATTGATGTGATTGTGATGCTATTAGCGTGGTCCAAAATGGATGATAGAAACGATATCGTCAAGAATAATTAGCATAACGACATAAATAACGGGCTCGAGTGCACCTGATGGTCCATAGTGGTAGTTATGATTTGGCCAAGCGAATGTATTTACACTGGGTTCAGCGGGATAAAGGACCCAGGACGTACTGGCCGAAAAATATGAGGTAGCATGCTCGGGTCAGCGCACGTAGACAGTTTGGAAGCTATTGCGGATGAGTCTGCTCTGGGTGGAGTGCGGACGAACGAAGGGAGCGTCGAAGGGAGTGTTTGGATTACTTTCATGAGCAGTGCTCAAAGCACCGCCGCGGTAGGTTCTGGCTGGAATAAACATGTTCTTGACATAGCCAAAATCTAAGTTTGACGCTTCGAGGTGCAGTTCAAGCTGGGTCTCATTGAAGTTATTCAGATGAAGGCCGAGACGGCAAGATTACGCGTGGGAACACCTCCCGGTCCGCTTCCCTTGAACCCAAAATCGCCAACGAATCACTGAAGGTCTGGTCACTGTTCAACACATCGCCATCGGTTGCCAGCGGACGCATCCACGAAATCCTCGGCCAACCTGCAGCTGCTCGCAGTCCAGCATGTGCATGGCCAAGGTCGAACTCGGCAATAACTGGTCCAAATAGTGTTGCTGGTCCAAATTACCCTTCGCGACTCCCCAACAGCCCTCCAGGACCTCAACTCATCCAGCATCTCCCTTCCTCTCCCGATGCCTCCCTGTCGGTCCGATTCTAATCTCCTTCGGCCATCGTAAGTGTTCGTCCTATCGAGCACCCTTCCTCGATTTCATCACCGTTTGTGTCCACAGATTTCAATTTCCAATACAACCCGCCTTTCCAGTCGAGTTAGAACGCCATTCCAGAATTTCTGAATTGGTACGTCTCGCGACTTCCGTCCCATTTCTCCGTCTCTCCCAACTCATCGCTAACTCTAGTCCAACATCTTGCGTGATCTATGTCAAGCCCGGCTTTTCTTCGCTCCTTCCCCTGCTATCCTCACGTATGGACGACCATGCTGCTCCCGCGATTTGAATATGGTGGCGCGTCTGCTTCATCGGTGCTGTAGACTTTAGAGGTGAGTTTCGCTAGATCAAAACTCGATCAACCCCGAGCTCAATGGATTCGAAAAACAGCGTTGTTGCCTTCCGCTTCCAGAAAGACGCGATACGGAGTCCATGGAGGCTATTCACGCTCACAGTATGTGCTTTACTCCCACAGCTCACTTGCTCTTCGACGAACCCTATCTTTGGGCCGGTTTCAACTACTACTAGATATGACACCGTGTTACACCGCCGAAGAAACTCTTCACTCTCGCCTACGATACCGCACCTTGCTGCTGTCCATATTTCGATCGCCAAGTACACAGGCGGAAGGAGAGATTAGGAATAGGAGATAACTAAGCATGTCGTGTATAAGCACTCGTATTTGGGTATGTATGCTATAATCTCTTATCACTTAACTCATTCTCCTTGACTAACATGTCTCCGCGCACCAGGACCTGGCCTTCGAAGCAGAAGCACGGACATCGTATTCAAACTTTGACCTATCTGATAACTGCTGAATTGCACAAACATCAACACCCACATCCCGCTCGGATACGCCTTCGCGTCGTGTCCTCGAAGTTCACGCGAGGGGGTTCAGAACAAGGCGTCAGAAGCATAGACAGCCATCGAAGAATGTTTCCATACTCACTGGAGGTGTCTTTGGGGTGCCGCATCCTCAGTTCCTTTCGGAGGGCCTAGTCTGCGTCGATGAAGAATGAGTAGTTCGCCGTTGGGTACTTCGGTATGTTACCTTTTCTCTCTTTATTTTTCTTTCGTTTGATGTATATATGCCGTTAGCAAGCGTAAACTGACTCTCAGGATTACAGGCACGGAACTCTATTGCCATGCATACAAATCCACTTCACGAATGAAGTTTCAAAACTTTCAACTGCATTTCACTAGTCGCTCGGAAGACGAGGGTTTTATCAAATCATTCGACAGTTCTCTCTCTGCGACATCCGCTCGTTGATGCTGGTCTAACTGCTCGAGAGGCACAGCTTGTCCAGGACGCATAATCTCACCAAAGCTTTTTGGTCCAGTACCCACGTTTTGGCTTGGTACGCAGGTATGTCGCGATGTATTCGATGTAAACCTTTGGCGTAAAACTCACAACTTTCCTGTTCTAGTTGCTATCAGCTTTCGAGGATTACAAGGGCTCCGATACATCAAGTCCTGAGAACCCATCGGTTGGGGTAGCAATGACGCATGATAGCCTTCTATCGAGTCAAACATCTGCGTAAGTGAGGCTGTCAGATCGACCATTCGGACCACTGGACTTTATATACGCTCTTAATTCTACCTCCATAGAAGAGAAGTATAATATTTCTGTTCTGGCATTAAATTGAATTCATCTTATCCTCGTACTTTTGAAAGCAGAATCTTCCCGAAACATTCTCCTCGGTAGGAAGTGGTCGGCGGGGTAGGTCGGTATACGGCTAAGACTGTCAGAGAGTGCACTGACCAGGATGCAGTCCTCATTTGAAGCTGTGTATCGGATTTTCTCTCGTCGATTTCTTTGGAAGGAGTACGTCGACGCTGATGGCCAACTGTGAGCTCGTGTTGGGTGCTTCAGACACCTCCCTATTTCGAGATTCATCTTGTTAGGTGGATATATACATGTGTATTACTTTTCTCGTGCATTCTCTCGTCCTCTCAGTGTTTATTCCTGTTTTTACTTAGGCTTTACTCTCAAGTCCGCGGTGTCGCCATAGGCTGAATGGGTCTGTTCTATTGGGCCAGCATAGGGTTACGACGAATATACCGCCAGTTCGTTTATCTTGAGCTTTCTCTGAAGGCTCTTCAATATAATTCCGTCGACATAGGTGGCTACGGTCATCGCTAAGTAACTTAGTAAGATATCAGCACCACCCAATGATCCAAGATTCGAAACCGATTCGTCTCTGTTCCACTGGCATCTAGCGCTCGCAGTATTGTCCTTTCGCTAGGCCCTGCCTCATCCAGGCTGAAACGTCGATCTTCCGGTCGTTGGATTTGAACGCGAGGCAGAAAGCTCTAGTTGAGCACCGGAAAGACCTCATTGACAGCGACGGAGTTGAATAATGAACTCGTGACAATCATAGAACAAAAGGATACTCTCACATCGCAGAAATATTTCTGCGATTGATTACTGAGTTTTGTGAGTTCGGCAGTCTTCTCACTAATTGTCTGTAACGATGTAATTATGTGTGCAGCACTGGGTCTAGTATTGACTCCCCATCCTATCCCAGATTTCCGCTCTTCAAGTTTGCTTCAAGTCTACATTCTTCCAAATTGCGGTCAGAAAAAACCTGGGATGGACAGTCCCGTAGGACTTGAGACTTTGTGGGACTTGAAGATATCTGCAATGGGATTCAATGAGACTTGGTACGAAGTTACACGGCTTGAGACTTTGTTGGGACCTTATAAGTCATGGAGGGTCTCATAGCAATTTCCCCAGCCTTCATGCGCACGCTTGACGCACTGGTAGAAGCGGCAAATTTAAAGGCACTGCTAGTGCAGCACGTTACGACGAACGTCGCTCCTTCCATCACGTCGACTTAAGGTGGATTGTACCTGGACGTCTGGAAGCTCTGCGCGATATAATCATTCATTTCAGCTACAACATTTATTCAATCAAGTTAAACAATGTGGATTGTTATCTCGTTCACGGTGCTAGTCTACAATGACGAAGTCTCAAAGGTACTAAGTTCTTCAACATTCGAACTATGAAAAATTCGAACGATGAAAAAGCGAGGACACATGTAAGTACACAGAAGGACGGGGAATATGAGCCTTCGCGCAACTGCGACGGTGGCCAGCTCCGCGGGCTCTCACTCTTGCACGATGTCTAGCGACGTTGGAAAGCGAGTGAGTGGCATTGGATAATGCGATATTGATCCGCCAAATTGGAATGAAGAAGTCGACGCGATGGATGGTTTCCCTACTATTCCGGCCTCGAGACATATATTGACCAACATGTTAAATTCTAGAGTGCTTTCTCGACACGGATACAAGGTAAAGCCTCAATGATAAAGCCAACTGATCAGCACCGAATGTGACTACTTCCGAGCATCTGGAACGACCTCAGTAAGATACAGAATGTGAGGTTTAAATGAACTTACGCTGACCATTGTATCATCGCCATCGGCTGGCCCACGTACACTGCCGATGTTAAGAACAGAGAGCGGGCGGAATTGATGTGAAAATAAAGTCCTTGCCAGTACGAAATCTGAATGGTCGATGAGAATCTCCAAATTCGGTGGAGATAGACGTGAGGGGACCATGACCTCCAGGGTTGTCGAACATCTTGTCTCCAAGTCCGGGCTGACCGAAATGCACTGAAGAGAAGGCGCTCATGAAAGAATCCATAGAGGTCTCTACGATGACGCGTCGATATCCCATTGTCGGCTCCGTGTTCAGCATATGGCATGAGGACCGAGCTTGCGCTGATAGTTAAATAATGTCTGCGATATTGACCAAAGCTGTGGCCATAGAGACTAATCAGAGGCAGCTTGCAAAGACATAGACATGTCCGATTTACGGCGACCATAACCAGGCGCGCCAAGAGTAGAAGCAGCACGACGAGGGTGGCTACGGATGAACGCAAACGTGTCACCGACGATCATGGACATAGGCATCGAGATACTTGACATATCCCCCGATGATGGGCGCGCACAAAGATTGGGCAAACCGTAGTCAAAAAGATTGGTAGAGCCACTGTTCTATCGCAGCCGTAGGAGACGGAAACGATGTTGAGGACTGATTCGTGTCGGCGATGGAGAAAGTGTCTTGCGTTGTGAGCCGAAGGTGGGTAAAAGGAAGACGATCACTGCTGAACTTGAAACCCCAGCGGACTTCATCAAAGTTGTCGAGTTCGGCAAAGCTAATACCCAATGTAGGACGCGACATATTTTATAGTAATACATACGTCCGCGTTCTGTTGATGGATGCTGGAGCCCGCAATGACTCTAACACAAGCGGTGGGCGCATCATTGCCGACGAGCTTCGATAGATTGGCTTCAGGATAGACCCATCCTCTAGGTCGTCGAGTATCGTCGAGGATTCGGGGATCGAACGGGCTTGCTCTGGAGGAACGCTGTCAGAAAGCGTTAGGGCTGCTCCTGCGACAAAAACACAGTTGACCCATGCTTTGGTGGCCCATCGAATTCGAACGAGGTATTGAGCTGTCTATCCGATGGCTTCGATGCGGTTGATCGGGCAAGTTCTGCACTCGAGGAGTTTCCGTCGGCACTGAACAAGATGTCGTGCGTTTCAGGGCTGTTGTTGACAAATACTATCCGATCCCTGTAGCAGTGAGGGCTCTTTCATATCGACGACCTTCGATGGAGAAAAAAATGCCGAAGCGGGAGTGAGTCATGTTTTCCTGCGTAAATCCACAGGGATGCTGGGCACGGGTGAAACCTCGATTCGAAGGTGACCACTGGAGTCATCACGGAGATCCACTTTGACTGGATTGCAGAATGTGTTTCTAATTATTTGACAAATGACCCACGCTCAGAAGCATCTGACTCGTTGAGCTTCTCAAGCTCCCCCGTGAAATCGAAAGATTTCTTTGTGTGCTCGTCGGAGGTAGCACTACCAGTATCAATGTCAAGGTGATTGTCCTCTTCGTCGGTCAGCAAAGCGCGGAATGGCGGGAGCTGCAAGATAGGCGTCACGTTGGTAACTCGAGGAGACGCGGTACGAACAACCGACATTTCAACATCCAGAGTAGGTTTCGCTATCGCAGGAACCTTGCCCCCATCTCTAGGTGACAACGCCTCAACTGTTGAACCGCGAATGGAGCGACTTGGAGGAACCGAAGCTCGTCTGGGACATCGGAGTCGGGATCAGGCTGATAGCCTGGGGATATTCGCTTGAGATTGTGATACTCTGCGATGAGTCTGACATAGGAGCTGTCACTGTACCAATCACTTCGTGTATTTTGCTTGCTGGCGTTGGCGGGCTCATGATGATCACTTTGAGCCCTTCTTCTCGAAGGCGTGAATGCGCTTGAAGACCGGTGTTAGGGAGCCAGCATCGAGTGTCATTGAGCCCCTGGAGGCACGAGAGGACGATCTATGGCCAAACGTATCCGATGAGTGAAGTGCTGGTACGCCAGTGCCTTTCTCAGCATCGACAGTGAGTCCTGCCCTTGACCTCAACGCTCGGAGTTTAGCACCTGTGACCGCAGCACCAGGTGTCAGCGAGATTGGAGCCCGCAGTTTTGAGGGGCTGGAATACAGGTTCGAGTTCAGGTTCTGGAGCAGGCGTCATGGTCCGCTCATGACAAGGTTTGAAAACTTGATGACGGGAGCGCTCACAATGGTGATCGAGGCCTCTGCTTTCACCTTCACGGGTGAGAGACCGTGCAGAAGTTGCCTACGGTCCCGACGTATCCCTTTCGATCGTAGACAGAGGCGACGGTCTAAGCGGTGCCATATCGGGGGTGCCAAGTGTGGCTTGCAAGTTGAGATTGTTGATTAATTGAACGAGGTTGTTGATGACGGCCTAGATAATCGACATGAATGCTATAATAATAGCGTTGTTATATCCACACATGGCATGAACCAAAGAAATAAAATAAACACACCTTCATCATTCTCTGCCTAGGTTGAGTCTTGCTTAGCAGTTGCGGGCGGGATCTTGGTTTCTGGACGCAAACGTCGGCGAAATGTCCTTCGCGGCAGCCTTGCCCAGCCCCTCAACCTCCCACGGACCATCTCCAATTCATACCTTCCTCCAATCTCACCCTCACGCAATGGCCGCTCATAATCCGCGCATTCGTGACAATTCAACGTTGCATGGCCTATAAGAACCACACCGATCACCCATCCCCATCAACGAGTTGAGCGACGTCGACAGGAGCGAATGTCCGTCCAGACTCATGCGCCCATCCTCCTGAACCCCAGCGACACCTTCTCACACGAACTCCAACGCTACCACTTCCCTCAACTCTGCTCTCCTCACTATCCCCTTCAACCAGCGTAGCGGCGGGGGTCGATCCTTCAACTTGGAGTAAAACGAAGTTTTGCCTGACTCTCCGAGTCCATCATCTTCCAAAACTCGCCTCGGTCCTCACACTCTTTGTAGACATGTCAAATCATATTCGCAGCCCTGCTCGACGGCCTATCCTTGTTTGAGGACGTAGACGAGGTCTTGGAGCTTGATGTGGGAGAGGTCGTGACTGATGACAATGGTAGTCTTGAGAGCCTCCAAGACGAAGGAATGGAAGCTAGCGGCAAGCGCTGATGTGGCTTCATCTGAGAAGAATTGTCAGTCAGATAGACCGTGACTGAAAAAAGAAAACACTAACATACCCAAATTCAACGCTGTAAGATCCCTCAGTCTGACTCGCGCCAGTAATGACCCTAGCAATATAGTCTCAAATGGTTATTTGCGTGTGAACGAGTGAGTATACTGCAGATGGATGGTCAGCTATGGCTTTTTTTGGTGAAAGGCAACGCACTATTGACATGGTTGACGAAGACGAGGGAAACGCGGGGAACAAAGAATTTCTCTGCCTGGGCCGCCTCAGACGCCAGTAGGAAGGGTGATACTTTAGACAGGACTGTGAGGATAGGTTTGGAGTGGAATTGACATGCGCAGGCTAGATTATGGCCAGGATAGAGGGACCTATCGTCGTTTCCTGGACTGGCACCAGCGCTGATGCAAAGACAGCGTTTCATCGAGAGACGCGACGATGTTTCGTTCAGAATCAAGGACACCGTGACTGATGGCAATAATACGAATTATTGACATCTTTCCTCGACCAATTGGGGTCTCCAAGAAGATATGAGACTTAGGACACTGTCATTCTCAAAGGGCTCACTGTGCAGTGTGAAGCCAATCACACTCACACTCCCAGGATCACGCTCACAAGAGGTGCAAATCACATTTCGGGACCGCTTTCACACCGTAGATTCCCAAGAATGGAAGAATGCCAAATGGGTATGCCGAACAAAGTGGCGCGGATTCAGCCTTTTCTCTTGCAATAATCTTCGTTCTTCGGGAGTCATTGACCCAGCGTTCACTTTCTCGTGGTCGGACGACGATTAGGATTGTGCACGAACACGGCTTGGACATGACACGAATCTGCTACATATGCCCACGCCCTGCTCTTACCGCGTACTCGCGAGCCCCACCTTGTACCTTATGTAACCCATCTCGTCCAGGCTTTTCGTCTGTCTGCTCCTTGGGGCATGACAAGTGAGCTACCAACCACGCATACACAGTGCTCAGCGCAGCCTCGAGAACCTCAGGATCTACACTTTGCACCTTGGAAAACTGTCGACTCAGTGCACGAACACCTCAATCGCCTTTAGGCTCCATTGCAGGCTACAGCCGGTTTTCCAACTCATCACTACCTACCTTCAATCTGGGGATGGTCTCAACGGCTGTGGAGCTGTCTATCGCGGAGAGTTCAAGGAGGGTTTGGTGGTACATTCTCACTTCTCGCTTCCGTTTCGTTGTTCGCCGCAGATCTACCCTGCCTTCCACGTACTTCCGCCTCCTCTTTCCTCCTACATTCGACACATGCTTGCCCATCCCCCATTCTATCCCTCTGTTTCCTATCTTCTTTTGCACAACGTCATACAATCTGCCGGCCCCATTCGATCCCATTTTATACTACCTCATATCTTCCGCTCCCTGCCTTCCCACCCCTTTCTTACTACTGTCGCCTCCTCCCTTCATTCCTTTCTCCTCTCCGTTTCATCCCGTTTCGTTCATCAACATCTCAACAAAACGCGGACGCTGACACACCCTTTCCACTATAGAATGGCCAAATCGACCAGACGAAGAATCCCGTCTGATACCTGCGCTTCTCGAGTCGACTTTGTGAGTCTTTTTGCTCCTTTGCAGCCTTGTTCTTCCTTCGATTTCTTCATTCCTCTTACCTCCATTCCTCTTATCCTGTCTCCCTCCCCGTCCTCCCCTTCTTCCATCTACATCTATTTCAAATTTATCGTGACTCTTCTTTCCCAACACGACCCGAACGGGAGCCTGAACTAACGCAGTCCCAACAGGGACTCGATTCAAGACACGCTGATAGTCCAGCAACGTATGAAGGAGCGGATGGGGTTGATTGTGAGAGCTAAAGAAGAGTATGTTTCGTTTGTTCGTTTGTTCATTACTTCTGTTACATCTTTTTGCCTTCTATCGCCTTTTAAACCTCTACCTCGTTTCATGGTCGTCCTCGAGCTGCAAGCGCCTTCATACCTCAGGCACCTTCCTTGCAAAGACACACCCGGGCCATTCCCGTTCCCGTTTGCTTGCGTTATCTTGGATGTCCTTTCTTTCTCCCCACGTTAGCATGTGTTGCCAGACATTAAGGACTTCATTGTCCCTTGACTACATCACGCATTACCTTGTATCTCATCACCTGCGAAGACGCATTCGCACCCTTCCCAAACCTCTTCTCGCTTGCGTTATCTCGTATGCTCCCTTCATTTCCATTTCCATGTCTGATGTGGTGCCTATTGCTATCGTGAAGGCTTTACCATTATCTTGTGTGACCGTCGATTTTCGACCTTTGACCTCCTTGTGCACTTTTCGTATCTCCTAACACTATATCTGTTTCTATCCTTGGAATTCCTCTTTTCGTCTCGTCTCGGACGTGTTGTCACTTTCCCCCCCTAAATTCACACTTGGGCCTTTAGTATAATTCGAGGTGACGACCTTTCGTCGGTTTGTGACCATGCTCTTCATCTCCTCGTCATGGTTTTCATTTTCTTCTTGTCGACTTCATCTTCAATTCGGTTTCAATTGTTTTTACTTCACGCCCGCGTCCATATTTACTTTGTTCACCTTCTTTCCCGCCTATATTGGCCTGACAGTGGTATCTCTTATTCCGCCTCTTACCTTCGAGTTGCGAACCATTAGCCGTTCTCTGAATATCGTGGCTCTAGCCTTCAACTTTGGTTTTGACCTGTTCGTATTCATCTCCATTACATTGGCGTTGGCATTTATGTGTTCCGGATGGACCTTTTCCATTCCTCCCCAAATTTGTAGCGCAGCTTGGATGTGGCGGCTTTCGCTGTGCTGGAAAGATCCACCCTTCAATTTCAACCTTTAATATGTGACCTCTGACCCCACCCGCGTTTCACGCTTTTTTCTTGGCCATATTCTTCACCTTTCGCTTTCTGCTTCAAAGTCAAAGTCTTCCGATTCGATTCCGGCTTTGACTTCACAGCTGCGTCCATTTGCATTTTGTTCACCTTCCTTCGCGCCTCCACTGGCATGACGGCGTTATCTCTTGTCCCTCTTCTTGTCTCCGAATTTTAAAATCTTTTCCCGTTCTCTCAATATCGTGGTTACAGCCTCTCAATTCTTCGTTTTTGGTTTAGACCTGGAGTTCCCGTTTTTATTCATCTTCGTAGTCATACTTGCACAGCGGCTCTTTCTCTATTTTGCCTCGGTGTCTGGGTTTTCTGAACTTACTCAGCTACCACGCCTGATCGAGACCCAAGGCGCAACGAGATCCGGGCATTGGTGAAATCCAACCACCCTTGCGTTCATCCATCCATTTTATAATGCTGATTCACCGTTTATTTTAACAGGAAAATGGTAAACTTGACCGCTCGCCTACCTTTCAACCTCCACAGCCGGTCAATATCGTCCAAATTGTGCTCACATTCGTGCTTGAGGCAGGAGTCGCGGTCGACGTCACTCTCCTCTGCATCGGCTTCCAAGATCAAGTAACCCACCCAACGCACCGGTACATTTACCGTTCCCGTTATCTGTCACGATAACCCTCTACATTCGCGTGCGAGGACACATGGGTAAGTAGTAAATTCATATAGACCTGTTATAATAAAGTGCCTTGCCCTGGATGTATGTTCAAGGACGAATACTGGGCACGAGAATTTAAGTTCTTCCCAGCCGATTGGTCGATGGCCCCCCTTTGTCCTTCCAGTACAACCAAAAGTCTTATTATACTCCGGCTATGCACCGTCGAACTTGGAGTCGCTAAAACATACATTTTGAATTTATGCTACTGGGGGGATTCGGAAAAGGCCTCTGCCATGTAATCATATATTGTCTCGTATTTTCCGGCTTCTTAAGCAAAAGACCTCAAAGTTATTTTCAATTTCCAGTGTAGATTCTCTGCTACTCTCACCCCCAATCGAGATCCGCTCCTACCTGTGGTTGATGTCAGCGTCAAACGCAACATCAAAGGAGCCGTATACCCACCTCAGATTCCAGTTTTGACAGGCAAGTCATATACGATGCCGCCAAGCGCTCTAGTCTTGGTGATCGCAAGGTGGAAGTTTTGTTCAGTGGAAAACTTGTGCCACTGTCCATCAAGGACCCCGCCGTTGTCTTCCATGAAGTTGATGAGCTCCTGCTGCTTGCCTGCGGTGGTGGTGGTGGCAAGCTGACGCCCATTAAACCCTTCCAAGTAAAAGGCGACGGTGTAGCGTTGGTAACTTGCGGACATGGTGGTTTCTTTCTAACAGGAACGGTCATATTAGCTCTAAGCTAGCAGTCAGCGAATAAACATGTTTCGGCGAAAACTGACATTCTGATAGTTGGCCTAGATGATTGAAGGTGTAGAAGTGAACAAAGTAATACCAGATGAAAAATATGGGGCCACTTATACATTCAATCCATAGCCATGGGACTCCCCGGCATGTGTCAAGTTCAAAACCATTCTCCCTGTCGGTCACTGGCGGATTGGTGGATTGTTCCCCCCTATCTCTCAGACCTCATGGACTGAGTCCTGACGTGAGAGAAACCAGGAACTCGTACTGGGATTTGGTAAACACATTCTCTGACTTTTCCGAGATGATATTGAGAGGTGTTACACCAAGATCGACAATGTGGCGCCCGAATTGGATCTAGGAAAGAATGAGAATCGCTATTGGCCCACATCTGAGGTGAGTAATTTTACGAGATTAGTTCGAGTCTGATCCCCCAAATCTAATTTTGTAAAGCTTCAAAACACGAGGAAAGTCCTGAAAGACCCGAGGGCCAAGAACCTGGAGTCCATATGTGTCAGTGGGAGGGATGCCTCAACCAAACAAAATAGAGCTTGCGCTTTCCCCTTCCGAAATCCCGGACCGCCATGGGAATCAAGGTCGAGGTTCAATTTTGACGTCTATATGATATTTAAAACTATGTAAGGTATCTAGAAAGGCTATATATGTGCCAATGAACTGTCTGAGGTAATCATATTCCCTATATTTGTGTATTCGGAGGTCTAGTAGTCTCCCAAAGGCAGACGCCAGAACGGGATTTCGAACCTCTGCACTTTGTGACAGCGGATTAGACTCGTGACCAGTCGGGAGTACGTCAGCTTGCAGCTTCAGAAACAAGGAGGAGTCACCGGTCTAACAGCGGATATTTCCTAAGGTCTGACCACCTGCTGTCGTGATCAAAATTGCTTCCGGCATACCATTATTATCAGATCGACTGACATCTGTTATCATTTGGTCGGTGTCTAGTGTACCATAGACAGGAGCAAGAACAACATCATTGACGTGAGCAGGAGCAGGAGCAGGAGCGAAGGTTCTTGTGGCGCCTTCAAGATTAAACTAGACTGTCAAGCAACATGATAACTTGTGCTAATTGCCATCGCATGCGCGTGGCAGGTATGAGTTCCAGCCGTCAACATACTTCAAAAATGAAATTAATTTACTAAATAGTCTGTGGGCTGCTCGTCGTGAACCTGCGGTTCACTCCTCGCAGCACTAGGAATCAGATGAAGTGGACCGCGCAAGCTATGAGCTGACCGTGTGAAAAGAGATCCAACGATGAGACATTCGATTTATTATCCCATTGCTCAGGCTGCGGCTGCCGTCTGGTAGCAGTTCATTCGGCATTTTGTTCTCTTCAAGTTCTTTCACCTTCTGCATCTCTCAAAATTCTCGTCACCACTGATTCAACATGGACTTGTATTCTTCACGTTTCATGCGCATTTCGACTTATATCCCTGTAAAGTGCAATTGTTATCTTGAGCGCCAATCCTATCCCCTTTGTTACGCCCTTCACAAAGCATAACCCATTCGCCGTCTCATAGACTTGGTGGAATATATGTCCCTAGTTGAATGTTCTCCGACGCATACCGCTCCCATTTATTTTCACTTTCCTCAAAAGGTGGAAGACGTCCAAGTTCAAGACCCCAACAAAATCGGTACCATCAATTCAATTCTTGTCGATCTCAGAGGCTCTCAATGGTGCATATATAGACAGATACAAGCAGTAGTAAGGCTGAGCGCTTGTCGGGTCTTTGTTCCCCATTTAGATGAATGCAGACATTGGCGCCAATGCCCGATATGGTACTTTAGGCACCAACGCCATAAAAGCGGTGCAGGGAAGTTTTTTTGTTTTGTTCCTACTGGCATGTTCATCGTCCAGTGCATCGCCGAATCGACTAGCGTGACGACCAACATCATGAACACGTATACACTACAACCCTCCTGTCCTCCTCTTGGTCCTGTTCTGCTCATACAGTTTTCCCCCACCCTTACACGACTCACGCAATGACGAACATCGCAATCGACACCTTGTCACCTTCACATCACCACCGCAGCCTTGATGCAGATGTTGGACATCTGTTAGAGGTCCTGGCGCCAGAGCGAGCGTTACGTTGAATTGTATGTCCTCCCCGTTCCAACAAGTTCAACGAACTGACACGTGCAAACCTTCTAGCTGCATCCTCCTCGCTGTGAGTTACCCATACAATATCACGACGCAGCCCACCACGCCCACCCCCATCACACATGGTGCGTCTCTGGTGGACCAACGATCTTCTTTGACTTTCGAGAGCACATGCGCCCTCGATACGTGATCAAGCAGCTCTATTCAAGCGAGAGAATATCCATCCCAGGAGGGAGGTTGTTGCTGTTTTGGATTGGATCATGTACATATTTTCTCGTCCAGTTCTCTCGAACCTTGTCTCTGATGCGTCATTTGTCTACTCTAGATCAGAGGGGGGGATAACTACATCCCCACTTCTTCCTCTTCCCAATGAGAAGAGGGCCCCTCTTCTCATTGATGCCCTATCCCGTACCTCCCTTTCACCCTCTCTGGCTCCGGCTCTGGCTTTACAATTGCCTTCCACACGAACACCTCCAGAACATCCCCAAACTCTCTCATCATCATTCTCACATCGTCACTCGACATCCTTGGCCCACATCGCCCTCTTGGCAGCATTCCTCGCTCGTTGCTTCTGTCCAGGCAGCACGGGATAAACGCGCAATGTAAGACGTCTATACGACGTGTCCTGGAACGGAGGAGTTCCTCCTGTACGAAGACGAGATGGCTGCGTTCGCCTGAAGCTCTATCGTAGGAAGGTTCGGTGGCCTAGTAGACGGTCAGTGTGGTGATACAGAGCACCTATTGAGCTCCTCGAATTGGGCATAGCAAACCCCATCCCCTGGTCCATCGATTATCCATATCCCCCTCCCCTCGATGCCAACCCCAAGTGCACATGCGGACCCAAGCAATTCGTTTGCCCGAATCCTCGAACGCATATAATGCCTTCAGTTGTCTTTCGATGGCCATGCCCAATGTTCGTCTCAGACAGCAGGAACGACTCATACTCCAAGTTGGGATTGTATCTCCAGTTCAGGCGCGCGCAGACACATGGCTCTTCACATGCAGCCTCACGGATGCCCGTGTTCATGAATCGATTCCTGTCCAGTGTCTACACATGGCCCAGGGAGGGTGGTCAGCGTTTCAATTCCACCAAACTCGAATTCAAGATCTCGTGCTCGAATACTGGCGACGGAGGAAAGTGGAAGCGCAAAACTACACAATCGATCTCGAAAGCAGGCTTTTGGAGAGGGTATCGTGACTATGCCTTCGCCTACGGCGTCGGTGGAACATCTTGTCTACTTCAATTCACACTCATGCTCAAATGGTTTCCTCTCATCCAACCACCATTGTTCCAGCATCACGCGTACCCACCTCGATGCCTACGGTGTCCGTTGCTCAGGCTGCCGCAAAGGAAGGAGCACAAGTCCTACACTTACGTCTGGGTTGCCCCTTTGCGATTGGAATCTTGAACATGAAGGGGGAAGACCAACAATACTCTCTAGACAGCAACATGTTCTTATTCTTATGACCTGAAGATCTGCGGAGCTTTCTTTGGTATGCGAACTTGGCGTAAATGCGCCACGTCCGAGTCAGTGTTTTCTTCCTCTTTTCATTATATACTTCCGACTGATACATATCCGTTCTAGTTGTTTCTGCCAGACGCCGACGAAATGGCCATATCATGTTCGGAAAGAGTGCTATAGATGACGAAGAGTGCAGTAGTCCTTTATCCTCGCCTTTCGAGATCATGACTGACCCCAGAATTTGAGAGTCGGGACCATAGATACCGCTTGTAAATCTATTCATCGGTGACGAAGATACGTTGGTAGATCTGCTTGACCACACACTGTACACGCAGCTGCCACATGCTTTCCCTTCGCCCAATCTCCCGAGAAGATCAACCCACAGCGTCGAGTCATTGGCAAGTCCGTCTGTTGCTGCTCCACTAATCCTAGCCTCTGAGCCTCTCCCCTCCCATCAATACTATATGTACAATGATTGGAGGGGAATAAGACACCGTTGAATGTGGACGGACTTCCCGACGCTCGCTCATAATGTCTCCCTACCTCGACGTGCTCGCTCCGAACCGCGCGTGCAAGTCTTACACGACCAATAAGGATTCAGAAATGATTTTCGTGCACGTCTTGCAGAATGTCAGCAAAGGCGTGATGGTTCACATCCGGGCCCTTCATCCGACCAAGACATAACTACCTCTCTGGGAGGGTTCTACACCAACCTCCCAAAGTGATGTACATCGGTGGTGCAGAGTCGATGCACGGTGATAATATCCGGTTCGATAAAATGCTTGAAAACTGCAGACGGGAAGGAGCTGAGGGTGAGAGTAGTGAGTCTGGAGTCAACGTGTTACATAGGTATTAGGTCTTCCCCGCCACTGCCAATAATTACAATTTCATGACCTTGTAGATGTACCAATTCTGAAACAATCTTTGAAACTAAAATTGGCAAGACCATTTTGCTGGAAAGCTACCTGGGAACTGAGAGTCTTTGTGAATAGACTATGTGAAAACTGTGTCGAGAAATCCAATTCTCGACAACGCCTGATATGAAGAGACTGGTGTTGAAGGGTTCATCACGACGAACTGAGTGTACCAGTGCCTTGATCTACATATCATAAGTGGATATCGAGTCCTTTGGTCATTTAAGGATTGGGGCATACTGGAGTACTGAGGCCTTGACTGTCTCCCAAATCATTCCAATCCCTCGGTAGAATTTACCTGCGATGAATTTACGCAGGTCTCAATAGGAAAGACTTGATGAAGTCAGTTACGATGGCGAATCTAGTCCGAGTCGATGGTAACAAATGATACCCAGTGTATAATGGAATAAATTAATGGGAGGCAAATGGGTCTTTGTATCAACACTGGAGTCGAATATCAATACCAATAGCAACGAATTTAAAGGAACCGCCTAAATAACGCCAACGCACCCTCCCACAAACGAAGTTTAGGCTTGCTACCAGAGACTGGAATATATCACAGATAACAGCCGGGTGATATCTATGCCCGATAGTATCCATCTAAGGGCTCGATGAATCGTTGATGATGCTACTCCAGTCGTGCAGAACTTGCGATCCGAAAGAGGGATGGGGGCGATATGTTTCAATATCATAGCTGAGATAGGGAGCAGACGGAGTAGAGACAACTATCACAACGCAAAGCCTCGCTTTAGCGAGGCAAGAACGGAGAATCGGACGTCAATTAACAAGTCCAACGGTGCGATTGGTGCAAGAAATAATATACATGCCCCGTTTACCTAGATTGATCTTCCGTCAGGTTGAGGTACTGTACATCCCAAGTAGATTTAGAACAAATCAAAACGAATGAATTAATGACGACGTACAAATCGGCAGAAACCGTCAATCACTGAGTGGCGCTGGATCAAGACTTGAGCCTGTTGACCATCAGGCCAACACTGGACGGACTGAAGAGCCTAATGAGGTTGCGTCTTGAAGCCAAGTCTTGGGGGTTGTCTTTCGATACGCGTAGTGGATTCATCGTCAATTCGGCTCTGCAATCCAGATTGCTATAGACCCAGGAATTGAAATCGATACAGGGAAACCCGTCGAAAGATACAAAGCGCTGAACGCCTCATGATCGCGGCTTGAACTATGAGCATCATGGGAAACGATAGAAGCAACGAGCCCCATATCACCCTAACGTAAAGGTAGGCGTTGTCGAGGTTGTGACGAGCCGTGGGGGGTAGAAGGTGCTTCAGGTCCGTCAGTGCCCGAGTCCGAGTCGGAGACACCCTAGAATATGCGCTGTGCTTGGAAGTGAAGGAGAGTTGGATAAATCAAGGGTATAGAGCAAATGAGTTTGGGTCGATGGAAGTTTGGGTGTGTCCGTCGTTGATGCGTACTGGATGGGTGCTTGATTTAGGCACCTGTAGCGACATCTTGCTCGTTCGTATCCACAGAAACAGCAAAGGCTGGTGTCTTCCAACAGCGCTAAATATGCCTCTGCTGTCAGTCGCCGTCCTTCACTGTTGGTTGGGTGTATGACCATCCACACCCAACTCCCCTCCGACTCTCCTCCAAATCCACTCGACCTTCGCTCCACACCAATAAAATTTGCTATTGGATCGGTCGCCAATAAGACCTGGTGTAAAGAGGACCGGGTTGCTACCAGTTTCTATTCTGCGTCGGTGCTGCAGACGAGTTCGAGGAGCTGCGGCACCTGACGAATTGTGAGAGGGGGCGAAGGATGGGTGTTGACACGATGTGAATGTGGATGATACTGGGGTAGTGAACCCTCCTAGGCTGTACGGTCTCCGTCCCGCAGCACCTAGTGCTCTCGCTCCTCCCTAAGTTAGGTAGCAGTTCCATTGTAGAGCGAATCGACGCTAGGAGTCGACAGGTTCCTCAGCTTACTGATAAGGATGAGAAACAGCGAGTTGATCGATTTCACGCCGGGGAACAAAAGACCTCTGTCCCAGACCGGATCCGGAGCGACACAGCCGCCAGTAGAACGGAAGGAAAGTAAGAAGCAGAGGGATCGTAGGAAGAAGGGTGAGACGAGTTGAGGCCGGAATTGTCTCCATCAACAGCGATGCGCACACACCTCCTCAACTAGGTCGCCAGCGTTCCAGCTCAACCCGAGCCTGGTGGTTATCGATGTTGACGCCAGTCCTGGGGCTCTTGCGGTGCCCAAACTCCCTCTCTGCGTCTCAGAGAACGACGGGCGCCTTGCGCAAATCCACTTCCCCTCGTCGACGACCCCGTCCACCTGTCGTGAAAATGGCCGACGCTGATGGACCCTTCCAACACCTCCAACCTCTAAAACCGAACCTGACCCAAGAGCGGGGCCACGAGGTGCACGTACAACTTCGGTCCGACTTCGACTCCTCCTGACGAATGCGAATCGTATCCACCATGATCTATCCGACTCCTGGGCGTGGTTGAGCCACGTCTACCTAGTCTAGTACCTTCTTGGCGGGCATGACAAGCATCGCATACGACAAGGGCGGTCGTCAACCCATCCTCCCGATCCCTGCTCGTTCTCTTTACTTCAAGTCAATAACTCGGCCGTCGCGCATTGACACTCCGTAAGTCTTCACCACCTCTAGGGCGTTCGAAGCCAGGCTGTACTGTAGAATAGGCAATAGATCGCCAGCAATATTGATCCACACTGGTGTCTTGATAGGGCGAGGTGAACATACGCGCCTGAAACGAGGAATGGCGGTGGGCACGGTGAGGGTGGAGAAGGAGAAGAGTGCTCTTTTGTGTGATATTGAGGGTCGTGTTAGACCCACAAATGGGCTCGTGCACGAGCAGCGTTGGGGGGCGCAAAGTCATGCCAAAATTGATCTCTGTTGTCGTTATCGCCTCCACCGCCGGATCACAAGAGACGCATAGTAGAGTATGAATAGCTTAAGCAGAGTTGAGGCGGAGGATGACGGATGCGGCAGCGCAGTTGAACTTGAAATGAAGTTGTTGCGTGGAGGAGCCTGGTGGAGGAGCAGGAGGAGGTGAAAGAGATTTTAGACAAGCCTGTGAGGATACGTTTTGGGGTAGTTGACATCCACAGGCTGGATAGAGGATTTTCGTTTCCTCGACTGGCACAGGCGCTGATGCAAGGACAGCGCTTCATCGAGAGACGATCGAGAGAGCCATGGGGCTTCAGCTGGTCTGGAAAGAGAGACCGAACTACACGTGATGCTCTTTTGTACTACAAAGCTCGTAATTTCACAGGGTCATCGGTCTACTACGTGAAAATAGACTACTGATAACCTTTTGGCAATAACTACGATGGCTGCAGTCGTTCCCGT
>Ga0247742_10000941_pt1 | contig 21685 bp, 19 predicted proteins | sample UWRJL208509C2_FD_180944 | JGI IMG/M metagenome (GOLD analysis project Ga0247742, IMG submission 180944) | Plant litter microbial communities from Arlington Agricultural Research Station in Wisconsin, United States - UWRJ-L208-509C-2 | ecosystem: Environmental > Terrestrial > Plant litter >... | reverse complement strand
CCACCTTTGAGCCTCAAGAGCCGGAACCGCAGGTTAGCAAATATACCTCTTCCTCTATCCTCAAACCGATACTGACGATCCTCACATAGGCAGCAGCGGACTCTTCCTGTCCTAGTCAAAGACTCCTCACACGGCCGCACATCTCGCCGTTCCCGCTAGCTTGGCCTTCAGAACGTCGAACCTCCTCCGGATCCAGCAAACCGAAACTGGGACCGCGTTTCAGCCTAGGTTTATCCAGCATCCTTCCCTATTTTTCGTCTTCCAACTTCCTTCAACTCGCGATCTCTTCCAGTCTCTTCCCTCCGTCTCGCCACCTTCTCACCTCAAATTTCAGCCATAAGCCTCGAACCATGCGCTTGCACTTACAACGAGGACACTCAGCAGAACGCGAGACAGTTCAACATTTACGATGATCTCACTCGGGGCTATTCAAGCTCCCTCCATCCGAGCCTCTGAAACAACGGAACGAACGTCTGCTCCAGATCTGGCATCTGCATGAAGGCGTGCCACTTCCACCTGCCAGATGACGACGACGACGTTGAGGAGGAAGATGTTGGTTCGAACATCAAAAGACCATCATGATGAATTGACATACAGTCGTCCCGAAATCGTCCGCGTTACTCTGAATCTCAAGTCTTGACCAGTCCACAACCACACCTTATGGCCTTTTAACGTCTCAACGCACCCAATCTCAACGTTTCTTCAAAACCGAGCAACTCTAGCGAGCGATAAGGCGTCTGAAGACTAATCGCCATCGAATCCAAAGAACAGTACAGCCAACGAGGTGAAAGCATATCTGGTGCAGCCATCCTTTCATTTTATCATCAGAAGGCCAAGACGCATATAGCTACCACCACCCGTGGCCCAACGACATCGCATGATTGTTGGTTCTGGTCCATGCATTCAGGTGACTTCCCCCTTCCCACTCTTCAATGTTTGACGCTTATTATTCGTATTGCATAGGACGCGGATTGTCTATACAGCATTACTAGGCCCCCCCTGACAGGCAGAGCTATTCAGAAGACGATCAGCATTTCTCGTACGTACCCGTGATCTCTTCACTTTGGCCTGACTGACCTCCATCACAGATGGGGTGTTGGAGCCTTCTGATGGCTAGCATGGAGACTCGTTTATCACGCCCAGTATGAAAGACTCAGAAACGAGACCGACTTTGGTACCAGGAATTCAAGATGCGTATATGCCACTACCCACCCGTGGTAGATGCTGGTTAGGTCTGTTCCATATGTTCGGGTAACATGCCTTTTCGGCTCCTCGATATTTGAAGCTTATCACCGTCACTGCGTAGGGCGCCGACTGCTACAATTCTACACCTATGTATAAGGCTTTCGCTAGGAGGCATATCTGTTCTGACGACGATCAGTACTTGTTCGTACCCTTTATCTCTTTCCCTTCGTCTGGCTGACCTCCATCACAGATGGGCTATTGGAGAGCGTTCTGACGGCTCGTATATGCGGAGTGGTTTATCAGTCGTCAAACCTGAAAGACCAAGAAAGGTGTTCAAGCGCAGAGTTGACATCTACCACCAAGGCGCAACCACTAAAGATACCTCACCGATCGTGGCCATGACGTGGACGAAGCATACGAACTATTGCCCAACTTGGCGACTCAGGACAGCCAATCAACCTATCGAAGTCAGTATGGCTTGGAACACAACACATTTGTTACCCTGGCCAACTTCAAGGCGTCGAGGTGTACGTCTCATCCCCCGTCCTCGTATTTGAAGCCAAAAACTGACAATCTCACTCCTAGGTATAACCACCTGCTACGAGAACGCCAACCATTGCGTCGACTCAAGGGTTGGCAAATATACTAATGTTAGCCCAACGTAAGCCCGATGCTGATAGAGAAAATGGCGTTGGCCCTGAGTTCCACAATCCGGTCATTGGCCAAAGGTTCAGACCACCGTCCGATCATAAGGTCCAGGTTCTTGAGCAGGATTTGGGGTTGGAAGGCATGCAGAATTCCAGGATTTGAGACGGCGGAGCCACTGAGCGAACATATAGGGTTTGATATGGAGGGCATGGAGGCCACCGCTGTGGATTCTGAATTGCGTTCGGATGGTTTGGGTGAAGCCGATGATCGTTGGTAGTAAAGGTCCTACTATCAGATCTCGAGAGCCTTGGCATTGAGTTAGTATTCTCTCTTCCTCGGCCCTCAAACTCAAACCGAAATGACGAACCTTTGTCTACCTATAGATGCTTCATCCATGTCTCCGATCCTGTCCGGTTGTTCTTGTTGATTCCGTCTTATGAACCTCAGGCGCCAGATTCAGAACTGGGATTATGTTTCGCTTGCTCAGCAGCAAGGCCTTGGCCGTGTTCCCTCCTACTTCAACTCGCGAAACTCGCGATCTGAGTCAGTCTTCGAACGTGCTACATACACCAATAAGCCTTCACAGGCTTCCCTCTGAGAGGCATATCCACCCAGGATCTTCTAGTGTCTGCATTCGATTTCTTTTCTTTCGTTTGTGACCGGCCAAGTGATCGTGATCGTTGCCAAAAGCAGGACCTTCGATTTGGATATCTTCGATACACCTGCGAATTCATGATCCCCGAAACGGCTCATTGGTCCTTAAACTGAGGCCAGGATCGGCTTGTTGCAGATATCAGCTCTGTAGAACTCGAAGACAAAGACCAAGATGCCAGGATTCGAGAGACATGTTTCCTCGAAATTTTACTCGACCGATCCCCATCAGGAGTTGTCTGTAGATATCAATGAGGCTCAAAAGACGTTCTACCATGCACCTATCAGATGGTACTCAACACCGGGTATGTGAACTTGTCACCCTTCTACAATCTCTACTCGATCTCTGTATTGCACCACCGCACAGTTAACTCCCCCGAGATTGAAAATAACGTACGTTAATTTCATTTAAGCATTTGTATCCCACTCATTCTCCTTGCAGCTTACATGCTAGTACCGCCCTACTCCAGATATGTCGAGGAGCTTACATCTGACCGACTCTAACACGTTTGGGATAGTTCTCCTCTTCCTTATCAAACCATAAGGTTTCTCTTCCTGCCACCCGATATCGTCCTGGATACTACGTACTACTGTTGGGTCCTGGTGAAGGTGACACTAGTATCCGCTTTGCCCCATTGGGGAGACTAATTCTCCAGGATGAATTGAATACAGGTAGGATTACCACACTAGTATCGGATCTTACCTGATTTTTTTAGTACCTCTGAAACAGCTTTAAAGATATGCATAACAGGTTTAAGACGACAATAGTGTATAGGTATGGGAGAGGGGAGCAATGGTACTTGAAAGTTGTAAACGTAAGTAGTATGCTGAGTAATGTCGTAGTCAAAGCGACAGCTATGAAGACTAAATATGTATTGCGTTTGACACTACAATATACACCTTTATGAACATTGATTATCGACGAAGGAAACATGGAAACACGACTAGAGGAGGCAGGGATGGGGATGGTTATTCGACGAACAGCGGAAAATGGGAATGAAAATAGGGGTTTCAGAGCTTAAGAAACCAGAATTCTGGTGAATCGTTTAAAGTCTTTTGGACTTCGTCTTTGGCAACAACTGAGCGGAGCCAGTGACGACATGATAAATAGGCGGAATAATGACGGCGATGGGTATAGAAGTCTCCAAAGGATCGGTAAGACGCAACTTTGAAGTGTATGGACATGGGAGTTTTGACTAGAACCCAGGGCTGGATGTAGGAACACGTACGAAGGTGCTGGGTATGGCACAGATGTAAATCACGACATTGACGGAACGGTACGAAAGAGTCCTACAGTCGCGAGAATATCTGATTGTGAGTTCTATAGTAAGACATGAGACGTACGATGTATACGACATACTCTTTGTATAGTTATACCAGGTGGTAGTAAACTCTCAACTCGGAGACTTGATAGTGGACAAATCTGACATTGCTACCACCAAACCCCAACCGCCACACCTCTCACTTTCAAACCCCAGCTGGGTCCGACGTCCTTCCAATTGCACATGACGAATTTTGATGTTCAAACCAACATTCTCCTCGTCCGCGTCGCTATCATCTGGTAAGTGGAAATAGCACATCTTCGTTCAAAGGCTTTATCTAGAGAAGCAGACATTCGTACCGTTATATCAGAAGCCTGGAGCTTGAATAGAGCTCCGAGACCATCTGAATTGTTGAGCCTTCTCGCTTTCTGTTGAGTGACTCGTCGCAGATGCAATTGCGCATGGATGGAAAAGGAATAAAAATAGGGAGAGGGAGAGGAGCGCCGTAGTTGGCGCGAAGAGACATGTGCACGGTGGACCGCGTCATGGCGGCATATAACACTTGGCAACCAACAAATTCTGTGAGTTGGAAGAGGATGAAACACGACGAGTCCGGAGGGATTCTAGATAACTCCAGGTGAAACCCCGATTCCAGTTTTTGTTTGCTGGCCATAGGTTCGAACGCTCTGAAGGCTGGGCTAGCGAGAAAAATAGCATGTGTGGGTAAGCAAGGAGTCTTGGGCTAGAGCTGGAAAAAGGCTGCTATAGCCTGTAGGTGAGGATTGTCAGCTTTGGTTTGAGTACAGGGGAAAAGGGAATATTTACTAACCTGCGGTTCAGGCTCAGGTTCTCCGGAGGCGATGCTGGGAGCTCTGCTTTGACCACTAAGCACCAAGCATTGACCAGTGCCTCTGCCCAAAACTTCTGTCTCTTCTCCGCCTCTTCTTGATTGTGTTGTGAATGGGTCGAAAGGCTGTTCTGCATCGAACTAACTCAGCATAGAGGCCTCCAAGAGTCATCAACCGGACGATAAGCTGTAGCTTCTCCATCCGAGTCAAAATAGAATGCGAGATGCTACGTCAATGTCCTCATTCAAGCTGTGTGTTTCACTTGTGATTTCGGCGTTGACCTAGCTGACACTGGTGATCTCCATGAGGATAAGAATGGAAAAGAAAAGGATGCCGTCGATAATCAATCAGTGAATGAAAGCTGACAGTTTGAATGAGAAGAACTCTGACAAGGAACGCGGTTCGTGAGCGGAGGGGGAGTCACAACTGCCAATGTCATGAATCATAGAATGAGGTGAAGAGCGAGTTGAAGACGACGGATGCGTCTAGACTCGTGACCAGTCGGGAGTACGTCAGCTTGTAGCTTCAGAAACAAGGAGGACCTTGTGTTCTCCCCTTTCAGGCGTCGGGATCAGTCACCAGTCTAGGATGCGTCATTGCTTCCTTAATAAGATCGTGTGGATCGTGGCTGTGACATTACGTTACGGCCTCGATCACGTTGAGCCTAAATCGAGCTAATTAAACTTTAGACGCTCATAAAAGTCATATTAAACCTAAAAACCAAGTCGTGGAGATCTCCGAATATGAACGCCCGGAAAGGGGTTTATTTGATAGTCATGTCGATATGTTACACGTCAACAACCCATCCAAGTCCCATCTCAATCCCAGCTCTACAAAAAGGCATTCAACCCGATACACCTTGGCCTTCGTCGCTCAGCGAAACTATGTCTGTGCAGTTCAAGAGGGATTCTGGCGTTATAATCTTGTGAGTTATCACTCAATCATGACTTGCTGGAGGCTTACATACGTTCGAAGGGTTTTGGGGCAAACAGGAGCTGGGAAGGGCCATGTAGGTCTCGACTATCGTCGTGCCCAACTTTCACTTTCTCAGATTTATTCTTAGTTCATCAATATTGCTGCTGGAAAGGAAATCGCTCCTGTCAACCACAGTACGATTTCCGGCGACCTCACAATCAGGTCATTTGAACTGGAGCACCCAGAATCTGGGCGCTCCCTGATTCTCGTTGATACCCCAGGCTTCAACCAATCCTCTGTACCAGACCACGAGATACTGCGCATTATTATCAACTGGATGAAACATTCGTCAGCCCCATTCTCTCAATCTGTGTCGAGCCTGCTGACCATGCAACCAACAGGTGCTCTGCGGACGCGCAATTTGGAGGCATCATCTATCTACAAGATATCACAGAACGAAAGACTAAGTTAGGGCCCATGGATTTCTTGTCTACGCATGGAATTGCCTCTCGCGTTGTCCTGACGACCTCAAAATGGGACGCAGTGGACGCAGATCCGACCCCTTCAGCCGCTGACGATGCCAATAATCGTGAAAATGAATTCATTACAAGCTCTTGGAAAAATATCATCAACGGAGGGGCCGGAACATGTCGCTTTCTGAATACTCACAACTCAGCTCGGGAGGTCGTGAACACTGTTCTGCAGCGTGATCCTCTGGAATTTGGCGTTATCCAAAATGAGCTCAGAACACAAGGTACCAAGAAACCAGACAAATCCAGACAGAAAAGAGGAATTTTCTCATCCCTTTTGAGATTCTTCGGTGTAAGGTGCGTATTTGTCTATGCCGATGGCAATCTAACTGATGTTCGCCTTCGAACACAGAAACACGTAGCTTGGTCTCCTCTGGGCCTCGTAATGCCTCCTCGTCGCAAGCCAGACTCACTTCAATCTCATTAACCCAACTGGAATCTTTGTGGATCGTTGCGAGTCCACCACAAGGACCTCCATTAAAGTCAAGACTCAAAGCGTGTTAAAGGTGCTCTCCGTCGCTGTATTCCTTATCTACATTCGTTTTTCATCCCCATTTATTCCTTATTTACATTCATCTCTCCTCTGCTGCCTCTACTATTACGTTGTACGGTCCCTCACCACGAGCAATGAAGACTCAGTGTTGTCCTACCCTTCTGAACCCTAGTCTGATCATTTACTCGATGAGGCTGCTCGGTCATGACAGCCTCTCGAACTGACCAACTTATTCTTACTCCTCCCATGCCAAGGTGCGTTTCGTCCATTCCTCTCATTTGTATCTTTCAAATACAGTGATGGTGCTGGTGTACCTTTCTTGATGGGTCGCTTGATTATTCTTTCGATATTGAGCGCTGAGCTTATGTGGGATGAGAATCATATTGTGAATGTTCATGTGGATATGTTATCTATACACTAGAACCCAGAGACGATTGGAGGACATGTGATTGCTGGAATTTCCTAGGAATTTCAATACTACGAGCGGCAATCGTGAGAATTTCGGGAACACGAGTTATTAATTTAAATATGCTCTTGAGAGTATGAGTCTGCTATAGAGTTTGGGCCGAACATTGCACCGGAACGATGAACACCGTGTGGGCTGTTTCACATATTTCCATTTGCGGCAATTACTTCCAAATTTGTTGCATCGGTAGCACAACGGCTGAGCCTGAGAAATATTTTTATAATCCGAGCGCTGAGTATATAGGTGAAGCTGCGAAAATCCTAAGGGACTTAATTTTATAACTCCTTCAGTATTGACGCAAATGAAAACGGTCAGCACATTTTGATCAGGCTTGTTGAAAGGAGCGATTTGACCTTCCTCATTCTAGCGGTGACTATGCCTGTTGCACAATAGGGCTTACTTCTGACTGACGTGACACATTTGAGACAGTTCTTCTCCACCTTAGTGTCAAACCATAAAGTTTCTCTTCCTGCTAACCAGTATCTTTCTGTGGTCAATATACTGCTATCGGCCTGGTGAAGGTGATGATAGCATTCTCTTTACATCCATCGGGGTCCCAGCTGTCCTAATGATTCCACCATTTATTTCAGATAAGATTAAACCCCACTTCGTCGCATTTTACCTGGATTTGTTCTTGATTCGAAATAGCTTTAAAGACGCTCATGGAAACGAGCGGTGATATCATGCAACAGTATTGCATGGGACTGGAGAGGAATTGGAGATGCAAGTTTGGAAGGTGCTAGCTAATCTCAGTGCATTTTACTCCAAGCAAAAGCAAGTAATATACCTGAAGTAGTATACTGAGTTCGAGCGACAACGATGGAGGCTGGGTATATATTGCGGTTTAATACCGCTGTTTCGAATTATGTACGCCTTATAAACATTTGTAACGAACAAGGCACGACTAAGGAAAGCAGGAAAGCACTGCATTCCCAGATAGTTCGAGACGCATCATGCTCATAGGTATTGGTGTTCGCCGTGAAGAGACTAGAAGGGGCAGAGGTGAGGTTGGTCAAATCATGTTCGACGAATGGCGGAAGACTGGATGTGACCCACTTATACCAATATCTACCGTCAAGATTATGAGACGTCGACCCACTATCTCCTCGACGTAGAATATCAAATGAGACGCTGAACAGTCACCATCCGACTTCCGATCCTCAGTGCAGGTCGTGGAGCGCTAATGTTGATGCTGGTGGTTGATCCACACCCCTGCTTGATACGGCTAGGGAAGCCTTCAACAACGGGAGAAAACACGTGAACGAGTAGAGGAAGCGAGGATCCAGCTGGGCCTGTATAGCATTGGAATCAGAGTCCAGATATAGCACGTAATAATAATAATAATATTACAGGATGATACATACGATAAAGTTGTGTGTTTTCGGTAGGCGGCATACTCCAGAGAACGTCAGTGACCTTTTTCGTCGAATGACATGGCAAGATTTGACGTCCGTCGGCCGCAGGCATCTTAGAACGGAACTCGATTCCTTAGATTTGGGTGGATCGTCGGCACCGACCTCCAGCTTCAGCGGATGGGGGAAGAACGGGAGTCCTTCAGCTTCAGCAGTGGATTATCTTCTGAAAAAACACTACGGATTGAGGGTATCGGGATTCGAGGGTATCGGGATTCGAGTGAGTCGTTTAGAATTTTTGTGCTATGTTGGACCTCATTCTCGACATCACATAGCAGACTATCACGAAATGACCGAAGAGCCTAGGTCGGGTCGAGATGGGTAGAGTAGGTTGGGGTACAACGTGATATGCAGAGGATCTATAATTGCAAGAAATTTCGCGTGTCAGCTTCACAGGCAGGATGACGATGTGCGATGTACGACATACCCTTTCGTTTGATGTACCGGATGGTAAACTCTCGACTTAGAGACTCGATGGTAGACAGCTCTGCTACCACCAAACGCCACCCTCATCCAAGGTCAAGAGATGAAGCAGTCGTTTTGTAAGGACGTCGAGCCATCATAGTGCAGGACGAAAGAAACTCAGACCCCATATACACGTGTAGACGGTGTTCAAGTGCCGATGCTTTTGCCAGTGGTAGATGGCGGGTAGAGATACCAGGTAGATCGGAGATGATGGGCGAATTTGATCGTCTCGCATCCTGGTTAAGGCATCTTGTCGGGAGTTGACGAGGAAGAGGCACAGTGAGTCATAGATCACGCCGCACCGGCTAAACGCTCGAGGACAGATCACGACTTTCGCCTGTACTAGTTCTCAGTTTCCTGGAACCTGGGGCTGGACGTTCGAACGTTCGCGGGTTGGCAGTGAGAACGGCTGCTGTTGCGCCCTAGGCTCCAAGTCGTGGACAATGGCCTAGAAGAGGCGTCTGTACCTATATGCCATCGTCAGGTCTCGTTCTCAGTAGAGAGGAGAGAAGAGGGGGCACTTACGATTTGAGACTCAATAGTGAATAGCAGGACCTCTGCTTTCCAACCACTGGTCATGACAGACGATAGACGAAAGATCACCAAGAACCAAGGCCAAGCACCAAGAAGCACCAACTTGAACCGACGCTGCCAACCACCAGCTACTGACCACCGACCACCGACCACCTCTGTCCAGTGCCTCCGTTCGAGATCCGAGTCCGAATCCTGCTTCTAGACCTCTGCTTTCATTCGCAAATGTAATTCCGTTCCGCCCATGCATACATCCGTCGAAAACAAGCCAAATTACCCAGACCTCCGCATCTCTTCTGAATTCCACTATCCGCGTCGGTGTTGCTTTGGGCCAACGTTGCTATCTGTGCCATCGCCTGTATCGACGTCTAGCAGACGGTTGAGGTAGATGGTCGTTGGTCTGACAGTGGCAACTAGTTGGTATTCGGATTCGGAGCAGTAGGTCGTGGCTTCTAGTAGGTTAATATCGAATCGTATCGCTGCTGCCCGGTGCACCCATTTGCGAAGATCATTGATGAGGTAGGATGAGTCCGATGACGTAATAGGTAGGAGGGTGGACGCTGGCAGGAGAGGCGGATACGTGATTATGAGCTAGGGTAAGATGATCAGTTTTGAAACGAGGAAGGAAGATGAGACGAACCTAAGTATACCTTGAGGTTGGCCAGAGTAACAGAGAAGCCGTACTGGGTCGATGGATTTCATGAGTCGGACGATAGGTCGCGGCTGGAAAGTGGACAACTACGCCTCTCATGAGAGGACGTGATGCTGACACTGATGAGATGGCTGAGGGAAGGAGGATGGAGGCGGACAGTGAGGAGAGCCCGAGGGTTGGTGCGGAGAGATCCATGATTCGTGAATATCGGATTGTGGAGGGGTGCAGTTGGCCATTGGTGCGGAACAGAGGCCATGCATCACGGCTTGTGGATTTTGGATGGTGAGACGCGTCATATTACGGGATTGAGAATGGGAGAAGGATGCGAGGAGCCATGACCGTGACGCAGACGAGCAGTGGACTGGGTGTCCAAGTTGACCAGCAGAGGCCTAGAGAGGATTGTCGGATCGGGTGTAGACGAGACGAACCTGTTCTCTCCGTCAGGACGGCTCGTAGCTGAAGGAGTAGGGCATCAGAGCATTAAGGCAGAGCCTCATTATCGGATAAGATAACGATGAGCGATCCGTCATGTGAGAGGTGTGCGCTACAAGCGCAAACACCGAAAAAATGGACTCGCCTCATTCAGACGAGGACGCGTCCACCTCTCGGATCCTGCACTGACGCTAAGAAAGCCTTAGAAAGCCTCATACGGCTTTTTCGACCCTCCCACCATCCCTTTCTCTTTCAGTGTTTGATACAGCTGGTTTGGATTTCGGCACTCCTTTGCCACAATCGAGCTGTCTAAGCGCTCAGGACTTGTTTGGGCTTACCCGCGTTTTCTACGCATTTCAGACTTTGACATATCACAAGTCTGGATCTGGATCTCATGCCTGGGTAAAGTACCCGGCCCGGTTTGACACGACATTTGGCCGTTTCTCAACCGAATCGAGACCCAGAAGTTTAAGCCCCTGCAAGTCCTAGGCAAACTCAAGCTATTCGTAAATCACGAATTTCTTGATCATCTTTATCGTATTCTAGATTTCTAATCTCAATACTCAACGTTGAGTTAACTTATCAGCTGCCATCGAGTGTCGAGCTTCGATTGGGTCTTGGAAGTTTGGACGAGGCTCTGTCGAACTTCTCACAGGAGTATCATATTCCCACGAGCAGCTGACCGATTCAAGTTCCACAAGAACGGATACGCATGTCTTCGAGATCCTGCGATTGCCATAACTCGAACACTTCGTCGACTCGAGACACCAGCTGGCCCGTTCAACTTGAAGCTTGAAGCCTAACCCCCCCGGCGTCTACAGCTCGCTCTCAACCTCAATCCACGATCCATGGCAGTCGAAACCAAGAGAAGTTATCATGATTACAGCCAACAGAGTGAACGACTCTGGTGGAGTCGTGCTCGTTTTAACGCCCCCATTATAATAGGCAACTTATATGTGTTAGGCACGTTAGCCAAAAGAACCGACTCCGAGTCTCTAACTGACAATGTACTATGTAGACGTTTGGTCTCTACTGTGTGCCTTGTACCCGTAGTCGGGAGGGAACCGCAGGACACTCTCATTTACGTTCGACTACTTGATACTATGCGATAAATGTCGAAATTTAAACAAATCTCGAGCGCCAAGAGTTGTTCGGAATAAGATCGAGATCTAGACCTATTGATTGGAGCGCTGTTTGGCTTTGGGGGGCACTTGACCAAATTGGGAAATCTATATCAGTCGATTCGTCGTCTTTGAGGGGTTCACTCGTAGTGACACTGCACAGGTACACTATTGGTCTACAGCATATACTAGCCCTGCACACAAGAGGTAGCGAGTGGGTGAAAGCACGGAGTGCTTCCCGCTCGGCGCGGAAGCTTTCCTACTTGATCGAGACGAGATCGCGACGGGCGGGCCCAAGCGTTTTGCTCATATATAAGTGGAAAGTCCTCTGCACCGAGCAGAGTTTTAATGAGTAAAACAGCTTGATTATTCTTTGAGGGAGCGGAGTAGAAATCCAATTAGCTTGAAGAGCGGATAAAATTCCAATTTGCAATGAGAAATATATCGTTCTACAACCTCCACGAGTGAAGATCATCGAGTCCGGTGGTAAATATTTACTTGTGGTGCTGACCTGCTAGCATGCAGCTCAGCTGCTGTGCATAAACAAAATATACATACTATTAGTCATCAGGTACTCGGCCACCCTAGGTACTCGGTCACTAGCGAATAACTCGACGAGAAAAGTTCCCATTCTCGAGATTTTTAGTGAAATAGAAAGCCAGAATTAGCCTCTACAACCAGATAGCAAATTTATACCAAAAATATTGAATGTACCATACGAAAGAGCCTCAGACGGTGGGTTTGATGCCGTGATGGCCGATTTTCCTAATCTGGAAATCTATCCGACAGCATGAATTGGCTGCGACACCGCGCATGGCGCAATTCTCAACAAAGTGCCAGTTAAACCCAATAGCTTTTGATCAAAGTTAAGCATTTGAGTTATTCTACAGCCCTACACAAGTCGGATGACGTTTTTGTGCGGTATATTATATTTTATTTGCTTAACCAGATTATGTCTCTATATTCACGGATGTTGGTCAGTTCAAGACCTGGTAATCGCAATAAAAGGGAAAAAAAGTAGCGGAATGTAATTACTGTATGTATAAATAGCTCAGGAAGCCTATTTCGTATTTTTAATAATTTTTTACAGCACCGAAAGTTACAAAGACTGACTTGGTGCTGATTTCATACAGTCAGAATGTATGTATGGAGTTTATCATGCTGGTGGCTTTGCGGGAGTATCTAGGGACAGAAAAATGTGCGGAATACCCGGGGAAATATATCTGGATAGTTTCCAGTGAGAAATCACGCCTTGAGCAAACGCTACAGGCTCTCGAGTAATTGTGCGATGCTATCCTTACCTGTTATCCTATATATTTACTAATTGCAGTAAATTAATTGATTAGTTAGTGATGTCCGATTTGTAGTGAACCGGGTGGCCGACTACCTGGTGTCAGGGTCGCAGTTTAATGCCGGTAGAAAAATATTCATAATGATTCGGGAAGACGTCCAAATTTCACAAAATTTTGAGACTCAAGTCGTTGTATATTAGACTACAGTAATATGTGGTAAAATTAGAAAGATTCGCGTTCTGCGTGCAGCAATTCGAAAAATAGCCTTAGGTGGCCGAGATCATGATGACTAATAGTAGGTAGTAGAGATTTGATTTATCATGGATATTTAAATCCAGGCAAAACAGGCCAAAAATTATTTAAAATTGCATGGAAGGCCTTTTACACATTTTCGTCGTTTCATACTACGCAGAGAACTGTTTTTGAGTCCATGATCTTTCGACTTGTTTGTCCTATAGCAGCGAAGCAGCGTCCATTTCAAGACAAATTGGTTCTCCACCGGAACAAAGACCCATTGAGGTGTTGGTCCTCCAACGACTAATCGGCGCAACATAGCCTATGCACGCACCAGTATCAAGTCTAAGCATCGACATAAACAACGACTACTCACCTCGTCGTTACGGACCTTGTCAATAGCCAAATTGACACCAACCAGCTGATTGGCGAGGCCAATACTGATGGCCATTCGTCAGTGACTGCGCACTGGAAAGGGAGAGCCGACTGAAGCACACCCACCGATAGACGTGTTCACCCTCCCCTCTAGTAATGACCCACTCCTGCTTGTTGGGCAAAAGGAGAACAGGCGTGTCTTGTCTGACGGGCCCACCGGGCCCATCAAAGCTAAAAACGAATGGGAGTCCTTCTTTCACCGTCCATTCAATAAAGTAAGAATTTTCATGGACATTGGTAACCCTCCACTATGTGGTTGCAAATTCAGTGAGTGAAATGATGCAAAAATAGGTCGTGTACAATACTCACATGCTGGTTCCTGAAATAAGGGGGAGTGTTGGGCAAGATGTGGATAGGCTGGCCGAGGACCTCACCAGTCGCCACCAGCAGGGACAAATTGAAGTTAGTAGATACCGTTTTTTAGAGACACAGCTGATGGGGGATAACTTGGATGTGGAGTTGAGCCACAATCACGCCAACAGCTTGAATGATTCCTGGGCGACGAGCGAAAGAATTAGGTACTGCTTCCCCAGCGACCAACGGTTGGCGAACGAGGAGTCGGCACTCATTTCTGGTGATCTGCTGACGCTCATGTGTGGTATGCAGCCTGTCATTTACGCTGTTGTTGATTTCGGCGCTAATTCTCAGAGTGCTGCGAAACAACCTCATTATTACTCATTAATCTCCGGGAAATGGCTGTTTAACTCGAAAGAACTTTCTAGAACAACTGCATAGGTCTCATTGACGGCCGTTGTACATGCGCTAACATGTAACAAGTGGATCGTGTGTGAGAAGTTACATGGCAGAAGGCGAGAAACAGACACGGAGAACTCGATGCGAATCAAGGCGCTCTTTTAAAGGAAATTGATTCACCTACCAGAATAGACCGCATATAGAGTCCACAACTGAAGATACGCCTACGAGGAAGTACGGCAGCGCCTCCTGGATTTGAAATGACGCGGGGAAGTGCAATAGAATGATACTCCGAGCTACGGGATGCGTGACCTCTGAACCATAATCTGCTTGTTAGTAACGGCCATGCTTTAGACCATGAGTGTGGCACTAAAGTGTAACTACTATACTTCTAGATACTTCTAGTACTCACAATTCTGCATCAGAATTAAGGATAGCGGGGCTAATCTCAGGAGTCCTGAGGCTCTCATCGTGGGGGAAATACCAAGTTTGACCAAGAGATGCATTAAAAATGCATCCCATCAGCATCAGGAATCCTGCAATCTAGTTTCCGCGTGTTGCGCAACACCAGAAACATGAGAAAACACGCGGAAACACAAGAAACTGGGAAACACAGCAACTACGACCTTTTCGCTGGGAAACACAGATGTCCAGTGGCTAATCTTTATTTACTTCTAATGTAATTGTAACATATTTTCCATGTTGCCGTGTTTCTGTGTTTCCGGAAACACGGAAACACAAGAAAACACAAGAAACTTGGGAACTAAAATGCAGGTTTGCTGATGAGAGCGATTGCCACTAATTGTTACGTGGCGTAGCTGAATGGCTGGTTGCATCGTCTTGTGCTTTGTGTTGCGAATCTCCAGACGTTGAAACTTGATTTGTGGTGTTACTGTGGCTCCTCCAGAGCGGAGACCTACCTCACTCTAGAAAAGGTAGTCCTTTACCAATCGTTGATCTGAACATTCGATGCAGTCGTTCTCGAAAATTCTTCTGAGTTAATCAGGCATCGCTCGGAGATTAATGAGGAATAATGAGGTTGTTTCGCAGCACTTGAGGATTGGCGAAGATTGTGCTGAGGACAACGAGAGCGTAAATGACAGGCATACACACATGAACCTCAGCAGGTGATGAGATGCGAACATCGGCCACTCCTTCGCCGACTGTTGATTCGATGGGGGGTCAGGCTGGTCAGGCTGACTTCTCTCTCTATGCAAGCTGTACACACTGATTGCGATTTTTGTATAAGTATGGACCGTAGTTCTACTCAAAATCCCCAACCCACTTACCAACTCACGTCCAACACATCCAACATCAGCCATGTCTCTCAAAAACGGTATCTACCAACTTCGATTTGTCCCTGCCGGTGGTGAGCCTGCTCCAGGCATGCTGGCCGCGACTGGTGAGGGCCTCGGCAACACTGTCCGCATCTTGCCCAACAGTCCCCCCAATTTCGAGAAGCAATCTGTAAGCATTGTACATGACGTCGATTTTCTACTTTTACTCACCAAATTTGCGATCACACAGTGGAAGGTCACCCATACCCATGGCGACTCCTACCATATCGCATGGACGATGAGCTTTGGGCCCCCTTTCTTCATGTGCCTTGATGGGCCCAACGGGCCCATTATGCAGGACACGCCGGTTATGCTCCTCTCCGACAAGCAGGAGTGGCTTATTACCAAAGGGGAGGGTGAAAACGTCTATAGGTGGGTGTCCATTGGCCGTCTCTTCCTTTCCAGTGCGCAGACACTCACAAAGACCAATGATCATCAGTATTAGCGTTGCCGAACAATTGATTGGTGTCAATATGGCTATTGACAAGGTCGGTAACGACGAGGTGAGGAGCCGCTGTTTATGGCGATGCATGGACTTGATACCAATGGGTGGATAGGCTGTGTTACGCCGTTTCGTCGTCGGCGAACCAACTCCCCAATGGGTCGTTATTCCGGCCAACTCCGATGTAAAGGATTAATCTGTCTTGCGATGGATATCGCCTGCCACTATGTCACGTATAGCTCGAACGATTGTGGATTCAAAACGAGTTCTCTGCAGTATGATATGGTTACGACGAAAATCTGTATAAACCCATCGATACGATTCTGAATATATTTTGGCGTGTGCCACGACGTAGAATGAGCGAGCCAGGTTCTATTTCTTGTGTTTGGGCACGATTGCCGCGTACCAATTTTGGTAACATTACTTCCAAGATGGGTAGGTCCCTTGATGGTTTTCGCGGACAAAGATTTCATGAAAATCTGTATGCGTTGGTGAGATTCATCGTTCATAAAGTGAGAAATTTCAGAATTCACCGATGCTGTTGAATATATAGAGACCAAGAAAATATCCCAAGATGTCTGGTGTCCAGTAGTTGAGCACATATATCTATAAGAGTAGTCGGTAAGCGAGCCGAAAAGAAAACAGGAGAGTAGGAGGCAAATCTTCTCGAAAATTCCACGGAAGGAGAAAGATTTGAATGCCTTACTACATGGTAATTTCAATCGCAGACACCCCTTCCTCTTGCCCAGCAGAGCAATCTGACTAAAAGGAAACCTTTTTCTGAGTGACAATGACTTTGTGGTTCAAGTCTCTACCACCCAATCAGGTTCATGCCCATCAAAATGGGTGTGCCGTTTCAGCGAGTTTAATTCGAAGGCTTGCACCCTCGCCTTCAGATCCGCTATCTTTTCTAGTCTCTTTCCGTCCCCTAGATTTTCGGCTTTGGGCTGCACTCTTGAGTCTGATATCTGCGTTTGAATTCTGGCGAGCCGTATTACATTCTCGACTGGTGGCTTCCTCGAATCTATAATGGTTCGGTTCTAACTTTGATTAAAATATCACAGGATTGCAGTCGAAGTGGGCCATATGCATGAAGCTCAGCCACCGTAGCATGAACTCGACGCGGCGAAGCACGAGAATTGTCGCTTGGTACTTTAATTCATTTTGTATAAGTCAATTATGATTAGCCAATCGGTTAGTGGCTAGCAACGAGCAAGTCAATTGTCAACTGAGTTGAATATGTATCAAATGTCCTAATTATTGAACGCTACAGAGTGTCGATATCGACAATCTGCGGATCGGCAAGAGGCATCGCCAGCAAGGGGGAAAGCGGGCTGCCCGGTTCGGAAATCCCGAGGTAGAGGTCAGTTTGTTATTGAGAGCCTAGAGGAGGAGAAAGGAAACGTCGGGTGCGTCGTGGGAAGCCGCCCAGCTCGCTGTCAACTGTCCTTGGGTCGTGCATCAACATCAACTTTCCTTCGTCGGCCACATCCATCATCAGCAAAGGCGGAGACCCGGCGTTATTGCATCACCTACCTGACGCCAACGCTGCTGCCAGATGACCACACCAACACATCGACATGTCAAGTGCAACCAGGATTTCAATATTGCACGACTGGTTGACGACGCCAGCTCACATTCCGCTCTATTGAGCTCATTTGCGATCACTACAGCCGACCTGGGTTTGTGGACGATCCACAAGCCGCATGGCTACTCCTCCGTACCAGCCGTGTTCCACTTCTCGCTGACAACGAATCTGCTCTCATGGTCTCCTCCCCTTTCGCTGTTGCCTCCTCCACCTCCCCTCATCCGGGTCGTAATTATCGACGTTGCTAACACCTAACACGCTTGGCTTCTCGCACCCTATCCCATAGGAGCCACACGGCCTATCTTCCGCCCCGATCCTTAGACCCAGGATAGCCCATTAACCCACTGGGAGGAGAGTTTGCGGTCTTGCCAACTCCAACTTGACAATGATAATATGATACAGGTTCGTCTGATACTCCTCCCACTAATTCTGGAAACTCTTCTGATAAACCCCACCTCCTAGGCCACACGTCTTCTCGTTGTTGAACCAAAGCAACACCGACATCAATAGCGACACCGACATATTTTAAACTTTCGAAAGAGGCGGAATCTGGTATTTGGATTTAGGCTTCGACGGAATCATGGGCAGAGGATTCGAATTTGCATTTGCATTTCGAACAGAGTTACTACGCAGAGGCCATCGGTGGATAGTGATGGTAGAGTTGGCTGGTGCTTGGCATTGTGCTGGAAAGCAGAAGCCTCACGAGGTTGGCATATCTTCCTACTTATGTACTGAGAACTAGAACTGACGAACATCGCCTGCAGATACCAGTAGACATTTCTTCCAGACCCATGCTTAAGTCTCCAATCCCAGGCCCCATGTACAGCCGATCATTCGAACATCGTGCTCCAGTACTCTTAGAACCAGGACGAGCAATCCCGTTTCGCTAAGAGTTATTCGAAATCAGCATCCCTTCGGAGAGTTCTCAATATCACTTCCCAAACTCGCGATCTCATTTTATCTTCAAGTGGTCTATATCATGCGTACCAATACGTCATGCATATGCCTGCGCCTTTGCTCATGCTCGTAATATCATAAAGCCGCTGTCGAGGACCCTACCACCGAGGCTTCAAGAAACATTCGGTTGTGTTCTACGCTCAGGTAATTGAGGCTACTAGTATATTTCCAGCCCTTCGAATGCTCTTCTTCATACTCATTTCATGTTTGATCTGGCAGCACTAGTAATTTCGAGCTGGTTCTCCGTCATAATTTAGGAATTCGTCGAACAAGGCGCGCCAGTACTTATGGTTGCCCAACGAGTGCTGGAATTCCTCTCGTGACTTCAACACCAGCACATCCTCGGCTCGCTTCATACTGCTATGGATTCGCCATTCTGAATGGCGACTCGATTGTCCGCAAAAGCTGCTCTTGGGAGGCAACTTTGCGGCTTGCTTCGCTTTGATTACATTTCTCTCAGTCTACTAGTGCGTTTGTAATCCCTTCTCAAGTCTCTAGGACTCCAGGACCCTTCACGGCGATAGGCAAATCCTGAAATTGGCGAACAAGGCGGTCACTGCTAATGCTGCATTTCCTCTCGTCGCTTCAAATCCAGCGGGTGTTAACGCACTTCTTCGTAGGATCCTCGTTCTAGGCACCTCCCGAAGCTTTGTACTCGTATATATGACTATTGAATCGACTGTCTTCAAGAAGTGCCATCCTCGCACCTTGCATTGCGTCGAGTTCGCCCTGTCCGATTCTTGCCTTCTGCTACGTAATGTCTGGCGCATGATCTTCTTGTTAGCTGCGCATTCACAACGGATCCGCGCACCTGTTAGTCGTCGTTTAGACCATGGTTGTGGCACTAAAATTATGACTATAATTCTATTTTACCCCAGAATCATTGGCAACGATACCTGGCTTAGTCTCTTGAGTCTTTAGGCTCCCATCGTGTGGCAACCCTACTAAGTCTGACCAAGAGAGGCGGTAAGAATGCACCCCATCAGAGCTGTACCCTCGATTGTTGATAATTAAATACGAGCCGTAGTTGATTGCCTGCTTGCATAGGCTACTTCGCTTCGTGGTGTGGGGTTCAGGATATTAATTTGGGGTGCTGATACGATCCCGTCTTCATAGTGGAGAGAGTAGGGACTTCTTTACCAATCATAGACCCGAACGGCTGACTCTCGCCGTTGAAACTACTGATGAAGTTGTTCTAGAAAGTTGTTCTGAGTTAAATAGGCATTATTCGGAGATTAATGAGTAATAATGACAAAATTATGAGGGGTTGTCTCGCAGCACATGAAGAACTGGCGAAGATTGGGCCGAAGTCAACGACAGCGCAAATGACAGGCATAACACATGAACATCAGCAGATCATGAGAAATGAGCATCGACCACTGAGCTTCTTGCCTTCGTGGACTGTTAATCGGATGAGCGTTCAGACCGCTTTCTCTCGCTCGTCATCCGGGAATCATTCAAGCTGTTGTGGTGTAACTCTACGATGAGGAGCCGCTCTGTTCTTCGGCCGCCTCTGATTGCAATTTTGGTATAAGTACAGGTCGTAGGTCAACTCAAATCCCCAACCCACTTACCATCCCACACTCGAGTTATCACATATCAACTATGTCTTTGAAAAACGGTACCTACCAACTTCAATTTGTCCCTGCTGGTGGTGCGCCTGCTCCAGGGGAGCTGGCCGCGACTGGCGAGGCCATTGGCGAACCTATCCGCATCCTCCCCAACATTCCCCCTCTTTTCGAACAGCAACATGTGAGTATTATACACGAGGTTTGCCTCGTATTACCCCATCACCTTACTGACCGTATTTTCAACCGCATAGTGGAAGGTTACCAATCTCCATGATGATTCCTACTTTATCGAATGGGCGTTGAGCCGTGGCCCCCCAGTCTTTTTTACCCTTGATGGGCCGATCAGACCTGAAGCGCCCGTTTGCCTCCTCCCCAACAGGCAGGAGTGGGTCATCTCCAAAGGAGAGGGTGAAAATGTCTATCGGTGGGTGTCTTTGGGTCGTCTCTTCCTTATTGTGCATACACTTACGAAGACGAATGGTCATTAGTGTTAGCCCCGCGACTCATATGGTTGGTGTCAATTGGGCTGTTGACAGGTCTGACGAAGACCAGGTGAGAAACTATTGGACATGTAGGTTGTCACTCAATACTAAACTAATGCGTGCATAGGCAATCTTGCGCCCGTACCCCATCGGCGTTCCGACCCCTCAATGGGTCTTCGTGCGTGTTCGTGATTAGGACTCATCCGATGGACGTTAGGTCACTATTGGGGGCAAGGACAGGTCGAATGATTGTTGACTCAAAATGGGTCACCTGTTGTCTGTTGTAGTATTAAATTGATCATAAAGAAAGTTTCTAAAAAGCCGTCGATGATATTCCAAGTACTTGTCTTTCATTGACGCGCAGCGTGAAGTTGGCAGGTCAGAAGTGAAGGTAGCTTCATGAATTCAGAATGACGCTACGAGTGAATATTTGCAACCGGATTCATCTCCACGAGGACAATTCACTCACTCAGGCTGCGACTTGTAATTTTGTCAGCTGGTGGAGAATCAATGGGCCCGAATCACACAACGGGGGTGAGAAAGGTGATGCCAATCCCCAATTTGGTCCAGTAGCCCTCAAGACCAAACAGCGCGTCTCACACAATGTCATCGTATGTAGGTCCAGATGCCAATATTTAATCTTGGCCAAATCTTGGCGCCGGCACTTGAACGCTGAACGGCTCTGCTGGAGTTCGGAATGTCACCAATTTATGTATTTAAATACCTACCATTTGTCATAGTAATAGCAGGCTAAATCAGATAGAGTGCTTTCGGATATTTCATCGAAAAGTTCCCATCACATCCAGCAGTCATTTTGCTAGGACTCAAGATATATACGAGCATTATCTTCAGCTCGAGACAGAGAAATTCGGTCGAGAGACCCGAGATATCGAATCAGGGGCCCGGATCGGCGAGCGCCAACGCGGCTTGAAGGCGCCCGAGATACATTGACCACCGTAATGAACGACTACTCAAACATGCGGCTATATAAATCAATTATAGCTACAATTTCCATGGAAATTGTAGCTATAATTGATTTATAT
>Ga0247742_10000940_pt1 | contig 21697 bp, 14 predicted proteins | sample UWRJL208509C2_FD_180944 | JGI IMG/M metagenome (GOLD analysis project Ga0247742, IMG submission 180944) | Plant litter microbial communities from Arlington Agricultural Research Station in Wisconsin, United States - UWRJ-L208-509C-2 | ecosystem: Environmental > Terrestrial > Plant litter >... | reverse complement strand
ATACGGTTGACAAGGATGAGGTGGCAGATATTCAGCGAGCTATCAGATTGGTGCGGAGCAGAGCTAAAGAATGGAATATTGATACTGCTAGAATAGGTGTTATGGGATTTTCTGCCGGCGGTGAACTTGCCGCATTAGCAGCCATGCGGTTTTCAAAAGCAGACCCAAATGCTAAGGACCCTATTGACCGGGAAGATGACCGGCCAAATTTTCAGGCTTTGATTTATCCCGGAAACATACACAGGCTTGAGGTGTCAAAAAACTCCCCTCCCGTTTTTATAGCCGGTGGCTTTAAGGACAGAGCCGATATATCTGAAGGAGTAGCACAATTGTACCTTAAATATAAACAAGCTGGTGTGCCAGCCGAGCTTCATATATATGCTAATGTGGGGCACGGATTCGGAATCAGGGCAACCAATAATGGTACCTATACTGAGTGGCCTCACCAAACAGAGCTCTGGTTAAAAGACATGGGATTTTTGAAAAGCAAATAGCCGCCTCCCTCAAAGCATTAAGAGTCAAAAAGCGGCCTAAACCGCTCTTTGACTCTTAAATCAAACAATATTTATAGCGATACTTTTATTTAGTACCACCCCATTCTTTGTTTTGCAAAATCTTGGTGTTATTAAGCTCATTTTGAGGTATTGGGAATACTTCATTTCTTCCGGCTACGAAGCCTTTAAATTTCAGTACTTCAGCCGCTTTACCCCAACGCACCAGATCAAGCCACCTGTGACCTTCACCAGCAAGCTCCAGACGTCTTTCTTTAATCAGGTTATTAAGGGTAACATCAACCGGGCCTAAACCAACACGAGTTCTTACAGCTGCTAAAAGATTATATGCCCTGCTGCCAGTACCTACATTGGCACCAGCGCTTAACAATGCTTCAGCCTCCAGCAAATAAGTATCTGCCAGGCGTATTTCATAAATATCCTGGGGAAAGTTCAGCTCAATTGTACCCGTAGCAGCCTTATCAGACTGGCGGCCAATAAATTTACCCAAAAAGTAACCGGTATTGTTGTAGCCAGGGCTGTATGTGGCTATCTTATTGGTTTGCAAACTATCCAGGTTAGCCACTGTAGCCGCGTTTCGTGGATCGAAGTGGATGAAATCAAAAAACTCCTTTGAAAACACCAAAAAGCTATAACCGGTGTAGTAGTCGGGAGCATTAGCCGTAAGTGTTTTATAGCTTCGCGGCCCTGTGGTAATATTATTTAAATTACCTTCAGAAGCACCGGCATCAGCCCATCCACCGTTTGATGTACTGGTATGTACGATCTCCAATATCGATTCGGTATTGAACTTATTTTTAGCTCTCCACAGATCGGCGAAACTGGCTAACAGCTTATACCCATATGTTGGGTTAACCTGCCCGGGGGTTGGCCCATTCACTATAGCCAACTGATCTGCCGCCTGCTGGTATTTCTTTTGCCATAAATAAACCTTTCCCAATTCGGCCTGCGCTGCACCCTTGGTAACCCGGCCACCTTCTGTAGCCGCAGGTACGGTATTAGGCAAAGACGGAATTGCATCTGTCAGATCCTGTTCTATCAATTTATAAACATCATCTGGTGAGGCCTGTACGGGCGTGTAAACCTCATTCAACTCCAATTGCTTGGTTATTATTGGTATATTTTTAAATAAACGTACCAGGTCAAAATAAAAGATGGCACGCAATGCTTTTGCTTCGGCAATATAACGGCTTTTGGTTGCCGCATCTAAACCTGAAACACCATCAATTTTGGCTAAAAATATATTTGAACGATATATACCTGCATAGCCTTTGTTCCAAAGTGATCCCTGAGGACCAACTAAAGGCGTTAAAGTATAATTAGATATTACCTGTAGGGCATTAATATCTGATGGGCCACCACCACCTGCCACCTGATCATCAGACGCAGCATCCATTACAGCCATTTTATCGTACAACCCACCGTCCTGCGAGCCAAAACGATCATATATTGATGTTAAAGCCGCAAATGCATCTACCGGCGTTTTATAATAATCGTTAACCAGGATACGCTGCTGCGGATTAACCTGTAAATATTTTTTGCAAGAGTAAAGCCCTTGCGCTGTAAGCACTAATAAGGCTCCGTATATTATTTTCTTTTTCATTACCTTATAAATTATAGTGTGACTTGTAAACCTACCATGAATGAACGTGCCTGAGGATAAAAACCACGGTCGATGCTGAACGCACCACCACCGCCGGCATCATTACTGATACCCAGTTCCGGATCATAACCTGAATATTTGGTTATAGTGAACAGGTTTTCGGCCAGTACATACACACGCAGTTTTTGTAAACCTATCCGTTTTACTACTGATTGATCAATAGTATAACCCAACTGTAAAGTTCTTAATCTGAAATAGTTACCGCTCTCTAAATACACTGAAGAAAACCTTGAATAGTTTTTATTCGGATCGCCGTCAACTAACCTCGGGATACTTGTATTGGTATTGGTTGGTGTCCAGGCATTTAAGATTTTGGTTTGATAGTTTGCCACCGGTATATCCAGACGCCTCAGGCCCTGGAATATTTGGTTACCACCGGCACCGCTACCAAAGGCCACCAGGTCAAACCCGGCATAACCCACGTTTACCGTGATACCATAATTTACTTTTGGCAATGGGTTGCCAATAAAAGTACGGTCGTTTTCATTGATCTGGTTATCGCCATTCAGGTTGGCGAATTTAATATCACCAGGCTTAGCGGTTGGCTGCAGTACGGTGCCGTCCGGAGCTTTGTAGTTATCAATTTCTGCTTGAGATTGAAATAAACCCAGGTTTTTATAACCATAAAACTGGTTATAAGCACCACCAAGCGCCGTACGGGTAATGTTTCCTAAAGTTTGGAATGAACCTGCAAAATCCTCATTAAACAATATACCAGGCAATAACTTGGTCACCTTGTTTTTCACGAAAGAAACGTTACCATTAATCCCAAAATCAACTTTTCCTATACGGTTACGATAGCCTAACTCTATCTCAAAACCAGTATTCTGCATATCTGCAGCATTTTGTACCGGAGATGCATAACCTAAATATCCTGGTAGTGTGGGGATCTGGAGGATACCTGTTGTTTTCTTTTTATACCAATCTGCTGATAAGGTAAAGTTGGTAAAGAGTGTCGCGTCGAAACCAGCATCGATCTGTGTGGTTTGCTCCCACCTCAAATCCTTGTTTCCGATAGCTGCCGGACTGTAGCCAACAACAATAGTTTCGTTACTTCCAAATGGATAGTTACGTCCGGATTGCACCTGCGATAGGTATGAAAAAGCATCAGCATTAAAAGCATCGTTACCTGTAACACCATAGCTACCACGTATCTTCAAAGTATTTATCACATTACTTTTAGGGAAAAAAGACTCCCTCGTTGGCACCCAGCCTAAACCTACAGATGGGAAATAACCGTATTTATTATTATCCGGAAAGCGGGATGATCCATCGCGCCTAACCAAGGCTGTTAACAGATACTTTTCGTCGTAATTGTATTGCAAACGTGAGAACAATGAAAATACTTTATGGTCTGTACCATCTGTAGCGTCAGATGTCCTGTTTGCTGCAATCGGCTTGTAATTAAATGAGGCCGAGTTAAAATCAGTTGCAGGCACGTCATAAAAAGTTGTACTCACTCCCCTTGTATAGCCATCTTTGTAAGAACCCTGACCAACTAATAAGGTTATGTCATGCTTTCCAAAAATCTTGTTGTAAGAAGCTGTATTTTCAAGATTATAGGCGATACTGTAATTTTCGGCACGGAAAAATGTGGAACGAGCATTGCTTTGTGATGTGCTGAAAAATGCTATTGGCGTAAAGGCATCATTACCGTAAAAGGCAAGTTTAGTTCCGATAGTTGAGCGTAAATGCAAACCTTTTATTGGCTCAGATTCCAGATACGCGTTACCAACGATGTTATGATCCCAGTTATAGTTTCCTAAGCGGGTTTTGATATACGCCAGCGGATTGGTCATTTCCTGGAAACCGTTGCCCGGTATTCCGTAAAGATTACCGTTAGCATCCCTAACGCTTCTTGGATCATTGTACGCTGGAGAAGCTGCAACCGCAGGATCGGTTACTATGGCCGGAGTAATTGGATCAAGGTTTACAGCTGAGCTTAACGGCCCACCAAATTCACGGTTAGTTGGCCCAACCCCGCTGTATACGGAATGGCTATAACCCAGGTTTTCGCCGAATGTAAGCCATTTTTTGATCTTGTGTGTTGAGTTTAAACGCACGTTAAACCTGTTCCACTTTGATATGGGTGTAGCTACGATACCATCAATGGTGTTATAACCAAATGAGGTATAAAAGGTAGATTTTTCGTTACCACCAGTGATGCTTAATTCATGATTTTGTTTGGGAGCACTATTATTGAATATCAATGATTGCCAGTCGGTTCCTACGCCTAATGATGCAGCATCCGGATAAGGTAAGGGTTTACCCGCGTTGGCAAGTGAAGCAGCAAATGACTGGTTACGTACATCGGCATACTGGGCAGCATCTAACATATCCAGTTTTTTAGCAGGCCTTTGTGTAGCGTAATAGCCTGAATAATTCACGGAGATGGTTCCGGCCTTACCCCTTTTGGTGGTTACCAGGATAACACCGGCGGCGGCACGTGTACCGTATATGGAAGCTGATGCAGCGTCTTTCAGTACTTCGATAGATTCAACATCTGATTGGTTGAGATAACCAATACCATCGTTATCAATAACTACACCGTCAACCACCCATAGCGGGTTGTTCTTATCGTTGGTAAAAGAAGTGATACCCCTTAAACGCACACTTGAAGCAGACCCGGGTTGCCCTGACGTTGAAGCTATTGTTAAACCAGAGGTACGGCCTTGTAAGGCTTGCTCAATACGGTTAACCGGTTGTTTTTCCAGATCGGTAGCCTTAACGCCAGATATGGCACCGGTTACTACACTTTTCTTTTGTGTACCATAACCTACAACTACCACCTCGTTCAGATCATTATGAATTTCGTCAAGGGTTACATTGATACTGGTTTGGATGCCTACAGCCACGCTTTTAGGAGCAAACCCAATAAACGAGAATGTTAAAGTGGTATTTGGCGCTACGCTGATGCTGTAATGGCCGGTATTATCAGTTAATGTACCGTTTGTTGTACCTTTTACAGCAACGGTAACTCCAGGCAATGCTTGACCGGCATTATCAACTACCCTACCTTTTACAGTAGTGTTTTGTGCTAACGCCATATTCAATGCCCCAAAAAGAAAGAAGATGAATAAAGTAATTTTTTTTCTCATAAAATTTTAATGGTTAAAAAACATTTGGATTGGTTGGGATTCTGCGAGTAATGTATACCGCAAAAAATCACTTGGCATCATTAGCCAGAGGGAGGACGCACGTAAATCATTTAAAAAATCAGTTAATTGGTTTATAAAGGCGACAGCCGGATTTGCTGCTCTGTTGGTTCAAATTTATATAAATACAGGTCAATAAAACAATAGATAAAAATCACAATTAATTGGTAATTAACATGTTATATTAATTTTAATACGTTTAATGAAATATTAAAAAAGGGAGATTACCGCTTATATATCAGTATAATATTCGGCTTTGTGTACAAAAAAAACACAGGTTTTAATACGCTTGAATCCCCAACCGAGAGATGGCTTCAATTGCAAAATAAGAATGCAGTTTTCTGCTTGTTTTACACTATTTACGCACTACAACGTTTTCGTAAATTATTGTATCAGGTTAGTTACAATTGACGATTTTCTTATACTTTTAAGATCCTTAAAGAAGGGGTTAACCAGTCCTTCTTTTAAAAGAAACCGATTATAGACCATGATAAAACCTTTACCCTTGCTTTGCGTATTGCTCTTGTCTTTTGTGATAAACCCGGCTTTTTCACAAAAAGTCATACATGTAAACAGTGCGGTGCGACAGCATATTTTTAATGGTGCCGAAATTGAATACCTGGAAGATAGTTTGAATAAATTAACTATTGAAGATATCAGAACCGGTTCCTTCGATCATCGTTTCCGTTTAAACAATGGATATTACCCTAAAAACAAGCACGTTAAATCTGACTATTGGTATAAGATAAAACTAAACTTTGATGAACCAATTGATGAAAAGCAATCAGTATTTGAGTTTTTTGATCAAACCACCGAACTTATAACGGCATACGTTCCTAATGAAAAAGGGATATATATATCAAAAACAGCCGGAGCGTCTACAAATTTTGTTAATCGTCTATATCATCATAAAAACTTTGAGTTCTCTATGAACAATAAGTTAAGGGGCGAACACACCTATTATTTTAAGGTTAGATCAAGAAATTCAATTAATGTAATCATCGTTTATCGCACGGTTGACTACTTTATTCATTACGCATTAACCGAATATTTAACTTACGGAATCTTCTATGGAATGCTTCTGATATTCTGTTTTCATAACCTGCTTATGTTTTTGGCTGTAAGAAGTAAGCATTATCTGTTTTACGTACTTTATATTCTGAGCGTTGGCCTTTACGAAATGAGTACAGATGGCATTGCATTTCAGTATATCTGGCCTGAATTTCCTGGTTTAAATGCCTATGCCTACGGAGTAGCCCTGTATGCTATAAGCCTTTTTGCACTGTTATTCACCAAAGATCTTTTGGATGTACGCAATAAAGCTCCTTTGTTTAATAAGATCATTAATTACGTTATTGCCCTCAGAACCTTATACCTATTATTTTGTGTTTTTTTTAACCCAAGTTTTTTCATTTATAAATTTATCGAGATCATTCCGCTATCAGTGGCCTTTGCAACCGGTATAAAAATCTGGTATAACGGCTACAAACCGGCAAGATTTTTCGTTGTAGCCTACGCATCCTTATTTATTGGAGTAATATTTAAAGTGGTCAGTGTACTTGGAGCCGTAAGAGGCATGGGGCTTTTGGCATTTTATGGTTTGAGCTTCAGCTTTATTGCAGAAATGATCTTTTTTTCAATAGCAATAGCCGATCAGGTTAAATTATTGCGTACCGAAAAAGAGGCTGCTAAAGATGAGACTATCAGACAAATGGCTATCACTAATAAATTAAAAGATTCTATTAACCAGGAGCTTGAAATTATGGTTAATGAACGCACCAGGCAGGTAATTGAAAAATCAAGAAAAATATCAGAACAGGCCGAGGTTATTGAACAACAAAACACCGACCTGATAAATACCAACAGAGAAATTGAAAGGCAAGCTGCAGAAATTTCACTAATGAACGTTTTGCTCGAACGTGATAATATACAGCTGAAACATAACATTGAAAAAGTTACCGATGCACGTGTACTTTCGGCAGAACTATCATTTGAAGAATTTAGTTCAAAATATCCGGATCAGGAAAGCTGTAATAAGTTTCTGTCAGAATTAAAATGGGCAAAGGGTTACAACTGCTTAAAGTGCCAAAGTACCGTATTTAAACATGGCAGAGCTCCTTATAGCCGCCGGTGTACCAAATGCGGTTATGAAGAATCTGTACTTTTTAATACTATATTCCAAAACAATAGAATACCCATAAATAAGGCATTTTATGTAGTGTATTTAATGTATTCAACTAAGGGTATGATTTCATCCTATCAGCTTTCCGAAAAAATAGGTGTAAGGCAAAGTACCTGCTGGCAATATGCTATCAGGATAAAAAAGGTGATGAACGAACACAAAAAAGATGGCAAGAAAAGTAGCAACCAGGGATGGAGCAGACTGGTGATAGATCAAAACGACAAATCTGCCGCTGCAAATAAAAACAAAGACCACTCGATCAATAAAACACATTCAGGCCTTAAGCCTGAAAACGTATCATAAAAAACAAAAAGGTCTTAAATATTTTTAAGACCTTTTTGTTTTTTATGAAGCTTTACTTTTTCTTGATCAGAGCAAGCAGCTTATCAAATATTGCTGTATTAGGATATGCTCCTCTAAAATCGCCGGAATGCGGCCCGTAGGCAAAAACAGGAACCGAGGTACCGGTATGGTCGTTTGTGCTAAAATCACCATAAACATATCCATTGGCTATATTACCATCCAGCAGGGTTAAACCTCCTGTTTCATGATCGGCGGTTATAATCACCAATGTTTCACCATCCTCGTCGGCAAAGCGTAGCGCGTCGCCAACTACGCGGTCAAAGTCACTATTTTCTGTTACTATTTGTTTAAGGTTATTGTTATGGCCACCATGATCAATCTGTGAGCCTTCAATCATCATAAAAAAGCCTTGAGGATTGTTCTTAAATGTATTGGTAACTTTATTAAAGGCCTGAGCCAGGTAGTTTCCTCTTCCTTCCATTTTAGGGCGGGTCACGCTGTCATCCATCAGCCCAATTATTTTTTGAGCTGGCGATTTCAAAAACTCATCAAAATTACGAATCACCGTATAGCCTCTTTCCTGAAGTCTGTCCAAAGGCGATTTCCCGTTAGTTTTTGGCCAAAAATCTTTATATCCCGAACCCAAAAGGATATCGATAGGTGTGGAAGCCATATCGTTTGCTATTGCTAAAGTATTACTCCTTTCTGATTGGTGAGCATAAAAAACAGCAGGTGTAGCATCAGTGAGTTCACACGCTACAATATCCGCGGTTTTCTTTCCGGCTTCGGCACTATAAACGGCCAGCGATTTTAATGGTTTCCCTGATGCGTCTACCCCTACTGCACGGTCATTAGTTTTTTGGCCGGTGGCAAACGCTGTACCTCCCGCTGCCGAGTCGGTAATATAAGCATCGGCCGCGTTAGTTATAGAAAAGCCAATATTCGGGATCTGAAATATGTTTAATTGCCCCCTGTTGGCAGTGTATGTCGAATAAATTTGGGATAGTCCCATACCGTCACCAATACATAAAATGATGTTCTTAACCTTTTTTAATGAACCATCAGACTTATAAGTAGGGTGATATATTTCATACGGTGCGGTTGATACATATTCGCCATATGGTTTCTTATTTAAAAAGTCGCCCAGTTCTTCTATTTTATCAGTACCTATTACATCAACGCCTAATCGCATGAGGGCGAGCCAACTGCTTTTAGTATCAGGAGTTTCCCAGAAACGGATCTTTTTACCGGCATTGTGCACACTGTCTATCCCACCCTTTAATTTTGCGATCTCCTCACTGTTTAATACGCCTTTACCATTCCATTTCATGTATTTACCAAACGGGAAACTTACCAGGCCTATCCGCTTCCATTGGTCTGCTGTAAACCCATCCATATGATCCACATCAAATGAGATCCAATCAGGATAATTACTAAACTCAGCCGGCGGAGGCACGGCACCTGTCATCACGATAGAAAGGCGCCCCGGATGGCCCGGATAAGAAAAATATTGCTCGAGTGGTTTAAGCTCTTTTATTACAAGGGGTAATACGGCTTTATGATCTTCTTTGATCTCAATAAGTAAGCGCAGTTTCCTTTGACTATCCCGCTGAAATTTTTCAATCAAAGGATCAATATATAGTGCTTGTAATGATCGTTTAGGGTTGATATCCTTTTTATCATGAGCCACCATGAGCTTACCATTAACTGCATACACATCGGCCTCAATAGAACCGAAGCCTTTTTCATAAGCACGCAAAAAAGGGATATTGTTATGGTAATCATTATGCGAGTGCGCATCGGCAACGGTGTAGGTTTTGGTTTGTGCGTTTATTGTTAAACTACTGTTTGCCAGCACTCCTAATACTGTAATTATTTTTGTAAATTTATTCATCATGCTTTTTGTATAAAAAGGGCAATGCCATATATAAGGGTTTTAATTTTCACCAAAGAAACTGTTATGTTGTTAAGGCAAATTAAAATAAATATTAAAGCTGCCTTCTTTACCCTGTTGTAATTTTTTATATTTAATTAACTAACATCCTGCATACCTTAAAACCCACTATTATGCCTAATCATCTATCGTTTCTTGGAATCATCCACACTATTATCAGTGTAATTGCTATTGTTGTTGCCATTGTGGCACTATTTCGTTATGGAAAAATAAGTCCCGAAAATGGAGCCGGCAAGTTATATATTATTTTAACAATCATTACCTGCTTAACAGGATTCCCCATCATGAAAACTGGGCATCCTTCTGCAGGTCATGCACTCGGAGTGATCATACTGGTTATACTACCTATAGCTATCTACGCCAGATCAATACGTTTCTTCGGAAAAGCTGCTGATTATATACAGATCATTTTAATGTCGTTAACGCTTTTCTTCTCTATGATACCTGCAACCGTAGAAAGTTTAACAAGGTTACCTATTGACCAGCCTCTGGCCAACGGCCCCGACTCTCCTACTGTAAAAATGTGGTTAGGTATTTGGTTCGCGTTTTATGTAGTTGGTACCTTATACCAGCTTATAAAATTAAGAAACCTCAAAAAAGCTTCAGGCGCCACTGGTGGCACGGTTAACTTTGGATAAACACAGTTTAACAAAAGGTTTGATGAAAATTCATCAAGCCTTTTGTTTTTAATGCAAAAGCTTAAAACAAATATGGCATTTGTACCAAGTCAAGTTACATTTGTGTTCCAACTATAATACTAATGACGTTTTCCAGAAGAAGTTTTATTAAAACAACAGCCATAGGCACTGCCGGGCTTATTGGCGCCCTCCCATTTACCAACAGTTTGGCATTAAACCCACCTCTGCCATCAACAGACTTGTACCTGTTAAGTGATCAATTGCTAAAACAATGGGCTAAAGGACTTCTTGATCTACAAGTTATGGATAAAACAAATATCAATAACTACGGAGGTATATATTGTCCGGCTAATAAAACGGTTCATGGGCGGGTTGGCGACGCGATATATCCATTTTACTATCTGGCACAAAAAACTAAAGATTCAAAATATACGGACGCCGCGGCTCTGCTTTATCGTTGGATGGAAAAAAGGGTTAGTCAGCCTGATGGTTCGTGGCTAAACGAACCGGTTAAAGGTTCGTGGAAAGGGACAACCGTATTTTCATCCATAGCACTGGCCGAAACTTTGAAAAACCATGGTTCAATTATGGATGATGGTTTGAAAAAAGAAATCACAGCTCGTTTACAAAAAGCAGCAGATTACATCTACAACAACTTCTCTATACAATATGGCAACATCAATTATCCTATAACGGCATCTTACGCGCTATCGTTAATTGGCACCATGCTTGACATACCGAAGTATAAAACCAAAGGCCGGGAATTTGCACACAGCGCACTAAATTATTTTACAGCCAAAAATGGCTTTTTACAGGGCGAGGGAGGCCCAATTGATAAACCAAGCCCTAAAGGATGCTTTTCGGTTGATTTAGGCTATAATGTAGAAGAATCACTACCATCATTAGTCCTATACGGATTATTTAATAATGACGAAGAGGTGCTTGGAACGGTTACCCGCAGCCTGCAAACTCATATGGAATTTATGCTGCCCGACGGAGGTTGGGACAATAGCTGGGGCACACGCAATTATAAATGGACCTATTGGGGCAGCCGCACTACCGATGGCAGCCAAACTGCTTACGCGCTATTGGCCCACCGCAACCCGGTTTTTTATAAAGCTGCATTGAAAAACACTCAGCTTTTGCAGGAATGCACGAAAGATAACCTGCTATATGGTGGGCCTCATTATGTATCTCATCAGGTACCGGTATGTGTACATCATACCTTTTGTCATATTAAATCATTAACCACTATTCTTGACCATCAGCATATATACCCTAAAACAAATATCAATATCATAAAGCTCCCGCGTGAGGAGGCTTATGGTAGTCGTTTTTTCAACGATATACAAACCTGGCTCATAGCTAAAGGAAACTTCAAGGCAACTATTACAGGTTACGACAGGGAATATAAAGAATACAAAAACGGTCATGCCTCTGGCGGAGCCATGACCATACTTTGGCATCAGAAAACCGGCCCCATATTTACAGGCAGCATGACCGAATATCAATTGATTGAAGCCGATAATATGCAGCCCGACACCGATCCATTAGCTATGCCCTTAACCCCACGTATAGAACTACGTACAGATACGGCCGTATTCATGAATATTTGTGATCTGGATGCTAAAATTGAACGCGAAATAACCAAGGACGCACTGATCATAAAAACGCAATCAAAACTGGTTACTAAGAACCAGCAAGCCCCCAAATCTGGCCAACTTAATTGCCGGATAAATTACTCCTTTACTGATAATAGAGTCAGCATTAAATTCAGTTTTGATAAAAGCCTGAACGATGGAAAAGTAAAGATCATTTTGCCGGTTATTTCCAGATCAACAGAAAAATTCCCGCTTTCCAATAATCAACTGTGTGTTTATAAAGGAGCATCTATTCTTCAATTGAAATCAACCGCCAAACTAACGCAGATGCCTACAACTACAAAAAACAGGGTATTTAACTTTGTACCAGGATTAGAAGCAATACCTTTAAGTATTGACCAAAATGAGGCAACGGTTATAATTGAAGTAATTTGATTATTCAACAATCAATAATGCATTTGTTCACACAGAAATCCATACTCGGTTAGTACATCTATTATTAGCCCGGCATTATCATCTTTACTCTGCACCCGGAGTACTTTGTCTTCATCTGCAAGATCTATACTCCAGTTTGTTTCACCTAATATAGAATTAAGTGTGCGTGCTATAAACCGCCTGTCGGTTTTATTATTAACGGATGTTTTATATATGTAAATGTTATTTGCTATATGTTCCATGCGTATCTGAATAACTGCCACAAACCTCTGCATTATTCTTTCTGATAGCTATCCCCAATTTAAGGGGTTTTAATCACTGTAATAGTTAGTTAAGCATACAGATGAAAAGAATTTTAAAGGTTTCGATTCACCCTGAAAATTATCAAAAATCATCATTAAAGTGTACATAATACACTTTAATCATTTTATTGTAAACACTTACATACACACCTGTAATACAGATACAAACACTAATATTTTAGGTATATTTGTGTATAAAATACACTATTAAATCATCAATAAAATGAGCTCCATAAAAACTACACCAGCAAAAGCGGGTAATCCCCAAAATGCTGTTAAAAAAATTGTTGTTATTGGAGGTGGTTTTGCAGGCATAAATCTTGCCGAACAAGTAGCCAAGAACAAAAACTACCAGGTTATCTTGCTTGATAAAAACAATTATAACTATTTTCCACCCCTGCTTTACCAGGTGGCAACAAGCTTTCTTGACGCTTCTGACATCAGCTATCCTTTTCGCAAAATGTTTCGTAATAAAAGGATAAGCTATCGGATGGCTGAAGTGGTAAAAATAGATCCGGCATCACAAACCGTACATTTAACCGACGAAGAACTTAAATATGATTACCTGGTATTTGCATCAGGTGCACGAATAAACTTTTTTGGGATGGAAAATGTTCAAAAGAACGCCATCCCCATGAAAACCATTGACGATGCCTTGCGTATGCGTAATGCCTTGCTGCAAACAATGGAACAGGCCGCTATGACCAAAGATTCGGCCGAACGTAAAAAACTGTTAACCATTGTGATAGCCGGTGGTGGCCCCACCGGTGTCGAGATAGCCGGCATGCTGGCCGAAATGAAGAAAAATATTTTCCTGAAAGATTACCCGGAACTTAAAGGTTCCTTTGGTGGAATTTATATAGTTGACGGTGGCAAAAGTTTATTAGGCCCCATGAGCGATAAAACACACGAGGAGGCATATAATGTGCTTTCAGGTTTGGGTGTTAAAATAAAACTTAACACCTATGTTAAGGATTATGATAAAAATGTGGTGACCCTATCAACCGGCGAAACCATTGAGGCCAAAACGCTTATTTGGGCTGCAGGTATTACAGCCAACACCTTTGAGGGCATTCCTGAAAGCAGCCTGGGTGTTGGGCGCAGGATGATTACCGACGAATTTAACAAAGTAACGGGCTTTGATAATATTTATGCCATAGGTGATGCAAGCGTTCAAATAACCGACGAAAGATACCCTAAGGGGCATCCACAGCTGGCTCAGGTAGCTATACAACAGGGCCGTAACCTGGCTAAAAATTTTATTGCTATACAACGAGGTAAACCACTGAGTGCTTTTAATTATTTTGACAAAGGCGACATGGCAATCATAGGCCGAAATAAAGCCGTGGTAGATTTGTATAAAAACAAATTACATATTGGTGGTATTGTAGCTTTATTCATGTGGTTATTTATCCACCTAATATCATTGGTAAATTACCGTAACAAACTAAAAACCCTGTATAACTGGGCTACTGCCTACTTATCAAAAGATCAGTCCTTAAGAATGATTTTCAGATCATAAAAATTCATACAGATCATGCAGGCTTGTTACCCGTCTGCATGATCTGTATTTATGATCATTCACTCCATGGTGAATGTAAAATACAGTCACAAAAGTTTTTACGGTGAAAATTGGGGATCATAAAGGCGCATACATCTGCCTTAATATTTCCGAATGTGGTTTCGGTTTTATGCTCAAAACCACCAAAAAAAGTTGGGATAATATTTTTCTTAAAATCATTTCGCGGAAAAACTGAAATGATCTCTTCCCTGTTATCGGCACTCAGATTTTCATAACCCTCGCCCATTACATCAAGGCCTACCCCCGAGTACATTAATGCTACTTCGGGTTCTTTGTGCTCGGCAATACCAATGGTGGTATGCAAGGCAATAGTATCCCACACCAACTGTAATGATTCTTTTGGTAAACCGTGGCTTTTCAGAAAATCACGAGCCGCGTTGGCGCCATCAACCTCAAAACGCAGATCAGGGCTGCTGTAATGTTTGGTTAAACCCAAATCGTGAAACACCGAACTAATGTAAAGCAATTCTGCATCATACTTTAAGTTATTGCGCTTGCCGTTGAGTGAAGAAAAGAGAAAAACCCTTAAGGAGTGATTATAAATAAACTCTGTCCCGTGCTCTAACAAAAGCTCTGTGGCCTGGTTGGCTATTGCGCTATCAGGAATAACTATTCCCGCTACCGATTTCATTTTACTTACTGACATATTCGTTGATTTTATATCAACAAAATTAGTGGCAACATCCTATCTGCGGAATGTTAAAAACGGCCAATCACATGCCAATATTTACAAAGCGGTCGCGATAGTCGTTGGGTGATACCTGGGTATTCTTTTTAAAAAAATGGCTGAATTGATCGGGAGTGGAAAAGTTCAGGTAAAAAGCTATTTCTTTTACCGGCCGGGAAGAAAACTGCAATGACCTTTTAGCCTCTGCAATAAGCTGTCCGTTAATAATCTCTTTGGCGCCCTTCCCACTGCAGCGCCGGCTCAGGTCAGACAGTTTGCGGGCAGATATCCCTAACTGATTTGCAAAATCAGCTACTTCATGAGTGGTCTGATACTGGCTGCTTACCAGTTCAATAAACCTGCGGTAAAGCTGATTTTCATGACTATCGTATCCATTAATGAGTGATGCGGTTACATTAGCTATTTTGATCATGATGATTTTTAAATAGGCAGCCAGGGCGTCAAGTTTATTTGGATAATCTTCCTTTATAAATTCCTTGTAAAGCGTATTAAAAAGTATATCAAGCTCCGTATAATCAGTACTGTTGAGCGGTAGTTGCTGGTTGGCCGATGCATTATTAAACAATACTGCTTTACAGTTACTCGCGCTACCGGGTGCCTTTTCCCAAAAACAATCACCAAAAGAAAGCTCGTTTCCATTAATGCGTGTACCGGGATGAAAACCATACAATTGCCCTTTGGCAATCAATAAAAGCTCATTGCCCGACAAGTTAAAAGTGGTATCATCTGCCTGTAGCGTTCCTCTCCCATCATTAACAATAAATATCCGGTGATAATTAGCCCGGCGGACTGATAAAGCATCAAAAGACTGATTCGATAAATGATTAACCGAAAAAGAATCTTTTAACTCCTGATCTACCTGTAACTGTAAAAAACTTTTCTCGCTCATGATACTTAATAACAAATTTATTAAACCCAAATGGTTAAACCGTCATTCCTGTTTAAGTTTTAAACCTGATTATTCATTCTTTTAACCCTAATAATAAATTATTGAGTATTGCTTCATACCTGCCTTTATTAACGAAAAACAGGTCCAGAGTTAAAACATCTTCCTCATAAATTGCTTTAATCATTCTACAGTTTTATCAAATATGAAAGGATTAAAAACAATTCTATTTTTAACCATATCCAATACCTTCATGACTTTTGCCTGGTACGGGCATTTGAAATTCAAGGAATTTTCCTGGGGGAAAAGTCTGGGTATTTTTTCAATAATTGTAATTAGCTGGGGTTTAGCTTTTTTTGAATACCTTTTTCAGGTACCGGCAAATGAAGGAGGGTTTAAAGAAAATGGCGGACCTTTTACATTGGTTCAGCTTAAAACCATACAGGAAGCCATTACCCTCATCGTTTTTATGCTATTCACTCTTACATTTTTTAAAGATGAAAAACTGGGCTGGAACCATTTTGCAGGATTTGCGCTCATTGTGCTGGCCGTATTCATCATTTTTAAAAAATGGTAGTTCCTCTTCTGCCTTGTTTAATTTTTTCAGGTTCATACCAACCTGTCGCGCCACAAAATTTAATGAGTTGTAAAAACAATTCTCCCGAATTTCAATTTGAATTGTAGTAATAATATAATTATAACATACCCACCTGAACACTTATGAAAATAACTACATATCCCGGAAAACCATTTCCCCTGGGTGCAACCTGGGATGGTGAGGGCGTAAACTTTACACTTTATTCAGAAAATGCTACTGGCGTAGATATTTGTCTTTTTAACACAGCCGAGGATGAGGTTGAAACAAACCGGATTCAATTAACAGAATGTTCTGAGCTTACCTGGCATATATATATCCCGGGTTTAAAGCCTGGGCAATTATATGGGTTTCGTGTTCACGGGCCGTATGAACCTGAAAACGGACATCGCTTTAACCCTAATAAACTATTAGTTGATCCTTACGCAAAAGCCATTGCAGGCATCATAAACTGGGACGATTCTTTATTTGGTTACGAAGTAGGCAACCCCGATGAAGATTTGAGCTTTAGTGAAACAGACAATGCAGCCTTCGTACCAAAATCAGTTGTAATTGATCATAATTTTGACTGGGAGAATGATAAAAGTCCTAAAATAGCCTATTTCAATTCTGTAATATACGAGGCGCACGTAAAGGGGTTCACTAAATTACATCCGGAAATACCCGAAGATATCCGCGGAACCTATGCGGGTATAGCACATCCGGTTACCATAGCTTACTTAAAAAATTTAGGGATTACAGCACTTGAATTGATGCCTGTGCATCATTTTCTTTCAGACAGGCACCTGGTTGACAAGGGGCTTACCAATTACTGGGGTTACAATACCATCGGTTTTTTTGCTCCTGATGCGCGTTATGCATCCGGCGGTATACTTGGCGAACAGGTAACCGAATTTAAAAATATGGTTAAGGAGCTGCATAAGGCTGGTATTGAGGTTATACTTGATGTGGTTTATAACCATACAGGCGAAGGTAGCCAGTTAGGACCAACCATATCTTTCAGAGGTATTGATAACGCATCCTATTATCGCCTTGCCGACGATAAAAGATTTTACATGGATTATACCGGTACAGGCAACACGCTCAACGCCAATTTACCCAACGTGCTGCGTTTAATGATGGATAGCTTGCGCTACTGGATCATTGAAATGCATGTAGATGGTTTCCGTTTTGACCTTGCAGCCACACTGGCACGTGAGCTGCATGAAGTGAACCGGTTAAGCGCATTTTTTGACATTATTCACCAGGACCCTACCATATCGCAGGTAAAACTGATAGCCGAACCCTGGGATCTTGGCGAAGGTGGCTATCAGGTGGGTAAGTTCCCATCGGGATGGGCAGAGTGGAATGGCAAATACCGGGATAGTATGCGCGATTACTGGAGCGGAACCGAAAGTATGCTCGCCGAATTTGCCGATCGCATAACCGGAAGTTCCGATCTGTATCAATCATATCGAAGGCCATCGGCCAGTATCAATTTCATTACCGCACATGACGGCTTTACACTGAATGATCTGGTTACATACAACGAAAAACACAACGAGGCCAATGGCGAAGATAATAACGACGGTGAAAGTCATAACCGATCATGGAACTGCGGCGTAGAAGGCCCTACAGATGACGAAGCCATTAATAAATTGCGGGCCAGGCAAAAAAGGAATTTTTTAACTACCCTGTTTCTGTCGCAAGGTGTACCCATGATGGTGGCTGGCGACGAAATGAGCCGCACGCAGCAGGGTAATAATAATTCCTATTGTCAGGACAATGAAATTTCATGGATCAATTGGGAAACCATGGATAAGGAGTTGCATGACTTTACCCGAAAACTGATAGGATTAAGAAAAGAACACGCCGCCTTTTCACGCAAAAACTGGTTTAAGGGCGAGTCTGTAAAGGGTAACGGTATAGCAGATATTGCCTGGTTTTTACCTGATGGCTCTGAAATGAACGATGATAACTGGTCGCACGATTTTGCCAAATCCATAGCCGTTTTTCTGAATGGTTTAGGTTTACATGCCGTTAACGCCGAAGGAAATAAAGTTGTTGACGATAGCTTTTACATTATTTTCAACGCGCATGATCAGCCATTAAAATATAAGCTCCCAAAAAGTGAGTATGCACAAGATTGGGACCTATTAATTGATACCTGTAAAAATCAGGCCAATGAAGTTATTGGCACCTATAAAGCTGAAGATACCATACAAGTGTCTGGACGCTCGATTGTATTACTTCAACATCAATTGATTCATAATGGAGGCACTAAGCATCAGTAACAGATCAATAGGTGTTAACTTTAATAGTTCAGGCATCGCTGTGATCCGGGTCTGGTCGCCAAATGCGGAGCAGGTTTCCATTAAACTAAAGGCACAAACGCTTGCTTTAGAAAAGGATGAACACGGTTACTGGACGTTAAATACAGACCAGGTTAAGCAAGGTGACGATTATTGGTTTGAGGTAAATGGTAAAGCCCTGCCCGACCCTGCTTCACTTTCGCAGCCAGGTGGAGTTCATGGCTCCTCCGGGGCTGTTGACCTAAACAGCTTTAACTGGACGGATGACCAATGGCAAAACATCCTGCTTGAGAGTTATATTTTTTACGAACTGCATACTGGTACATTTACCCCAGGAGGTACGTTTAAAGATATTGAAGATAAACTTGATTACCTGATTGAGCTTGGTATCACGGCTATTGAAATTATGCCTGTGGCCCAGTTTCCGGGGGATAGAAACTGGGGATACGATGGTGTTTTCCCTTTCTCAGTACAAAATAGCTACGGAGGGGCGCACGGTTTACAGCAATTGGTAAACAGTTGCCATAACAAAGGCCTGGCGGTGGTTTTAGATGTGGTCTATAATCATTTAGGGCCGGAAGGTAATTACTTTGGCGAATTTGGCTCCTACTTTACCGACAAATATCAAACGCCCTGGGGCAGAGCTATCAATTTTGATGATGCCGGCAGTGATGAAGTGCGCCGGTATTTTATTGAAAACGTACTGATGTGGTTTCGTGATTTCCATATAGATGCCTTGCGCATGGATGCCGTACATGCCATTAAAGACCTTAGCCCAAAGCATATTTTACAGGAAATCAGCGAACGGGTTAACGAATTGATGGAATATAGCGGAAACACACATTATTTGGTAGTAGAATGCGACTTGAATAATTCCCGCTTCATCACCCCGGTTAATAAAGGTGGCTATGGCATGAACGCCCAATGGACAGATGAATTTCACCATGCATTGCGCGTAACTGCGGGTGGAGAAAGAAACGGTTATTATACAGACTTCAATGGCATTGAGGACCTGGCCAATGCTTATCTGAACGCTTATGTATACCATGGTCAATACTCCGAGCAGCGACAAAAAACGTTTGGCACCTCTACAATCGGCATTTCAGGTAAACGCTTCGTGGTATTTTCCCAAAACCATGACCAGGTAGGAAACCGGATGCTGGGCGAGCGCTCGAGCCAGCTGTTTAGCTTTGAAATGCAGAAATTAATGGCTGCCGCAGTAATGGTGAGCCCTTTTTTGCCCCTGCTTTTTATGGGTGAAGAAAGAAGTGAATCCAGTCCCTTTCAGTTTTTCATAAGCCATACAAATGATGAATTGATTAAAGCGGTAAGAAAAGGTCGCAAAGCAGAGTTTGCTGATTTTCATATGAAAGGCGATGCACCAGACCCGCAAGCCATAGAAACCTTTGAACGTTCCAAACTCAACTGGGCCTACATCAACCAGGAACCTCATCAAACTATGCTGGAATACTACAAAAACCTGATCAGGCTACGAAAACATCAGCCAGCGTTAAAAACACTGGATCGTGAAAACATGAGTGTTGAGGTTAATAACCTTGTTAATACCTTGCAGATACAACGGTGGACAGATGGCCAGCAAGTCATTTGCTTGCTTAACTTTTCGTCAAAAACTCAAACTACAACTGTACCTGAGGGAATAAATCAATGGCAAAAGCTGTTTGATTCTGCCGAGCCGATATGGAACGGCCCGCTTGCATCATCTCCAATTATAAATACCGGAGAGGAAATAAAACTGTGCCCTGAATCTGTTTTAATATACACGCAATATCATGCATAATCCAGTTGGTACTTATCGCATACAGTTTAACAAGGATTTTACCTTTAAACATCTTAAACGCATCATACCTTACTTAAAGCGTTTGGGGGTAAGTACCATATACGCCTCTCCTATTTTTGAAGCCACTCCCGGAAGCACTCACGGTTACGATGTGGTAAATCCACTCAACATAAATCCGGAAATTGGTACACTGGAAGAACTTGAAACCATTAGCCAAACCCTTAAAAAACACAACATCGGCTGGCTTCAGGATATAGTACCCAATCACATGGCCTATCATCAGAATAACGCATGGTTAATGGATGTGCTGGAGAAAGGACGACGATCAGATTTTGTTGATTTTTTTGACATCACTTGGTCGGCCCCGATATACAACAGCCGATTAATGGTGCCGTTTTTAGGCCTACCCTTTGAAGAAGCATTGAATAATGGCGAAATTAAAATAGATTTTCGGAATAACCAGTTTGTTTTTACCTACGCTGATTTATTTTACCCCTTAAATCTACAGGCATATACCACTATATTACAAGTAGAAGAAACAGATCGTCCGCAGGTAATTGATCAGCTAATTAAGGAAGCTATTGAATTGCACCAGGCCGATAATAGTGAAGCTTACAGTATCAGGTTTGGTGAATTAAAACAGCAGTTGGCTGCATTGAACAAGCAAAGCCTAACTAAGGGGTATTTACAAAAATGTATTAACAGGTTGAATCATCAACCTGCACTGATCCAAACAATATCAAACCAACAATATTATCAGTTGTGTTATTGGCAGGAAACCGAAAAACAGATTAACTACCGCCGTTTTTTTACAGTTAACGGCTTAATATGTCTCAATATACAAAGCCCAAAAGTGTTTAATGAATGCCATAAGCTGATCAAAACGCTTTTAAATAAAGACGTTATTCAGGGCCTCCGTTTAGATCATATTGATGGCTTGTATGATCCCACAACTTATCTACAGCGTTTGCGGGAACTTACTGGGCCAGAAACCTATATTGTAGTTGAAAAAATACTCGAAGACGGTGAAAGCTTTCCTGAAAACTGGCCGGTTCAGGGCAGTACCGGTTACGATTTTTTGGCTGTAGTTAACAATCTGTTCACTCAAATTG
>Ga0247742_10000939_pt1 | contig 21709 bp, 18 predicted proteins | sample UWRJL208509C2_FD_180944 | JGI IMG/M metagenome (GOLD analysis project Ga0247742, IMG submission 180944) | Plant litter microbial communities from Arlington Agricultural Research Station in Wisconsin, United States - UWRJ-L208-509C-2 | ecosystem: Environmental > Terrestrial > Plant litter >... | reverse complement strand
AGGATCGTCCGAAGTTCGTCCTGCACGACGGTCCTCCGTATGCCAACGGCACGATTCACATCGGTCATGCACTGAACAAGATTCTCAAGGACATGATCATCCGCTCGAAGACCCTGGCGGGCTTCGACGCGCCGTACGTGCCGGGCTGGGACTGCCACGGCCTGCCGATCGAGCACAAGGTCGAAGTGACCCACGGCAAGAACCTGGGCGCGGACAAGACCCGCGAGCTGTGCCGTGCCTACGCCACCGAGCAGATCGAAGGGCAGAAGTCCGAATTCATCCGCCTCGGCGTGCTGGGCGACTGGGCCAACCCTTACAAGACCATGGACTTCAAGAACGAAGCCGGTGAAATCCGTGCCCTGGCGGAAATCGTCAAGGGTGGTTTCGTGTTCAAGGGTCTCAAGCCGGTGAACTGGTGTTTCGACTGCGGTTCGGCCCTGGCCGAGGCTGAAGTCGAGTACGAGAACAAAAAGTCTTCGACCATCGACGTGGCGTTCCCGATTGCCGACGAGGCCAAGCTGGCCGCCGCTTTCGGTCTGGCATCGCTGAGCAAACCGGCGGCGATCGTGATCTGGACCACCACCCCGTGGACCATCCCCGCCAACCAGGCGCTGAACGTGCACCCGGAATTTACCTACGCCCTGGTGGACGTCGGCGACAAATTGCTGGTGTTGGCCGAGGAATTGGTCGAGTCGTGTCTGGTGCGTTACAACCTCGAAGGCTCGGTGATCGCCACCACCACTGGTGCGGCCCTGGAGCTGATCAATTTCCGTCACCCGTTCTACGACCGTCTGTCGCCGGTCTACCTGGCCGAGTACGTTGAACTGGGCGCTGGCACCGGCGTGGTTCACTCCGCCCCGGCCTACGGCGTGGACGACTTCGTGACCTGCAAGAAATACGGCATGGTCAACGACGACATCCTCAACCCGGTGCAGAGCAACGGCGTGTATGTGCCGTCGCTGGAGTTCTTCGGCGGCCAGTTCATCTGGAAAGCCAACCCGGCCATCGTCGACAAACTCACCGAAGTCGGTGCGCTGCTGCACACCACCGTCATCGAACACAGCTACATGCACTGCTGGCGCCATAAGACGCCACTGATCTACCGCGCCACCGCGCAGTGGTTCATTGGCATGGACAAAGAGCCAACGGCCGGCGATACCCTGCGTAACCGCGCAATCAAAGCCATCGAAGAGACCAAGTTCGTCCCGGCCTGGGGCCAGGCGCGCCTGCACTCGATGATCGCCAACCGCCCGGACTGGTGCATCTCCCGTCAGCGTAACTGGGGCGTGCCGATCCCGTTCTTCCTGAACAAGGAAAGCGGCGAGTTGCACCCGCGTACCGTCGAACTGATGGAAGTCGTCGCCCAGCGCGTTGAAGTCGAGGGCATCGAGGCCTGGTTCAAGATGGACGCCGCCGAGTTGCTCGGTGACGAAGCGCCGCTGTACGACAAGATCAGCGACACCTTGGACGTCTGGTTCGATTCTGGCACCACCCACTGGCACGTCCTGCGCGGTTCGCACCCGATGGGCCACGAGAGCGGTCCGCGTGCCGACCTGTACCTGGAAGGCTCCGACCAACACCGTGGCTGGTTCCACTCGTCGTTGCTGACCGGTTGCGCCATCGACAACCACGCGCCGTACCGCGAGCTGCTGACCCACGGTTTCACCGTCGACGAAGCCGGGCGCAAGATGTCCAAGTCGCTGGGTAACGTGATCGCGCCGCAGAAGGTCAACGACACCCTGGGCGCCGACATCATGCGCCTGTGGGTGGCCTCGACCGACTATTCGGGCGAGATGGCCGTGTCCGACCAGATCCTGCAGCGCAGCGCCGACGCCTACCGGCGTATCCGTAACACCGCGCGCTTCCTGCTTTCCAACCTGACCGGCTTCAACCCGGCCACCGATATCCTGCCGGCCGAAGACATGCTGGCGCTGGACCGCTGGGCCGTGGACCGTACCTTGCTGCTGCAACGCGAGCTGCAAGAGCACTACGGCGAATACCGCTTCTGGAACGTCTACTCGAAGATCCACAATTTCTGCGTGCAGGAATTGGGCGGCTTCTACCTCGATATCATCAAGGACCGCCAGTACACCACCGGCGCCAACAGCAAGGCCCGCCGTTCCGCGCAAACCGCGCTGTACCACATCTCCGAAGCGCTGGTGCGCTGGATCGCGCCGATCCTCGCCTTCACCGCCGACGAACTGTGGGAATACTTGCCGGGCGAGCGTAACGAGTCGGTGATGCTCAACACTTGGTACGAAGGTCTGACCGAGCTGCCAGAAGGGTTCGAGCTGGGCCGTGCGTACTGGGACCGGATCATGGCGGTCAAGGTCGCGGTCAACAAGGAAATGGAAATCCAGCGTGCGGCTAAAGCCGTCGGTGGCAACCTGCAGGCCGAAGTGACGCTGTTCGCCGAAGAGGCGCTGAGCGCCGACCTGGCCAAGCTGAGCAACGAATTGCGCTTCGTGTTGATCACCTCCACCGCCAGCGTCGCGCCGTTCGTGCAAGCGCCGGGCGATGCCGTGGTCACCGAAGTCGGCGGCCTGAAGCTGAAGATCGTCAAGTCGGCCTTCGCCAAGTGCGCCCGTTGCTGGCACTGCCGTGAGGACGTCGGGGTGAACCCGGAGCATCCGGAAATCTGCGGTCGCTGCGTCGACAATATCAGCGGCGCGGGCGAGGTTCGTCACTATGCCTAACGCTGCTGGCCGCTTCGGGCGGTTGAGCTGGCTCTGGTTGAGCGTGCTGGTGCTGGTCATCGACCAGGCCAGCAAGTTCTACTTCGAAGGCTCATTGACCATGTATCAGCAGATCGTGGTCATCCCTGATTACTTCAGCTGGACCCTGGCCTACAACACCGGCGCGGCGTTCAGTTTCCTCGCCGACAGCTCGGGCTGGCAGCGCTGGCTGTTTGCCTTGATCGCCATCGTGGTCAGTGCGGTGCTCGTGGTCTGGCTCAAGCGCCTGGGGCGCAACGAAACCTGGCTGGCCGTCGCGCTGGCCCTGGTGCTCGGTGGCGCGCTGGGTAATTTGTACGATCGCATTGCCTTGGGCCATGTGATCGATTTCATCCTGGTGCATTGGCAGAACCGCTGGTATTTCCCGGCGTTCAACTTTGCCGACAGTGCAATCACCGTAGGTGCGGTGATGCTGGCCCTGGATATGTTCAAAAGTAAGAAAACCGGAGAAGCCGTTCATGACTGAACAGGTATTGGCTGAGCAACGCATCGGCCAGAACACGGAAGTCACCTTGCACTTTGCATTACGCCTGGAGAACGGCGACACGGTGGACAGCACCTTCGATAAAGCCCCGGCGACCTTCAAGGTTGGCGACGGCAACTTGTTGCCCGGTTTCGAAGCGGCGCTGTTCGGTTTCAAGGCTGGCGACAAGCGGACGCTGAGCATCGAGCCGGAAAACGCCTTCGGCCAGCCGAACCCGCAAAACGTGCAGATCATCCCGCGTTCGCAGTTCCAGGACATGGAACTGTCGGAAGGCTTGCTGGTGATCTTCAACGATGCGGCCAATACTGAACTGCCTGGCGTGGTGAAAACCTTCGATGACACGGAAGTGACCATCGACTTCAACCACCCGCTGGCCGGCAAGACCTTGACCTTTGACGTGGAAATCTTCTCCGTTAAAGCGCTGTAACTGACCGAAACCGGTCAGTGTGGGAGTGAGCCTGTGGTGAGGGGCTTGGCTATGGTGAGGGGGCTTGCCCCCTCACCACAAAACTCACTGCCACACATAGGTATTGACTGTTTTTTGTTATTTTCTTGCGCGCAAGACACGAGGCACAGCATGCAAATCAAACTCGCCAACCCCCGTGGCTTCTGCGCCGGCGTGGACCGGGCGATCGAAATCGTCAACCGTGCGCTGGAAGTCTTCGGCCCGCCGATCTATGTGCGGCATGAAGTGGTGCACAACAAGTTCGTGGTCGAAGACCTGCGCGCTCGCGGGGCGATCTTCGTCGAGGAACTGGATCAGGTGCCGGACGACGTCATCGTCATCTTCAGCGCCCACGGTGTTTCCCAGGCCGTGCGCAGTGAAGCCGCCGGCCGTGGCCTGAAAGTGTTCGACGCTACCTGCCCGTTGGTGACCAAGGTCCACATCGAAGTCGCGCGATACAGCCGTGACGGTCGTGAGTGCATCCTCATCGGCCACGCCGGGCACCCGGAAGTCGAAGGCACCATGGGCCAGTACGACGAAAGCAATGGCGGTTCGATCTACCTGGTCGAAGACGAAAAGGATGTGGCGTCGTTGCACGTCCGCAATCCGGAAAAACTGGCCTTCGTTACCCAGACCACTCTGTCCATGGACGACACCAGCCGGGTGATCGACGCCTTGCGTACGCGCTTCCCGGCTATTGGCGGGCCACGCAAGGATGACATCTGCTACGCCACGCAAAACCGTCAGGACGCGGTCAAGCAACTGGCCGACGAGTGCGACGTGGTGCTGGTGGTAGGCAGTCCGAACAGCTCCAACTCCAACCGCCTACGTGAGCTGGCCGAGCGCATGGCGACACCGGCCTACCTGATCGACGGCGCCGAAGACATGCAGCAAAGCTGGTTCGACGGCGTTGAGCGCATCGGCATCACCGCCGGTGCTTCTGCGCCGGAAGTGCTGGTGCGGGGCGTGATCCAGCAGCTGCAGGCCTGGGGTGCGACCGGTGCCGATGAACTGGCCGGCCGCGAAGAGAACATCACCTTCTCGATGCCCAAAGAACTACGGGTCAAGTCGCTGCTCTGAGTCTTGCCCGCTTGCACATAACGCCTGCTCGGCCTGATCGCTGCGCAGGCTGATGCGTCCGGTCCGGCTCAGGACCACCTGGTGGTAACTGACCGACTCCGCGTCACCGCAGATATGCAACGTCCCCGCCTGAAACGCCCCGCTGGGCAATTGTGGCTCGCCCTGGCCGCTGAACCGCACGGAATGCTGCACCGGCCGATTCCCGACAATCGGCACCCGGACGTCGCCCTGACGCTCCACCAGCAGCGGGTTCCCGGGGTCGTCGTGGCCCTTGCCGCTGATGTCCCGAACAATCCGCCAGCCCTGGCTCCAATCACCGTTGATGGCATGAATGAGCGTCGTCTGGTTGGCGGTGACGGCCTCGCTGCGCGTGCTGTTCAAGCCACTGATCAATGACTGCGCGGCATCGGCTCGCAGGTTGGATTCCATGAGCATCTTGAACGTCGGGCTGACCAGGTGCAGAACAATCGCGGAAATCGCCAGTCCCATAATCAGTTCGATCAGGCTGAAACCCTGTTGCGGCATGTGTCTTCCTCCCTGGAATGAGTGCTTCCCGCGCGATCCGTGCACAGGTCAAGGCAAAACAACCGTACGGGGTACGGCTGAATGTTCTAGCGTGTAAAAGCAGGTATAGCCGACGGCTACGGAGGGCATCGATGGATCATCGTACAAAAGGTTTCACGCTGATCGAATTGCTGATATCGATGGCGGTGTTGCTGGTGCTGATCACCCTGGCGGTGCCGATGTTCACCCGCACCACCCAGAGCACCAAGGCCGACACTGAGGTCGGCGACCTGCAGCGAGGCCTCAATTTCGCTCGGCTGGAAGCCATTGATCGCGGCGTCACCACGCGCCTGCGGCCCAGCGCCGGTGGTAGCGTCTGGACCGGCGAATTGTCGGTCTACGACAGTACTGGCACTCCGGCCAATGTATTGCGGGTTGTTCCAGCAATGAGCAGCGGCGCGACTCTGACGCTACCCTCTGGAGTGAGTGCCATCGATTTCAACAACCTTGGCGGGTTGTCGGCGCCGGCCTCGGCGGTGGTCATCAACTATGTACTGGGCACGCAAAGCAGGACGCTGAACGTATGCCTCAATGGACGAATCGTACTGGGTGGAAGTTGCGGATGACAGGAAGGAACCGGGTGGCCCAGGAGGGCATGACACTGATCGAAGTGCTGGTGGCGATGTTGATTCTCGGCGTCGGCCTGCTGGGGGCGGCCGCCATTCAGCTCAATGCGCTGAAGTACACCGACAGTTCGCTGATGAGCAGCCAGGCGAGTTTCATTGCCTACGACATGATGGACCGGATTCGCGCCAACTCCGGCGCCGACTACACCATTACGCCGCCCAGTTCGGGCAACCTCAGCGTCGCCCGCGACCAGGACCTCTACGACTTCAAGCAGAGCATCATCGGTTTCGGTGGCGCCAGTGCCACCGGCAGCATCGCCCTCAGCCAGCGGGTCTACACCATTACCATCACCTGGGACGATTCCCGCGCCGCCAATACCGCCAACAACCGCCGGAGTTTCGTGCTTACCAGCCGCGCCACGGTTGACCCGGTGGCGACGCCATGAGCCCGATCATAAAACGACGGTCCCGAGGTTTCGGCCTGATCGAATTGATGATCGCCCTGGCCTTGAGCCTGATCGTCGTCCTGGGCGTCGCGCAGATTTTCATCGCCGCGAAAAATACCTATGTCAGCCAGAACACGGCGGCGGGTATGCAGGAGGATGCACGGTTCGTCCTGAGCAAAATGATCCAGGAAATCCGCATGGTCGGCATGTTCGGTTGCCTGGGCACCATCACCGATGCCAGTTCAGGGGGGGATTTCAACCCCAGCCAGATCACCCCGGTCAGTTGGGACAACAGCAACCTCAAGCTGACCCTGGTGACGGCGGACATCGACAGCAATGGCGGTACACCGACCTGGACCGTGCTGTCCGACTGCCGCAACAGTGCAACGGCCTATACCGGTGTGCGGGCGCCGGCCTCGGGGCAATTGGCGTTCCCGATCCGGCGGCTGGTCTACAGCTTTGCCAACAACCAATTGCTGATGGGCACCGGCAGCGGTACACCGACCCAGGCAGTGCTGATCAATAACGTCAGCGCATTTGGCGTGACCTTCGGCGTGGCGGCCAGCGCCAGCGATACCGCCGCTGCCGGCTACAGCGCTAATCCGGCTGACCCGGCGCTGATCCGCAGCGTTCGCCTGACGCTGACCCTCACCGACCCGAGCAACCGGGTCCGCAGTCAAACCTTCAACGTGGTTGCCGCTTTGCGCAACCGCCTGCTGTGAGGGAGGGCCGATGATCACGTCTTGCAACCCTTCGACTTCCCAGCGAGGCATGGCCCTGCTGATCAGCCTGGTGTTCCTGCTGCTGCTGACCTTGATCGGCATTTCATCGATGCAAAACGCCACCCTGCAAGAAAAAATGGCCGGCAGCGTGAGCTTGCGTAACCAGTCGTTCCAGAGTGCCGAAGCGACCTTGCGGGTAGGGGAGAGTGCGGTCCAGCTCGACAGCTATTCATTGCCGGTGTGCGCCACGACCACCCAATGCGCGCCGCCAGCGGAGTCGTCGCTGGTCACGGCCGCCGGCGCTAACGCCACCTCAGGCGTGACCTGGATCGCCGCCGGCACCGGCTTCTACGCCGTGCAAAACATCGGCACCACCCTGACGGCGGTGAATGTCCCCAGCAACACCTCGGCGACCCTGTATCGGGTCACCGCCGTAGGCATCGCCGGTAGCACTCGCAGCGTGGTGGAGAGCATCTATGCGAAGTATTGAGCGCTTCGCCCGGCTCTGGCGGCTGTGCATGGGTGCGCTGTTGAGTCTTTACCTGGCGGCGCCGGTGTATGCCTTCACGCCTTCGGATTCGCCGCTGCTCAGCGCGGCAGCCGTACCACCCAACGTCATGTTGCTGATCGATGATTCGGGCAGCATGAACACCATCATCTTCGCCTCTGGCTTCGATCCGACGGTCAATCGCACGCCGGCTCGCCAGTGCAATGCGCTGCTGGGTCTGTGCCTGGGCAATTCGGACATCACCGGGGATTCGATCTTCCTGTCCAGCCTGCCAAACTCCGGTTGTGCCGGCGGTGCCTACGCGTTCTTCAACAACAGTCTGGTGCCGCAATGCATCAAGCTGCCGGACCCGGTGGGCAACGGCAACACGCGTTATACGGCGGATTACATTTCATATTTGGTGGGGTTGGCCAACGGCAGTAACCGCGACTTTACCAACGGCTCGATTCCCAACGACTACCGGATCAACGTTGCGCGCAACGTGTCCACCGCGCTGGTCACCAGCAACCGCAATCTGCGCATCGGCCTGTCCACTTTCAACCCGCCCACCGGCAACAACTCCGGTAATGGCGGTTTTATCGCGCGGTCCATCGCCGACCTGGCGGTGGTCAGCGGCAGCGTGACCCAGGCCCAGGCCGACACCAACTACAACGCGCTGATTGCCTCGATCAATAACCTCAGTGCGGTGGCCAACACGCCCCTGGCGGAAACCTATTACGAGATCACCCGTTACCTGCGCGGGATGACCCCGTACTACAACAGCACGCCCGCCACCTACACCAGTCCGATTCAGTACCGCTGCCAGAAAAACTACGGCGTGGTAATTACCGATGGCTTGCCCACCTTCGACCGGACCTTCCCGACCAACGATCCGCTGGGCGGCACCCGACTGCCCAACTGGGACGGGATCAATAACGATGGCGACAACCTCAATGGCGACGGCGAGGGCGACACCCTGTACCTCGACGACATCGCCAAGTTCGCCTTCGACATCGACATGCGTTCCACCGGCACCGACAGCGCGGGCAAGAGCTGGAACGCAGTGGATTTTCCCAAACAGAACATGAACACCTACACCGTGGGCTTCACCGCCACCAACCAGATGCTGTCGGACGCCGCCAGTTACGGCCAGGGCAAGTACTATCAGGCGTCCGACAGCAGCGGCTTGAACTCGGCGTTGTCGTCGGCCTTGAGCGATATCACCTCCAAGGCGGGCTCCGGTGGCAGCGGTGTGACCAGCGGCACCACCATCGCCAGCGGCACCAGCTACTTCCAGACCAGTTACGACCCCAAGGATTGGCGGGGCACCATCAAGTCCTATGGCTTCACGTCCAGTGGGGCGGTCAACACCGCCTCGGTGCTGTGGACGACGGACACCGCGATCACCCCGACATCGACCCCCGCGACCTATCAATCCTGGAACACCACGAGCAATGCCGCCGTGACCCTGGCGTTCGGCAATTTTTCCGCGACCCAGCAAGCGCTGCTCAACACGGGCTTACCTACCGGCATCAATGGCAGCGACCTGGTGGAGTGGAGCAAGGGCACCAACAAGACCGGCCTGAAGGTGCGCACGGTGTTGCTCGGCGACATCATCAACTCGCCGCTGGCCCTGGCGTCGCCCACCGACAAGACCGCCTCGGATCTCAGTGGCGACACCACCTACAGCGCCTACCTGACCACCAAGGCAACGAACATGAGCAGCAGCCTGGTGGTCAACGCCAACGATGGCTTCCTCAATGTGATCAACAGCGCCAACGGTGCCCGGCGGTACGCCTACATGCCATCTAGCGTGCTGCCATCGTTGCGCTACATCGCCGACACGTCCTACATCAATGGCGTGAGCCACAAGTTCCTGGTGGACGGTCAGGTCGGGGTGTTCGACGCGCAGCTCAACGGCGCCTGGAAAACCCTGGCACTGGGCGGCACCGGCGCGGGCGGCAAAACCTTCTACGCGGTGCAATTGTTCGATGCCTCGGCCGGCAATGTGTACCGGGCACTCTGGGAAATCAGCGCCCCGGCCACCGCCAGCACGGCGAACGTTTTCAATGATTTGGGTTATGCCTACGCGCGCCCGGAAGTGGCACGCTTGGCCGACGGTCGATGGGCCGCGTTCATTGCCAACGGTTATGGCAGCAACTCCGGGGTGGCCGCGCTGTATGTGGTGGACATTCGCGACGGATCGTTGATCAAGAAAGTCGTGGTCGACAACACGGAAACCACCAACGGCCTGTCCTCGGTGAAGCTCAGGGTCAACTCGTTGAACGTGGTGCAAGCAGCCTACGGTGGCGACTTGAAAGGGCGACTGTGGAAGTTCGACTTGAGCAGCACCAGCAGCGACTCGTGGGGTGTGGCGTTTTCCGGCAAGCCGTTGTTCACCGCGCCCGGTGGCGCAACCCAGCCGATCACCGCGCAACCGTTGCTGGCGGACAACGCCCAGGGTGGCAAGCAAGTGTTCTTCGGCACCGGCAAATTCAACGAGACGGCGGATAAAACCAACAAGGATTTACAGGCGTTCTACTCGATCTGGGACGCCGATGGCGGGGCGGGGCAGTTGACCGTGTCGAGTTTGCAGCCCCAGGCCGTGACGGGCGTGTTCAGCGGCAGTTCGGGGCAGTTCATCACCACCACGCAGAACGACACCACCTATCCGGGGGAGAAAGGCTGGTACTTGCCGCTGGTGTACAACAACGCGTTGACTGGCGAGCGGGTGATCAACCAGGCCAGCCTGGTGCTGGGGCGGATCGTCTTCACCACGGCGGGGGTTGACACCACCGACCCTTGTTCGAGTTTCGGCACCGGCAAACTGGTCGAACTCGAGGCGTTCAGCGGTAAGATGCTCAACTATGCGGTGCTCGACACCAACGCCGATGGCGTGGTCGACACCAATGACACGATTTCCAGCGGGGTGATTTTTACCGGTGGCATCCCGACCCTGAACGCCATCGTCAATGGCGCGACGCGCAAAATCGTGAACGATTCCAGTGGCGGTATCACCACTCTGGTGGAAAAATCCGGCGGCGGCAGCCGTCGCATCATGTGGCGACAAATACAGTAAGTGAGTGTTGAGCATGCGTAGACCCAACCAAGGTTTCACCCTGATCGAAATCATGATCGTGATTGCGATCCTCGGGATCCTGCTGACCATCGGCATGCCGAGCCTGACCGAGTACCTGAAAAAGGGCCGGCGCACCGAAGTCGCCGGGTTGCTCTCTGAACAGGCACAGATCCTAGAGCGTTCGTATTCGAAGACCAATGTCTACAACACCACGCCCACCGGCCTGAGCACGGGCAATGATTTCTATACGATTACCCCGACCTTGACCGAGAGCACCTTCCTGCTGACCGCAGTGCGCAAGACCGGGACCTCGATGGCCACCGACAAATGTGGCGACTTCACCCTCAGCAATACCGGCGCCAGGGGCATGGTCAATGCCACCGCCGGGCTCACCACCAAGGATTGCTGGGGGCGTTGAATTCTTTTTCGGGCGCCTTTTGCGCCCTCTGTCTCTTTTAACGGTTGGATCAGAAGATGGCCAAGCAACAGCAAGTGGTGATTGTCGGTGGCGGAGTGATCGGCCTGCTGACGGCGTTCAATCTCGCCTCGGAAGTGCAGAGCATTGTGCTGCTGGATCGCTCGAACGTCGGCCAGGAATCGTCCTGGGCCGGTGGAGGGATCGTTTCACCGCTGTACCCGTGGCGCTACAGCCCGGCCGTCACCGCGCTGGCGCATTGGTCGCAAGATTTTTATCCACAGTTGGGTCAGCGGTTGGCTGCGACTACCGGTATCGATCCTGAGGTTCACACCACGGGCCTGTATTGGCTGGACCTGGATGACGAGACCGAAGCACTGGCCTGGGCCCAGCGCGAGAATCGCCCGCTCAGTGCCGTGGATATCTCGGCGGCCCACGACGCCGTACCGGTGCTCGGCCCGGGATTCGCCCGGGCGATCTACATGGCCGATGTGGCCAACGTGCGCAATCCGCGCCTGGTGAAATCCCTCAAGGCCGCATTGTTGGCGCTGCCCAACGTGACGATTCACGAGCAATGCGAAGTCAGCGGCTTTATTCGTGAAGGCGAGACGGTGGTGGGGGTGCAGACCTCTCAAGGCGCGATTCACGGCGATCAGGTGGTGCTGACGGCCGGTGCCTGGAGCGGTGATTTGCTCAACAGTCTTGGGCTGGCGTTGCCAGTGGAGCCGGTCAAGGGGCAGATGATTCTCTACAAGTGCGCGGCGGATTTCCTGCCGAGCATGGTGCTGGCCAAGGGGCGTTACGCGATTCCCCGCCGCGATGGGCACATTCTGATCGGCAGCACGTTGGAGCATGAAGGTTTTGACAAGACGCCGACGGAATCAGCCCTCGAAAGCTTGAAGGCCTCCGCGCTGGACTTGATTCCGGCCTTGGCGGACGCCGAAGTGGTGGGGCACTGGGCAGGGTTGCGTCCGGGGTCACCGGAAGGCATTCCGTTTATCGGGGCGGTGCCGGGATTTGCCGGTTTGTGGCTCAACTGCGGGCACTACCGCAACGGCCTGGTATTGGCGCCGGCGTCTTGCCGTTTGTTTGTTGATGTGATGCTAGGCCGGGAGCCGATCATTGATCCGGCGCCGTATGCGCCGGTGGGGCGGATTTAGATAGGGTGTTATAGGTCGCCTGATAGATTGCGAAGTTTTCAGTCCAATCCCAGTTTCTTGAGCCGGTAGCGCATCGAGCGAAACGACAAATTCAAGCGCTGTGCCGCCGCCGTGCGGTTCCAGCGGGTTTCTTCCAGGGCCTGGAGAATCAATTTGCGTTCGACGTTTTCCAGATAGTCCTCCAGGTTGTCGATCTGGGTCAGGTCCGGCGCACCGGAGTCGGCGGTGCAGTTGCCCTCGGCCAAACGCAGGTCGCTGGCTTCGATCTGTTTGTTCTCGCACAGGGTGTGAGCGCGCTCGAGCATGTTCTCCAGTTCGCGCACATTGCCCGGAAAGCGGTAGGCCTTCAGCGCGTCCAGCGCCTCGGGTTGCAGCTTGGCCACGGGCTGTCCGCTGCTTGTCGCCAAGCGTTTGAGCACGTGGCTGGACAGCGCCTCGATGTCATCGCGGCGCTCGCGCAGGGGCGGCACGCGCAGTTCGATCACGTTTAAACGGTAATACAGGTCTTGGCGAAACTGCCCGGCGGCGACTTGCGCCGCGAGGTCTTTGTGCGTGGCGCAGAGGATGCGCACGTCGACCAGGGTTTCTTGCTGGTCGCCGATGCTGCGCACGGCTTTTTCCTGAATCACCCGTAAGAGTTTGACTTGCATGGCCAGCGGCAAATCGGCGACTTCATCCAGGAACAAAGTGCCGCAATGGGCGGCCTGGAACAGTCCGGGCTTGTCTTCGATCGCGCCGCTGAAACTGCCTCTGCGATGCCCGAAGAATTCGCTTTCCATCAGTTCCGACGGAATCGCTCCGCAGTTCACCGGCACAAAGCCTTGTTGGGCGCGGGGACCTTGCTCGTGAATAAGCCGAGCGACCAGTTCCTTGCCGCTGCCGGATTCACCGCTGATATAGACCGGCGCCTGGCTGCGCGCCAGCTTGTCGATCTGCTTGCGCACCGCGCGTATCGGCAGGGAATCCCCCAGCAGGCGCCGGTCAATCGACGTGACGCCACCGGGTGCGGACATGCGCAACGCGCTGCTCACCAGGCCACGCAGACGGGTCAGGTCCACCGGTTTGGTGAGGAAGTCGAAGGCGCCGGCCTTCAGGGCATTGATCGCGGTTTCCAGGCTGCCATACGCGGTGATCATGGCCACCGGCAGTTGCGGAAAGCGTTGCTGAATGTGCTGCACCAGGTCCAGGCCCGTGCCGTCGGGCAGGCGCATGTCGGTCAGGCACAGGTCAAAGGCCTCTTTGCCCAACAGCGCCTGGGCTTCGCCGAGGTTGCGTGCGCTGAAGGTATCAAGGTTCATTCGTCCCAGGGTGATTTCTAGGAGTTCGCGAATATCCGGCTCGTCGTCGACGATCAGGACTTTTTGCCGTGGGCTTTTATTCAACTTTGTTTCCGTCCGTGAGCAAAGGTGATGCGAAAGCAGCCGCCGCCTTGGCGTGATTTGAAGTCTAGGCGCGCTTGGTTGCTTTCGCACAGCTCACGTGACAGATAAAGGCCCAGGCCGGTGCCCTGGCTGCTGGTGGTGAAGAAGGGTTCGAACAAATGGGCTTGTTGATCGAGTGCCACGCCAGGGCCGTCATCCACCACTTCAAGGACCGGCAACTGGCTCGCCGGGTCCACCGCCAGGCTCAGCCAGACCTGTGCCTGCGGGTGAATCAAGGCGCTGTGGCGCCAAGCGTTGCGCACCAGGTTATCCAGCACCTGGGTCAGTTGATCCGGGTCCATCAAGGTCCGCAGGTCGCCCGGCGCGATGCTCAAGTGCAGGAGCTGATGCTCGGTCGCGCTGGCCCGAGCCTGCACGACGAAGTCCTCAAGCCAGGGCCTGAGGTCGAGTCGTTGTGGCGCGCTCTGTTGGCGGCGGGACAGTTGCAGGACGTTTTCTATCACCCGATTCATGCGCTGAGAATGGTCTTGAACGATTTGGGTCAGACGCCTATCCGCAGGTTTGAGTTCCTCGGATTCCTGAAGTAACTGCGCCGCATGACTGATGGCACCCAGCGGATTACGGATTTCATGGGAGATGCCGGCGGTCAGTCGGCCCAGCGCGGCGAGCTTGAGTTGCTGGGCTTGCTGGGCGATCTGAGCGAGGTCTTCGAGAAACACCAGGGTCTGGCGTTCGCTTTGCCCGAGGTCGATGAAGCTCGGTTGCAGCTCCAGGCCATTGCCGCTGATTTTCAGGCTCTGCGGGCGCAAGGTCGGGTTGTTGAACCACAGTTGCAGGCGTTCCACCAACAGCGGCGCGCACTGGTCGATCAACTGGCCGTGCAAGTGTTCCTGCCCGAGCAAGGCCTGGGCGCTGTGGTTGGCCAATTGCACCCGCCGCTCGTTGTCCAGCACCAGAATGCCGGTGCGCATGCGTTGCAGGATCAGCGCGTTCAGGGCCTCCAGGCTCACCACTTCACTGGCCCGCCGCTCGGCCAGGGTTTCGCTGACTTCCAGGCGCTGGGTCAGGCCCTGCACCAGCAGCGCGGCGGCGAAATACATGACGCCAAGCGTTCCGGCCTGCAAATACTCGTTGGCGGTGGGGGGATGGTCAAAGCCCAGATAGACACTGGACAGCAGCACGCCGATGGCGGCCACGGCAGCGATCAGCAAGCCGATGCGGCCGCGTAACAGGGCGTTGCTGATGGCCACCGAGACAATCATCAGGTTACCGATGGCGCTGTTGACCCCGCCGGCGGCATAGAACAGTCCGCACAGCAGCAGCACGTCGATCAGCGCCAGGGCAAACACTTGCGCCGGGCGCCGGGTGTTCTCGAGGAACACCACCAGCAGGATGTTCAGAACCAGGTACAACCAACTGCCACTGCGCAGCAGCTCGTCCTTGGCGAAGGCCAGCAACTGATTGTCCATGTTGCTGGAGATCAGCAGCACCAGGATGATGCCGACGCTTAATCGATAGAGGTGATAAAGCCGCAGCAGGCGCTGGGCTTGTCTGTCGCCGGCGTGTGCGGGCTCAACGACCACTGGAGCCCGGGCCTTGCTCGAGATGAGCCTGGCTGCAGTACCACTGTTGTTGAAGGCTCAGTGCCCGGTCGCGGGGCAGGTGCACGCCGCAATGCGCGCAGCGGACCATGGGCGGGGCTTCTTGCTCCGCCGACGGACGGGCGGCGTTGGCCTGGCCCTTGAACTTGCGCCAGAACCAGACGGCGGCGGCAATCAGGGCAATCCAGAACAGTAAACGGAGCATGATGAGCTGCTTTTCGACTAATGATGCGGCAGTTTAGCCAAGGACTCAGCGGGCGCACAGCGCAATGCACATCGGGTAAAGAAACAGCCGGATGACGCCCATGAAAAAGGAGACCCTGGGGTCTCCTTTTTTTATTTCGCCGGGTGTCAGTCGAACACACCAAAGGTCATGTAGCTGAACCACGAGCGGTCACTGTTGTTGCCCTCGGACTCGTGCTCTTCTTCCTCGATCACGTCGCCGTTTTCGTCTTTTGGCTTCAGGTCGTTCGGAATTGCTTCCTTGGCATCCTGGAATTGTTTCTGCACGTCCTGGTTGGCGCGGGTTTCGCCTGGCGGCAGCGGCGGACGGGATTCGATCAGGCCCAGGGTGGCCTTGCTCAGCCACGAACGGTTGTCGGCTTCGTCGACCGACGGCACGAACTGACCGTCCACCAGGCTTGGGTGGTTCGGGAAGTTGAGCTTCAGGGTTTCGAGACTGGTGGCTGCCAGTTCGTCGAGGTGCAGGCGCTGGTAGGACTCGACCATCACCGCCAGGCCGTCACCGACCGACGGGGTTTCCTGGAAGTTTTCCACCACGTAGCGGCCACGGTTGGCGGCGGCGACGTAGGCCTGACGGGTCAGGTAGTAGTCGGCCACGTGAATTTCGTAGGAGGCCAGCAGGTTGCGCAGGTAGATCATGCGCTGCTTGGCGTCCGGCGCGTAGCGGCTGTTCGGGTAGCGGCTGGTGAGCTGGGCGAACTCGTTGTAGGAGTCGCGGGCCGCGCCAGGGTCACGCTTGGTCATGTCCAGCGGCAGGAAGCGCGCCAGGATGCCGACGTCCTGGTCGAACGAAGTCAGGCCCTTGAGGTAGTAGGCGTAGTCGACGTTCGGGTGTTGCGGGTGCAAGCGAATGAAACGCTCGGCAGCGGACTTGGCGGCTTCCGGCTCGGCGTTCTTGTAGTTGGCGTAGATCAGCTCCAGTTGAGCCTGATCCGCATAGCGGCCGAACGGATAACGCGATTCCAGGGCCTTCAGCTTGGCGGTAGCGCTGGTATAGCTGTTGTTGTCCAGGTCGGTCTGAGCTTGTTGATACAGCTCGACCTCGCTCAGGTTTTCGTCTACGACTTCCTTCGATGAGCAAGCAGCGGTCAATGCGAGGATGGCGATCAGCAGCAGGTGTTTCACTTGCATGGCGGCTTGCGTCCCTATGACGGCCGCTGTCTTGGGCGGGGCCGTCCTGTTATGATGAGCGCCCCGTTGAAAGCCCCGGGGCAAAAGACGCCGTATTTAACCACAAGCGCGCAGCCGAAACCAAAGGCTGTAGCCGACGCCTAGTCTGAGCATGTCCGATAAAATTGAACTTCGCGCAGAGGTGCCGTCCGAATTGGGCGGCCAACGCCTCGATCAAGTCGCCGCACAATTATTCGCTGAGCACTCGCGCTCGCGCCTTTCCGCCTGGATCAAAGACGGCCGCCTGACTGTGGATGGGGCGGTTATCCGCCCGCGAGACATCATTCACGGCGGCGCCATTCTTGAGCTGAATGCCGAGCAGGAAGCTCAGGGTGAATGGGTTGCCCAGGACATCGAGCTCGATATCGTCTATGAAGACGACGACATTCTGGTGATCAACAAGCCGGCCGGCCTGGTGGTGCATCCCGCCGCTGGCCATGCTGATGGCACCTTGCTCAACGCCTTGCTGCACCACGTGCCGGACATCGTCAACGTGCCGCGCGCCGGTATCGTGCACCGTCTGGACAAGGACACCACCGGTCTGATGGTGGTGGCCAAGACCATTCAGGCGCAGACACAGCTTGTGACTCAATTGCAGAGCCGCAGTGTCAGCCGCATCTATGAGTGCATTGTGATCGGCGTCGTTACCGCCGGTGGCAAGATCAACGCCCCCATTGGCCGGCATGGCCAGCAACGCCAGCGCATGGCGGTGATGGAAGGCGGCAAGCAGGCGGTGAGTCATTACCGCGTGCTGGAGCGTTTCCGTTCCCACACCCATGTGCGAGTCAAGCTGGAAACCGGCCGCACGCACCAGATTCGCGTGCACATGGCGCACATCAACTACCCGTTGGTCGGCGATCCGGCCTACGGTGGTCGTTTCCGTATTCCGCCGGCCGCCAGCCAGACCATGGTCGATTCGCTGAAAACCTTCCCGCGCCAGGCGCTGCATGCGCGTTTCCTGGAACTGGATCATCCGACCACCGGTCAGCGCATGAGCTGGGAATCGCCACTGCCGGACGATTTCGTCTGGTTGCTGACGCTGCTCAAGCAAGACCGCGAGGCGTTCATCGGATGACCTGGCTGACGCCTGACTGGCCTGCGCCGGCCAGCGTCAAAGCCTGCGTCACCACCCGTGCGGGCGGCGTCAGTGTGGCGCCGTTCGACAGCCTCAACCTCGGCGATCATGTCGAGGACAATCCCGAAGCGGTGGCCGAAAACCGTCGTCGCCTCACCGATCACTTCTCGATTCAACCCGCCTGGTTACAGCAGGTTCACGGCGTTGCCGTGGCCGGTGCCGACCCGACTCAGGTCATTAAGGCGGATGCCAGTTGGACCGCCACCCCTGGCATCGCCTGTGCGGTAATGACCGCCGATTGCCTGCCCGCGCTGTTTTGCGACCGCGCCGGCACTCGCGTGGCGGCGGCCCATGCCGGCTGGCGCGGGTTGGCGGCGGGTGTGCTGGAAGCGACGCTCGACAGTCTCGCGGTCGAGCCGTCCGAGGTGCTGGTCTGGCTCGGTCCGGCGATCGGGCCAAACGCCTTCGAAGTCGGCCCGGAAGTGCGGGAAGTCTTTATCGAGCAACTGCCGCAAGCGGAGCAGGCCTTCGTGCCGAGTATCAATGCCGGCAAGTTCATGGCGGACATCTATCAACTGGCGCGCCTGCGCCTGGCGGCACGTGGCGTCACTGCGGTGTATGGCGGTGGTTTCTGCACCGTGAGCGATCCGCGCTTCTTTTCTTACCGCCGTGCGTCGCGCACCGGCCGGTTTGCCTCCCTGATCTGGCTCGAACGCTAGACTCTGCTGATCTGCGTCAACGCTGTGGCGCTTGAATCTTCCAGAATCGACCGCATCTAGTGGGGTATCTGGCAGGTTTTCTTCATTAAGGTGTATTTATCGCTCCGGCCTGCCCATTTAGGAAGGTGACCCATGCGTATAGACCGTTTAACCAGCAAATTACAGTTAGCCTTGTCCGACGCCCAATCCTTGGCCGTCGGTCTTGATCATCCGGGCATCGAACCTGCGCATTTGATGCAGGCCTTGCTCGAGCAACAGGGTGGTTCGATCAAACCCCTGTTGATGCAAGTCGGTTTTGACGTCAACAGCTTGCGTAAAGAGCTGACCAAAGAACTCGACCAATTGCCGAAAATCCAGAATCCCACGGGCGACGTGAACATGTCGCAGGATTTGGCACGTCTGCTCAACCAGGCCGACCGTCTGGCCCAGCAGAAGGGCGACCAGTTCATTTCCAGCGAGTTGGTGCTGTTGGCGGCAATGGACGAGAACAGCAAGCTCGGCAAGTTGCTGCTTGGCCAGGGCGTCAGCAAGAAAGCCCTGGAAAACGCCATTAATAACCTGCGCGGTGGCGAGGCGGTGAACGACGCCAACCACGAAGAGTCGCGCCAGGCGCTGGATAAGTACACCGTCGACCTGACCAAGCGCGCCGAAGAAGGCAAGCTCGATCCGGTGATCGGCCGTGACGACGAAATTCGCCGTACCATTCAAGTGTTGCAACGGCGGACCAAGAACAACCCGGTGTTGATCGGCGAACCTGGCGTCGGTAAAACCGCCATCGCCGAGGGCCTGGCCCAGCGCATCATCAACGGCGAAGTGCCGGATGGCCTCAAGGGCAAGCGCTTGCTGTCCCTGGACATGGGCGCGCTGATTGCTGGCGCCAAGTACCGTGGTGAGTTCGAGGAACGCCTGAAATCGCTGCTCAACGAGCTGTCGAAGCAGGAAGGGCAGATCATTCTGTTTATCGACGAGCTGCATACCATGGTCGGCGCCGGTAAGGGCGAGGGCTCGATGGACGCCGGCAACATGCTCAAGCCGGCATTGGCCCGGGGCGAGTTGCATTGCGTCGGCGCGACCACGCTCAACGAGTACCGCCAATACATCGAGAAAGATGCGGCGCTGGAGCGGCGTTTCCAGAAAGTGTTGGTCGAAGAGCCGAGCGAAGAGGACACCATTGCCATCCTGCGTGGCTTGAAAGAACGCTATGAAGTTCACCACAAAGTGGCGATTACCGATGGCGCGATCATCGCGGCGGCCAAGCTCAGCCATCGCTATATCACCGACCGCCAGTTGCCGGACAAGGCCATCGACTTGATCGATGAAGCGGCCAGCCGTATCCGCATGGAAATCGACTCCAAGCCAGAAGTGTTGGATCGCCTGGAACGCCGCCTGATCCAACTGAAAGTGGAATCCCAGGCGCTGAAGAAAGAAAGCGACGACGCGGCGAAGAAACGCTTGGAAAAACTCCAGGAAGAAATTGTCCGTCACGAACGCGAGTACTCCGATCTCGAAGAAATCTGGAACTCGGAAAAAGCCGAGGTGCAGGGTTCTGCGCAGATCCAGCAGAAAATCGAACAGTCGCGCCAGGAACTGGAAGCGGCCCGCCGTAAGGGCGACCTGAACCGCATGGCCGAGTTGCAGTACGGGGTGATCCCGGACCTGGAGCGCAGCCTGCAAATGGTCGACCAGCATGGCAAAAGCGAGAACCAGTTGCTGCGCAGCAAGGTGACCGAGGAAGAAATTGCCGAAGTCGTGTCGAAGTGGACCGGTATTCCGGTGTCGAAAATGCTCGAAGGCGAGCGCGACAAGCTGCTGAAGATGGAAAGCCTGCTGCACCAGCGCGTGATCGGTCAGAACGAAGCCGTGGTCGCTGTAGCCAACGCGGTGCGGCGGTCCCGTGCCGGGTTGTCAGACCCGAATCGGCCGAGCGGTTCGTTCATGTTCCTCGGCCCGACCGGTGTCGGTAAAACCGAGTTGTGCAAGGCCTTGGCCGAGTTCCTCTTTGACACTGAAGAGGCGATGGTGCGGATCGATATGTCCGAGTTCATGGAGAAACACTCCGTGGCTCGCTTGATTGGCGCGCCACCGGGCTACGTGGGCTACGAGGAGGGTGGTTACCTGACTGAGGCGGTACGTCGCAAGCCGTACTCGGTGATCCTCCTGGACGAGGTCGAGAAGGCTCACCCGGACGTGTTCAACATCTTGCTGCAAGTGCTGGAAGATGGCCGTTTGACCGACAGTCACGGGCGCACCGTGGATTTCAAGAATACGGTGATCGTCATGACCTCGAACCTTGGATCGGCGCAGATCCAGGAGTTGGTCGGCGACCGCGAAGCCCAGCGCGCGGCGGTGATGGACGCGATTTCCACCCACTTCCGTCCGGAGTTCATCAACCGGGTCGACGAAGTGGTGATCTTCGAGCCATTGGCAAGGGACCAGATCGCCGGTATTACCGAGATCCAGTTGGGCCGTCTGCGCAGTCGTTTGACCGAGCGCGAACTCAAGCTCGAACTGAGCGACGAGGCCATGGACAAGCTGATCGCGGTGGGTTACGACCCGGTGTATGGCGCCCGGCCGCTGAAACGGGCGATCCAGCGTTGGATCGAGAACCCGTTGGCGCAGCTGATCCTGTCGGGACGCTTCATGCCCGGCGAGACGGCCAAAGGCACCGTGGAAAACGACGAAATCGTTTTCAACTGAGCCGTGGGCTGACACAGCGCAAAAGAGGTCTCGCCGGGCGAGGCCTCTTTTTTTTCATAGGGCGTTGAACTCAAAGGAAAAGGCTTGTAAAGTGCGCCCCGCAGTACGTCACCCCGAGGGTTTCCGCTCCCCAAGCTGGAATCTGAAATAAGTTGCAAATCATTGTCTTGAAAGCAATTTAAGGGGTTGACAGAGGCGCTTGAGATTGTAGAATAGCGCGCCTCAGACACACGAACGCAGCGATGCGAACGGGTCGAAGAGAACGCAGTAAAGCAGTAAATTTGAAATATGTAGTTCCGTGATAGCTCAGTCGGTAGAGCAAATGACTGTTAATCATTGGGTCCCAGGTTCGAGTCCTGGTCACGGAGCCAATTTCAAAACCGGGGTATAGCGCAGTCCGGTAGCGCGCCTGCTTTGGGAGCAGGATGTCAGGAGTTCGAATCCCCTTACCCCGACCATTTTTGGGTCGTTAGCTCAGTTGGTAGAGCAGTTGGCTTTTAACCAATTGGTCGTAGGTTCGAATCCCACACGACCCACCATTTTTGGCCTCAACAGCAATGTTGGGGCCGAATCTTATAGATCTGATGCCTTGTGCGACAGATCGCAGGCAGAGAGCTTGTCTCAGAGCTGCCTTGTAAA
>Ga0247742_10000938_pt1 | contig 21712 bp, 14 predicted proteins | sample UWRJL208509C2_FD_180944 | JGI IMG/M metagenome (GOLD analysis project Ga0247742, IMG submission 180944) | Plant litter microbial communities from Arlington Agricultural Research Station in Wisconsin, United States - UWRJ-L208-509C-2 | ecosystem: Environmental > Terrestrial > Plant litter >... | reverse complement strand
GGAACTTACAGGTTCAGAAACCTATATTGTAGTTGAAAAAATACTCGAAGACGGTGAAAGCTTTCCTGAAAACTGGCCGGTTCAGGGCAGTACCGGTTACGATTTTTTGGCTGTAGTTAACAATCTGTTCACTCAAATTGAAAGTAAAAAACTATTTGCCGGTTTTTATCAGGACCTGGTTACCGATAAAATATCCATATCACAGGCCATAATAAAAAAGAAATCGCTGATACTGTATGAACACATGGCAGGCGAGCTTGATAACCTTTACCAATTATTTTATGATCTCGAACTCACAGATAATACCAAAGTCAACTCGGCAGATATAAAAACCGTAATTGCCGAATTTTTAATCAGGTGCCCAGTATACCGGTATTATGGTAATCAAATCCCACTGCCAGATCTTGAACAAAAAGCTCTGAAATCGATCTTAAAAAACATCCGGGAGGCACAACCTAACCTGGAGGATGCGGCTACACTAATTGAAAGTATTTTCATACAAGAAAATCAACCTGTCGAATATGAGGAGCACTCATTGCAGTTTTACCAGCGGTGTATGCAATTTACGGGGCCGTTAATGGCTAAGGGAGTAGAAGACACCCTGATGTATACTTACGACCGTTTTATTGGCCACAATGAGGTTGGCGACACCCCTAAAACCTTTGGCCTGCCTGTGAGTGAGTTTCATGAACAAATGGTTAGCAGACAAAGGCTATGGCCCTTATCCATGAATGCCACCGCCACTCATGACACCAAACGCGGAGAAGGAACTCGCGCACGACTCAATGTTCTTACCGATTTAGCTCCAATGTGGTTGGATATGGTTCAATACTGGCAAAAAACAAACACCGAATATAAAACTGATGGTGTACCTGATGCTAATGATGAATATCTGATTTACCAAACCATTATGAGCAGCTACCCCATGCCTGGCGAAAAGGATGATTTCCCTCAGCGAATGGAAGATTATCTGATCAAAGGACTGAGAGAAGCAAAACTGCATACCCAATGGGCCCAACCAAATGAAATTTATGAGGAAAGCTGTAAAAAATTTGTAAGCGCTTTACTAAAACCCCAAAGCGATTTTATGAAAAGTTTTCGGCAGTTTCAGGCAACGGTTGCCGACTATGGTATCATCAATGCATTATCGCAAACCTTATTAAAATTTACCTGCCCAGGTATGCCGGATGTTTACCAGGGCTCTGAGTTTTTCGATCTTAGCATGGTTGATCCGGATAATCGCCGTTGGGTTGATTATGAAGCACGCGCAGATAGTTTAAACGAATTATTATCTTCAAAAACAAACTCAATAGCACCACTTTGGTCAGATCGTTATAATGCCAACATTAAACTGTGGCTTACTCAGCTACTTTTTATTGAGCGTAAAAATAATGCGGAAACGTTTGAAAAGGGGGTTTACATTCCACTTAAGGTTAAGGGAAAATATAAAGAGCATGTATTGGCTTATGCCCGCCATTACCTGCACAACTGGTACATTGTTGCTATACCATTGCATTTAGCTCAAATTAATACAGACAGCAGTAAGCCCAATGATGTTGATTGGGAAAATACCAGGATCATGTTACCTGCCAATGCGCCCATAAAGTGGAATAACTTATTAAGTGGCGCAAAATCGGCAGATATGGAGTATATTGCTGTCAGTTACATTTTTAAAGATTTTCCTTTGGCATTGCTTAAATCTTCGTTAACTCCAAATACACGGGGAGCCGGTATTCTGATGCATATCACCTCCCTTCCTTCGGCTTTGGGTATTGGTGATGTAGGCCCGGAAGCACGCAAATTTGTTGATTTCTTATACAGAACGGGACAAAAGTACTGGCAAATGCTGCCCTTTAACCCGGTGGAAGAGGCTAATGGTTATTCGCCTTACAGTTCAAGATCAAGTATGGCAGCAAATACACTGTTCATCAGTCCCGAAGATTTGGTTGACGATGGGTTATTGAGCGCTGAAGATTTAGAAAAACATAAACTGATTCATGACAGGCGCGCTGATTATAAAGAGGCATTTTCCATTCGTAAAACATTATTTGGCATAGCTTATCGGCGTTTTCTGGAATCAGATAATGAGCATTTAAAAACCACCTTTAATAATTTTAAACAAGAACAAGCTTTTTGGCTGGACGATTTTGCCTTATACGAAGTTATTAAAGCCGATCAAAAAGGAAAGCCGTGGTACCAATGGCCTGATGATTATAAAAAAAGAGAGATTGAAACCCTAAAACTATTCAGGAATGAAAAACCTCAGCAATTAGATAGCATTAAATGGCAGCAATGGCTTTTTAGTAAACAATGGTTAACCTTAAAAACCTACGCAAATAACCTTGGCATAAAACTTTATGGCGACATACCATTTTACGTAAGCTATGATTCTGTTGATGCATGGGCCAATCCGCATATTTTTAAATTAGATACAAATGGGCAAATGACATCAGTTGCCGGCGTACCACCCGATTATTTTAATTCTGATGGCCAGCTTTGGGGGATGCCTATTTTTAACTGGGATGCCCTAAAAGAAACCGGTTACCGCTGGTGGATTAGCCGTATGCGCCGTAACATGGAGTATTTTGACTTGTTACGTTTAGATCATTTCAGGGCGTTTAGCAAATATTGGGAAGTTGCCGCCGGCGAAACTACAGCCATTAATGGAACGTGGCAACCTGGACCAGGTTCCGACTTTTTTGAAGCTGTTAAAAATGCACTCGGAGCTCTTCCATTTGTAGCCGAAGACCTGGGTGAAATAACACCAGACGTATATCAGCTGCGTGACAAGTTTAACTTACCAGGTATGCGTGTGATGCAATTCGCGTTTGGGGATGACATGCCGGTATCGGTACATATACCCTACAATCATACCCCTAATGCTGTAACCTATACCGGCACACATGATAATAACACCATACAAGGTTGGTATACTCATGATACAAATGAGGAAGATCGTAAACGCCTAAATAATTACTTAGGAAGCAAGCCGAAGTTATATAACATGCATAAAAAATTAGCTGAATTATGCTTTGGCTCAGTGGCAAATGTGGCTATTATACCTATTCAGGACATTTTAGGATTGGACGAAACTCACCGCATGAACATTCCATCGTCCACTTATGGTAACTGGGCCTGGCGCCTCTCTGCCGACGCTATTACTCCAAAAATTGAAAAATGGCTATTAAAACAGATGAAGTTTTTTAACCGTCAATAAAAACAAATAGCTATTGCCATGACCATAAATTACGCTTGTTTATAGGCATAAAAAAAGCCGAATGGATATAATCCATTCGGCCAAATCACTCTAAAACAATCACCTCTATTTAAATAGAAAGTTTCATCAAAAAAACTCGTAGGGATACGTTTAAATCCTGCAAAATTAATTGCAGACTCAAATGTAACTATAATATTACAGGTAAATACTGGCTGTCAACATTTTGACTAATGACTGACTGTAATTAGCCTTTAGTACATTAAGCCCTTGATGAAAATATCTATGAGTAAAAGCTTTTTGATGTGTATTTCTTCTAAATGCTCTTTACGGGGGAAGTTAGTTTTCTTTTGAGAAACCGCGCCTACCCTTATTCCGTGCAATGCGTCAAGTAACAGATCAACTAATTCATCGGGATTGTCAACCGGCTTAATAGAGCCCCGTTCAACCTCTGTTTTAACAGCTTTACTTAACAAAGTTAATTCAGATAAATGAACCTGCCCTACAATTTCCCATATAGAATCAGGAAGATTTTGCTCATTAAGTCTGAAAAAATCAAAGAAATTATAATTACTTACAATAAAGTCATGGTGAACATTGATCTGGAAAACAAAGGCTTCTTTTAAATTTTTAAAAGTATCCAGATGCTCTTCCAAAATCTTCAGATAATCATTAGCCAACTTACGCATTACCGCTATATACAGCTGGCTTTTATCCGGGAAATAATAGTATAGCAAAGCCTTTGACATAGATAAATCTCCGGCAATTTCATTCATGGTTGTTTTTGAATAACCATAATGTAAAAACCGTTGATGAGAGGCTTCTAAAATCTTCTCCCTTTTTATATCCTGATGGTCATTGCCTGCAGCCATTATTATAAATTATATAAAACTATAAAAGTCTAAAACTAAATTCCTGACTTTTTTAACAAAACTATCAAAAATTCTATAAATATATGTATCAACACCCTTCACATTGGTAATTACCAAAACAATTTTACATTCCTACTATTTTTACATATAGATTTATATAATGTACATACTATGAATATTGAAAACAAGTTGCCTGCCGACCTGCTTGAATTTGCCAACCACCTCCCCGCTATTGTTTGGAATCTGATCATCGCCATTGCCGCCATTCTCGCTGGGCTCATTATCAAATTTATTGTTACACAACTATTTAAACTTTATGCTAAAAAGGAGACGTCCTATTCCTTTTTCAGGTCGGTAATAGTAAATCTGGGCAGGGCCATCACGTATTTTATCCCGTTGTTTCTGCTAAATCTGTTTATACCTTTTATGCGTATGAGTAAGGCATTCCAGGCCCCGCTGGATAAAACCATTGAAATTTTACTAACCATTTCCTTTGCAGGTATCCTGGTACGCTCCATCAGAATACTGGAGGATTATATATACCATACCTACGATTTAAGCAAAACCGATAATCTGAAAGAACGTAAAATACGTACCCAGATACAGTTTTTGCGCAAGCTCCTGGTAGTCATCATTGTTTTTGTTACTGTAGCCATTATTCTGCTCAGTTTTGAAAGCATGCGTAAAATAGGGACCGGACTACTAACCGGCGTGGGTATTGGTGGTATTATTGTTGGTTTTGCAGCTCAAAATTCATTGGGCAACTTACTCGCGGGTTTCCAGATAGCATTTACTCAACCCATTCGTATTGATGATGTATTGGTGGTTGAAGGTGAATGGGGACGAGTTGAGGAAATTACGCTTACCTATGTAGTTTTAAAAATATGGGATGAACGCCGGCTTATTTTACCCATTAATTATTTTATTCAGAAACCTTTTCAAAACTGGACACGAACCTCAGCTGATATTCTGGGCACTGTGTTTCTGTATATGGACCATACCATACCCATTGATGAGATCAGGAATGAATTTGAACGGCTCATTGTAAAAACACCATTATGGGACAAGCGCGTAAAAGTTGTACAGGTAACCGATGTTAAAGAGCATAGCATTGAAATTAGGGTACTCATGAGCGCAAGCACATCATCAAACGCTTTTGATCTGCGTTGTTATATCCGTGAAAACCTGATCACCTACATACAGCAAAATTACCCGGGAAGTTTACCAAGAACACGGAACGAGGTGAGTAACCTTGAAAAATTCATACAGCCTAAATTACAGGAAGGTTGAGAAAAGCTTATGCATAGAATATAAAAAAAGCCGTATCCTGCTTTAGGATACGGCTTTTTTTATGTAAAAATAAAATTATACGGTTTCTGTTTCCAGTACTTGTTTATGCTCCACTTCTTTTTTACCAAAAAGTTTGGTTTTTAAGTTAAAGCGGATGATGTACATACACGGAACCAGTATCAGTGTAATGATGGTAGCGAAACCAAGGCCAAAAATCATCGTCCACGCCAAAGGCCCCCAGAATGCCACGTTATCGCCACCAAAGTGAATATGCGGCTCAAAATGGGTAAACAGTCCCACGAAGTCGATATTAAAACCTACGGCCAGCGGAATTAAGCCTAATATGGCCGCAGTGGCGGTTAATAATACCGGCGTCATACGGGTATGGCCAGCTTCTACTACCGCATCGTGCAGGTTTGCACCTTGTTCAATAAGCATATCGGTAAACTCAACCAGTAATATACCATTACGCACCACCACACCCGCCAGGGCTATAATACCCACCCCGGTCATTACTATTGACATGGTCATACCAAAAATACTCACACCCAGTAAAACACCGATGATACTAAAGAATATCTCACTGATGATGATGAATGTTTTACCAACCGAGTTAAACTGGATCATTAGTATGATCAATATTAACCCAAATGATGTAGCTAAGGCACCTAACAGGAAGTTCATGGCTTCCTTCTGATCTTCCTGGCCGCCACCCTGCCTGATGATTACATTATCAGGCTTTTTAAAGTTATTGATAGCCTGCAATATATTGGCATTTACCTCATTGGCATTAAACGGCTTTATTACGTTTGAACCTAAGGTTAAAACGCGCCTTTGTTGCTTACGCTTAATGTTACTGTAGGTGTTGGTATAACGAACATCGGTAAAGGCCGAAATAGGCACCTGACGTATAGCCCCGCCTGTGGCCAAATCACGATAGGTGATCTTGATGTTCTTCAGTTCATCCAGGTTACTGCGCTGGCTTTCCAGTGCACGCACCTTGATCTGATAATCATCCTCTTTGGTGTTCCTAAAATCAGCAGCTTTAGCTCCAAATACAGCGGTAGCCAATGCCTGACTGATTTGCGATGTAGAAATACCTTCCCTATTCGCTCTTTCACGGTCAATGTCAAATACAACTTCGGGTTTATCGCTCTGTACGTCGGCAATAAGGCCTTCAATACCGGCTATATTTTGTTTAGCTATGTAGTTTTTTAAACGGTTACCTGTAGCTACCAATGTATCAATGTTATCGCCAATGATCTCAATACTGATATCTTTTTGCACCGGCGGGCCACTATTTTCCTGGGCTACGGCTATTTTAGCACCGGGAATGCCTTGTACAGCTTTCCGGATGTTGGCCAAAACAACTTTAGTGTCTTTACCATTACGCTTGCCAAACTCTACAAATGCTACAGTTACTTTGCCTTTGTTTTCATAGTCACCCTGATCTTCATCTGTAGGGTCGGTAACTCCTTTGGTAACGTTTGATATTACTGACGATACGATATCCTTGTCCGGTTCAACCACTTCAGCCACACGTTTCTCTACCTTTTTGGTGATCTCGTTAGTATAGGCCTGATCGGTACCAATAGGCATCGTTAAATAAACGTACACGAAATTTGGATCACCCGAAGGGAAAAACTCAACCTTAGGCGACCGGGCCATCATGAATACGATGGTCAGGAAAAACAGCACAATGGTACCCAACAATATTATTATTGGTCTGCGTACGGCTTTTTCAAGTACCCTTGCATACCAGTTCTGGAATTTTGGCCAGGCATTTTTCTGAAACCTGTCTATCACCCGCAGTAAAAAGAAGTGATTAAGCAGGTACAGAACAATGATCAATACCATAAAGTTACCCAAGCCAACATTCATAAAATAAGCAACACCGGTAGCTGCGGCCAGGTATACTAAGGAACGTTTAGTTTTACGGTCAAATTTCGGGTTATCGTGTTCGCCATCATGATGAGGTTTCATAAAATCAACCGCGAAAACCGGGTTAATAATGTATGCTACTACCAATGAAGCCAGCAAGGTGATGATCAACGTAATGGGCAGGAAGAACATGAAATGCCCTATCAAACTATTCCAAAACGCCAGTGGAACAAACGGTGCAAGGGTGGTCATTGTACCTGAAAATACAGGTAGGAATACTTCACCTGCCGCCATTTTAGCTGCCTGTTTAATAGGCACTTTACCATTGGCAAAAATTCGGTGCGTATTTTCAATCACCACAATGGCGTCATCCACCACTATACCTAATGCCAGCAGGAAGGAGAACAATACGATCATGTTGAGCGTAAACCCAATGGCCGGCATTACCAGGAACGCTATAAAGCATGATAGTGGCACTGAAAGCGCAACGAATATGGCATTGGTAGTACCCATAAAAAACATCAGGATAACCGTTACCAGGATAAAGCCAATGATAATGGTATTGATGAGGTCATTTAAAGTAGTACGTGTTTTGTCAGACTGATCACCCGTCACAACAATATCAAGCCCTTTCGGAAATACTGTTTTTTGTTTAACCTTTATCAGTTCATTGATCTTGTCAGATGCTTCAATCAGGTTCTCACCTGCTCTTTTACTTACATTAAGGGTTATTACATTTTTAAAGTTAGGGTTATCATTGGTTTTTAACCTTGCATAACTCTCTTGCTCCAGAAACGAATCTTTTATTTCGGCAATATCCCTCAAATAAACCGCCTGCCCCTTAGGGTTACGGATAGCCATGGCAGCTACTTCATCGGCATTTTTAAAATCCTTTTTGATATCAATGCTTCTGCGTATCCCATCGGTTTTTACTGTACCGGCAGATGTCAGGATGTTTTCGTTACCTACGGCCTGAATAATATCATTAAAGCTGACCTGCGCCGATGCCATTTTATTCAGATCAACATTGATCTGAATTTCCGGCGTTAAGGCTCCTACTTCATCTACCTTTGATATTTCTTTGTAACTTTCAATTTCATCCTTCAAAATATCAGCATATTCCTTCAGTTTTTTCAAATCGTAATTGCCTGAAATATTGATGTATAAAATAGGCAGATCGGCAACGTTAATATCTGATATTACCGATTCTTTGAGGTTATTATCATTTTGCGGAAGATCCTGCTTTGCCTTATCAACAGCGTCTTTTACATCAATCTTGGCATCTTTAATGTCAATATTGGCATTAAATTCTGCAGTAATGATAGATACGTTTTGAACCGAGTTAGAAGTTACTTTCTTAAGCCCCTTTAACGATTTCAATTGTTTCTCTATCTGCCTGGTAACCAGGTTCTCAATATTTTGAGGCGACTGCCCCGCAAAGGTTGTTGTTACAAACACCTTTGACTGTGCTATATCCGGAAAGTTTTCTTTCGGCAGATTGTTATAACTGATAAGCCCCAGCACCGACACCAAAAATATGAGCACATATATGGCTGTCTTGTTATCAATGGCCCAACTTGAGGGCCCAAATTCTTTGTTCAGATCTTTCATATTAAACAGATCAAGCGTTAATAATTATTTAGCAGACTGTAAAACTTTGATTTTGTCGCCATCCTCAATTTCGGTAGCGCCCTCAGTAACCAGCTCATCTCCATTTTTCAATCCTGATAATATTTCTGTATTGCCGCCATAAGTAGTACCTGATTTTACATTAACCTTTTTGGCGGTTCCGTTTTGATTAAGGTATACATAATCACCATTCTCTGATTTTAAAATGGCCTTGACCGGAACTACAATAGTATTTGCCTTGCTGTAATTAGCTATTTGAATAATAGCGGTCATGTTTGGGCGCAGGCTTTTACGATCCGGTAACTTGATTTCAACTCCAAAGCTGCGCGATGTTGGATCAATAACCTTAGCGGCGAAAGTAACCTTGGTAATCAATGAGTCTTTGGCATCGGGAACCAATATTTTCACCTCATTACCTGTATTTACACTACCCGAATAAGATTCCGGCACATCTGCTTTTACTTTTAAAATATCAGCATTTACTACCCGTATACCGGTTTGCCCCGGACTTGCAACTTGGCCCAATTTTAGATCCATTTGGTCAACAGTCCCACTGATTGGTGATACGATGCGGTACATATTTGCCTGCTGTTTTAAAGACGACAATGCTTTTTTGCTACTTTGTAAATTGGTTTGAGCCTGCAAAAACTGAACTTCGGTACCAATTTTTTGATCCCAAAGATTTTTCTGACGCTGGAATAACTGATCATTTAAATCAACCTGGGCCTCACTTTGCGCTATATTTTGCAGTAACACCTTGTTATCAAGTTGGGCCAATACTTGCCCTTTAGCTACATGCTGGCCTACTTTAGCGTAAAGAGCAGTAATAGTAGCCTGCATTTGCGGGTAGGCAATAACATTATCCTGAGCATCAATTTTACCCTGTAACTGCACATAGTTGGTAAACTGGGCTGGCTTTATGGCAATTGTACTTACATCGGTAGATTTGGTAGAATCTGACGAACCCACCTCAGCCTGAAGCTTGGTGATCCTTGAATTTAAATCAGCCTGTTGCTTTTTAAGTTCAGCAAGCTCGGTGGCTTTATCCTTAGGTTGTTTATTTGAGCAAGCTGCCAAAAAAATGAAAGCCGGTATGTATAATATTTTTTTCATGTTGTGTTGCTATTGTAGGTTTAGTAATTGTTTATTTAATGCGGCCGTATGCCTGATCCAGATCAACTTTGCTCACCAAAGCATCATAAAGTCCTTGTATATATTTATTATCAGCGTCTTCAAGCGATGTTTGAGCTTGGGTTACCTCAATACTTGAGCCTACCCCTTGCTGATATTTCACTTTGGCAACACGCAATACTTCCTGTGCAAGGGTCTGGTTGTTTTTTTGGTTATTTAAAGATTGCAGACCGTTGATATAGCTTACACGAGCCTGATTAGCTTGCAGGGTGAGCTGGTTTTTAAGGTTATATAAAGTATTTTTAGACTGAAGCACTGTAATTTGCGACTGCCTTACCTGGTTTATACGTTGCCCTCCACTAAATAATGGCACATTTAAAGTTACGCCAAAATAGGTTGATGGATAGCTGGTGTTATACAATTGCCCAAAGCTGTTATTTTGAAACGCCAGAGCAGTACTTCCATTTAATGTTAATGAAGGCAAAAACGTTGATTTTTTACGTTTAAGATCCAGTTCATTTAATTTCAATGAAGTTTCAGATAAACTATATTCAATCCTGTTCCGGTAAAAGGTAGTATCAGCAGAAACGTCGGCCACGTTATCATTTAAATTGATTCCTTCCAGATTATCTTTTAATATTAAATTATTTTCAACAGGCATTCCCATTTGAAATTTCAATAATTGATAATTAAGGGCTAATAAACGTATTGTATTTTCCCTGTTGGTTACCAGGTTATTATACTGAACTGTAATACGGTCAACATCAATCTTTTCAACAAAGCCCTGCTTATTTTGTTGTACCGTTTGATCAAGTTGTTGTTTAAGCTGCAATATATTGGCATCCAATAATTTTATTTGTTTATCACTTACCAAAACCTGGTAATAGGCCTTAGTAACAGCTACATTGGCATCAATTTTTGAACGGGTATAGCTCCGCAGAGATAATTCTTTATAGGTTTTTGAGGCCTTTAACCCTACAAGATAACTTCCGTCAAACAATATTTGATTTAATGTTACTCCTAAATTTGAATTATATTTCTGAGTAAATGTTACCGGAATAAGAGAATTACCAGACGGAACCTGGATAGGGTTACCGTTGCCATCTTTTACTCCTTCTTTTGCTAATACCCCATAAGTTAAAGGAGATATAAAATCAGGAAACAATTGAGTTGGGGATTTGATATAATCTTGAATTGATGCTGAACCACTAATTTGAGGTAAGCCTATCCCGGTAGTTTCTTTAACCTTATATTCAGCGCTTTTAATATCCAGCGCGGCATTTACTACTGTTGTTTGGTGGTCATACGCATAGTTTATACAATCCTGAACACTAAAATTATAGGTTTGGTTATTGGGTGGCGCATCCTGCCCATAACTATTAAAAGTTATGGCGCAAAACACGGTAGCCGTAAAAAGTAGATATTTCATTTTATATGTTGTTGTTGTTTTATGCCTTATCATGCTGATTTAAAGATAATCCACGTTAATGACAGCCTTGTGTCAGCAGTATTATTCATCATGCTTATTTTGGTATTGATTTAATAGCTTGTAGCCTTTAAGCGTGCAAATGCCATAGTTAAAATGTTCTAAAAACTGCATCTGCACTTTTACGGTGCTAAATTCCGATACTGGAAAAATCTCCGTATTAAAGCCAAACTCTATCTGGCTAACCCTCATGCGGGCAATTATTTTCACATCAATATCTGTACGGATATAGCCCTGTTTCATACCTTTTGTTAAAAGCTCCTCCATCATGCTGATCAATACACCGCTTTTAAACTTCTGAAACTCTGTCCACGCTTCATGATGATATTTCTGAAGATCGTGCATCACTACAGGATTTATCCTTGAAAGCACATCTTCCGAGCATTTCATCATATTGATCATCTCATCTATCACATTTTCGGATTTACTGATGATATCTACAATCTGGGCCTCGTCTTCTTTCAACTTTTTTCTGACCGAAGCAGTAACCAGATCATTCTTGTCTTTAAAAAACTGGTATATGGTTTTTTTGGACATACCTATATGCTTAGCTATATCATCCATAGTTATGCTCTTGATGCCAGCTCTTAAAAATAGCTCTTCGCTACCTTGTATAATTCTCTCTATTTGACTCATTGACTTTCCGGGTCAAAACTAAGGAAACATTTTTTGATTTCAAAGTTTCCAACAAAAAATACAATTACCTAAAAACCTGCATATTCGTTATCTGCCCCTTTAGCATCTACAATCTGCACATCTAAATTCTTATCTTTGCCAAAATTTAATAAATCATGACGCTTACTCCTCTTTCAGCAATTTCGCCAGTTGATGGTCGTTATCGTAACACAACTGCTGAACTTGCCAGCTATTTTTCTGAATACGCACTGATCAAGTACAGAGTATTTGTGGAGATAGAATATTTTATTGCTTTAGCTCAATATTCTTTACCACAACTGCAACATTTTGATAAAGAACTGTCTGAAAAGTTACGCGACATTTACAGAAATTTTAGTGAAGCCGATGCCCAAAGCATAAAAGAGATCGAGAAAACAACTAATCATGATGTAAAAGCAGTTGAATATTTCATCAAAAAAGAGTTTGATAAATTGGGTGGCCTTGATGCTTTTAAAGAGTTTATCCATTTTGGTCTTACCTCACAGGATATTAATAATACTGCCATACCGTATACATTCAAGCTTGCTATAAACGAAAGCTACTACCCTGCTATCAATGAGTTAGTTAATACACTAAGAAACTATGCACAGGAATGGGATGAGGTACCTATGCTGGCACATACCCATGGCCAACCCGCATCACCAACCCGCCTTGGTAAAGAGATACAGGTTTTTGTAGAACGTTTGGAAGCTCAACTGCAACTTTTAAAAACCGTTCCATATTCTGCCAAATTTGGCGGTGCTACGGGTAATTTTAATGCTCACCATATTGCTTATCCCGGCAAGGACTGGAAAGCCTTTGGTAACCATTTTGTTAATGAAGTCCTCGGTCTTAACCGCTCACAGTTTACTACACAGATTGAGCATTACGATAATTTCGCTGCTCAATGTGATGCTTTGAAAAGGATAAATAACATCCTGATAGACTTAGACAGGGATATGTGGACTTACATCTCCATGAACTACTTTAAACAGAAAATAAAAGCCGGCGAAGTAGGTTCATCTGCTATGCCGCATAAAGTTAACCCGATTGACTTTGAGAACTCTGAAGGCAACCTGGGCATTGCCAATGCTTTATTTGAACACCTTGCCGCTAAACTACCCATTTCAAGACTACAGCGTGACCTTACCGACTCAACTGTATTAAGAAACATTGGTGTTCCGGTAGCACATACCCTTATAGCTATAAAATCGACCATTAAAGGTTTAAATAAGCTATTGCTGAATAAAGACGCCATTAATGCCGATCTGGAAGCGAACTGGCCGGTGGTAGCTGAGGCTATACAAACCATATTGAGGCGTGAAGGCTATCCTAACCCTTACGAAGCATTGAAAGATTTGACCAGAACCAATCAACAAATTAACGGGCAAACAATAGCAGCCTTTGTTGATACGTTAAATATAAGTGACGCTATAAAACAGGAGCTAAAACAAATAACCCCCCTGAATTACACAGGAATTTAAGGGTTGATGTGCGAATTTTGGATGTGCGGATGTGCAGATAAGACTTTTTTAATTTGAAAAATCATCCGCACATCTGTAATCCACACATCTGCACATCTACATACATCTATCATCTATGTGTCATAACTAATTAATGGCTACCTTTAAATCAAAAAGCTGTCTAAATTTGTTAATTAAGATTTATTAAAAATAGCAGACATGAATATCAACGTATATACAGAATTAACGCCAAACCCGGCAACTATGAAGTTCATTGTGAACAAGTTGCTTTTAAATGGCAGTGCCGATTACGCCACAAAGGAAAGTGCCGAAAAATCACCCTTTGCTAAGGAATTGTATAAATTCTCGTTCGTGAACGGCGTTTTCTTTGCCAGTAATTTTGTTACCATTACTAAAACTGAAGGTAGCGACTGGGCAGATGTTGAACCTATTATGAAGGAATTTGTAAAAGGCGCTGTTGAATCTGAATTGAAGATACAATTAGAAGAAGAAGCTGCCGAAGCAAACTTCGAAGGCTCAGAAACTGAGGTAAAAATACAGCAGATATTACATGACTACGTTCGTCCGGCTGTTGAGCAGGATGGTGGTGCTATTTCTTACCGTTCATTTAATGAAGGTGTTGTCACCGTAGAACTGCGTGGATCATGCAGCGGTTGCCCATCATCAACCGTTACCCTGAAAGCCGGCATTGAAAACCTGCTTAAACGTATGGTACCAGAAGTTACCGAAGTGGTATCAGAAGCCGTATAAAAGATATTGACACGAATGCCACGAATTTATTCGAATGGCACGAATATGAATTTGTATAATGGAGTTAATTTAAACGATTAGCTCCATTTTTATTTAATTCGAATTGACACGAATGCCACGAATCTATTCGAATGACACTAATAAAGTTATATATACAACACAACTTAAATTAGTGCCGTTTTTTAAATTCGTGTAATTCGATCCAATTCGTGCAATTGGTGGTGTCTATTTGAAATATTTCTGCACAGTTGACAAAAGCTCTGCCGTGATCAATGAATTGGTTGCCAACAGCTCCCTGGTTTCCAATACCTCAGCGCCTCCCTTAAAATTAACGACATGCCCCCCAGCCTGCTTCACTATTACTATCCCGGCTGCTATATCCCAGGCATTTAAATTATATTCATAAAAAGCGTCAAATCTGCCACAAGCAGTATAAGCCAGATCAACAGCTGCCGAACCAATACGCCGCAAGCCATGACAGCTTCTCATCAACTCGGTGAATAACTCTATATAAGTGGCTTGTTTGGTAAAATCATAGTACGGGAAACCTGTAGCCAGCAAACTATCGGCAACTGTTTTATTTTTACTTACCCTGATCTCTTTCCCATTGAGGTATGCTGGGGTATCTTTCGAGGCGTAAAAACACTCGTCCTGGTTAATTTCATATACCACACCCAACACCAGTTCATCGAACTCTTTAAGCGCGATACTTACCGAAAACGTGGGCAATCCATGTATAAAATTAGTAGTGCCATCTAAAGGATCAATGATCCAGTTATACCTTTCGCCTAATGTGGTAGTTGTTTTTTCTTCGGTGATAAAACCGGCCTCAGGTAATATTTTACGAAGACCTTCTACAATAATTTTTTCGGCGTTTTTATCCACGTATGATACCAAATCGTTCAGTCCTTTGTATTCTATTTTATCCGGATCAAAGGTTTTACGTTCCTGCCTGATGAAATCGCCTGCCTGTTTGGCAACCTCAGTTACCTGGTTGGTTATTTTTGAGAGTTCCATGATGCCTTAATGATAAGCTGAATGAAAATGCCTTATGTATAAAAAAACTTGCGAAAAACAAACTTAGTGCTGCCCCAATCCGTGCTACCGGAGGGTATATACCAAAGCTTTGTATCAGTATTTTAATTACCGCTAAATTGGCAAAGAATCCAACGCAGGCCACTGATGCAAAACGTATAAATTGTTTATATGCCGAGAGCTTTGATTCGGCAAAAACCAGGTAACGTGTAATCAAAAAGTTAACAATCACCCCCATACAAAATGATATGGCCAACGATAAAGTTGAATTACGAACGGTTAATGAAAATATCTGGTAAGTACGCTGTACAAGCAAATTATGATAAAACAGATAAAAGGCTGATACATCTACCAAAAAGCCTGCACCTGCCGAAATTACAAACCTGAATACCTGGTTCTTCAATAGTTTATTTGTTGGTTTGCTATTAGTCATGCTTTAATGAAGCTGTTTTTTTATCCCTGTTAAGCCCGTTTACAATTAAAGCAGTTCCGCCAACAACCATTAACAACGAGATAAATTCAGCCTGGGTAAAGCTAATGCCCGCAACATGATATTTGGTATTTACACGTATCAATTCAATAAAAAAGCGTTCAACACCTGCCAATATCATATATATACCAAACATTACGCCAGCAGGTTTAATACGGTCACGGATGCTCCATAAAAACCAGAACAACAGCAAACAAACTATCAGTTCATAAAACGATGTAGGGAAAACAGGGTATTGCAATTCATGACAAAACTTACCTATGCAACCTGGTATAGCAACACCCTCATCATTTACGTTATGCGGAAATTTAAATGACCATACCCAATCAGGAGCCCAGCTTAACCAGCCTGGTTTTGGAGCGGTATTGGTTATTCCCCAATCCCCATCACCAGACATCTGGCAACCGATGCGGCCTAAAGCATAAGCCAGCATCATGCCGGGGCCGCCAATATCCAGCATATCCAGTGGCTTAACGCCATTTTTATTAGCAATATAAAGCACTGCCGCGCCACCACATATTAAACCACCGTAAAAGGTAAGTCCGCTGAAACCAACCAGCATCCCCACCGGATCTTTCATGAACTCGCCCCAGTTTTCCAAGGCATTAAACAATTTGGCTCCTGCAAAGCCAAATATGGCAGCCCACAGTAAAAGATTGCCCATTAACTCATATGGGTGCACGGTTACTTCCTTGGTTACCGGTTTAGCGAGCTTTTGCTTTTCGCCTTCATGATAGGCCCAGTAAGCAAATGCTGCAGCACCAATAATGCCCCCTATCCAGCTGCCACGTAACGATAGTAGAAAGTCCTGCGGATTATCTAACAGCGCGTGATAATTCAGCACACAATCAACCAGTTTATAACCTAAAACAAAGCCAAACACACCATTGCCAACCAGCTCATTCATCGATGCGGGGTTGCCCAGGGTTACCGTTTTTTTGAAAGAATGGATAATGCCAAGCTTTTCTTTCCGTTTAAATTCCTGTGTAAAAGCCCAATAGGCACCCATAAAGGCTATGGCCACAAAAAAGCCAAAGGTTTGTATGGGCAGGGGAATATTTATACCAAAAAGATACTGTAAAAGCGATGTAATGGTTGGAAACATAGGTTATAGTTTAAAGCGAATATAGTATTTTAATGAACCAATATTTCTTCGCTTTCTGTTATATCGACATCACCATCAGGTGAAATGTTTGTTAAGTGAACGGTCCTCAGTTCGTTGATCAGCACAGGGTCGTATTTGGTTCTTACCTTTACATAATTACGTGTAAAACCGTGCATAAAGCCCTCCTTAATATCACCCTCAAACAAAACCTCCTGGGTTGTATTCAGCTGGCTTTCATAAAACACTCTGCGCTTTTTGTCAGACAGGATATGCAGCATTTTACTCCGCTCGCCCCTTGCCGATCCTGGAACTGCACCGGTCATCTGGCTGGCCAGTGTGTTTTCCCTTTCAGAGTATGTAAATACATGCAGGTATGAAACGTTCAGCTCGTTTAAAAAATTATAGGTCTCAATAAAATCTTCCCTTGTTTCGCCGGGGAAACCTACTATAACATCTACCCCAATACAGCAATCGGGCATCAGTTCTTTTATTTTGGCAACCCGGTTTACATACAGATCGCGTTTGTAGCGGCGCCGCATTAAACTCAATATCTTATCTGATCCTGATTGCAGCGGAATATGAAAATGAGGCACAAACCGTTTAGAGGCAGCCACAAAGGCAATGATCTCGTCGGTAAGCAGGTTTGGCTCTATTGATGAAATGCGGAAACGATCTATCCCTTCTACCTCATCCAGTGCTTTTACCAGGTCAAAGAATTTATCTTCCCTTTTACCATTTCTGATACCAAAATCGCCCAGGTTAACGCCTGTGAGCACAATTTCTTTAACGCCTGAGGCGGCTATCTGCCGGGCCTGCTCCAATACATTTTCAATCGTATCGCTGCGGCTGCCACCACGGGCCAGGGGTATGGTACAAAATGTACACGAATAATCGCAGCCATCCTGAACCTTTAGAAAGGTACGGGTACGGTCGCCAAAAGAATAGGCGGGTACAAACTCGTTAGCTTCAGATACCGGTTGGTTGTAAACCACGGCCTTAGGTTTCTTAGTCAGATCGGTAATATGATCAATGATCTGAAATTTTTCGGCAGCTCCTAAAACCATATCTACACCCGGTATTTCGGCTATTTCCTGTGGTTTTAACTGCGCGTAGCAACCTACTATGGTTACATAGGCGTTTGGCGATATCTTAAGCGCTTCCTTAACTATCTTTTTACACTTTTTATCAGCATTTTCGGTAACCGAACAGGTGTTGATCACAAAAACGTCGGGGGTATTCGTAAACTCAACAGTATCATAGCCCGCCTGGTTAAACAGACGCCCTATTGACGATGTTTCCGAATAGTTGAGCTTACAGCCCAGTGTATAAAAAGCTACTTTCTTATTCATGTTTAAGGCCGCAAAGATAACAATTATTGAATTAAGGAACTAAGCCTTGCATTATTGTGACATTTGCTTAATTAAACTGCGGGATTGTTCCTGCTCAAATGGATAACTGCAATACTTTTTAAAATCAAATTTTAACATAAAACGGGGGCAAAAACGGCTAAAAAACAATGAAAAAAGCTTAAAAACATCCGTAAAAAATCAATTTTAACACTTTTTATTACGTTTTAGTCCTGTTTTATTAGCTTTAAAAAGCTTTAACAAGCTCAATAACAATATATTAATAAACCACACACAATTTCCCTATCTTTTTCCGGCTTGCCCGGTTAGCAAAACAGTCCGATTTTTCTGGGATTCAGAAAAACCGGACTGCTGAGTATATACAAATATAAGCAATTTAGGGTGGTGGTTAAAATCAATAGTCGTTGAGAGAACACACCCAAAATAAACTTCGTGCCGATAAAAAGCAAAGGATTGTGCGATTCCCTCCCCTGGGAGGGTGTAGGGAGGGGTTTTACAACGAAGTAACACCGCAGAAACCCCTCCCTGCCATAACACAAGCTACCGCACCCCTCCCCGTGGGAGGGAATGTAATTTGCAGGTTATTACTCTCTCAAAAGGGGAATCGCATCTGTCTAAGCTTTTCTTTAATTACTAAATCCGAAATCGAACATCCCAATTCCGAAATCAAACATCCTCTTCGCTCCAGCGGTAGCTTTCGTGATCCAGCCCTATGAGGTCAATAACGCGGTTTACTACCGTCATGGCCAGTTCTTCGATGGTTTTGGGTTTGCTGTAGTATGAGGGTATGGCTGGGCAAATGATACCTCCGGCTTCGGTCACCGTTTGCATATTGCGGATATGGATGAGGTTAAGCGGCGTATCGCGCGCCACCAGGATCAGTTTTCGGCGTTCTTTTAATATCACATCGGCAGCGCGCGTTATCAGGTCGTCAGATATACCGCCTGCTATGCGGCCAAGGGTACCCATGGAGCATGGCACTACAACCATGGTATCAAACCTGGCCGAGCCCGATGCAAAAGGCGCCATAAAATCATTTTTGGCATAAAACTTATAGCCGTAATTATTAAAATGATCGTTTTCCAACTCAAAACGCCAAACATCTTTGGCATTATCTGACATTACAACGGCCACTTCGGCTATCTGTTCTTTTAACTGATCTAACTTTTTAAGCAGCAGGTGGGCATAAATAGAGCCGCTGGCACCCGTAATGGCAACTACAATCTTCTTCTTCATGTTAATTAATCAACCTCATTACCCAAAGTTACGGGCATAAAAAAGGGTCGAATACAAGTACCCGACCCTACATCTACCTATGAAAAACATGCCCTTGAGAGGGCAATACAAAGATAATAACAGTTTTTTGATTATTAAACAAATTTGTAAAAATAATTTTACATTAAGTTTTTATAAATTCTTTTCTATCAACAGCTGAATAATACCATCAACCAAGCCCACGCGCGGCACATAAATACTTTTTATACCTGCGTTTTTCATAACTGTAAGATATATTTCACATGCCGGAATAATAACGTCGGCACGGTCCTGGTTAAGTCCGAGTACATTGATACGGTCTTTCAGCGAGAATGAAGTAAGATAAGTATACAGCGATTTAAGCTTGGTAAAGCTCATCGGCGCATCGTTTTCTTCCTCAGATAACCTGTAAAGCTTATTGATATTACCACCAGTACCAATACCGGCAAGCTGTTTAAACCCGCGGGTATGTTCGCGTATAAAATCTTTCATTTCGTTCCAGGTTTCTTCCGAGTCCTGGTTATCCAGTATCCGGATGGTACCAATGTTGAATGATTTTGATGCCATTAGCTGGCCTGATGAAAACAGGGAAAGTTCCGTGCTACCGCCACCTACGTCAACATAAAGGTAATTTTTACTTTTATCGATGTTTTGATCGGCATGGCTGGCATAAATTACCTTGGCTTCTTTGGAGCCGTGAATGATCTCAAGGTCGATCTGAGCCTCCTGTTTGATCAGGGCCACCACCTCTTCCCCATTATTGGCTTCGCGCATGGCCGATGTGGCATAGGCCAGATAATCAGTTACCTTATATACATCCATCAGGTTCCTGAAAGCCTGCATTGACTTTACAAGGTCGTTAGTTTTCTTTTCAGAAATGTGCTGTTGAATAAATGCATCATCGCCTAACCGTAAGGGTACCCTGATCAATGTATTTTTTTTAAAGGAAACCGAACCATTGTTTTCAATAATGTCGGCTATCAGCAGCCTTACTGCATTTGAGCCAATATCTATAGCGGCGTATCTCAATTTGAGTTAGTTTTATTTTTAAGGTAATTATATATTTCTATCTGGGCCCGGTGACTGGTGGCAGAACTGGTTTTATGATATTTGTTGTTGTTTTGGCTGTTAATTTCACGGGCTTTGGTATTATCATGCAGTTGTATATTGATAATTTCCCTTACCTCTTTGCGCAAACGTTCATCTAAAACAGGAAAACCAACCTCAACCCTGTTATCAATATTTCGGGTCATAAAATCGGCCGAGGTGAGGTAAATAAGCTCATTGCCGCCATTGCAATAAATATGCACGCGAGCATGTTCCAGGTATTTATCTACAATACTTATTACTTCAATATTTTCACTAAAGCCCTTTACACCAGGTACAAGGCAGCACATACCCCGAATGATCATTTTAATTTTCACACCGGCGTTACTGGCCTGGTAAAGCTTATTGATCAGATCCTCATCGGCAAGGCTGTTCATTTTCAGTATCATGTACGCCTTTTTGCCAGCCTTGGCATTCTTTATTTCTGTATCAATGAGCTTATAAATTGCCGGCCGCGAATCAACAGGCGATACAATAAGGGTTTTCAACCCTTTGGGTAATATATTTCTTTTCAACGCCTTGAATACAATGGCCAGATCGTCTGTTATTTTTTTATTGGCTGTAAATAACGTATGGTCGGCGTAAATTTTAGCCGTTTTTTCGTTAAAGTTCCCGGTTGATAAACAGGCATAGTTTACCAGTTTCTGTTTCTCTAACCTGCTAACCAGGCATATTTTGGAGTGTACCTTATACCCGGCTATACCGTAAAGCACGTTTACACCTTCTTCCTCCAGCCTGTTGCTCCAAAAAATGTTATTCTGCTCATCAAAACGTGCGCGCAACTCTACCAAACAGTTTACCCTTTTGCCATTTTTGGCAGCATTTACCAGGGCATGTACAATTCTTGAATTTTCGGCCAGACGATAAACTGCGATACTGATCTCCTTAACTTTAGGATCAATGGCAGCCTCGCGCAAAAAGTGAATAATATAATCGTATGATTGATATGGCGTACTCACCATA
>Ga0247742_10000937_pt1 | contig 21737 bp, 27 predicted proteins | sample UWRJL208509C2_FD_180944 | JGI IMG/M metagenome (GOLD analysis project Ga0247742, IMG submission 180944) | Plant litter microbial communities from Arlington Agricultural Research Station in Wisconsin, United States - UWRJ-L208-509C-2 | ecosystem: Environmental > Terrestrial > Plant litter >... | reverse complement strand
CTTCTGACTCGCTATCCTGGCTTGAGAGTAGACGTTGTCCTTTCGGATTTCGTGCGGGACATGATCGAAGACGGAATCGATCTTGCGATCCGGGTCGGGCCTGTCAACGATCCCGAAGCAATCGTCAGGCGCATCGCCAGCACCCCACTCGTATGCGTTGGATCTCGTCGTTACTTCGAGCGGCATGGAATACCCAAGACTCCCGCCGATCTCGCCGATCACAACTGCCTTGTGTATCGCGGGATGACGGAATCGACGCACTGGCCCTTTATTGGACCCGACGGTCGGTTCAGCGTATCCGTTCGCGGAACACTGACATCTAACAGCGTCGAAACTGTCCGGGCTGGCGTACTGGCTGGCGTGGGAATCGGGCTGTTCGCAAAGGTCTCTCTTGTCGACGATCTTCAGCACCCGGAGATCGTGAGCATCCTTGGGGAATTTTTGTCCGACAGCAGGGATATAAGCATCATCTGGCCACGACGTCGCTTCGTGCCCGCTCGAGTGCGAAGCGCTACCGATTTTTTCGCAGATGCCATTGCCCAGAGGATCTAGGTGCCTAAATGGGGAGTACTCTGCAATGATGCGAGAAGACCTCGCGTGCCCTGCGCCCGTCCGGCACACGCGAACCGCGAACCTTCATTTACCTTCATTGTCGCGGCGCACTCCTAGTTCGATACCGATGACATCAGGTGTCCTTCGCTTCTGCTCGTCGTGTTGCGGTTTGCGGAACCGCTGTCAGTCTCCGACGCTCCGCCGGGGGGGGGTAGGCTACATGACTTGGACACCCGACCCGTCGCAGCGGAGCGCCTCAATTGGACCAGTCGCCCAGGCCGATACAGGCCGATACAGGCGCCATGCCTGCATGGGCTACGCTTGTTCCGCCATCAGTACCTACTGCTTTCGGGGAACCGCGAAAGTTCGACGCTGCATCTCAGAACCCCCAGTCAGACTGATTTGATGTTTCTGGCCGATTTGCATTGCGGCAACTACCAACGTCACGATTATGGCCTCTCGACAAAAAATGGAGTTTGCTAAGTACTCGATTTGTTAATTGCGGTGCTCGGCAACAAGAAAGTCGCCGCTGTGAACCTTGCTGACGTTGAGCGACTGGGCGAGGCACTCAGCATCTGGCTCTTACGCGCCTACCAACTGGAAAAGACCTCGCTCGCCCCTGCACTGCTCGATCCGTTCATGCGATGGATCCTAGCTTTCGGCTAGCGCGATGCCGAGGCCGCCAGTTCGACATCTTTGCCCGCTTCTGCGGCAAGCCATTTAACGAAGCCAGCCACCGACCGGTCGCCTTCGAGGTCGCGGGGTAAAAGGGCCACATAGCCTGGACGGGGTACCCGGATATGAGGCAGCGGCGCCACCAGCGTGCCGTTTGCCAAGTCGATGCCCAACATCGGCAACGGCCCCACACCAATGCCGAGGCCGTCAGCGACGGCCTGGCGAGTCACGTAGAAATGATCGAACACCTGCCGCGGCAGCGCGGCAAGCTGCGGGATGCCTGCGGCGTCCAGCCAGTTCGCCCAGTCGCCGGGACGGGTTTCGCTGGCGAGCAGCGTGTGCTGCTCGATGTCCTGTGCACGGTGGACGGGCTTTTGAGCAAACAAGGCCGGGCTCATGATCAGCGTGTCCACGTCGTCCAGCACCGGCACCACGTGATGGTGCGGCCACGCGAGCCGGCCGACGTGGCCGCGTCGGATCGCGACGTCCACGCCGCCGCGGAATTCCTCGAGCGTCGTCGAGACCGTGGTGACGATGACCTCGATGTGGGCATGGGCCTCGTGGTAACGACCGAGCCGTGGGATCAGCCATCGCATCGCGAAACTTGCCGGCGCGCTCACGCGCAGGATGCGCCGGGAGCCTGGTCGCCCGCACGCTTCGGCTGCAGCGGCCAAGCGGTCGAACGACCTTCCGGCCTCGGTGGCGAACGCCTGAGCCATCGGCGTGGCGACCATACGGCGCCCAGTCCGGTTGAAAAGCTTAAAGCCCAGCCATTTTTCCAAGGCGGCAACATGGCGACTGACGGCGCCGTGGGTTATCCCAAGCTCCGTCGCAGCGTCTGCGTAGCTACCCTTGCGGGCCGCAACTTCGAAGACGCGAACGGCGTTGAGTGGCGGGAGGCGAGGCATGCAAGGGTTGAGTAAAAGTCACGCGTAAGGTGATTGAGGGATGGCTTGTTGCATATTTGTACCATCCTTATCATCGCATGATGGTCATCCCGAACGAACTTGTCCTCGGCGCGAAGAAATCCGGAACCGAAGCCGGCCGATCGCGCAGCCTCGTTGCTGCCTCCCTGACGCACGCACTGCACGACGGCTACACCGATAGCCTCTACGCCTTCCTGCCGGCCTGGCAGGCACAATTCGGCTTGTCCTACGCGGCGCTCGCCATGATGCGCGCGCTGTATTACGCGACGATGGGAGGCCTGCAGATCCCAGCGGATCGCGCCTTGCGTGGCTGGTCGCCGCGCGCTGCACTGATCCTGTCCACCGGACTTGCCGCCGGCGGGTTTGTGCTCATGGCCTTGTCCATGGGATTTGCGGGGCTTTGCGTCGGCCTGGTGGTGGCCGGCATCGGCTCGAGCATCCAGCATCCACGCGGTTCGCTGTTGGTGACCGACACCTACGGCGCTGAATCGCGTCGCGCGCTTGGCATCTACAATTTTTCCGGTGACGTCGGCAAGGCAGCCTTGCCAGCGCTGGTAGCCCTGGCGTTGCCACTGCTTGCGTGGCGGCCCGTGCTTGGCCTTATGGCGGTACCCGGCGTGGTGGTGGCATATGTGCTGCTTCGGCTGGCACCTGGCACGCGTGTTGCCAAGGCCGCCATTACGCGGGGCGACACCGCCCGGGGCCGCGGCGGCTTCGGCATCCTGACCACGATTGGGGCACTGGATACAGCCACGCGCATGGGTTACCTGCTGTTCCTGCCGTTCCTGGTGCACGCCCGCGGCGGCGGCTCGCCCACCGTCGGCGTCGCCCTGGCGCTGCTTTTCATCGGCGGGGCATTCGGCAAGGCGACGTGTGGCTGGCTTGGCGAACACCTCGGCGTGGTCGCCACGGTCATCGTGACCGAGACGGCCACCGCGGCTCTGATCATGGCCACGCTATTCACGTCGCTGGCATCGACCCTGGTGCTGTTACCGATCCTCGGCATCGTGCTCAACGGCACCTCGTCGGTGTTGTACGGCACCGTGCCGGACCTTGCTAGGAGCGACACCGGCCGCGCGTTCGCGGTGTTCTATACGAGCGTCATCGGTGCCGGCGGCATCGCGCCCATTTTTTACGGCGTAATCGCCGACCACAGCAATCGTAGCGTCGGCATCGTGGCGTCCGCAGCAACCGCGCTGCTGATCGTGCCGCTGGTATTTGCATTGCGAACGTATCTTCACCATCCGACTACGGAACTCGCCAATGACTGACCTGCCGGCTGGGAACGTCATTTTAATCACGGGCGGCGGACGTGGCGTGGGCGCGGCGACTGCGCGGCTCGCGGCCGCACGCGGCTATGACGTAGCCATCAGCTTCATCGCCGATGAAGCCGCCGCGTTCGCCGTGGCAGCTGACATCGCCGCGCTCGGGCGCCGTGCCCTGCCCTTCCGCGCAGACAGCGCGGACCCCATGCAGGTGGCGGCGCTCTTCGCCGCTATTGATAAGCAATTTGGCCGGCTCGATGTCCTCGTCAACAACGCCGGCATGGTCGCGCGGCAGTCGCGTATGGAGGATCTGGATTTCGCGCGGATGCAACGTATTTTCGCCGTCAATGCCATTGGTCCGATCCTGTGCGCGCAGCAAGCGGTGAAACGCATGGCCTATCGCCATGGTGGCCAAGGTGGCGTCGTGATCAACCTTTCATCTGCCTCAGCGAGGCTTGGTAGTCCGCACGAGTATGTGGACTACGCAGCATCAAAAGGCGCCGTGGAGACGTTCACAACGGGGTTCGCCAAAGAGGTTGCACGGGAGGGCATCCGGGTCAACGTCGTTCGACCGGGGCACATTTATACGGATATGCACGCGAGCGGTGGCGAGCCCGGCAGGGTCGACCGCGTCAAGGAGTCCATCCCAATGGGCCGGGGAGGCCAACCCGAGGAAGTTGCGCGCGCTATACTTTGGCTGGCCAGTGCGGAAGCATCTTTCATCACGGGTACATTTCTCGATGTAACCGGCGGAAAGTAACGACGCGCATCGCCCTAGGGTCTGCGTGGTAGTCATTGCTCGTGCAAAGTCAAATCGACAAACCATAATTGCGGCCAGCGCGACCGCTTATCTTCGAGACGAGCCGTTGTCGCAATGCCGATACCGCCCGTCGGCCGAGGGGAGAGGACAGGATAAAAACTGTCGTCTACTAGCGAGGGTCACCCTAGCCTCACCGGCGTCGACTTAAAGTGCTTTCATCGGCTACCTTCCCGTGCTCCACCCCCGGTCCACGGCTTGCGCCAAGCCAATTAATGCCGTCTCGCAAGCTTGTGCCTAATCGCCCGATTGCACCGCGTCCAGTCGCCGCCCTCTAGGATGTTCAGCTGCGAGGTCACGTGCTAGGTCAGATCGGCCTAAGCGGCCCATTTCTTTGAAGATTCTCGGCCCCACGTCGATGGCCCCAAACGGCGGCAGATCCAGTGGCGCACCGGTGCTGGTGTCGAAGCCATTGACCATCTGCTGGTTGGTCGTGCTTTCGCGCGTGTAGAAGACGCCCACACACCGTTCCAGCATCTAGTCTTCGGGCGACCGCAAACGAAAGTCCTTGGTAACCTTGCCCAGCGTGATCGGGTCACCGACTGCCGCGATGTCATCACATGGAGTCAGCGCGGGCATTCACTCGAGTCATTCTCAGAACATGCAAGCCGCCTCGGCTTCCATGTGCAGACCACGACGGATGCACACGAGCTTGCGATGGCCGCCCGGCTCATCGTTTGCGCCACCCCGTCGCGGCGTCCCCTCCTTCGCGCCGAATGGATTCAGCCAGGGACCTACATCACGGCCCTGGGTGCGGATGGCCCAGGAAAGCAAGAACTGGATCCGGCGCTTCTTTCGCGAGCCGATATCGTTGCCGTTGATTTCCGCGTGCAGTGTGCTGCATTTGGCGAAGCCGGCCATGCGCTAAGAGGCGGCTTTCTGGGATCTGGACAGCTCGTGGAGATCGGCGAGTTGCTGGAACGCGGACCGCGAGCGCGCACGGCCCCTGGTCAGATCACAGTCGCTGATCTGACCGGGCTGGCGGTTCAGGATGCAATGATCGCCCAGTGCATCCTTGACGCCGTGACCTAGGAAGGAAATGGTTCAACTGGGATATCGCCGGGACCCCAAGAACGGCGTGAACTGGGATACCTGGAAGGCGCACGACCCGAGGCCCTGTACGTTTGGATCCACCCTGGGTAGGTCGCAGGCGACTGCGTCGCCTCATCGAGTCGGGTGACTTCATCATCATCCAAGACGAGATTCACCGCTGCGCGATGGCTGTCCAACTGGGACAGCTTGGATAGCCCACAGATGACGCTGGTGGGCAACTCGCGGGGTGCTGAGCTACCGCCACAACGTGCGCCTCCGGAGTTACCCGTCGATGGCCGCATAGCCTATTGACTTATGTACGTACTTGCATATTATGATCATAATATTGATGGTGCCGGCGGGTGCCGTTACCGCGCGCCCTTCCCAACTGGCGCCCACGAGACGAGGTCTTTATGCACGAACCAATCGAAATCCAGGACCAATCTGACTCTGTGAATGTGTCGGAGCTCGGCGTCGCAGCAGCTGCAGCTGCCATCCGTGATGGCGACCTAACTTCAGAGTTCTACGCAGCGTCTCTGCTAGAGCGAAGCCGGGCGAACGCGGACCTGAATGCGTTCGTGACCATCGACGACACCGCGGTCTTGGAACGAGCTCGCAAGGCAGACAAACTTCGCGCTGAGGGTCTTGCCCTTCCACTTCTCGGCGTGCCGATTGGCGTTAAGGACAGCTACCTAACCAAAGGAATTAGAACCACATTCGGGCTGGAGCATTTCGATTTCGTCCCTACACGTGACGCCGCATCGGTCGCAGCCCTCAAGGGAGCCGGGGCGATCGTGTTTGGCAAGAACAACCTCGTTGCCATGTCGTATGGCCTGACAGGCGACAGCTCGCGTCACGGCCAGGTGCTCAATCCCCACAACCGTAGCCATGTTTCGGGCGGATCATCGAGCGGGTCCGCCGCTGCCGTGGCCGCGAGGCTGGTACCTGCTTCGCTCGGTGGCGATACTGTGGGATCAATCCGCGTCCCGGCATCGCTGACTGGCGTTGTGGGTTACAAACCGACCAACGGCCGGTGGCCATCCGACGGCGTGGCCCCTGTTTCGCATACGCTCGATACGATCGGCGTTCTTACGCGCAGCGTTGACGACAGCATTCTTATCGACGGTGTCATGACACGGGGGCGATACCCACGCATCGCCTCCAATGCGCGAGATTTGCGGGGCGTGAAACTGGCAATCGCACCGAGGCAGTTTCAAGCGATCATAGCTCCTGAGGTCGACGCCCATTTTCACGAGCTTTCGCGAAGGCTGCTCGACGCCGGCGTCCAGCTGATCGAAGTCGATCTTGGGAGCGACTTTGCTGCGCTAACCCAAGAGACGGCATGGACGTTGTTCTTCCATGAAACAAGATCGTCCATCATCGAATTTCTTAAAGCAAACCATGTGCCCACGACCTTCGACAATATCCATCGCGGCATCCAGCCGTTTCTCAAGGGTACTTGGGAGCAGCGAGTGGTTCCCCAAGGTGAATTCACCCCGTCGCGCGACCTGTACGAGAAGGCCCGCACCACGCATCGTGATGAGATAGAACGCCGTTTCAGGGATGTGTTCGCGAGGAGCGGTGCGGACGCACTGATCTTTCCTACAACGCCAACGACAGCGCCGTCCATCGAGGATCGCTTCGAGTTCAGGCTCGGCGACCAGGACGTTAGTTTCACGGCCCTCGCTAACCATACCTTGCCGGCAAATATTGCAGGCCTCCCGGGTATCACGCTTCCAACCGGCGTGTCTCATAAGGGACTGCCCTTTGGTGTTGAGCTGGACGGTCAGCAGGGAGACGACAACCACCTTCTTTCCATTGCACAGCGTATTGAACACGTTATCGGCGATCTCACGAAGCCGCGGTGATACGTCGATCCTCTCGAAAAGTTAGGAGTAAGCGCAATGACCAATCACAACATCAGCAAGCGTACGGTGGCCGTCGAGCACGTCCGCATTGAATCCAGCCTGCCATTCTCAAGGGTCAAGGAGAGCCTCGAGCGGATCCTTCCCGCCCTGCCGGACAGTCTTCTTCAGATGATGGGTAGCGGCGATAAGGACGGCGTCCGCGAGATCGAGGAGAAAGGTGCCAAGCTCTATATCTTCGCGAAGCGCGACCATGGTCGCACGCTAACCGTTGCCACCGGTCCGCGAAACGCGATCCAGTACGTGGTGGGCAACCCCACGACAGCGGTCAAGATGACTCAGCACGATATCCGCGCTTCGCTGTACGCGCCCTTGCGAATTACACTCTTCGAAACGGACGAAGGTCACACGGTGTTCGAGTATGACCTGCCGTCGTCTCTGTTCGGACAGTTCGGCAATCCTCAGGTCACCGACGTGGGCCTGTACCTTGACCGCGAACTGGAGTCGGCCCTGCTCCTAGCCGCTGGGTAAATGGGGGACGGATATGCAACAGTTTGAGAAGGGCAACAAGGAGCGGACTCGTCGTCGCATCCTAGAAGTAGCCTCGCAGCACTTACGGTCCAAGGGCATCGCGGCTTCTGGCCTAGCCGGCATCATGACTGATGCCGGCCTGACTAATGGAGCGTTCTACGCGCACTTTCAATCAAAGGATGTGCTGGTTCGCGAAACCCTCGTGGAAGCACTTGCCGATCGCCGCGACGCAATGAGTCGCGAGCAGGCACTTGAGACCGCGATTCGCGACTATTTGAATCTTGATCATGTGAATGATTGTGCTAACGGCTGCCCCTCAGCTGCACTGCTCCCAGAGATCGCAAGGCAGCCAGCGCCGGCTCGAAAGGCCTATGAGGATGGACTTCAGAGCTACATATCTGAGCTCGCTCGACTCCTATCCGACGATAAGAAGAAGGCCCACGCCACGGCGCTCACTATGTTTGCACTCATGGTGGGAACGCTTCAGATCGCGCGTGCTGTCGTCGACCCAGGGCTCGCTGAGAAAATTATCGAGGGAGGCATCAAAACGGCGCTTAAGTTGGCCCTAAGTCAAACGGACGGCGGATGAGGGTATGGCGATTCGCCACCGAGCAGACCATCTCGCGCAGCTCGACATTGGCGTCGAGCCGCGGTTCGTATCGGAAAGCGCTTGCGCTCATGCCGGCGATCGCCAGCGACCAGCGCTCACTCAGTTTCTGGCCGATCAGATGGCGCACAGCTCGCGCCGGTCCAATGCGCTCACCATTTATTTCGCAGGGCTTCTCGTGGGGGATTGAACTCGAAACCGGGCCGCTACTCAAGTCTGGGGGGACGTCGCCACCTACCCTGGCGAAACTCGGTAACGGGATGGGAATTTCAGACCAGCAGGCGAGGTAGCGGCCGGTAAGGGTGAGGTCCGGTCCACGTGTCAATAGACCGGGAGAGCGAAGTCCTCATCGATCTTGCGCGAACTGCATAACTCGAATGAGTCGCGGGCTGAGCTCTCCGAGCTGGATCAGCGCATCACGGTGAACGCAGCACAAGAAAAAAACGATGGTTTCAGCAGCCTGCGCCGCCAGCGTGGCTTGCCGCAGATCAAGCCGAGCGGTAGAACTGGCCCTTCCATGTGGCGCCATTCCGTAGTTTTTCCGGAACTCACATACTCGTCCTGGTTTCTCCATGCTGGCTTTGCCAGAACAAGCCCGTTTAAGCGCAATCTTCAACTCGTGCTAAGGCAAGATAGACCGTCGAGCCTAGTTGCCTCAGGGCAACGCTCCTCGGCATCGAGCGCCGCCAATACTCGCTTGATGTCGTCCACCGTGTTATCCCCCCACGATCTGCATTAACTGTGTCAGGGTCTCCCAGGTTAAAGAGGCGTGAGAGATTGCGCGGCGTCAGGGGTCTCAATAAGATAGCCGGAGCGGCCGCACACCTTTAGAAAAGGGCGCGTCCACCCTGAACGCGAGTTCCGGGCAAAGATCGCCGCGCGATTCAGGCGCGGCACCGATGTTCACTCGGGCCCCATTGCGCGTTTGCGGCGCGCCGTGACCTCATACTGCGAAACACCTAGATAGTAGGATCCATATCGACCACGTCGTTTAGACGGTTTCCGCGAATGTCACACTTTACCTTGACGCGGTAACTGGAATTTCCGCCGGTGTCGAACAGCCCGTGCATGACCGGGATGTCGGTTCGGTACGCGCTGTCATCGACAAGCTGGCCCCAGCCGCGGAGCGTGCCATATTGAATTGGCCCTGCCGGTGAGATCCGCCGCTGAACATCTTGCCGACATAGTTCAAGGAGGTCCGGACGCGTTGGCGGGCGCAGTGATCCGGCCATCCGCACCATTTTGCCTCAGGGCTACCGGGTTCCTCCTAGGCCTGCATCCCGAGCGCCAAATGGCTTGCCCTCGCCCCCCTAGGACGGGCCGTCAAGAAGGCGGGTACGCCAGCGCCGTTAGGATCGGCCCCTAGCATCCCCAGCGCCTCAAAGCGGTGCTCGGTGACCGGTCGCCGGTTAACCCAGGCCTCGGTTTTACTCATCCATCTGACGGAGGACGCGATCCTTGTCAGCGGTCGAAAGCTTGTCAAACGCAAGGATCATTCGAGCGAGCCGCTCGTCGCCGGCGAACAAATACGCCGGAGGTACCGTCAATGCCTTAGCCAACCGCTCCACTGTAGCCAAGTCCGGCTGGTGCACGCCCAGCTCGTAGCGGTTGACGCGCGCACTTGCGACGAAAGGATCTAGTCCCGCATCGATTCCTAGCTGCTTTTGCGAACGCTCATTCATCTCACGAGCCGTCTTGAGGCGATGCTGGAAGACCAGCCGTAGGTCGTCGTGCCGAGCCATGGGAGGCAAGCCGCTTAGAAGGGCTTACGAGACTCGTAACTTTCACTTGCTACCGATACTACGAGTTTCGTAGTATCGGTAGCAAGCGCCTCCGCCGGCCGTCTCCGGGGTCTTTGAACCCATGCAGCTCGTGCTAGATGACGAATTAGGCATCCCTATCCCGTTGGAAGACGACGTCCGCGAGGCGTGGATGGCACAGGCCGCCCGAGCAGCAGCTCATGAAGGCATCGATGCCTTACGTGACCGGCTTGCCTGTTGCTTGGCACGAAGCATTGACGAATGCCTAGACCACGACCTTAAAACGCCGACCGAGGCCCAGCTGCGGTATGCCACTGAGATTGCTCGCCACCTGGGTGTCGCACTCCCAGCCGACGCGCTGCGGTTCCGCGGGGCCATGGGCGAGTTCATCTCTCGCTTCGCGGAACTGCATAAGGCGCGGCGACGGGCCCCCGCTCCCTAGTCGCCTCGTCTGCAGCAGCTTTCCTTACAAGCCCGCGTTACCGCCTCCCTCTGCTGGCCCACGGTTTGCCTCCTTGAACGGAGCGATCTTACGCGCCGTCGACGGGCTGCCGACAGGGTTTCTGCGTCGTGCGAAACGGTCTGCCGCTGAACGGCATCCTGACTCGCCTAAGGAACGGGCGGGCGGATGGTCGACGACGATTTCCGCCGGGACCTGAAAGCGCTATCTCGCAAAAACGCCAACCAGCCTGCGACGACAAGGGATTATCGTGCACGGTGTCCCTGGCGGTAAGCCGCTGATCCCGGTCGCTAACGGAAGGCATTCGTCATCATGACTGCCGCTGCCTTAAGCCATGCCTTACGTCTCCTAATCGGGCTCATAAGCGACCTGTGGCGGTCGTGTTTTGGCACGAACCTTTGCCGCGCCACTGCACCGGCGCCGAAGCGGCTGCCACGGCACTGTCAAGTAATGCAACGGCGGTCTCCAGCCTCGACTGCCTTGCCAGCGTTACTTGGCAAGTCACCCCATCCAGGGCCACGCTTCCCACCCGAAGCAGAGCACGCTGTGTCAGAACGGCAGTTTGCGCGGATCAACCCACGTCTCAAACCGAGCAGCCCCTCGTGCCCAAGTATCGCTACGTTGTGTGGCTGCACGGAGGGCGTCGGGCCCGGTGAGAGCCCAGGCAGGTGCCGTCAATCCGTCACCCAAATCGCGATCGACGATCTCGCACCGCCCAAGAAAGTCCTCTACCCTGCCGACTATTGAACTGTCCGGCCGCATCGCCGGAGCGCGGCCCATCTCGCGATACCGTAGATACCGTGGCAGTGGTTCTCGTTTGGCCCATCTCACTACCGGCATAGCCACGATGGGGCGGCGCGCCTCCTTGGGCAGGTAATGCACACCCAGATCGAGAAGGGCACCGTCCGCTTCGATCCAATAATGTGATGGCGTACCGCCCACGGCGTTTCCATATCCTTCGAGCTGGGCGCGGTTGCCATCGGGCGATAAGGTGAAGCAGAGAACCTCGCCACTGACGAACTCGCAAGCAATGCCTCGCTGGGTCAATAGCTGGTTAAGCCCGAACGCAGCGTAAGTGCAGCGCTTCCAATAGTTGGCGGGAAAGCTCTCACGTAAAGCATAATCCACCACTGCGCGGATGCGGCCGACGGCGTCTGATCCCTGTTTCATATGTCGTTCCTGCTCGCCGAGAGGGGGCCGCTACCCGAAAGGCGGCTTTGGTTTAGGACCGGACGCTACGCGACCCGATGGAGACCTGCCATCCAAATCGCTTAGGTCGTAAAGCCAATCCACCGCCCCTTCAGGGTAAAACGGAGCCAACTCTGGTCCCTCGCATGGATCCAATAGGCAACCCACTCGTTGTTGAGGTCAAACTCGTTGAGAAAATCTTCGCGGACCGTGATCAGGACCCCCGAGAAATCGACATTGGTATCAAAAATAAGGCGAACAACGGCGTTAGCCTCGACGGTGAAAGCCATGACCTCCAGGTCAAGCGACCACACGTAGAGGCCCCCGATGTTGGCAACAACGTTAGGATTAAGCGACGAGGCGATGCGAGGATTCAAGCTGCTGGCAACTCGCGGATTGATACTGCTGGCGATTTTATAGTTCAGGCTTGCTGCGACTTTGGGGTTGATACTGGCCGACACTCGCGGATTAAGACTTGATGAAATCAGGGGATTGCGGCTGCTAGCCACGTTCGGATTCAAGGACGAAGCGACCCGAGGGTTTAATGATAAGGCGACGAGAGGATTGATCGACGACGCAACGCGCGGATTTCTACTTGAAGGAACGCGCACCTTGATCTCCTTAAACTCGAGTTAGCGAGCCAATTGGCATTGGCACGCTTATACACCCGGCAGCTAGGGGCGACAATTGGCTAAGCCGCGCCGAATCACTTGAGTCCCGGCGGCTTCCATTCGAGCTCCCGTGCGCTATGTACGGCACTGGAGTGGCGTGCACTGGTCAAGGATGTTGGCTACGGCGTCGTTCCATCCTGCTCGTTGGCGCCGAATAAGGATCGACCGCGGCGCAGTCAGGCGACGGCTTCGGCACCGAAGCAAAGAGTCGACTAACGCTTACAAGGCCACCTTGACTTGTTAATGAACGACCTTGACTCGTCAGGCGGCATGTCGCATGGGAATGCCAGCGCATCGAGAGTTCGCCGTCGCCCCACCCTCACCAGCGGTTAGTCGGCCGATTGCTACTCCTGACAAGAGATCTCAGACCGCCTTCACGCACAAGCGCATCGTCTATCGCTCCCGTCCCTCCATTCCGCGGGGGACCCCGGTGTTACGACTGCGGTATCTATGGCACGGCAAATCGCACGTGCGGCTGCAGCGGCACAACGCCCTGCAAAAGCGGCACGGGCCGTTGCGGCGACTTTATTGCTCCGGCAACGCGCAACGTAGAACAATTCGAGACGATCCATGGCGCGCCGTGGGGTCCCACGTCCCCTTCAAGGATTTGCTTTTGGAACAACTGCCAGTCAATCGCCACGGACGCGCACATCCAACGCAGGCCTTGTTTCATATCTTCAAGACACTGCAGCAACAGATCAACGTCGGGGAGTACCCACACGATGGCGACCACGGAAGGCAGCATCGCATAGAGATCTCTAGCGTGCTGTGCTGCCCGATCGTTGTCACGTATCGCGACCGCTTCACGAAGCAGTGCCAGCACCGCTAAGAAGCCTAGGAAGTCACCACGTGCTGAAAGCGCCGGGGAATCGATCCAGGCGTATTCATCCACGGACCCATTTTTTTCGCACGAAGCGTGCGTGGGACGAAGGCGCCAAGACCGACATCCGTACGCATCCGTGACAAAAAGCTCCTGCACCGCCCTTTGTGCGGCGACACCGCTAACGTGTCGCTGCCTCAGCAGGGTCGCGACCGCGAAAACGAGAGCCGTGCCAGGGATCTGGCTTCCAACCCGATGAACCATGCCATCGGAGACGTAGCGCGTCCCTTCGCCCCAAGCGTCCATGAGTCGTGAATCAATACCAAGCCCCGTCGCGGGTGACGCGAACATATCAAATAGCCGGATGAAGTCCTCTGGCGATGCCGCTCCCGAAGCGCGCCGAGCATGTCGATACCAGAGCCTTGTCCCGAGAATGCGCTCAGCCGTCCGTGTCAAAATGCCGCGCTATCATTAAACCGACAGACAGTCTAGACCAACGTTTCGCAATAGGCGAGCGACAGCGAAACATATCCTTGCCGGCAGCCGAAAGAATTGGCTACTTTTTCGGCCTGAGTAAGACAGGACCCGACAGTGGCGACGTTCGAAGACATGCCCACCAAAGCACAACGCGAAGCGGCGCTTCGCGAACGATTCGGCGACTTATTGACCGTCTCGGACCTTGTCAACGTGTTGAGATACCCATCCGTCGGCGCGGTAAACAAAGCGCGGTCGCGTGGCCAATTGCCGCTCATGCTGGTGCAGATGCCCCCGCGACGCGGCTGGTTCGCTACCGTCGAGGCCGTGGCGGAACTGTTGTGCGAACTGGATGCGGGGCGCCGGCAGGGTAATAGCGCGCCCCAGAAATAGATCGAGGCGACACAACGAAGGCGACCAGCGGCAGATTCGCGCGCATTGCGCTCCCGCACGACCACCCAGTTATCAGGCGAGAAGAGCAGCCCATTCCCGAACGTCGTTTGTAACTCTCCGCATGTGCCGGAAACGAAAAGCCGCCGGGTGCGAACCGGGGGGCGGGTATCGCGAAGGCTCACGAATACGCCTCAACGGTACGTCCGTCTCTTGCTGACGTCCACGCGCCTCCGAATGCGAGGTCAACGTTTATCTGGAGGAGGTTTCACTGATCACGCTCGCCTCTCACGGGCCAGCTGCCCCGGCTAGCGCAGCACCCTGCCCGTCGCCTCCCGCCTCGCCGTCCCAGACCGGTGGCGGAACGACGTGCTGCAAGGTACCGAAACGTAGAGCACTGAGAAGCGCCGCCAGGGCGCAGCAGACGATGTCGCGGCGCGGTCGCGCTCAGCTCGCGTGCGTGAACACCGGCGGCCCGTCCGCCCCAACGCGTACGTACCGGGCCAACCGCCTCGCTGTGGGAATGCGCATCTCTATCAGCAGGTACCTGCTCGGAAAGCTTCATTTTCTCCCGGGGGCCGCGCGCATCGCCGGGGCTATCAATGTCGGCCTAGCAGCATCGACCGGTGCGGCGGCCATGTATCTGACGGAGGCGCCATGACCTAGCAACGAATAGCACGAGTTCCGCTTGGCGCGCGCATAAAAAACCCCGCTCAGTTCGCTGCTGAGCGGGGTAGAAGACGCAAACGTATCTCACCGTTGCGTCTTCAGTGTCGCCGCATTCCGACCCACTGTCAACGACGCCCACGGGCGTTGCGAACGCGGCCGCCTTCAAGGCCGCCCTGGAGACATTGATGTTGTATATCCCCGCGCCTACTAATGGCGCCCCTCGTTGCATGGTTCGGTGGTTCGAACGGCCGCAAACCTGCGGTGTCGTTACGAGCTGCATCAGCCCACCGTGTGCCCCACAGATCCGCCTTCGACACAGGTGCCGCCATGACGCCTGACACCCTGCCGTATGAACCCCGCCTCCTATCCCGCCGAGAGCGTGATCGCGAGGACGTGTATCTCTTCCATTCGCCTAAGGTGGCGCGCGCGGCGTCCGTGATTGGCCCGTTGCGTCTGGCGTTTTGGCTCGAACACGAGTTCACCCCTCACACAGTCCACATCATCGAGCGTCCTCGATCCCTCACGCTGGCCGACGGTCGTTCCATGGAGCTTGACTTCTGGACGCGATCAGTAGCAGCTGAAGAGACCTTCTGGATTGCGGTGAGCGCTGAGGAAACGCTGTCCAGCGGACGCGACCTTGCAAGTAAAGATCATCCACATTGGCAACGTGCCGCCCAGCTGGCAGGGATCAATGTGGGCTTTGTCTTCGAGCACGACGTGCATCAGCGCGCTCAGCACGTCGCTAATTATCTGCGCATGCTGCCGTACGTGCAGGCTCTACGCCGGCAAAACACATCATCCCAAGCCATGACGGCGGTCAAAGAGCTCTTCAGTCACGGCGCGTTCTCACTGTCTTTCGCGCAAATCGACGCGAATCTCCCGCCCGCTCTGGATGGCGTCGGCCGAATGGCCGCCTGTGCGTTGGTTCATGCCGGCTGGCTGCGCTACGACGAAAGCCTGCCCCTGACGCCGCAAACCCGCCTTCACCGGGAGCAGACCTGATGCGCCGGGATCTTACGACAGCTCAGATGGCCGAGGCGATGCATTGGAGACGGCCTGACGCACGTGTGGTTCCCGACCGCTACCGTCCAGCTTTTATTGCCCGGTGTAACGCGCTGCAAGATGTCACAAGCGGAATGAGCCTGCGCCATGCGTGCCGGCAGCACCGCGTCAACCGGACTACCCTCACGCACGTCATTGCGAAGGCCTTCGAGCGGGGACCCGACGGCGCCATGTACGGGTACCGCGCCTGCCTGCCCTACGGACGAGGTTACCAAGCCCCGCAACGCACACAGGCGCCGTTGGCCGGACGTCCGCATGCGCTGAACCAGCTTCTGACTCGCTTTCCGACGGTGGGCCTCATGCTGGAAACCTTCAAGCAACCTTTGCCGCCAGGGCGCCTCCCGCCCGCGTTCGGACATCTGTTGCGAAAGATTCGAGGGCTTCTGAAAGAACAGGGGATGAGCGATCAATGGCCGCTCAACGCCCCCGACAAGGGGCGGCGTGCCTTCGCGCGCCACGTGCGGATGTGCCGGCGCCAGCGGCTGGCCGCAGCCGATGTAAGCGAGCGAACGGCCGCCCGACCCGCGATCACTTCGCTCAGCCAGGTCGTAACGCCTGGCCCCTACGACCGCTTTGAATTTGATGCACACGCCGAGGACGTAAACGCTTTTCTGGCGGTGCCCAATGCGAAGGGGGAAATCGTCGCGGCGCCGTTGGCGAAGGTCTGGGTGTTGGTGGTGATCGATGTCGCTTCCCAGGCCGTCATGGCCTGGAAGCTGGTCTATGGCAAGAGCTACACCGCGCTGGATGTCGCGCAATGTTTTGCTTCTCTACTGCAACCCTGGGTCCCACGCGTGCTGTCGGTTCCCGGACTGGCCTACCGACCGGGCGCCGCCATGCCGCAAGCTCTGCCACGGGGGTGCCAGACGAGCCTGGTTCTGGCCATGGACAACGCAATGGCTCACAAGGCAAAGCTCCCATCCGAAAGCTGGGTCAGGAACTACGACGGCATCATCAACGAAGGCCCCGCACATGTGCCGGAGATCCGGGGCACCGTCGAAAACTTCTTCAAGTACTTTGAGGACGGGGCGATTCGGCTCCTACCAGGCGGATACATCCCAGCCACCTCGCTCGGTCAGCCAGCTACCGCAACCTCCGAATGGCGTGCCGCGGATCATCCCATCGCGATCGAGGCTCTCGAAGACCTCTTCGACGTTCTTATGACCAGTTACAACGCGTCACCTTTGCCCAGCCGGCAACGGCGCAGCCCCTTAGATATTCTGCGCACCCATCAGAGCGACCCTGATCGATGGGTCCAGCCACCCCGACAGCGCGAAGAGTTTCGCGAGCTCACCACTGAATGCCGTCAACTAAGAATCACCGGCGGCGGCCGAAGCAGCGAGCCGCCGCATGTGCACTTCGCCGGTGTTGAGTACCGCCACCGCGCTCTGGACAAGGCCACGGAATACCTTGGCCAGTCGATGCACTTCCTGATCGATCTGGAGGACCTTCGGACCATCGTGATGGTCGACGCGCAACTGAACGAGCTTCTGGTCCTGCGCGCGGCCGCCCCATGGCATCTCACCCGGCACGACCTCACAACCCGGCGGCGTATCCGCAAGCTGTCGCGAAGCGGCGAGCTGGAAATCCTAGGTGCACACGACGCTATTGCCGCCTACGCCGCTTACACGCTGAAGGCCGCTCAGGCCGGACGGGGTTCGGCCGATCCGCTCGCCCGCTTGTTGCAGCTGGCCTCTGCCGGCCAGCTGGCCAGTTTGCCCTCGCCACCGTCGCTGCGCCCTGCCCTCTCGGCTTCCATCGATATTCCGCAGGGCGGCCGCGTGTCGTTCGACAACGTCAAGGACCACTGATGAACAACCATCCGATGCTTGCCCGCCACGATCGTCCCTGGATCGCGACGCGACCGATTGAACACTTGGCCAATGCCATCCTCTTAGCCTTGGAAGAGGACTTTGAGGGCCTGCAAGTGAGCGGCCGCTCCGGCGACGGCAAGAGCACCGCCGCGAAATATCTGGTACGCCATCACGTCACGTGGCTCAAAAGCGCCGCTCCGATGGGCTGGGTGTTCGTGCCACGCCGGACCAACGCTAGTGACACGGCCCTCTACAAGATCCTGCAGGACGGATTGAGGTCTCCCAGCGCCGCAACGGCAGCGGCACTGGATCGAATGGGAAATATCGTTGATCGGATTTGCAACTCCTGTCAGATCATGCAGGCAAAATGCTTCTACCTTTTTCTTGACGAAGCGCAACGACTGAGCGCCAGCGACTATGACTACTTGGCGAACATCGCCGATCAGGTCAAGGACAGCGGATTCCATTTGTTCTCGGTCTTCATGAACCAGACCGACGACAGCGGTCCAAGTAAACTGCCATCCAAGCGTCGCTCGCCGCAGACCATTCCGCATACGGTAAAACGGTTCTTCATGGCCGAGCACGTACTGAAGGGCCTGGTCGGGCTGGAAGAGGTCGCGCACGCTCTGTCGCGTTACGACCTTCTCGAATACGAGGGCGTTCCGTACCCCGCCTTCTTCGCTGCAAATGCCTTCGAGCGCGGATGGCGACTCGCTGCCGACGCGGACAAGGTCGTCTCGGCCATTGACATCCTTCGCGCCGAAGCCGCATTGACCGGACCCAGTGATCTTTCGATGTTCACGTTCGAGCGCATGGTCCGTCGTTTCCTGGTCGACGTGGCTGGCGGTAATCCCGGTTTTGCTGGACTTACCGTCCCGGACGCGACCCGCGCTATTCGTAAGGCGGGCTATCTCACCCTCGAGCATGTCCGCAAAGATCAGGTCACCGCATGAGCAAACATATCACGCCAGACTTGAGCGGATGGATCGGAGACGACTTATCGTTTACCCCATATCTTTCGCCTATCGGCCAGATCATTCGACTGTCGCGTCTGAACCGGACCCGCACGTATCAGATCGGAAGGTCTTTCGGCCTTAGCTCGACTATTGCCTCGGCATTACGCGGTCACCGGCCCCCGCCGTGGGTCGACTTGAGTCGCTGGCAACGAACTCATCACGCAGGCGCCTTAGGGTGGGAAGCCTTTCTTCCGTTTCAGCCCCTTGTGCCGGAGAATCTGGGTGCGCACCTCCGTGTGTGCCTGGCCTGCGCTCGCTATGGCTATCACACCATGGCCCACCAACTGCAGTGGATCGACGTCTGCCCTTGGCACCGGACACGTTTGCATGATCGATGTCCATGCGGCCGACGGTGGCTGTCAGCCAAACCCGAGGATGATCAAGATCGACTCCTTGCGTGCCCATGCGGGCGTGACGCTTTTAACCGACACCAAGGGTTGCTTGGCATGCAGCGATTCCCGGCCGATGCAATACGCGCGCGGCTTAACGATCTCCTGACGCAGGCGCGTCAGAGCGCGGCCCGCGACACGCTTGTCATCGCACCAGGGGTTGATCGCGCCAAAGCTTACGCCGATGTGATCGACGCGGAACGTTCCTCCCATGTCCTACCTGAGGCTGCCTGCGACTCGCCGGGTGGGACGACATCTCATGGGCTGATATCGGCCATACGAGCAATCGGCAACGACCAGGGCTCGATCGGTTTGCCAGAAGCGTATGAACGCCGCATCGGCATTGCCGCGACGGCGTCGTTACATGAGAAAGGTCGTCGCGGGTTCCGCGTCCTTCCGGTGGAAGTCACCGATATCGGCGTTTTTCTGCACAGGATGCCGGTGATGTCCCGGTGGCCGAGCGAGGTACAAGCACGTCTGCACCGCTGGTTTTTGAACTCGGACTGGTCAGAAATTGTCGGTAGGCTGGTTTGTTTGTCGTTGGGCGATCGCACGCCCTCTGCCAAGCCTGACAGTGAGATTCCGAAGGAGGACATGAGAACTCTTCTGCGGCTTCTCAACGCGCTCTACGAACTGCTCTGTTTGGACACAATCGCCTATGTCACAGCAGCATTGACCACAGCATGCAGACCGGAGCCCACGACCCTGCGTCGTCCGCATCGGCAACGGCTCGTTGTACTGATTCGAAATCAACCGACTACGAGCTTTGTCGTGGGTCTCACGAGGACGCCGTGATGAGCGAATACCTGACGGACCGACAGCGGTCACATACCGCGGAAGAGCGGGAAAAGCTTTTTCATGCCCTTGGTATCCGCTGGGACCGGCTGACCGAAGGCCGGTCTCCCGGCACAATCAAGGCCATGGGCTGTGACATTGCTCTCTACATCCGGTGGTGTAATAACCAAGGGGTAGCACCTTTTCCGCTCCCACCCGAGAGCCTTGCGCTCTACGTCGAATCGCTGATCGATCGGGGCCTCAAGCTCACGTCGGTCCGCCGATTCGTCTTCAGCATCCGCGCACTGCACGTGGTCCAAGAGCACGCACATCCGGGCGCTGACCCTGCATGGCCTCCTTTGTGGAAAGCGCTGGTCAGGCGGTTCGAAGGGACTGGCGCGCTAGGCGGTGTTCAAGCAACTCCTCTGACAAGGCAGGATTTTTCCCGAATGGTCGCCGCATGTGGATCGAACCGATGGGGATTGCGTGACAAGGCATTGTTGTACGTAGCCCGCGACAGCCTGTGCAAGAGCAGTGAGTTGGCGGCCCTACGTTTTGAAGACATCCATAGCAACGATGACCTTATCGGAGGCTATCTGCGTGTCCCGCCAGTCGGTGCGTCAAACGCGGCGGAACGCTTCGACTATCGTGCTCTCTCTCCGGCGACCCTGGGGCACGTCGGAGCATGGTGTGTGGTCGCCGACATCGATTCAGGCTATCTCTTCCCGGCTATGAGTGGTCGGCGAAGGGCCGATACTAGTCCGCTGACAGGCGGTCTGGGCCCTCAGGAGATTGGTCGGATCATTCGGCGACTTGCTGCGCTTGCGGGACTTGATCACGCGTATTCGCTAACTTCCGAATCGCTACGCGTCGGTGGTGTGCAACATCTCATGGCCGCAGGGGCAACCTTGGATCAGATCAGGCAAGCCGCTGGATGGAAGACCTATCATGGCATCCAGCGTCAGGCTTCTTGGCTTCCGAACGGCAAGGCGACACCGTGGCGGAAGCTAGGCGACGATATGTGATCCCGACATATGTGATGTTGATGGAGTGGCCTTTTTTTTAAGCAAGGCGGTCGGCGGACGGACACCGCCGACCGCCAATGCTCTTAGGTGTGCCTACAGTTAGGATTGCTCAAGCAGCCTCCCACCGTAGCGGTCCGAAGACCGGCCCGGGTTCGTTGGCGGTTCCTGATCCTTGGCCCAATTCGCGTGGTCGATCGGGAAGCATGGCTCACTTGATTTGGCAGTTTTACAGGTTGGCCCAGAAACGTCGACGGCATTGCCGGTCATCTAAGACCAATGTCGCTAACCAGTAGCTAATGAAAACAAATGCTTACCCTGGCCCAAAATGCTTGGCGGTATCCACCTGGTTTGCCACATTCAGCGACCTGGATCCGGCGGCGCTGCACTACGACCCACGCGATGGTCAGCTGGCCTCAGGCCTTCATCTTGCGACCAGCCGCCAGGCTCACTACGGACTGGTCGCTTAGGTGGCTCTAGGACAGACTCGCCGGTCAATTGGCAAGTCATATGTGCATGACTACTGTCGGGCTACAACGCCGGGCGCGCTGGTTTGTGCAAATCCGGACGGATCGCTGCCGACGGCCGCGGTGTCGTCTGAATCAGCCCGCAAGCAATTCATCCAGCTGCGCGAACTGTTCCGGCAGGCCTTCCGCCGAACCGACGATAGCCTCATCGCGTGCTTCTTTTGTCGGATAAAGTTCGTGCAAGGTGACCAGCGTCTTGCCGGCACGTTCTTCGAACGTCACCGTGGTCACGGCGCCCTGCTCGCTTTCTTCGTTCGTCCATACCATGCGCGTGTTCGGCGCTACTTCTCTGTATGTGCCAAAGAACGCCATCGGTTGATCGAACGCCGGATGGCGGAATACGAGGCGATACGTGCCCCCGGTGCGAATATCCATGTCGCACGAGACCAGTGACATCCCCGCGGACTTCGGAACCCACCACTGCTTGAACA
>Ga0247742_10000936_pt1 | contig 21741 bp, 44 predicted proteins | sample UWRJL208509C2_FD_180944 | JGI IMG/M metagenome (GOLD analysis project Ga0247742, IMG submission 180944) | Plant litter microbial communities from Arlington Agricultural Research Station in Wisconsin, United States - UWRJ-L208-509C-2 | ecosystem: Environmental > Terrestrial > Plant litter >... | reverse complement strand
CGGTTCCATTAGTCGCGGGGTTGCCTAATGGAGAAGTAGGTCTATATTAATAACTCCGAACAGACGACGTGTCCTCACCATTAAGAAAGATGAATAACAGACGCGACGTGCAGTCGGGACGATCTGTCCTCCTCCACGGAAGATGGGTTCCTGCGCGAGACTCGCGTCTAGTACTCGGAATTTTACGTTACGCATAGCTGAAAAACGACAGTAAGCTGACGAGAAATGTCTCTTAGCACAACAGGGAACTAACGTTCATCGCATAGTGGCCCTTCTCGAGCACCCCATTGGAAGCCTTGTTTAATGTGCTCCTTTACTGTGCCAAGAAGTTTCTTATCAACCTAGAACAGTTTCAATAGGTGAGAACCATCGAACACTGACATTGGGCTCACCTGTGATGGCAAAGTATCGTCCAGGAGAATATTCGGCCCATTTTCGTCAGGTCCAAATGCCCATATTGAACGTGAAGCGAGGAGATCCCATTCATATTTTTGTTGGAAGAATGAGCCCCGTTCCTTCGCCGACAAGCGCATATTTACCCGCCCGCGTTCGATGTCTTCGGCGATACCCCGTTCAAGAGGTTCTGCAATCATTGTGATCTTATTCCTGCTGAACGTGAGCATCCCCACATAAGACTTGGAGTGAGCCTTACTTTTTGTTGGGTGTATCGGCGTAGCACTTCAATGCACTGGTTTCCAGGACCGTCTCACAGAATTTGGTAACAGGGTCGGACACCTTGATCTCAATCTCAGAGAAGAGTCGGCGCAGGTCATGCATGACACAATCGAGATAAAGCTCTCCGGTCCCAATAAGAACATGCTCGCCGCTTTCCTCCACTTTGGTGGAGACCAGTGGGTAAGATTTGTTAATACTTCGCAGGCCAGCAAGCATCTTGGGTAGTTCTGAGGGGGCAATGGGTTCAATGGCAATTTTGAGGACAGACTGTGTCATATGTTTGATTGGTCGGAAGATGTGGAGATCCTCCTCGATGTCCAGGCCGGCTAGTGTGGCTGTCTTGGAAATAGACGCATCCACGCCCCCAATCAACACCAAATTTCCAGCAGGAATCTCATCCGTAGGAATGAAATACCTGTGATAAGTCAGCCTCAAAACGCTTCACTAAAGGCATGTCACGGACCGTGCTTCGCTGATCCATAGGTCATCGATAGTTGCTTTCATCATGTCTTCCTCATCCTCAGGTGAATAACCTTCTCCCAAGACTTTAATTTCCATGCCCTTCTTCAGCGTGCCGCTAATTACACGGCCAAACGATCTGAACGACTGGGCATCCGTGGTGTGATATAACTTCGTGATCTGGACCATCACCGGTCCCGCAGCATCGCAAGCCTTCATAGAAGCCACTACGTCAGAGGTTTGCGGCCCAAGGTATGTTCCTTCAACCTGGTAGGTGATGTTTAAAACGATTTTTGGACATTTTAAAGTTTCTTACCTTGTTGCTTGCATTGGCCACAGGGGAAGGTATCTGGTCAACAATCACATCAACAAGGCCAGTTGCTGTTCCGAAGAATTGGTCCAAGACGGCTTTTAAGAGTGGTCGTACATCCATCTTGTACATGACTGGCTTCAGCTTGATGCCTAAGCTTTCGAGAGTTTCACGGAGGTCGTCGGTTTCTTCACTTAGAACGTGACTATACAGTTTGTACAACGGATTCAAGATGAAATGCACGAATGTCCGAGGGGTTTCAGGATCGACTTGTTTTCTCGTAAAGCTTCGGTCCTTCTCGTTGAAGTAGATGTCACCCCATAGGCGATCGGCAAAGGATTTAACGTCCACGGACCCTGCGTTAACGATGAATTCTGCGACCCAACAAATACCAATGCAGCGCACCATAAGTATCCGCGTACATCTGCGCAAATGAACGTAGTGTGAAACACCAGTTCATATCAGTGCTTGCAAATGCTACATTGCCATTCTCAGGGCTCAGCCGTAGGTCCGGGTTAGGATCAATTGCACTAGGTTTTCGTTAGCCTTAATTGAATGGAGGGCAATTGCAGCGTACCCAATGAAGGTATTAATTTCTTCAATAGTGTGTTTGATTTTGTAGAATGCATCAGCAGGGCTGATGCGCAACTCGAGGATTAGTCTGTCGATCTTGTTCACAACTAGCGTGATTTTGATGCCTTCCTGCAAGGCATAACGTAGGACAAACTCGGTGCCAACCATGAGCTTGACAAAAACATCAGTCGAACGGTTTGTAGGGTTGCAGGGTATAACATACTCCTTCGACCACGTCAACAACTAAAAGGATGCCATCCACTAGCCGAAGAGCAGAGGCTACCTCGTCCACAAAGTTAATGTGTCCAGGTGTGTCGATGAAATGAATCAGATGGGACTTTCCGGCAGTGGTGGAGAGGACCAATGACATAGGTGAAGATTTGATGGATATTTCTCGTTCTCGCGACAATATATGTGTGTCCGTGTACCGAGTCTGACAGGTACAGTTAGTTCTGTAAGAAAGGCCGCGTCTAATTCCAAGACCAACCGGTTTATCAGCATCCCAAATCAATTTGTGGGTTTCAAAAACCAGCATGTCCATAAGAGCTGTTTTTCCATGATGCAGATGACCGACGACAGCCACGTTTCGTATCATTTCTGGAAAAGCAGTCATGTTCAACAGAAATCTAAAAAAACGCGTCAAACACGATCACTGGGTCATCCACGACTACGCACCCTTTATCGAATCGAGTTTCTGGCATATCCTTTTCCTCTACGGTCCATTTCCTAACCTTCACTGGTGCGATGATGGGTTCCGACAATGGTTGGGCGTCTTCCTCCTGAACTAGGGTCTCAACTCCAGGTCCGTAAACATCCCCTGCTGATGGATAGTATTGCTTGTCTTCATGAAGAATTACAGCGTGATGTGATGGTTCTGGTGACAATATGAGTGTCGTACCCACCGATACTTGGAGCTTGCACAGAACCTACCATCCACTTGCATCAGAGCCAATTCATTGTCGTCTTCCATAGCTACATCATCGTAGCCCTCTAGTGGCGCGGCGGTCGGTACTTCTTGTCGGTGCTGCTGTTGAGGGATTTCCTCTTCTTCCTCATCCTCGTCTGAGTCTAGGTCTGCACCAATATAGTTTCCAAACTCGTCATAATCTTCAAAGGACGCCATAGCAGTGGGAGACTTTCAGGTTATATCTCCAGTTTAACAACTCAAAGGAGTAAGGGTTGGTTGTTGAGAGGAATTGAAGAAAGGAGGGAGAGTAGCACAGAAGCGTAAGATGTTCACTGGGTGTTGAAGCTGAAGAGACGCGCGAGATATTTTGTAACTCCGTTCAGCCTCCAATCAAATGCGTCTGTAAGCAGCAGGAACGCGTTCATTGCTCCTGGCAGTGATTATCATGGCATCGCTCTCAGACGAGACATTGAGAAAGGTATCTAACCTCCGTCATTTGAAATTTCTCCCTCATCTTTGTTTTAGATTCTGGTTCAGATCCAGCAGACGGCGGTTCAATCGCAGAGAGCTCTCAACGTGTCGCTGCAGCAGACCGCGACCAAAGATCGTGAACGCAGGATCTTACAGCTCACGATTGACGAAATTAGTCAAATGAAGGGCGAAGTAAACCTTTACAAAGGTGTTGGAAAGATGTACGTCTTAATGGTACATTGATAGCGGATTTGTAGTCCTGACACAGGCTTTCAGGTTTATGAACGTGCCTCGCAGCACGATGGAAGCTGAATTGAAGGGCCAAGAAAAGGAGCTATCTGACGACATCTCGAGTTTGAACAAAAAGGTAGGGAGGATTGTTCCCTTTCTTCTGTTGCTGACCGTACGTACAGTCGAAATTCTTAGAGAAACAATTCAACGACGCCCAAGCTCAATTACGAGACATCGTGAGTTCAATGTTGCCCTATCAGTACAATTGCATTCGACGATGGCGATTCCTCTAGTTTCATCATGCACCGACACAGTGATTAACAATGAACTTTCTTGCTCGTTGGCGACAAGGCGACTTTGGACTTCTGTGCAAAAGGCTTTGGCAAGAGCAGGGAACACTTGACCCAACACTACATATAATAATCGAGTGGGTCAAGAGATGATTGCCTTCTGTCAAGCCACCGCGCCATTCTGGTCAGGGCCTCCAATATAGTGTGTCGCAGACAGGTCTTACGTCGGAACTACGCGAATACATAATATTTACCTAAATTGTACCGAGGTGTATAAAAACATGCCCGTCGGCAGCTTCGTCCAGTGTCCACCTCTTGCTCGTGCTCATCTCCAGGAATTTGCTATCTCCCACTTATATCGTACTTCTCATTGTCAACTCGTGTAAGGTGAGTATCGTCGTCTCGACAATGTCACATGTACTCATATTGAAAGTTTGAAACCAGAACACCCACGTCTAAGATGCCCTCATCCAAAGCTTGCGCCCCGAGTGAAAGAGGTGAATTTCTCAAGGCAGAAGGGAATGAGCTCCATCAAAAAGGTAACTTTCAAGCAGCTTACCAGAAATACACCCAAGCCATCAAGGAAGACCCAAAAAACGCGATCTACTATGCGAATCGCGCAGCTAGCAGTCTTGCTCTAAAGCAGTACGTATTAGCTTGCATTTTCAGCGCCTTAAGCTTGGTTCATGCAGGCCGCATGCTTACGATGTAGCAGATACATGGACGCCTCAGCAGATGCAAACAAGGTATGAGCATTCCAATCAATTGCAATCTTGGTGATGATTCACGATTGTATCTCAGGCCACTGAACTGGATCCGAAATACGGAAAGGGTTGGGCACGCCTTGCTACTGCGAAGTTCGTAAGTACTAACGATTACCCCTTGGGTACATTGACGAGTCAATATTCTGATTTTGGTGGTATCTCACAGGCTCTTTCGGGTTATACTTCCAGTGCCAACGCATGGAAGAAAGCCCTTGATTGTCTCCCCGCTGAAGGAGGGTTAACCGATACCGAGAAGAAATTCAAAGCGCAGTATTCAGAGGGTCTCAGAAAAGCTCAACAAGCAGCAAAAGAACCACCTAGAACCTACATAGTGGTCAATAAAGATGCTGCATCTGGGTTACCGTGGGCGCGAGCCGAAGCGGCGGAAGCTCAACTCAAAGCCAAAGCAGAGATGTCCAGTGTAGGTGCCATTCCTCCCTGAATTCGGCATGTTTCTCACCGGTATTCATCACAGGCCTTTGTCATTCTTGAAGCATATCGAGTTAGCAGCTCCTAGCTTGTTGAGGTTAACACTCTAAATGACACGCGATCTCGTTTCAGGACTTCAAAAAAGGGGTTAATACCATGAAAATGCTTAAGAAGCAGAAAATGCCGACGGGGCAAATGGGCTATGTCGGTAAACCTGATGTACGTGTAATGAAACACGCTCGAGATCATGGACTGACACCTTCCTTCAGGCTCTCGTCGATATCACCAATGGTTTCATGCGTGACGAACGCGCGTTCCACTTCGACTGTCCTGACTGGATTGAGAAATACAACACTCAAGGTTTACCAGCCCTTCCGTTGCCTTGCCAAGAATTACTAACAATTGATTGAAACAGTAATGTTTGAATGCGAGATGTTCAAAGCATGGAAGGATGCGGGGCCCAAGCAAGTGAAGGAGGAAGCACCTCAACGTGTAAAACGTGAGGGCTGGTACCGAACTAGAAATGCTCTTGCAGTGACGGTTAGGTATACATAAGTCATTCACTCGCTGTTTCGTACTCTGATGATTCTTGATCTGAAGGGCATGGATGATGTGCGGAATACTATCCACCGCTACGGGGAAACACCTGACGGCAGTAGAATTTCATGCGCGCGTGGTTGAGATCCTCAACTGGGGTAGCCATGTCTGGGAAGATGTGCCCATCTCCGACCGTGGATGTATCTTTGAATGGACCTTCATCAGAGGCGCAAAACGGCTCTACTTATCCGCTATCCATCAGGCAAGTCCTGCCTCCTTGCACATGTTGCATATATACCGATAATTGGTTGGTATTGCTTAAGGCTCTTGCCACAAAAGAGATAGGATGCCCGAATAGCAAGGAAGATCTCGCCGAGATGTGCAGAGAGCTCATCGCTGAAACTGAAAGCCACCCTCCCTCCCCAGATTGCCCGGTCGACCCCGGCTTCTTCCTGTCCTTCTGGCATTACCCTATGGCATATGCATACTCGTACGTCCTGAGGCATGAACTGTCAAACATGATCTATGCACCCTGACATACAAGCAGTTACATTGGGTGGTATCACATGCAGGTAGCCCTCGGCGCGGAAGACGCGGAGTCTGCGTCGTCAGACTTCGATCAAGCAGTTGAATACTACACTCGAGCAATACAGCTTCTCCCCCAGGATGAAGAACAAGTTCCCTTCTATCTCTCTATCATACTCGAAGCGTATTGGTTCGACAACAAACCACTGCTGGTTGTGATACCCCTCATTATGAGAATGCAGATCTCGATTCAACGCTCTCTTGAATTCTGGGAAAACTCGCAGCTGGGATTGACGCAAAACCCAAACATACAAGCTTCGTTAGCCTTTGGACGTGATGTGGCCAATGCTAACCTACCGGGCCATACGATCGCCAAACCTCTCAAAATGGTTTGTAATTCCCCGCTGCATTGTCAACAGATTATTGGACGCTATTAATCGACACCTTTCTTAGAAATCTAGGGATAAGTGGGCGGTGCCAAATATCGTGTATATATAGCGTTATATCTTCTACTAGCTTCTACTGGACCCAAAAACTAATGGTTGGATGTATTGGAGACGGTTCATGAAATTTTGATGGGGATTTCCCCTTTAATTATAACCCCTATTGGACGCGTTTTTGCAATGTATACTGTACACAGACGTCCTTTACGCTTTTTTTATTTGCATCGCCGATTTTGTGTGATATCACTTCCCGGCGTGCCATTCCCTGGTATCCCAACGATACAATTCTGCAATGACGAACGTGCACAACCTCACGCGCATTGCCGAACGTCCGCCAACTCGAACATGTTATACGGGTTCGTGTGTTTCCTCCGACTCTTCATCTAGCTTATTCCTAACAGCCACGTAGCATCCTTTGGCTACCTTCAACATCAACCTAACGAAAAACCCCTCAGCTGCGAAGATGGCAACGAAACATAAGCCTCGCGTCAACGAACACGCTGAGGTCTTGAAAAAAGAGGGCAACGATCTTCACCTCAAGGGGCAATACAAAGCTGCGTACCGAAAATACAGCGAGGCGATCAAGATAGATTCCAAGAATGCGATCTACTACGCTAATCGAGCTGCTAGTAGTCTGGAATTGAAAGAGTGCGTCGACTTTCCTCTCGGTTTTCGCTCATTCGATGCAATGCAACTGCAGATATTTAGATGCAGCAGCGGACGCGAAGAAGGTTTGCAAAATTATCCCTATCTGCTGAGGCTTTGCTCAACGACTGCGACTTCATTGTCTTAGGCAACGAATCTTGACCCCACTTTCGCGAAAGCTTGGGCAAGGCTGGGTAAAGCAGACTTTGTGAGTCAACTTGTTCCTACCTGGAGATGCTCGAAATTTACCCTTCACGATAGGCTCTCCGCGCATGGTCACGGAGCATCGGTGCCTGGAAGAAGGCATTGGGTTGTTTACCATCCGAGGAACAAATGACTGAGACTGACAAGAAACTCAAAATACAATTTACGGAAGGGTTGCAAACAGCGGAAAAGGCGCAGAATGATACAGGAGAAGCCCCACACATGGTGTTCACAGCAGACGATGTAATGCCGTGGCAAAAAGCCCAGACGATGGAGGCCAACCTCGTAGCAGAACAAAAGATCTCCAGCGTTTGTCCTCCGTTTGATTAATATGAGGACTTACTCAAATTTCTGAAAGGCCCTTGTCATTCTTTACGCATACAAGGTAAGTGCAGAATTGGGCCCCAGGTTAAAAACCCGCTAAACCGTGTCCTCATCCAGGAATTCTCTCAGGGCGTCGCTACTATGAAGATGCTTGAGCTGAAACCGACACCAACGGGACAGATGAGCTGGTTTGGAAAACCAGACGTACGTCGTCTACCCCTCGGTCGAAAATGCAGTGCCGTTCAATTTTTACTTAATTGCGATATGACAGGCCATTGTAGAAATCACCAACGGCCTCTTGCGAGATATCCGCGCTTTCCATATCGACTGCGAGGATTGGATCGAGAAATACAACCAGCAAGGTCTATTTGCAGTATTTCTAAACCTCATGCATACTTATTTCAACCACAGTCATATTTGAGTGTGAAATGTTCAGGGGCTGGAAAGACGGCGGTTCAAAATTGGTGATCGAAGAGGCTTCCAAGAGGTTGAGACGGGAGGGTTGGCCGAGCACTCGAAAAGCACTTGCCATGACAGTTCGGTAAGTTCAAAGTTGGTTTGCAGGGGCCATTCTGACTTTACTGGTTTATAGCGGGTGGCTGATGGTGGGCTTTTTGGCTGCTGGAACTCACCAGCCTCTGGTGGCTCTAGAATATTTTACTCGTGCTGTGGAGGTCCTAGACTGGGGTAGCCGTGAATGGAAGGGTGTCTCCAAGGATGACCGTGGTGCAATCTTCGAATGGACCTTTATTCGCGGAGTGAAGCGACACTGGCTTACAACTATGCATCAAGTAAGCGATCTCCTGCACATCGACCCACACCTGCATTGCAACTGATATTTTAAAGGCTCTGGCATCCAAGGCGGAGGGTTGCCGTTACACCAAGGATGAATTGGCGGATTACTGTCGCGAATTAATTGCCGAAACCGGGATTCATCCACCTGTCGCGACCCAGCAAGTCGATCTTGGCTTTTTCCTGTCATTCTGGAAATACCCCAACGCAGAGGCTTTAGCGTACGTTCTTCAGAGCGATATTTTATTCACAACTAATCATGTTCTTGTACAAGCATGTTGGGATGGTATCATATGCAGCGCGCTTTTGCCGCCTCTGTTGAGAACAAGGAACATGCTTTCTCGGAGTTTACCTATGCAGGAGAATATTACCGCCAGGCAACGACCCATTTGCCCACCGACGATGAAATGTTTGCGTACTATCTCACAGTAGCCGTTGAAGCCCACTGGCACTGCAACAAACCACTCAAGGACGTACTGCCTTTAGTCGCCCAAATCACTTTTTCTTTCAAGAAATCCTCTGAAATATGGCAAAACTCCCCAATGTCATCGTTCAAGAATGAACACATTGGCCAGGCCCTGACTTTCGGACTTGACTGCCAGATGGCTTTCCAGAATGGCCGCATAACCATGGAAGATATCGTAAAGCCGGCTTTCATGGTCAGGATCGACGCATCAAATATTCTTCGGCTTCTTTAGTGCTAACACTGCTTGTTCAAACAGAAAGATCAAGATAGATTGGCAGCTGCAAACGTTGTTTATCTCTGAGAAATTGTCGAGTTTGTAACTCATCTTACGCTTTCGTAGCATTTTTAATGAGCCATATATACTGTCAGAGATTTCTTCTATCAGAGAGGAATGGGCCAATCCTGAAAATAGGGGTAGTGTTCTTGATTCGGAAGTTACAAATTATATGAAATCATTCAACGCACAATTGTACAACCACTCACCCCAAGGTTGGACCTTTACATCTTAATCAGCGCCAATAGCCTTGGTAGTGGTGCTGGTCATGTCAAAGGACGTCAAACCATATGAAAACCCAAACGACCGTGCCGAAGTCCTCAAGAGGGAGGGCAACGAACTCCAGCTGAAAGGGTACTACAAGGAAGCCTACCGCAGATATAGCGAAGCCCTCAAATTTGACCCCCAAAACCCTGTCTACTATGCCAACCGTGCGGCAAGTAGTCAAGCATTGTACCAGTACGTACTATTCTGGCCAGGCAAGGTCTCCACATTGGTCTCATGGTTTTCATATCACCCTTGGTCGTAGATATCTGGATGCCTCTTCGGATGCTACAGAAGTCGTTTTAATCTCTCCATCGGAAAGTTACGACCTCTTATTCTGGTTGGATTCTAGGCTACGAAGTTGAATCCGAAGTACGCGAAGGCTTGGGCAAGGCTTGGCAAAGCAACCTACGTGAGCCTGCTATTATTCCAAGTTCGGTATCAAGGTTGACATATCTAGGCCCTTGAAGCATGGTCAGCCAGTGTCGAAGCCTGGAAGAAGGCGCTTGATTGCCTGCCCCACAGTCATGATCATTTAACAGACACTGAGAGCAGGTTGAAATCTCACTTCGACCAGGGCCTCAAGAAGGCGGAAGAGATGATGACACGACCCCCAGAGCTTCTTGATGTCGATTGGATTGTTGAGCGTCGTCAGCCTGGACCCGGTGATATGCCTTGGGATAGAGCTCGTGCTATTATTAGGAACAATGCAGGGACTATCTCAAGCGTGAGTTCTCTACTAATTCTCGACACTTTGGAAATAGGACAAACATCATCTGGATACAGGCGCTCTCCATTCTACCTGCTTATCAAGTAAGTTGCGTATTTTATCCCCTCATTCAACTATTCATTACGCCTCATATAATCGCAGGAGATTACATCTGGAATTGAGAGAGTGAAAAGACTCAAGTCCACAACCACCCCAAATGGAGAACTGGCTTGTAGCATTGAGCACGGCGTAAGTCGGTGGTACTCTACGAGTTCAGCGTCTTAGCTTGAACTGTAGGCTCTACGGGACCTTACCAATGGCCTGATGCGGGATCAACGTGCATTTTATCTCGACAGCCCTGGATGGCTGAAGACTTGTCAAATGCAAAGTAATATATCATTTTGACTCAGGATTCTGCGGATACCTCATTGATTTTTTTTTCAAGTACAAATGGAATGCCAACTAATGAATGCCTGGACAACGGGAGGCGCGAAATATGTTACAGACCAAGCTGCAAAGAAGCTGAGAAGAGAGGGATGGACGAACACGCGCCCGTCGCTGACCATCACAATACGGTAACCTTATCGATATCGTGCTGAGACAGTAATCAACTAATCACCTGTTTTAGGCTCTGGATCATGAACGCCTTTTTTGCCACTGGCGGAGGCAAACTTTTGGTAGCTGCAGAACTGTATTCCCGAGTGGTGGAAGTCCTTGATTGGGGTAGTCGTCTCTGGGATGACGTACCCAAAGAAGACCGCGGCGCAATATTTGAACGGACATTTATCAGGGGTGTGAAGCGCCTACGGATATTTGCGATACAGGCAGTGAGCTCCTTTGTGATTTTATTTGTGATGTATTCGACGAGCTAATCGCATGTCAAGGTTTTGTCGGGAAATGTGGCTGGCTGTCAGTACACGAAAGATGAACTGGCGGAACTCTGTAGAGATCTTCTTGCGGAGACCAACCTACATCCACCGCCACCTGAGACTGTCCTCGCTTGGTATCTGTCCTTCTGGCAGTACCCCAAGGCTGAAGCATATGCGTAAGTCCTTTCAAACTTGATTGATAAATTGAGGGAGGTTCACGATTGCACAGGTCGCTCGGATGGTATCATCAGCAGCGCGCCATAGCCGCCACCAAGAAAAAACTCGCATTCCGAGAATACGCTGAAACAGTAGATCACTATTGCCAGGCAGCAGAGGCACTTCCGGACGACGACGAGAAATGCACATACTTCCTTGCAGTTGCGGTGGAGGTGTCTTGGGATAGTAGCAAACCTCTGAAAGATATCATGCCTTTGGTCGCTCGTGTTTCATTCTCGTTCACAAAAGCGAGGCAGATATGGGAACACTCTGCAGGATCAGAGCATCGGTTGGAACATGTGGAGAAAGTCCTCTCTTTCGGCATTAAATGTAAGAAGGCTATTGACGAAGGTGTCATGTCTCTCGATAGCGTGGTGAAGCCTATCTCGAGGGTACGTATCGTCCTCGTTCGCGAATCACGCGTAAATTGACGTTGTTCCTATTAGAAACCACAAGACAAGTGGGGAAATTCTACCATCATCTATATATAATGGATGGGTATCATCGACGACCGACTATGTCTACTAAGTCCAGTATATCTTCTATGTAGCATTAGATGATTTATTCTGTACAGCATATTAGTACCGCAGCCGTCGATCTATCTCTTATGGTAGCGAAGGAATCGAGAAGCAACTAAATTTGGGCATGAGATTGGAGTTTAAGAATGTGACTGATGTACTCACTCGTTGTTATGATGACGTTGAAAACTACGAGGATACGGGTATGAGTGGCTGACCATCAAACAAGATCAAGTGTGCTCACCGAAGTAGGCAAAAAGGATGAATGCATCTCGCCATCGGTTCGAGAAGTCGATGTTGAGTGGAGTGTAGAATTGGTCGCCGACAGCGAATTGACAGTACCGGCAAGCCGCAGAATCCGAAGGGTTGTCGAGGTATCCGCCAAACACGTCCACAAAGCTCTGAGCCCAGGCAGAACAGGTTTGGCCGCTTGGGGGATTGAAAATGGCGAACTCGTCAGCCTTACAGCTGATGACCAGGCCGCTGGCGGAAACGATACGTGAGAAATGAAGGTGTCCTCGAACTCGAAACACTTACTGTAGCTCAGTTGAGACCATGGATGCGACGGTGCGCGTGTAAGGGTCGAGCTCATACAGCCATCGCCACCCAGTCTTCATTGTGGGATAGGGCAGCGTAACGCCACAAAATATTGCCAGGACGAGACCGATGAAGGGGTTGAAAAGGACGGCGACCTAGATAATGGTTGAATTTCCAGAGCAGCAAAGTAGCTCATTGTAAGCACATACCTGTACGCTGGGAGACAACGCCGCCACCATCTGTCCCAAAGTGACGCCAAACAGCAACATGAATATGATGATCAAAAGCTGGAATCCGGTGCCGTTAGTGCCAGCAGAACCTTGTCCGAAGCCCATGGGATAAACCTGAAAACAATAAGTATCGTCCTCAAAATACAGAAGATGCTTTCATACCATCAAAACCCAATACAGAATACCGCAGAGGATACTGTATGGTAGTTCTCCAATCAGCTGTCCAATGGCAAACACGTAAGGGGAGTATATGCGACTCGAGGATTCTAGAGACAAGGATTAGAAATGTAAATACCCCATCGATGGATAGTAATACCTCGAATGAAGACACCTGCGGGAAAATATTTTAATTAGGTCCGCAGTACCAGCGAAATAGGGGAGGAACGTACGTCGATTCATGATGAAAAGAGGCTCGATTTGCGTCATCACAATGGCAGGAAGGACGATGACCCAGAAGCTGTTCCAAACATGGTAATTAGTACCATTCTGGGTAGATGAAGGAGAAACCTACATTGAAAACACCCTGAACTGCAGATCTCTCAAACTGTGCCCCAATTGCAGGAACGAGAGGGAGATAAACAATGAGATGAAACCAGACACAAAGAGCCTGGTGAAGATGTAATCAGGGGACCTCCATAACGCAGCGTTATTCCTTTGAACGACGATCTTCAACTGTTGTAAGAAAGGACTGGCGTCTGAATATACAGTTAGCTGCACTGCTCAGATAAGAGTTGGTGGGGTAGAACTTACAGGTACTCTGATGTTCGCTCTCAACGACAGGGAGAGATAGAGCTTCTCGCTTGATAGCGGCTATCTCTTCCTTCACTCTCGCGTGTTCAGGAGAATCCAGCCATATGTCCTTCCAGTCGCGGTCGCCAACTCGGGGGGTGATACCTGCTCCAATAGCTTCCAGCATGTATTCCGCAGGATTAACATTGGGGGGACAAGGAGCTCCGTTCCCGGCGAAGTACTCTCGAATAATGTGCGAATCCTGACCAATGTCGCCGAAGTAGACTGTTTCTCCACCCTTTTGAAGCAAAAGCAATCGATCGAAACTTTCGAAAAGGAGCGAAGACGGTTGATGAATGGTGCAGAGGATAGCCTGGCCTTGGTCCGCCAGTTTCCTAAGGAAGCGAACCAGGTTCCACGCACTGACTTAGAATTAGTGGAATGGCCACCTTCGAATCTGCATGGGAACGTACCTCTGCGCGTCGAGACCAGAAGTCGGTTCGTCCAGGAATAAAAGCAATTCTGGCTTGCTTGCAAGCTCCACTCCAATCGTCAGCCGTTTGCGCGCTTCCATGCTGAGACTGAAGACCAATGCCTCCGAGAGATCCTGAAGTTCGAGTAACTCGATCATTTCTTCAACATATTCATCCTTCTCAGCCTTGGAGACGCTGGCTGGCTGCCGAAGATATGCGGAGAATCGCATAGCCTCACGAACAGTAGAGGTGCCTGATAAAGAAGAAAAAAGTGAGCAACGTTGAAATCAATACATAGTTTAAACTCGCCTTCATGAACGTCCATTTGTTCCGCTGTTATCAGGGCTGAATTAGGTTGATGCTATTCATCAAGTACGGAGCGACGCACCATACGCAGTGCCTCGAGCAAAGTCGGATGACAACGGCCGACCGTCGACCAGAGTCTCCCCAGACACCACACCGATGTTTTTCCTTTGGGCCAGTACGTCGAGACACGTGGTTTTTCCTGTATGGTGTCGGTCAATACGAAGCTATAAAGTATAGCTCGATGGCCACATACCTGCTCCACTGGCTCCCATAAGTGCGGTCAAAGTACCAGGTTTAACGTAGCCCTGCACATCGTGCAAAAGCCTAAGAGGACCGTTGGGGCTAGGGACATGATAGTTAAGGTGCTCCCAAGTAAACGTCTTGCGATGCTTTAGTGAATCCCGCCTGCGAGCTCGTGGTCAGCGACAACATCAGGAGTGAGTAGCAGGCTTCTGACTTCTCATTATGAGCAGCTTCCTTGATATCTTCCGCGTTCTTTTCACCCTTCCTTTCCCTCTTTTCAAGCTGTGCAGCGTTCAACCGTTTTGTCTCCTCGTTTTCTTTCACAAAGAGGTTGAAGGACAGGTCGAAGCCGTATTGCTTGATAAAAGAAAAAGGTAGATTCATTGAATGGTCTCATGATCAACAAAATGCTGCCTTACCGGGTAAAATTCCAGCACGAATAGTTGGGTCAATTGGAAGAAAATGAAGAAGGCCAGCAAGACGGGGAGGTTACGTCGCCACAGATCGTCCACGTTAAGACCATAACCTGCCGAGATGTAGGAGCTCCCAGATATGACATTAGTGCCACCTTCGGAACCAAAGAGTGTGCAGGCTTGATTGGGACCAAGGTCACCTCTGCTCCAACAAAAGTGAGCAATTTTCAGGGTCATAATAATGTGGATCACGTACGGGTACTTAGTAAGGCCAAAACCGTTCCTCGGAATGACCGAGTTCCCATCACAAGTAAGCTATAAACATGATCAATTTCAGAACTAACGTATGCAAGAAACCGCTTACATTGATACGCATGAACTCATTCTCCATGCAAGCTTCAAACGCTGAGGAGAACCATGAGTACTTCGAGTTGGCATTAATCAGAACTGTACGTACCATAGGCGACAGGATTGATATAGTACTATACCACAATATGATCAGATAGGAACCAACGGGTATAAAATTACACAACTCACGATCCAAAAGAGCCATCTCTTCATGCTGTCCACGGGTAAAATATAACCGGAGTACTCGATGCTAAAGTAAAAGTGAGACATCATGTCACGACTTGACCGAAGAAAACTTACAAATTGGGGATGAAGAATACCGCCAGTCGGAATGCAGAATCAAAGTTGAAGCAGACCAGGCCCAATGTCCGGAACAAGCCTTGCATCACCAGATATGCTACATAGTTGAAGAGGTGGAAGGTGAAGAAGCCCCCTGCAGAACGATCCAGACCCGTCATGAAATAGACGATGATGCTGAACAGTAAAATGCGTGTTGCAGAGAACGGAAGATCGGCGAATGTGTTTGCAACAGCGATAGCGGACGGCCTGTATAGACTGTAGGTCGTCTAATGGTGGAACTGGTTAAGCACTTGAATGGTAGACAGAAAGATAAAATGCGCACCTGCTTCCTCAAAAGCGGTCGACCGATCATCTGCATTGGCATTTCTCCAAATGCATCCAGACACGTCGTCACCAATGCAGTGAATATGACACTCCCGCGCGTGAAGGCACCCGCTGACGTCTTAGGTTGATTGACGAAAGCAGCTCCGATTACGATGGCCAAGATCTAGCTCGGATAGGTGAGATGCATGTCCAGACTCGTTGGATGGGACACGCACAATTGACAAAGTGTAACTGGTATACAGTTGGAACCTATCCTGTACTTTCTGCTGGAATTGGCGAATCGTCAATGCCCGAACCTGCCCGGTGAACCCAAGGGTGTAGGGACTCTTCTTCGAGACGCCTTTCTTCTTGTCAGAGGCAACAGCAGCACGGAACGCTTCCTGGTCAGCCTTCTCTGTCGCCATGTGGAGTTTGTACTTTTCAAGAGCATCGTTATTATCACGAGCGTAGATCGATCGTCCAAAAGCAGCCTCGAGAGCCTCTGGGGTGGACGGTGTGTCATTTGCGGTGCGGCCAGGGGCGAATTGACGTTCATTGGGATCGGTGCAACCAGTGAGATAGTCGGCGGTGCTTTGGCGTGGAAGGGGGTTGTAGCCCAAGTTCTCGAAATAGGCACGAGCTTCCGATGGTGGTCCATAGAAGACCTGATGGCCACCGTCAAGGATAAGGACCTTGTCGAATAGTTCGTAGATGCTTTCACCGGCTTGATACCTAACAGTGCCGATAAGATCAATTGCGGTTTGGGAGACCTGAAGCAAAGACTTACAAGGAGACGAAGGTGGTCTGACCCAGAACGTCGGTCATAATTCGTAGACTCTTGACAAAGTCAAGCGCCGTAGAGGCGTCCAAACCACGCGTCGAATTGTCCCAGCATTGAACTCTGGCTCTAGTTGCCATCATTTCAGCAATACTAACGCGTTTCCTTTCGCCTCCGGAGACGCCGCGGACGAACTCATCGCCAACAAGAGTTTGCTTGGTGTGAGAGATGTTCAGCATGCGCAAAAGAGTTTCGGACACCTCTGCGTCGAATTGTTTCCGTGTTACACCATGCAAGCGGCCGTTAGGTCCTGGTGTCTTACTGAAGACATTGTCAATATCACCCCAGCTACTGCACGCATGGCTACTCACGTAGATAGTGCGAATGCCAGGGTTTGAGCGACTGTCAATGTGGCGATGTGTGTATCATCTATGTGCAACGCGTTGTTAGTTCACAAAATATTGGGATAAATCAAGCCACGAACCTTCTTGGTTGTAAACGACTTCACCCTTATAGTACTTGCGCATTTCCTCTGCATCGATTCCGGCGTATAGTACATTGCCAGAGACATTGGCGTATCCCTGACGGTTATTTGCGATTGTCTTGAGGAATGTCGTACAGCCAGAGCCTGGACAACCAAGGACAAGACACATTTCACGGGGCTTCAAAACGCCAGATGACCTAGCGAGAAGAGGATAAGGCAGAAACTAATTTCAGACACAGACCACATACTTGTGAAGAATGGTTCTGGTGGCCATTGATTTTTTTGGGAGGAACGACGTAAAGAGGCCCCAAATGATAAGAATTGGTGTTAAGAAAAAGGATATGAATGCTCCTAAAACGGCATCGTCAACAATGACACAGGTATAGACCTGAGAAACTCACCTCCTAAGGTTCCGATGTAAAACTAAACGCGCCATGGTCAGTTGAGCAAGTCGAAGTATCTGACCGATAGAAAAATACCTTGCTATCCATGCCTCCCATGACGTCAACTTGCAGATCCTCCCACACAACGCCAACATTCTGCAGGCACCTGTGAAATAATCCCCAGAGCAAAAATTAAATTTCACCCACCTTGTGTTTGATTCCAGCATTTTGATTTGCATCATTCGAGGACGTGAGGTATTCGCGTAGATCAAAATGGTCGTTCTTTTCGTCGCCTGCTTTTTCTAAATCCTTCGCGGTCGCACTCGATTCGCTCGATTGCTGGCTTCTTGCCTCCCGTGAGCGACTGGACAACTGACGCGAGAGCTCATTGAATTCCTGCTCAGCACGGGCGACATCAACGTGAGTAGCCGTGTCTGAGGGCACGTGGATTTCGTGGTGTCCATCTTTCCCTGCTGATAGCTTGGAGTCTGCCATTCAGCAAAGGCAGGGATTAGGGACGGGGGGTTAGAGTATGCTTACGAAGAAATTGCCATTCGACAGACGAGGTTTATATATCTAAAGGCTACGGGCCCGATGCCGGCAAACATGGATGACAGTGGATCCCCTTTCTTGGCGCACTGCTGAGTAATTGTCTGTTTCCGAAGTTATCGTGCTAGCTGTAAAAATGGCATCATGAAGCAGTTTCCACCGAGTCCGTGCCGACAAATACTTACGATAAATAGACTAGTATGCCATATCGGCACCTTACATCTGACTCTTTTCCAAGCTAGGTGACAAAATCGTAATGTGAAGTGAGGAAATTCGGTGGCCGACAGGCGTTATTCAACGAGGATCACGGAGAGCCTAACTTGAAGTTGGCGTCAAAACAAGGAGTCGCCGTTGAACCCGCGCTCAATGAACTGATGCATCAGTTGAAACCTTGGGATACGAATACCGTCTCAAATTTTCTAAACCTCGAAAATGAACTTGATTGTCTTCTTGCACGCAACAACATGGGCAGAAGAGCAAACATATCACTCAGCTCAGTCACCACGGCGACCAAGGGCATGCTCAAATATCCAGTTATTCAGGAGACGGCAGAGACGCGCGTACAAGTTATCTCAAAGTGCTCTGTAATCCTGGTAGGCTGGGAGAGTCAGCTACCCTGCCACTGAGTCATCCGTCAAAAATTTGCGGTTCCGACTCGGATTCGTTAAAAAGATCATGGCGAGTCAGCAGTGGAGTCTGAATCCCCGGACCGCTTACAAAAAGAGGCTGACACTCTCGAGGTGAGCGCTGAACCAGTGCATACCCCACTTCGCACAAATGTGAAATGCTTTAGTACTTCACATACACGTTCAAACTCGAAGCTGGCGTTTTTCTCGGTGTAGCTGCGACGGCTTACCGGCACAGATCGAAGCATGCCCAAACCTCAAGGCTCTAGCAGTGTCCAACCTCCGAGTCTATCACAAGCTGCCCTAGTGACGGTGAAACACGACGCTGAGGGGATTGTGGATGGTGTTCTACATGAGGTATCAGTGTCGCCTTATAAGTTCTCCAGGTTGTTGATAGGTCTTTGGCGGTGGGAATTGATAGTCGTTGTTGCACATGGGTCCTCTGCTTTCAAGTTGGTCCTCGAGCTCTGACAGCGATCACCATCTTCAAATCTTCTCTCAGGCAGCCTATACACAAGCGCATGGTCCACCACCTATATTTGACCACCGGCCTTGCTCGCTCTGTTCTTGGTGCCGCGTTCGATATAAAGACATTCCGTTCCCTCCGAAATGAAGGATTTCTCCGACGGTGTGCGAAGGAACTATATCCGTCACTTCTCATCTTCGCAGGCGCTGGCAAGCTCTGACTTTTCGTGAGCCTCGTTCCGTCGAGATTTTATTCTGCCTGTAGGATGTCAGTTCTACCGACGACATAATATTCTGGGCTTGTCTTGTCCTCGGGTGGTAGACTGATGACTGCCACGCTTCCTCCAGCCTCGATATCTCCGACCCTGGGGTTAAACTGACTATCTGAGCGTTGGACTAACCGGTAAGTATCTCATCACCAGCTGCAATAAATGGAGAGCTATACGGGGCGTATCTGAAGACCATTCTGGCAGGAGTTCATGAATTAAAGGAAGACGTGTTGATCGACCCAATGTGTAAATATATCTCGAAGCAGGGATATTTATGCCAGCGTCAAGAGCAGCGTGATCCCTACGCTACTCGTGCTACACCGACACGTTAGAACGGCGAGCGGACGCAGTATGCATGCCTTGTCGAAGATTTTTACCGATGGAAGTTAGTGGATAGTTCGCCCTGGCCTCACATCTCACGGAGTGTCATTAGAATTCGTGCGCTTCCCAACGTCTACTTCCGTTGATGTATGCAGTGGACCAAATTTAAAGCCTTGGTCATTCTCTGGTGGTCGAATAGGTTTCCCGTCTTCCTATTGCCTCACCCAACAATGCACACCCGAGCCATTCTCTGCTCCGCCCTCGCTCCTTTGGTTTCTGTGGTATTATCCCATACGCTGACATCGTCGACAACCTCTCAGAATGGAGTCTCGACATCAAGCTCTACATCGGTGCTTATAACACTTTCGTCAAGCTCGACGTCGACACCTGTAGTATCTTCATCGCCCTCTTCGACTACAGCGTCCGCATCAGCAACATCCTCCCTGCCGCCAATCCCTTTCAAGGGCAAAAATTCCAAGCGTGGCATTGGGTACGCTGGTGATGTGCCAGGGGATATTATCAACGCGAATCAGACCAATAGTGTTCTTACCTGGCAGTATAACTGGGCACCTCTCCCCCCGGTCTACCTTGCTACCTCCAACGTCAAATACATCCCCATGCAATGGGGTTCCGTAGGTATAGACACATTTGCAGACGACGTAAAGGCTCAAGGTGCTGATACAATCCTGGTATGCCTTCGTCTTCGCACCTTTGCTTTTACTGGCGTTAGCCTAATCCTGTACTCGTCTTTAGGCCTTTAATGAACCTGACTTCGTCAACGAGTCTAATATGCAACCCGAAGAAGCAGCGCAATTATGGATGGAGTATATTGAACCCCTTACAGCACTTTTCAAAACGATAGGCCGGCCCTTAAAAAATACACGTACAGGCGGACTTCAAATTCTTCCAATTCTGGAAGCCCGCCAGGCCCGCCTACGTATCCGCCTCCGCCAGCGCCTATGTACACTTTCGTGGTGATAACAGTTCAACAAAGAGAATAAATAGTAAGGAATTCGTGACCATCTCAGAGCGTAGAAATCGGTAAAAACACAAGTGTATATTTGTCCTCAAATAATAAAGAACTAAGTACGCAGCTTCGTGTTTCTACTAGTCAACAGGCGTTATGTCGGGGCTTGGTTACGAAAATGCTTGAGAATGCTGGGGCTGCTCATCTTGACGTGACTGTCTGCGTCCTTTTCAGTCTCTCTGGGAAGGTACCAAGACGAATGTGGCTGGGGAAGTGACCCGCTACTCGGCTTTTGCGCTCATAGTCGTTGCCTCGTAGTTGGTAGTTGTCACCACTGTAGGCCTAGTAAAAAAGGTCGGTGGTAGTGGCAAGCCCGGAAGAATTTCAGGGCGTGGGGGGGGGGGGGGGGGGGGTCGGACTCCGCGATTGCGTGGTTAAAGATCATCCCGGAGGGGATTCTTGTGTATTCAGCGATTTCTCATCGAAAATATTCTAGTGACATTCGAAGAGCGATCTCCCTCTCTTCCATTTCGATATGTCGATGAATAGTGGTATGGTGTGTGCCACTGTGCAGACTGGGTACTGATCGCATGAATTCAAATTCAGACTCCGTTGTACGCGTATTTTTTGAGGGCCGGCCTATCGTTTTGAAAAGTGCTGTAAATCCCTCGGCATTCGCCTTGGCGGGCCAGCCGTCACGGCGTCACCTACAGGCCGACCATGGTTAGCGTCCTTCTTGCAAGCTTGCTCCAAGTGTTCCATCGACTTCCTTCCTCTGCACTGGTCAGTTCGTCTTCTGCCAATCAATAGTGTTTACGTTCCCTGATCCCACAGAAGGTACGGTTCCGGCGTGGAAGGGTTTTACGGCTATATCTGGGATGTGCACGTTGCCTTCCCCCAGTACCCAATCTGGATCACAGAATACGCCGAGACTTCGGCCAACGATACTGGTGAGTTTCTGTCGTCTCAATCCGGCCTGCGAGCCTCATGTCCATTATCTCCCTTTGTGCCGCAGTCGTGGCTGATTTCCTCAATACAACGACTATCTATCTCGACAGCCTGGATTGGATTGAGCGGTATGCGTGGTTCGGGTATTTCGTGAGTGCATGTCGCAGCTGGCCG
>Ga0247742_10000934_pt1 | contig 21746 bp, 15 predicted proteins | sample UWRJL208509C2_FD_180944 | JGI IMG/M metagenome (GOLD analysis project Ga0247742, IMG submission 180944) | Plant litter microbial communities from Arlington Agricultural Research Station in Wisconsin, United States - UWRJ-L208-509C-2 | ecosystem: Environmental > Terrestrial > Plant litter >... | reverse complement strand
CGGCCAGCCCACCAGGAAGCCGATGGAGTAGATCAGGCCGTCGTAGCCGGAGGTGAACACCAGCGCGGAAATCCCCAGGAAGGAGGCTGCCGACATGTAGTCACCGGCAATCGCCAGACCGTTCTGGAACCCGGTGATCTTGCCGCCGGCCGCATAGTAGTCGGCCGCCGACTTGTTGCGCTTGGACGCCCAGTAGGTGATGCACAAGGTCGCGCCGACGAAGGCCACGAACATCAGGATCGCTGCGATATTCAGCGGTTGTTTATGCACTTCGCCGGTGAGTGCATCGGCCGCCCAAACGGCAGGTGCAAAGGCCGAAGCGCCGAGTACAGCCAATAGACGACGGATCATTGCGCAGCCTCCTTGAGAATCGCATTGTTCAAGTCGTCGAATTCGCCGTTGGCGCGTCGTACATAGATGCCGGTGAGGACGAAGGCCGACACAATCAGCCCGACCCCGATCGGGATCCCCCACGTAATGGACGAACCGGGGCTGATCTTGGCCCCCAGTATTTGCGGCCCATAGGCAATCAGAAGAATGAAAGCGGAGTAAAGCCCAAGCATGATTGCCGAGAGAATCCAGGCGAATCTTTCCCTTTTACTAACCAGCTCCTTGAAACGCGGGCTGTTTTGAATCGAGAGGTAAATGCTGTCGTTCATTGTTTTTATCCTCGCAGCACAGCTTTTTATTATTGGAACATATCCACTGTATGCGGCTGAGGAACAGGTTCCAGACGACCTTAGTAGTAGAAGGAGTGTAGCGAGGGTTTACGGGTGTGCAGAAACAATTGTAGGAGCGAGCTTGCTCGCGAAAAACGTCAACGGTAACGCGTTCATTCTGGATGATCGCGGTGCCCTTGCGTTCTTCGCGAGCAAGCTCGCTCCTACAGTTTTAACGCCTTATTTAGCGGTCCACTCGGCGACGCGCTCAGGGTGCTTGGCCACCCAGTCCTTGGCCGCCGCTTCAGGCTTGGCGCCCTCTTGGATCGCCAGCATGACTTCGCCGATTTCATCCTTGGAGGCCCACTGGAATTTCTTCAGGAACGCCACGACTTCCGGGGCTTTCTTTTCCAGGCCTTTGCTGCCGATGCTGTTGACGGTCTCAGCAGCACCATAAATTCCTTTTGGGTCGTCCAGGAAACGCAGTTTCCACTTGGCGAACATCCAGTGTGGCACCCAGCCGGTGACCGCAATGGATTCCTGTTTGTCTTCGGCACGGGTCAACTCGGCGATCATCGCCGCGCCCGAGCTGGCTTGCAGCTTGTAGTCCAGGCCATAGGCCTTGATTGCTTCGTCGGTCTTGAGCATCACACCTGAACCGGCGTCGATACCCACGATCTTGTTCTTGAAGGTGGTGTCGGTCTTGAGGTCTTCGATGGATTTGGCTTTCACGTACTCAGGCACGATCAGGCCGATCTTGGCGTCCTTGAAGTTGGGGCCGTAGTCGACCACCTTGTCCTTGTTCTTGGCCCAGTATTCACCGTGGGTCACCGGCAACCAGGCGGAGAGCATGGCGTCGAGTTTGCCGGTGGCCACGCCTTGCCACATGATCCCGGTGGCGACCGCTTGCAGTTTCACGTCATAACCGAGCTTTTGCTTGATCACTTCTGCCGCCACGTGGGTGGTGGCGACACTGTCCGACCAGCCATCCACATAGCCGATGCTCAGGGTTTTGCTGTCGGCGCTGGCCAGTGTGGAGCTCATCGCAACTACCAGAGTGGCAGCTGCGCCCAAGAGTCGTCGCATCTTCATAGTGCTTCCCCGAAAGTGCTGCGCCCGGCGGATGCCGAGCGACGTCAACCTGTTGTTATGTGGTGCACCGCGCCCCCTTCACGCGCATCGATCACGTGGGTGCCTCATCAGTGGAGGGCTGACACTTCGATCATCAACCTGCTGCCACAAGCGACCTGCTCTGACTGCGACCTCAGGTAAGCAAGAAACGACATCACATCGCCAGCAGGATGATTTGTAGGACATTCACCGACGATCCCGCCCGAACTTTGCATGTCAAAATTATGCGGCCCCACTGGGACGGCTCAAATCCGGGTAAGATGCGCGCCTTTGCCCCCAGACGGCCTGATCATGCCCGCGACTGCACGTTTCCCGCTCCTGCCCTATTTATTTGCCCTGATCCTTGGTGTGCTGGCCCTCGGCGGCTATTGGTACGGCCTTGGCCAACCGGTGGTGCTGCCGGACGTGGCCAGCGCCAGCCACAAGCTGCAATGTGCGTCCTACACGCCCTTCGACAAAGACCAGTCGCCATTCGACCAGCCGTTCAAACTGCGCCCCGAGCGCATGGATGCCGACCTGGCGTTGCTGGCCACCCGTTTCGAATGCATTCGCACCTACTCCCAGACCGGCCTTGAAGACTTGCCGGCACTGGCGCGCAAACACGGCCTGAAGCTGATGAGCGGCGCATGGGTCAGCAGTGATCCGGTGGCCACCGCCAAGGAAGTCGAGGCACTGATCGCTTCGGCCAATGCCAACCCCGACGTCGTCACCTCGGTGATCGTCGGAAACGAAACCCTGCTGCGCAAGGAAGTTACTGCCGCGCAGTTGGTCAAGTTGATCCATCACGTCAAGGACCATATCAAGCAACCGGTCACCTATGCCGATGTGTGGGAGTTCTGGCTGCAACACCCGGAAATCGCCCCGGCCGTGGACTTCCTGACCATCCACCTGCTGCCGTACTGGGAAGATGACCCCTCGGGCATCGACCAGGCGCTCAAGCACGTGGGCGATGTGCGCCAGACCTTCGGCAACAAGTTCGCCCCCAAGGACGTGATGATCGGCGAGACCGGCTGGCCGAGCGAAGGCCGCCAGCGGGAAACGGCGGTGCCGAGCCGGGTCAACGAAGCGAAATTCATGCGCGGGTTCGTGGCCATGGCCGAAGCCAATGGCTGGCACTACAACCTGATCGAAGCCTTTGACCAGCCGTGGAAACGCGCCAGTGAAGGGGCGGTGGGGGGTTACTGGGGCCTGTTTGATGCGGATCGCCAGGACAAGGGCGTGCTCGCCGGCCCGGTGACCAATGTGCCGTACTGGCCGCTGTGGCTGGGGGTTGGCGGGATCATCCTGCTGGGCACGCTGCTGCTGGGTGGCCGCGTGCGCACGACCCGGGCTGCGTTGTTGTTGCCATTGCTGGGCGCCGTGGCGGCCTGCTCGATCGGCACCTGGGCCGAGTTGAACCGGGTCACCGCGCGCTTCACGGATGAGTGGGTGTGGGCTGGATTGCTGGTGGCCTTGAACCTTGCGGTACTGGCTCACGCCGCCCTGGCGTTGAGTACGCGAGAAGGTTGGCGCGAACGCGCCTTCAACTGGCTGGAGCAGCGCGCTGGCTGGCTGGTGGCAATCGCCGGGTTTGCCGGTGCGGTCATGATGCTGGCGCTGGTATTTGACCCGCGTTACCGCAGCTTCCCGAGTGCCGCGCTGGTGCTGCCGGCGCTGGTGTACCTGGTGCGTCCGGTGAGCGGGCTGCGGCGGGAGATTGCATTGCTGGCGTTCATCATCGGTGCCGGTATTGCGCCGCAGTTGTTCCGTGAAGGGTTGATGAACCAGCAGGCGTGGGGTTGGGCGGTGGTGAGCCTGTTCATGGTCGTAGCCTTGTGGCGTTGCTTGCGGGTGCGCAAGGCTTAAGACCGCTTTCGCGAGCAAGCCCGCTCCCACACTCGACCGCATTCCAAGGGATGTACTCGGTCAAATGTGGGAGCGGGCTTGCTCGCGAAGAGGCCCTGTCAGGCAACGCGAGGCTTACGGACCAACCGCAACCCCGCAATCACCACCGCAAACACCGCAAAGGTCGTGTTGTACAACGCCAACGCCGGAAACCCGAACACCAGCGCCAACACCGCCAAACCCCACCCGGCCCGGCCCGGCACGAAAAACGCCAGCACCGCCGTGACCAGCGCCGCCCAGCCCAGCACCTTGAAGTGAATCATCAACCCCAGGTTGGAACGCACCTGGCATTCCCAGCGGCTGGCTTCGTCAGCGCAAATGCCCACCCAACGGCCATCCTCCATGAATCCGTAACGCGCGCCATAACTGGCGGCCAGCCAAAGCGGCAGGGCAATAAGCAACAGGATCAGCGGAAAACGGCGGGACATGGGGCACTCCGATAGGCGAAAACGGCGCCCAGCTTAATCCCCCGGTGGCCGTTGGCAAGTTTTGCAAACAGATAAGTGTTCATTAAGGCGTGCCAAAGTGTATCGTCTCGCTACTATTACCCCGATTCCGACGTTTTTTCCGACTTTTAGTGCCGAAGGCTGGCACTTCGGCAGCAACGCGGTGGTCATAGCCTGCGAACTCCACTTCAGCACGTTTTCCTCTTAGGGATTTAGTCATGCTCCGTTCCTTGCGCTGTGCGGCCCTGTTGGGCAGCCTTTTTCTGAGTGCGTCAGCACTGGCGGTCGATATCGACCAGGCCAGCTATGGCTACCCTTTGACCAACCCGTTTGAAGCGACCATCGCCACCACCCCGCCGAACCTGCGGCCGGAACTGCCATCGGACGATCAAATCAATCAGTCCGACTACACCCTGACGATGCGCCCCGAGCGCGAGTTCAGCCTGCCTGACAACTTCTGGGCGGTGAAGAAACTCACCTACCGCATCGCCAAGCAGGACCGTGCCGCACCGCTGATCTTCCTGATCGCCGGCACCGGCGCACGCTTTGACAGCACCATCAACGAATACCTGAAAAAGCTGTACTACAAGGCCGGTTACCACGTCGTCCAGCTGTCGTCCCCCACCAGCTTCGACTTCATCGCCGCCGCCTCGCGCTTCGCCACTCCCGGCATCAGCCAGGAAGACGCCGAAGACATGTACCGCGTGATGCAGGCCGTACGCGCGCAAAACCCGACGCTGCCCGTGACCGACTTCTACCTCACCGGCTACAGCCTCGGCGCCCTCGACGCAGCCTTTGTCAGCAAGCTGGACGAAACCCGTCGCAGCTTCAACTTCAAGAAAGTCCTGCTGCTGAACCCGCCGGTCAACCTCTATACCTCGATCACCAACCTCGACAAGCTGGTGCAGACCGAGGTCAAGGGCATCAACAACAGCACCACCTTCTATGAGCTGGTGTTGAACAAACTGACCCGCTACTTCCAGCAAAAGGGCTACATCGACCTCAACGATGCCCTGCTGTACGACTTCCAGAACTCCAAGGAACACCTGACCAACGAACAAATGGCGATGCTGATCGGCACTTCGTTCCGCTTCTCGGCGGCCGACATTGCCTTCACCTCGGACCTGATCAACCGCCGCGGCCTGATCATCCCGCCCAAGTACCCGATCAGCGAAGGCACCAGCCTCACCCCATTCCTCAAGCGTGCGCTGCAGTGCGACTTCGACTGCTACCTCACCGAACAGGTGATCCCGATGTGGCGCGCCCGTTCCGACGGTGGCAGCCTGTTGCAACTGGTTGACCAGGTCAGCCTGTATGCCCTCAAGGACTACCTGCACGACAGCCCGAAAATCGCCGTCATGCACAACGCCGACGACGTGATCCTGGGCCCTGGCGACCTTGGCTTCCTGCGTAAAACCTTCGGCGATCGCTTGACCGTCTACCCCCTGGGCGGCCATTGCGGCAACCTCAACTACCGCGTCAACGCCGACGCCATGCTGGAGTTCTTCCGTGGCTAAATATCTTCTGCTGCTCGCCGCCCTGATGTGCGCGGGCGTGGCCAATGCCGACAACAGCAAGGCCCACACGCCGACCGTAGTGGACTCCGACGGCTTCAAGGAGCCCCTGAGCCACCTCAAGTTCAACCCTGGCCTGGACCAGCGTGAGTTCGAGCGCTCGTCGGTCAACGCGCTGAATGTCTACGACCCGCTGGAGTCGTGGAACCGCCGGGTCTACCACTTCAACTACCGCTTCGACCAGTGGGTGTTCCTGCCCGTGGTGGACGGTTACCGCTATGTCACCCCGAGCTTCCTGCGTACCGGCGTCAGCAACTTCTTCAACAACCTCGGGGATGTACCCAACCTGCTGAACAGCCTGCTGCAGCTCAAGGGCCATCGTTCCCTGGAAACCACCGGCCGCCTGCTGCTCAACACCACCATTGGCATCGCCGGTCTGTGGGACCCGGCCACCGCCATGGGCCTGCCGCGCCAGAGCGAAGACTTCGGCCAGACCCTGGGCTTCTACGGTGTACCGGGCGGCGCCTACCTGGTGCTGCCGCTGTTTGGTCCGTCGAACCTGCGGGATACCACCGGCCTGCTGGTGGACTACGGCGCCGAGACCGAGATCAACTTCCTGAACGTGTCCAAGGTCAGCGAAAACCACCCGGAAATCTGGGCCCTGCGCGCCGTCGACAAGCGCTACCAGACCAGCTTCCGCTACGGCCAGATGAACTCGCCGTTCGAGTATGAAAAGGTGCGCTACGTGTACACCGAGGCGCGCAAGTTGCAGATCGCCGAGTAATGCCCCGTGTAGGCGCTGGCTTGCCAGCGCCTACATCCCCCGCCGACACCACTTACGCCACGTAAACCGCAGTTGCAGCACCGCCGCCCTGGCCATTTCCCGATCCTGCTCCGCCAATCCCGAAGGCTGTTCAAGCGCTTCAAGCATCGCAACGCTGGCCGCATCCATCAGCGACTCATTCGCCACGCTCGGTCCACCCTCCTCCAACACCGACTCCAATGCCCGCAAATAGCAATCGCGCTCAATCGCCAACGCACCCCGGCTGTCCGCCAGGCAGGCGCGCAACTCCAGCAACTCATCCCCCAGGTCCAGCCCCAGCAATCCGTTATCCCAGTGGACACGGCGATCGGCAGGCAAGGTTTCGCTGTAGCGCGACAAGCGAATCAGCCGGTCCGCCATGCGCCCGCCAAACCAGCTTTCAGCCTGCTCCAGGGGACGGGAAGTCAATTGCGCCAGGTCGAACAATGAAGCCTTGAACATCCGCCGATAGTGATGCTCGCCGGGATTGAGCTGGATCAGCCGAAACACCACCACGGCAATCCCGACCCCCACCAGCGTCGCGATGGCCTTGTTGAGGAACGCGGCGAAGTCATAGGTCATCACATTGCTGGGCCCTACGTTGTTGACGAAAAAGATGCAGAACGCCGAGGCCGTGGCCGCCAGCTTGAGGCGGCTCATGCACAACGAGGCGAAAAACAGCGGCACTCCCAACGCCAGGCATAACAAGGGAAAGCCATCGAAGCCGGGCAACAGCACGAAGCACACAAAACCGGCCACCGGGATCGAAAGCGCTATGCCCTTGAGGAAGTTAAGGCTGGAAGCCGACGGGTTTTCCCGCGCTGCAAACAGGCTCAACACCACGCCACAAATCGATACCGCGCCCAAACCCGAAGGCCATGCCGTAAAGATCCAGAACGCCGCGACCGCCAGAAACGCCAACGCACTGCGCAGCCCGCCAAGCACCCCCTGCTCGATATCCCGGTGCCAGGACATCGCCCCCGGTGCGCCGGGCGGCACCCTGCCCTGCTCGACCGCCGACAGCGTCAATGCACCCAGCTCAATCAAGCGCAACACCTGCGCCAGTTGCACCAGGCAAAAGTGCGCCTCCTGGCCAAGCTGCGGATCCTGCAACGCCAGGCCAAGCCGTTGTGACAACTCGGGCAGTTCATCAAGACGCTCCTGCTGCAACGCCGAAGCCACCGCTTCAATCAGTGGCCCGACCGCCGCCGTTTCATCGAGCATCATCCGCTGGCGCGCCACGCCCCGCGCCGCCCGCAGCAGGCTAAGCAGATCACGGCTGAGCACCCGCAAGGCCTGGGAGCGGCGCCGGCCCTTGGGCCCTTCAAACCAGGCATGGTCGCGCTGGCTGTCCACCGCCACCAGGCGGCTCAATGCTTCGAGCAAGCCTTTACGCTGGTCGGTACCCAACAGCTCCGAAGCGGCAGCCCGCACCCCGGCCTGCCAGGCGGCGCGCGCCTGAACCGCCAGCACCTGCTCGACCCGGCGCGGCCACAGAATCGTACTGGCGATGGAGGCACAAAGAATCCCCAGGCTGATCTCCTGGCAGCGTGCCACCGCCTCATCGAACACTCCCAGCGGTGCCGCCGTAGCGGGTAGCGCAATAATCGCCGTGGTGTAACCCGCCAGCACAAACCCATAGGACGCATGATTGCGCAGCAAGGATGCCCCCGTGGTGCAGAACGCCAGCCACAGCGCCATGCACAGCAGGAACAGCAGCGGCGCCTGGCCAAACACGCCGATCATCGCAATGGAAACCATGGCCCCGACAAACGTACCCACCAGCCGATAGGCGCCTTTGGCCAGGACCATGCCGCTGGTGGACTGGCCCACGATAAATACGGTGGTCAGGGCCCATTGCGGTTGCTGCAAGTCAAAACAGAAGGCCAGGTACAACGCGACCCCGCCGGCGATCATGTTGCGCAAGGCAAACAGCAGATCGCTACGGGACGGGGTCAACGTCGCCTGCCAGAAATCAGGGAGCTGGAAGGTGGAGGATTTCATTAAACCTACATATAGATAGCAAGCTAATGATTAGCATCGTATCTATATTTGTGGCGAATGCCAATCTCAGGCTATTTGACCAGGCGCTTTTCCTTGGATGGCCTGTAGCCAAAGTAGGCGCTGTAGCACTTGCTGAAATGGCTCGGCGAGACAAACCCGCAGGCCACCAGCACGTCCACCTGGGACAGCTCTGTGTGTTGCAGCAGCCGACGGGCCTCGGTGATGCGCAGTTCCAGGTAATAACGCTGGGGCGTGGTGCCAAGCTGCTCCTTGAACAAACGCTCCAACTGGCGTCGGGAACGGCCCGCATAAACGGCCAGTTGCTCAAGCTCCAGAGGCTCTTCGAGGTTGGCGTCCATCAGGTTGACCACCTCGCGCAGGGGCGCGCTCAAGCACACGTTTTCCGTGGGTTTCACCCGCCGGTAGCGCGACTCCTCAAACGCCAGGATGTCCTCGATTCCCTCCACCAGCGCTTTGCCGTACAGCCCCTTGATCCAGTCCAGCGCCATATGAAACGCACCGGAAGGGCTCGATGCCGTCAGCCGGTCGCGATCAATCACATAGGGTTCGCTGCTGACCTGCGTCGCCTTGCAGAAATCAGCGAGGGCCGGGCGATGTTCCGGGTGCACGGCGCAGCGGTAGCCGCCCAGCAATCCCGCACGCCCCAGGAACCACGCACCATTCCACAAACCGGCCAGGCTCACACCCTGCTCCGAGGCGCTTTTCAGCAGGTGGATAAACTCCTCCGCAGCCTTCAGTTCAGTGCGATAGCCACCGCATATCACCAACAGGTCCAACGCTTTAAGCACCGAAGACTCAAGCCGCGCATCGGGCCGGATCACCAGCCCCAGGTCACTGATCACCTCGCCTTCCCGCAAGCCGAAGGTCGAGGTAGAAAAAGAAGCGGGCCGCAGCAGGTTGGCGGTGATCAGCGTATCCAGCGCCTGGGTAAACGCCGGCAGCGAAAAATGTTCGAGCAACACAAATCCCGCACGCACCGTCTGACGGGCCTCGCCGGGATTTTCATTCAGATAACGGAGGTTCTTGCCTTTCATGCCTCCGCTGAATTGCCGTCGCTCGATCAAATGCCTATGCCCTCACACGCTTCCAGAGGTTACCCACCACGCTGACCACCGCCAACACCACGGCCCCGGCAATGATCCCCGCCACTGCATTGAGCAACGTCGGCATCAACCACGCCAGGCCGCCAGTACTCTGGCTCACGGTCTCGATCCAGTGATGCACCACCGGCACACCATGGGTCAGGATGCCACCGCCGACCATGAACATCGCCGCCGTACCGATCACCGACAGGCTTTTCATCATGTACGGCGCCGCCCGCAAGATCGCCCCGCCGATGCTGCGCGCCGCCTGGCCGGGCTTCTGGGTGAGCCACAGGCCCAGGTCATCGAGTTTGACGATACCCGCCACCAGGCCGTAGACACCGATGGTCATGACGATGGCGATACCCGACAACACGATCACTTGCTGCATCAGCGGTGCATCGGCCACGGTACCGAGGGTGATGGCGATGATTTCGGCGGAAAGGATGAAGTCGGTACGGATCGCGCCCTTGATCTTGTCCTTCTCGAAGGCCACCAGGTCCGTGGCCGGATCCGCCACGGCTTCCACCAGGTGCGCCTGCTCTTCGGTGCGTTTGTGGAAAAAGCTATGGGCGAGTTTTTCGAAACCTTCAAAACACAGGTAAGCGCCGCCCAGCATCAACAACGGCGTGACCGCCCACGGCGCAAACGCGCTGATCAGCAACGCAGCCGGCACCAAAATCAGCTTGTTGACGAACGAGCCCTTGGCCACCGCCCACACCACCGGAATTTCCCGCTCGGCGCGCACCCCGGAGACTTGCTGGGCATTCAGCGCCAGGTCGTCCCCCAGCACGCCGGCGGTTTTCTTCGCAGCCATCTTGGTCATCAACGCCACATCGTCGAGCACCGCGGCGATGTCGTCGATCAATACCAGCAAACTGCTTCCTGCCATGGCTCGGGCTTCCCGTGATTCAAAGTGCGCCGAGAATAACGCGGCGCACACCGGGTTAGCGAGCCGTTCAGCGCGCAGGCGTTTGCCAGCCCCCGCCAAGGCTCTGGATCAGCGCCACACTGCCCTGGCTGAGCTGGCCCTGGGTGTCGCGAAGATTCTGCTCGGCTTGCAGCAACACCAGTTGCTGGGTCAGCACATTCTCCCGGCTCACGGTCCCGGCGCGCAGCTGCGCTTCCTGGCTGCCGAACAGTTGCTGATTACGCTGGTACACCTGCTGGAACGCATCGGCCTGGGTTTGCAGGTGGTTGATCGCCGACAGGTTGTCTTCAACGTTCTGCAAGGCGCTGAGCACGGTGCCCTTGTAGGTCGCGGCGATCTGGTCATAGCTGGCCTCGGCCTGCTTGACCGCCGCTTCGCGGGCGCCGCCATCGAACAGGGTTTCCGCCAGCGCCGGGCCCAACGTCCAGATGCGATTGGGCAGGGAGAACAACCCGCCCAACGCACTGCCGCGGTAACCGGCCTCGGCAGTAAGATCCAGGGTCGGGAAGAATGCGGCTTCAGCCACGCCGATTTTCGCGTTGGCCGCCGCTGCCGAGCGCTCCGCCGCCACCACATCGGGACGCCGTTGCAGCAGGGTCGACGGCAAGGTCAACGGTGGCCGCGGGACCACGAAGCTGTAGTCATTGCGCACCGCCACGCTGAATTCACTCGGCGCCACGCCCACCAGCACGGCCAGCGCGTGTTCGTATTGCTCGCGGTCGCGCAGGGAGGTCTGCAAGTCGGCAATCGAGGTGGTCAACTGGTCCTGAGCCACCAGCAACTGGTCGTTGGTGGCGACGCCCTGGGTGAACTGCACCTGGATCATGTCCAGCAGTTGCTGGTTGATCTTCTGTTGTTGCTGCAACAGGCGCACGTCGATGTCCATCTGCCGCAGGGCGAGGTAGTTACTCGCCACGCTGGAACTGATGGACAGCCGCACCCCGGCCAGCAACGCATCCGATTGCTGGGCCGTCGCCTGGCTGGACTCTATCCCGCGCCGCACCAGGCCCCACAGGTCCGGCTCCCAACTGGCGGTCAAGGTGGCGCTGACACTGTTCTGCACGCCGCCCGCCGTGGTACCGGTGGTGGACGTGCCGCTACCACTGCCTGCCGTTCCCCGAGAACCCGACAACCCTACGCCAACGGTGGGCCACAACCCTGCCCGGCTGGACGCCACCTGCGCCTGGGCCAGACGATAAGCCGCCTCCGCCGCGATGATCGACTGGTTGGCCTTGGCCGAGCGCGCCACCAAATCGTTCAGTACCGGGTCCTGATAGGCCAGCCACCACTGGCTGTCCATGGCCCCCTGGGGGTTGGCCGCCGCACGCTGCCACTGCGCGCCTTCCTTGAATGACTGCGGCAGCTCCATGGCGGGCTTCTGGTAATCGGGCCCGACCATGCAGCCGCCGAGCAGCAGGCTGATGCAAAGCACGCTGTATTTCACGTTCATAACCTTGCTTCCTTACGCCGACCCAGGCGCTGTGACGCCCGGTCGAGCCACAGGTAGATCACCGGGGTGGTGTACAGCGTCAGCACCTGGCTGAACAGCAGGCCACCAATAATCGAAATCCCCAACGGCCGGCGCAACTCAGAGCCATAACCGGTGCCGAGCACCAGCGGCAGCGCGCCAAGGATCGCCGCCAGGGTGGTCATCATGATCGGCCGGAAACGGATCAGGCACGCTCGGCGAATCGCTTCCTTGGCCGTGAGGCCGAACTCCCGCCGCTCGGTGATCGCGAAGTCGATCATCATGATCGCGTTTTTCTTCACGATACCAATCAACAGAATCACCCCCACCAGCGCAATGATCGACAGCTCGGTGCCGGTCAGCAGCAAGGCGATCAACGCACCGACGCCGGCCGAGGGCAAGGTCGAAAGAATGGTCAGCGGGTGCGTCAGGTTTTCGTAGAGGATGCCCAGCACGATATACACGCACAGCAACGCAGCGACGATCAGCAGCGGCTCACTGGCCACCGACGACTGGAACACCTGGGCCGTACCGGCAAACTGGCCGACCACACTGGCGGGCATGCGCAGCTGCTTCACCGCATCGTCCACCATCGCCGTGGCCTGGCCGATGGACGTGCCGGGCGCCAGGTTGAACGAGACTGTCACCGCCGGGAACGTGCCCTGGTGACTGATGGAAATTGCGGTGCGCGCCACCGTGTTATCCGCCAGTGCCGAGAGCGGCACCAGGGTCTGCCCGGTGGTCAGGTTGGGCGCCGCCGTGGTGCCCTTGGTGGTCGTGGCCTGGGTGCCCGTCGGCACATAAATGCCCTTGAGCGCGGAAGGGTCGGTCCAGTATTCCGGCGCGATTTCCATCACCACGTGGTACTGGTTGGCCGCGCGATACAGAGTCGCGACCTGGCGCTGGCCAAAGGCGTCGTACAGCGTCTGGTCGACCGCCGAGACACTCACCCCGAGGCGCGCCGCCGTGTCCCGGTTGATTTGCACATTGGCCAGCAAGCTGTTGTCTTGCTGGTCGGTATTGAGGTCGGTGAGTTGCGGCAATTTGCGCAGCACCGCCACCACCTTGGGCACCCATTCGTCCAGCGACTCCTGGTCATCGGCGGTCAGGGTGTATTGGTATTGCGCGCCACTTTGCCGGCCACCCACGGTGATGTCCTGGGCCGACTGCAAATACAGCTTGGTGCCCGGCAAGTCGCCGAGGCTGCGGCGGATCTGGCCGATGATTTCGGTGGCGTTGTCCTTGCGCTCGCCCAGGGGCTTGAGCAATACAAACATCTGCGCGCTGTTGACCGCCCCGCCGCCCCCTCCGCCACCGCCGACAAACCCGGCGACGGTTTCGATGTTCGGGTTTTTCATCACCTTGCGGTTGATCTCGGTGAAGTCCTTCTGCATCGCCCCATAGGAAATGCTCTGGTTCGCCAGGATGCTGCCCTGCAAGCGCCCGGTGTCTTCCTGAGGAAAAAAGCCCTTGGGCACCAGTACATACAGGACGCCAGCGAGGACGATCACCAACACCGTGACGAACCCCATCAGCACCGTATGCTCGATCACCCAGCCGAGGGTGCGATCGTAGAAGCGGTGAAATCGCGAATCCGGGTGTTCGTTGCCTTGGTGAATCTCCTTCGGCGCCCGCAGCAGCACGCTGGCCAGCATCGGCGTGACGGTCAAGGAGATCAGCATCGAGATCACGATAGCCACCGACAGCGACACCGAAAACTCGCGGAACAGCCGCCCGACAATCCCGCCCATGAGCAGCAGCGGAATAAACACCGCCACCAGCGACACGCTGATGGTCAGTACCGTGAAGCCGACTTCCTGGGCACCGGCCAGCGCCGCTTCCACCCGGGTCTTGCCGCGCTCCAGGTGGCGCATGATGTTTTCCACCACCACAATCGCATCGTCCACCACAAAGCCGGTGGAAATCGTCAGCGCCATGAGTGACAGGTTGTTCAGGCTGTAGCCGAGGAAGTACATCGCGCCGAAGGTGCCGAGCAGCGACAGCGGCACCACAATCGCCGGCACCAGGGTGCTGCGCCAGTCGCGGAAGAAGCCGAAGGTCACCAGGGTCACCAGCAGGATCGACACCAGCAACGTGATCTCGACGTCATGCAACGAGGCGCGAATGGTGGTGGTGCGGTCCATCAGCAGGTTGAGCTTGATCGTCGCCGGAATCGAGCTTTGCAGGAACGGCAGCGAGGCCTTCACCGCGTCCACCGTCTCGATCACATTGGCGCCCGGCTGCTTGAACACCACCAGCAATACCGCCGGCTTGCCGTTGGACAGGCCGAAGTTGCGCAGGTCCTGCACGTCTTCGCGCACGTAGCCCAGGTCGGCGATATGGATCAGGTCGCCGTTGTGGGCCTTGACCACCAGCGGCCCGTAGTCCTTTTCATCGAGCAACTGGTCATTCGCCGCAATGCCGTAGTTACGGTCGCCGATGGCCACGTTGCCCTTGGGCAAGTTGACGTTGGAGGCGTTGATCACCTGGCGCACCTGCTCCAGGCTGACGCCGTACTGGTTGAGCCGATCGGGGTTCAATTCCACCCGCACCGCCGGCAGCGCGCCGCCGCCCACCGTCACGTCACCGACCCCGGTGGTCTGCAACAACTTCTGCTCCAACAGGGTCGAGGCCACGTCATACATCTGCCCCGGCGTGGCGCTGTCGGAGGTCAGGCTGATGATCAGAATCGGCGAATCCGCCGGGTTGACCTTGCGGTACGTCGGGTTGCCGGACAGGTCGCTGGGCAGGTTGCTGCGGGCGGCATTGATCGCCGCCTGCACATCCCGCGCGGCGCCGTCGATGTCGCGATTCAGGTCGAACTGCAAAATGATCCGCGCCGAGCCCAAGCTGCTGGATGAGGTCATCTGCGTGACCCCGGCGATCTGCCCGAACTGGCGCTCCAGGGGCGTGGCCACTGAACTGGCGACGGTGGTCGGATCGGCGCCGGGCAACGAGGCGCTGACGCTGATGGTCGGGAAATCCACCTCCGGCAACGGCGCCACCGGCAACAGCATGAAGGCCAGCGCGCCAAACAGCGCGAGGCCGGCCGCCATCAAGGTGGTTGCAATCGGGCGGCGAACAAACGGCGCGCTGAGGTTCATTGCCATCAGACCGCTTCAGCCGGGCGGCGGCTGAAGCGCTGCCCCAGGCCGTGCATGGCGAGGAAGATCACCGGCGTGGAAAACAGCGTCAGCAACTGACTGAGCAACAACCCGCCGATAATCGCGATGCCCAGCGGGTGACGCAGCTCCGAACCAATCCCCGTACCGAGCGCCAGCGGCACCGCGCCGAACAGCGACGCCATGCTGGTCATCAGGATCGGCCGGAACCGCAACTCTGCCGCCTGGCGGATCGCGGCCGTGGGGCTCAGGCCGCCCTCGCGTAACAACTCCAGGGCAAAGTCGACCATCATGATGCCGTTTTTCATCACGATACCGATCAGCAACACAATGCCGATCAGGCCGATGATGTCGAACTGCGTGCCCGTCACCAGCAGCGCCAGCAAGGCCCCGAGTGCTGCCGAGAGCAGCGTCGAAAGGATCGTCACCGGGTGCACGAAGCTCTCGTACAGAATCCCCAGCATCAGGTACACCACCACAATCGCCGCCACCACCAGGAATACCTGGTTGGACAGCGACTGTTCGAACGTCGCCGCCGCGCCTTCCAGGTTGGCCTGCACCGACAGCGGCAAGCCGACCTTGGCCTCGATGTCCTTGAGCCGCGTCACAGCCGTGCCAAGGGTCTGGCCCGGAGCAAGGTTGAACGACACGTCGGCATACGGAAACTGACCCAGGCGGTTGATGGTCACGGGCGTACGCACCACCTGCAGGGTCGCCATGCTCGACAGCGGCGCCACACCGCCACCGGGAATGTCCACGTACAACCCGGTGAGCAGGTCCGGCAAGTTGCGCGGCGGATGGTCGGTGGCGATCACCACGTGGTACTGGTTGAGCTGGGTGTAGATCGTCGAGACCTGGCGCTGGCCGAAGGCGTCGTACAGCACGTCGTCAATCGCCTGGGGCGTGATACCCAGGCGCGAGGCGGTGGCGCGGTCAAAGGTCAGCTGGATCTGATTGCCGAATTGCATCGCCTGGCTTTGCACGTCGGTGAACATCGGGTCTTGCTTGATCGCCGCCAGCAGCTTGTTGGTCCACTGCTCCAACTCGTCCGGGTCGGTGGCTTGCAGGCCCAGCCGGTAGCTGGTGGTGGACACCGTGGCGTCGAGGGTCAGGTCCTGTACCGAGTGCAGGTACAGGCGGATCCCGGCGTCGTCGGCGTTGGCATCGGAGAGCCGGCGGATCACCTCGGTGGCACTGTCGCGCTCGCCGCGGGGCTTGAGGTTGATCAGCAGGTTGCCCTGGTTGATGGTCGGGTTGGTCTGGTCGATACCGACGAAGGACGACAGGCTTTGCACCGCCGGGTCCTTGAGGATTCGCGCGGCCAGGCGCTGTTGCTCGGTCTGCATCTGCTGGAACGAAACCGTCGGCGCCGCCTGGGAAATACCCTGGATCAGCCCGGTGTCCTGGTCGGGGAAAAAGCCCTTGGGCATGATCACCAGAATCATCAGGGTCAGCGCGGCGGTGAGCGCTATCGAGATCAGGGTCAAGGTGCGGTGCGCCAACACCCAGTCAAGGCCACGCACGTAGTGGGTGTTGATGCGGTCGAAGAAATCCGCGCGGCGTTCCTGGTGCTTATTCTTGAGCATCCGCGCGCACATCATCGGCGTGAGGGTCAGGGAGATGAACGCCGAGATAACGATGGTCACGGCCACGGTCATGGCGAATTCGCGGAACAGCCGGCCGACCACATCGCCCATGAACAGCAGCGGGATCATCACTGCAATCAGCGCAATCGACAGCGAAATAATCGTGAAGCCGATTTGCTCCGCCCCCTTGAGCGCCGCCTCCAGCGGCGAGTCGCCCGCCTCGATATAGCGTGTGATGTTTTCGATCATCACGATGGCGTCGTCCACCACGAATCCGATGGCGATAGTCAGCGCCATCAGTGTCAGGTTGTTCAGGGAGAAGCCCAGCGCATAAGCCACCGCCAGGGTGCCCACCAGCGTCAGCGGCACGGTGACTGCCGGAATAACCGTCGCCGCAACGTCGCGCAGGAAAATGAAAATCACGATCACCACCAGCAGCACCGCCACCGCCAGTTCGTACTGCACATCGGTGACCGAGGCGCGGATGGTTTGCGTGCGGTCGGTCAGCACATCGACCTTCAAGGTACCCGGCAAACTGGCCCGCAGCTTGGGCAGCAATTGCTGCACGCGGTCGACCACCTGGATCACGTTGGCGCCTGGCTGGCGCTGGATGTTCAGCACAATCGACGGCGTGCTGTTGGTCCACGCAGCCTGACGCGGGTTCTCCGGGCCCTGGGTGGAACTGGCGATCTGCGACAGGCGAATCGGCGCGCCATTTTTATAGGCGATCACCAGGTCGCGGTATTCCTCGGCCGATTGCAGCTGGTCGTTGGCACCAATCGAATACGCCTGGAACTTGCCGTCGATATTGCCCTTGGCCTGGTTGACGTTGGCCGTGCCGAGGGAGGTGCGCAGGTCATCAATGGACAGGCCGAGGCTATTGAGCGCCGAGGTATTCGCCTCGACCCGCACCGCCGGGCGCTGACCGCCGCTGATGGTCACCAGGCCGACGCCAGTGATCTGCGAGATCTTCTGCGCCAGCCGTGTATCCGCCAGGTCCTCGACCTTGGTCAGCGGCAACACATCGGAGGTCAGGGACAGGGTCAGCACCGGCGCATCCGCCGGATTGACCTTGCTGTATACCGGTGGGTACGGCAGGTTGGCCGGCAGGAAGGTGCCGGCGGCGTTGATCGCGGCCTGCACTTCCTGCTCTGCCACGTCCAGGGACAGCGACAGGTCGAATTGCAGGGTCACCACCGAAGCGCCGTCGGAGCTGGTGGAGTTCATCGACTTGAGGCCCGGCATCTCGCCGAGCTGGCGCTCCAGCGGCGCGGTGATCGAGGAGCTGACCACGTCCGGGCTGGCGCCGGGGTATTGGGTGAAGACCTGGATGGTCGGGTAGTCGACTTCAGGCAACGCCGACACCGACAACAGGTGATACCCCAACATGCCCAGCAACAGCACCGCGACCATCATCAAGGTGGTGGCGACGGGACGTTCGATAAAGGGCCGCGAAATGTTCATGCTCGGCAGCTCCTCACTGGGCGACGACCTTCACGGCCGAACCGTCATCCAGTTTGTCGGCGCCTTCGGTGATCACCTGCTCGCCTGGCTTGACGCCGTTCTCGAGCACCGCCGACACATCGCCCATCGATGGGCCGGTCTTGATGTTGCGCAGGCTGGCCTTGTCGCCATTCACCACGAACACGAAATCGCCCTTGCTGCCATGCTGGATCGCCCGGGTGGGCACCACGGCAACCTGGGCCAGGGTGTCGGCCTTCAGCCGCGCATTGACGAACTGGTTGGGGAACAGCGCACTGCCCGAATCATCGAACTGCGCCTTGACCTTGATGGTGCCGGTGGAGGTGTCTACCTGGTTGTCCAGGGCCAACAGGCTGCCGGTGGCCAGCAGGGCTTTCTTGTTGCGGTCGTAGGCCAGCACCGTCACGGCGCCACGGCCCAGGGCCTGGTTGATAGCGCCCAAGTCGTCCTCGGGGACCGCGAACACCACGGTGGCCGGGTTCATCTGGGTAATCACCACGATGCCGGTGGTGCTGGTGGTGGTGACGTAATTGCCGGGGTCGACCAGGCGCAGGCCCACCACCCCGTCGACCGGCGAGGTGATGGTGCAGTAGCCGACCTGCACTTCAAGGTTCTGCACATTGCCCTGGTCGGCAGCCACGGTGCCCAGTTGTTGCTGGACCAACGAGGCCTGAGTGTCGACGGTTTGCTGGCTGGTAGAACCGGCCTTGACCAGTTCGCGGTAGCGCACCAGATCGCGCTGAGCATTGCTCAACACAGCCTGGTCGTGGGCCAGGGTGCCCTTGGCTACGGCCAGTTGGGCCTTGAGAGCACGGTCATCGATCCGCGCAATCACCTGGCCCTTGCTGACGTGCTGGCCTTCCTTGAATTCCACGCTGCTGAGGATGCCATCGACCTGGGTGACCACGGTCACACTGCGGGTGGGGGTGACGGTGCCGAGGGCGTCGATATACACCGGCACGTCCTGCAACACCACCGGCACCACGGCTACCGGTTCGCCGGTGGCGGCCGGCCGGCCTTTGTGCCCGCCTGCAAAGAAGTGCAAACCCAGGGCAATCAACAACGCTACCAGTAACAACGTGCCAACGGCCCAGGCGAACGTACGTCGTCTGCTTTTCTCCACGGGTTTCTCTCTCGAACGCCGAAAACAGGAAGCGGTGGCCAGGCTAAATGGCCGCTCGCTGCCTGAACTCTAGCAGCGCGCTCGAGCTGTGCCTGTACGACCGTGAATGCGTTCAGCATCAAGACAGACAAAGTCAGCTGGGCGCCCCGCCATGCAAGGGCTGCGGCGGGATTCTTGAGCCCTGCGCAAAGCCGGTGCTACCATGCCAGACCGCCTGTCTTGGCAAGGAACCTCCTGGTCTATGAGCACCATTCGCGAGCGCAACAAAGAACTGATCCTGCGGGCTGCCAGTGAGGAGTTTGCCGACAAGGGCTTCGCCGCGACCAAAACCAGCGACATCGCCGCCAAGGCCGGGCTGCCCAAGCCCAACGTCTACTACTACTTCAAGTCCAAGGACAACCTCTACCGCGAGGTGCTCGAAAGCATTATCGAGCCGATCCTGGCGGCCTCCACACCGTTCAATCCTGATGGCGACCCTTCGGCCGTGCTGAGCGGGTACATCCGCTCGAAGATCTGCATCTCCCGGGATTTGCCGTTTGCCTCGAAAGTGTTTGCCAGTGAGATCATGCACGGCGCCCCGCATTTGAGCCCCGAGCAGGTGGAACAGCTGAATGCCCAGGCCAAGCACAACATCGACTGCATCCAGAGCTGGGTGGACCGTGGGCTGATTGCGCCGATTGATCCGCATCACCTGATGTTCAGCATTTGGGCGGCGACGCAGACGTATGCGGATTTTGACTGGCAGATTTCGGCGGTGACCGGGAAGGCGAAGTTGGATGAAGCGGATTATGAGGCGGCGGCGCAGACGATTATTCGGTTGGTGTTGAAGGGGTGTGAGCGGGACTGATAGACCGCAGCGTCTTCAAGATTCGCGAGCAAGCCCGCTCCCACATTTGAATTTGTGCCAGACATAAATTGTTTAAACGCCGCAGATCCAATGTGGGAGCGGGCTTGCTCGCGAAAGCGCCCTCCCAGACACATCCTGCACAAAGCCAAACCATCATCTCCAGATTCCCCGATCTAGCCTCTCAGAACCTCACCTGAAGAGAGGCAAAGGAATGCCTGATCCAGCTGCTTCACATCGCCTGCGCATCGGGCGATTCAGCGAGTCCAACCGCATCTACCTGATCACCACCAACACCCACGAACGCGCGCCGATATTCAGTGATTTTTATCTCGGCCGCCTGGTGGTCTGGCAATTCCGGCTCGCCCAGTATCAAGGGCTGGCGAACTCCCTGGCCTGGGTGGTCATGCCCGACCACTTTCACTGGTTGATTGAGCTGCAAAAAGGCTCATTGGGAGACCTGATGTGCCAGGTGAAGTCCAAAAGCACTCGAACCGTTAATGGCGCTACGGGCCGCAAAGGGCGGCTATGGCAAACCAGCTTTCATGATCGTGCGCTGCGCAAGGACGATGACTTGGTGAAGATGGCTCGGTATGTCGTGGCCACCCCATTAAGAGCAGGGTTGGTGGAGCGGATTGGCGACTATCCGCTGTGGGATGCGGTTTGGGTTTAGGTCCGGGACCGAGTCGCCCCTTTCGCGAGCAAGCCCGCTCCCACATTTGACCGAGTTCCAGCCTTGGAATGCAGTCAAATGTGGGAGCGGGCTTGCTCGCGAAGAGGCCCGACCAGTCACCTCACATCAAGCAGTAACCCCCGCATCCGCCAACAACCCCAACCCCTCGATCGCACTGATCGCACACTGCTCGTCAATATCCGACGTATCCCCGCTGATCCCGATCGCGCCCAGCACCACACCCGCCTGATCCCGGATCAACACCCCGCCCGGCGCCGGCACCACGCTGCCCTGCCCCAGGCTGTTCAACGCGGCAATAAACGCCGGCCGTTGCTGTGCGTCCAGCGCCAGCAAGCGCGAGCCCTTGCCCAGGGCTATCGCACCCCAGGCCTTGCCAATCGCGATCTGCGGGCGCAGCAGGCTCGCGCCATCCTCGCGCTGCAACGTTATCAAATGCCCGCCGCTGTCGAGTACCGCAACGGTCAGTGGTGCCGCCGAAATGGTGCGGCCTGCCGCGATGGCGTGGCTGGCCAGGTTGACTGCGACTTTCAAGGTTAAAGCGCTCATGGGTGCCGTCCTTATCTTGTTATGGGAAAGCCGTGGGGCTCTGTCTGATCAGAAGCTCGATCAAACAAATAGAACACAATAGATTTATTTTTTGTATACAATATTTCGAAACATACGCACCACACGTCGAAATATTCCCGTCCATAAGCCTTCCGACGAACGTAAAGGCCACCCAAGAAAATGGATTGACCTGCCCCGCTCGCCGTGAATACACTTCGGACCAACACCACTTGTATACAATTACAAAACGCAAGAGGCACCAAAACCATGAGCAAAATGAGAGCAATCGAAGCCGCTGTCCTGGTGATGCGCCGTGAAGGGGTCGACACCGCCTTCGGTATCCCGGGCGCCGCGATCAACCCGCTGTATTCGGCCTTGCAGAAGGTCGGATACAGCGGGTTGATCGC
>Ga0247742_10000932_pt1 | contig 21751 bp, 29 predicted proteins | sample UWRJL208509C2_FD_180944 | JGI IMG/M metagenome (GOLD analysis project Ga0247742, IMG submission 180944) | Plant litter microbial communities from Arlington Agricultural Research Station in Wisconsin, United States - UWRJ-L208-509C-2 | ecosystem: Environmental > Terrestrial > Plant litter >... | reverse complement strand
CAATGATGGTACCATCACTGCTTCGGATAGGTGATATCGTCAGCGATACCTGGAATTCCGACCCATCCTTGCGCACTCGTAACGTTTGAAAGTGATCTACCTTTTCTCCCTTTTTAATACTGGCGATGATGCGGTCTTCTTCATCCAGGCGGTCTTTGGGCAACAATAAGGAAATGTGCTGCCCGATCGCTTCCTCTGCTGTATAGCCGAATATCATTTCAGCACCTTTATTCCACGTCGTGATAATACTATCCAGAGTTTTGCTGATGATCGCATCGTCGGAGCTCTCAACGATCGCAGCCAGCGTGGCCTGCTTTTCATCTGCCAGCTTCTGGGCACTTATATTACGGGCGATCTTACTGACTCCGATAATTTTACCGGATTTGTCAACGACGGGTGAAACGGTAAGGGATATCGGAATTTCCCTGCCGTGTTTGTCTACCCGAATGGTTTGATAATGCTCGATCTTACGACCCTGGCTAACATTACTGATAATATAGTCCTCTTCATGAATCTTGTCGGCAGGCATTAGCATGGTAATAGGTTCACCAATAGCCTCATGCATCGTATATCCGAATATAACTTCCGCCCCTTTGTTCCAGCTGGTAATTACGCCTTCAAGGGTTTTGCTGATAATGGCATCTTCTGAACCCTCGATAATTGCGGCCAGTATTGCCTGTTGCTGTTCGATCCGCTTTTCTTCAGAAATATCCCGGATGATTTGAGATGCGCCGATTATATGACCTTCTTCATCGGTAATTGGCGAAAGTGTTACCGACACCGGAATCTCCCTGCCATTTTGTGAGGTGCGTACGGTATAAAACCGACTAATGGTTCGGCCGTTTAACATCCTATTTATGATTTCATACTGTTCCCCATAATATGCCTCCGGCATTAGGGTAAATACAGACCTCCCTAAGATTTCTTGCAGACTATAACCGAATAAGCGCTCTGCGGCGGGATTCCAGTTACTGATTGTAAGATCCAGATCATGGCATATAATAGCATCTTCAATTCCTTCGAAAATAGATTTAAAAGTGAATAAATGCTCTAACGAATGAGTATTCATAAGCTTGATTTATTGCTGTTACGGAATAGGGATAATGTTGGAGGTTCCGAAAGCGCAGGTGCAATTAAACAAACACTGCTTACTCCGAAAAGTTTTATTGTAAACAAAACCGCGCATATTTTCATCCTGCCAAAATTTCCTCCTCGATAAACCATGCCAGCCGGTTAGCGTACGGTTTGATTTTATAATAATACCTTCTGGTAAGATGAGAAATAACCACAAGGTGCATTTCGGCAAAGCGCTTCGGCGTTACTGATTACGCATCATTGTCAAGCATTGATAAGGCAAACGATTCCCTTACCTTCAGGAAACATCAAGCAGAAAAGATCTTTTCCAACATTTTTATTAATGCCCTGTTGTCAAACGGCTTTGGTAGATACGCATCATAGCCGAAATTCCCCAGCGCGATCGCCTGTTTGTGGTATGCTGTCATCAAAATTACCGGAATATGGGCTGTAGCCGGGTTGCCCTTAATTGCTTTGCAGATCAGCCCTCCATTCATGCCCGGAAGCACATAATCTGTTTGAACCAGATCTGGCTAATGAATTTTAATTATAGATTTAATATCGTCTACAAAGGGAATGCCGGCGCAGTCATAGTCATACAGATCCAATAGGGCGGTTAATGCAAACAGAATATCCTGATCATCTTCGATCACGAGTATCTTATTTCGGCGTTTCATGTTAAATAACAGATCGATTTGATTTTGGACAACATACATTACCAAAACCGCAAGACCACAAAACTTGTCTCAACTTAATATGCTATTTAAAGTCTTTGAATTAATTGGTTTGCTGATGAATCCTTTTACAAAGGAATAATCCTGGGAGCGATTATAATCGGATTCAAAGATAGAACTCGTGATTACGTATACCTTGCTGTTAAGTGCAGAGTCGATACCAAGCCGCTGGTACTCATTCAAAAATTCCCACCCATTCATGGTTGGCATGTTAAGATCCACAATGATATACTCAGGCAGAATGGCTTTATCTTTTAACTGTAATTCCTCCAGTTTATCGATGGCTATTTTTCCGTTGGGACAAACGGTCGTAATGACGTCTTTACCGGAACGTTTTAATAGTGTTTCAAAAATGTAGTTGTCGATGACCCCGTCATCAATTAATAGAACGCTTGAAGGCATATAGAGCTACTTGGTTAATGTAATCGTTAGGCCCTGGATCTCTTCGACTTCTATATGTGGCGGCTTGGAATTAGAGAGATATCGGATAAATAAGTAAATTCATGTCAAAGATCCGGACCTGAAACCGCAAAGATACAGAAGTTACAGAACAAATATGGTAACAAATTCGTTGCGCTGACGGCAACGGGAAATTTAAACACGGATCTTTTGTATAATATCACATGAAAGGAAAAAAAATCTCTTTGAACGATTTGCGAACCGGGCCACAATAGCTCCCGGCAGTTCCACAGCATTCATTATGGCTATCTCGGTGATTATCATTTGGGGATCAGCGGGCCAATCTTTAATACTCGGACACGTGGCAGTTGGTGATTAATACAGGCACAACCATCGTAACATTTTTAATGGTGTTTTTAATTCAAAAATCCCAGAATAAAGATTCAAAAGCAATTCATCTGAAACTCAATGAGCTGCTGGGTCGTACTGGCACATAAGGATCATCCAAAACCGCATAAACGATAATAAAGATCAAATAACAATTTGATATACATTCTTTTGGCGTAATATTCCAGGAACCTTACGATAGTTATGCAGGCCAAGTATCAAAATCGAGGATTGTCTCTCTTTATTGAGGCGGTTTTTCCTGATAAGCTTAATGACACTCGAAATAGTCCGGAAATGCGAACATCTGCCGCAATTGTTCATCATTGTAAATAGCGATTGCGCTAACAGGATGCTACACCTTAAAAAATCATAGGAAGCAACTTTTATACCGTTAGCCATTTAGGGCAGAATCCAGGAATTGTATTATGCCTAAGATTTCAATTTAGTTATTTTTTGTATGGATTAACTCATATTGATCGAATATTGAGAATTTGCGTAACCTTAGTAATGATATTATCTTTCTAAATTTACGAATCTGATAATATCCTGGTCCTATGGGAATATTGAACGGTAGACTAATGAGTGCTTTCAATTTTATTGTGAGACATAATCCGACAAATTAAAGCAAATGCAAAAATTAGAAAACAACCTGGTGGATATACGTAATCAGCTCAAACAATTAAGCAATTTTTCAGAGTTCAATGCTACGGCGTTAAATGATATCGTGGATCATCACGGTAGAATTATACAGGAGCAATACCATAATAATCCAATCGCTTATACCGAATCTAGGACGAACTATATATCGGTCAAAGAATTGCTTCAATTGCTAACCCGCAATGAGATCTTTTAACAAAAAAGAATGCTTTTAATATAATCCGCCGAACCCTTTTGCGCTCCATTGCCAGGGATTTGCAACACGACCCAAATCAACGAAGTGTTTCCTGATGAACTGCGTGGCATTATACGATATTGTCAAATGTTCATAAACAAAAATTGAGTTTTTTGATTAAGTAATAAAAACCGCGTGTTACACCACAACTTACTTCTATGCTGCAGTATTATCCAAATATGACTAATCTTGATTATTGCAATATGTTGGCACTGCAGCTACAGGCTTTAGTAGCTGAGGCGGCCCAGATTTATGATAGCGTTGCATCGTGTGGAACTCAGATTGACGGGTCGCATATCAAGCAATATCGTTATAAAATATTAGAAATCAAATCATTGGAGGCTGAATACAAACACTTCATGACCAGCTTTCTGAATGGCATGCGGGATCCTCTGGCTGAGTTTGAGGCCGAGCTTGACAAAAATGGCTTGTTGCGAATCATTTAATACAAAGTGATGAAAGGGGCAGCAGAGGCTCTGCTCCCCCTTTTTCATTGATGTCTTAGGCGGGTTGTGTCTCCGTAGAGCGGTTCGTGATCGCCGTGAAATGCAATAATACTTTATTATAATCTTCCAGCAGCGCGATGTACCTGTCTTTCCAGATTTGGTTGCCTGGTGATTCTTCTTCAGAGAGCCCCTGGAAATTGGATTCAGCAGTTGGTTTCTGACTGTAGAAATCATCTTTCGAGAACAAGTCCGGGAACTCAACAGAAAAATCATGCTTGAGTACAAGACCTAACTGGTAAATGACTTCCGGCTTAACATATTTTTGGTTAAACCAGTTATAAACTGTTCTGCGATTAACATGGCTGAGCCGGGCTACTTCTGTAATATTTAATCCTTTTTTTCTGATGGTTATTTCTATGATCTGTCCGTGATGACCTTCCATGATAGTACGATGTGTGATAAAGTGTTCGGGGTGGTTAATTAACAAAGCTTAAGACGTTCTGTGCCGTATCGACGACTAATGCGCAGCCAAGCTCTTTTACCAGCATGACTACGGATTTGCCGTTTACTTTGAGCACTTCTCCCTGCCAGTCTAACAATAGCCCGTTCTCTACTTTTACATGATCTCCTACTTTCAGGCGGGGCATACCTACTGCCTGGATATTGTCGTGACTTTCAATCAGCTGTTTTATCCGTTCGATTTCCGAATTATCAATAGTTGCAGGCCGGCCGCAATGGTTGACGAAATTTACAACACCCATTGTTTGCCTAACCATGAGCTCCTCTTTGGGATCAACGTTAACAAATAAATAAGATGAAAATAATGGAAGGTCTACCACCTTCATGCGGTCTGCCCAGCGGTGTTTTGTTCGGATCGTCGGGCAAAACGAATTGATCTTTTGTGTTTGAAGCAGTTTATCTACCTTTTTTTCCCATCGGGATTTGGTGTAAACGACCATCCATTTCGAGACGGGCTTATTTTTTAGTGGTGTGACTTCGGTCATTGATGTGAGAGTTAATGTATTAGATCGCAGGTAACGGCAGCAATGGAAAGTATTGCTAAAATAGAATCGGCAGCTTAACACAAAGATTTCATTCGGTGGGCGGGCAGCGCTTCACCAAGCTTGATCCAATTGTGGGAATTAGGGTGGCGCTAAGGTCGTTTTTTTACAGTTTAATCGAACCCTGCGGAGGTTCACTTATTGGCTGCTAAGGCTCAAATGACAGGTACTTTAAAAGCGCCCTATCTTGCCTTTCAACGGAAATGTCCATAAATTGAATTCGAGGTTTGCTTTTCTTAGAAAATAACTAACATTTTTTCTCTACGGTAGTTTATTATTGAATGTACCGGCCGTTGATAAAAAAACATAAATCGATAAAGGAAATCATATCGCAAAACATCCGGTTCTTACGTCTGCGCAAAGGGTGGAGCCAGGCAAAAATTGCCAAAGAGCTTAACATTTCGATAACCGCTGTATCTAAAATAGAGACCGGACTGACAGATGTCAACCTTTCCAGGCTTGAAGAAATAGCGGAACTATTCGAAATAACAGCTACGCAGCTTGCTACAGACCAACAAGCGGAGCTTCCTCCACCCGAGCTTGGAATAGCTGAAATCGAGCAAAAATTACAACAATGCAAGGCCGAAGCTTGCGGATTACGAAACCGGATAATTGAACTTTATAACCAGCTTTATGATTTGAACCTGGCGTTTCCAGAATAAGGATTTAAGCATTGGCCCGTATTTCGAAAGGAAATTTTTTCAAAAGTGTATGTACGAACGGCAAACATCGTTTCTCCGCTTAGTGTTTATTGTTGTAATGATGACGATAGAACTTAAATATCCACTGAATAAAGAAGTGAAGGAATTTGATTTGCCATTGCCGCCAGTATTTATTGATGGTGGAGATTATGCTGCTTTGCTTTTTTCGGATGAAAGAGAATATTTTGCGTATATGGAGCCTTTATGTGACCTTATTGATAGCTTGTATTATGGAGCTGCAAAAACGGAGCAGACGAGAAATAAGCGTACTTGCTTAACAAACCTTGTTTCCCTCTTTAAGTGGTATATATCGGTCGTCGTATAGATAAGCGCGGTACAATAATTGGAGCTCAGTTGATGTGGAACTAAGCCATCGGATCACGATCCCGACGGCTTTCTGAATTAACCCAACTTAATTTAAACTCATGAGCAGCAAAGATAAATAAATCAGCAAATTGGTAAAACGCATGCGATTATTTAATTCAAAAATATCTAAACTATTAACGATCGGCTATATTTCCTTTTCGGTGTTGCTGACATCATGCGGCGTTACCCAGTACGTGGCCGTACCGGTAGATTATGCACCAAAACTGCGGTTTTACCCGGATACGGTGCATGTCTTGATCGTTAGCTGATTGGCGTTTGATTCCACTAAGACAAGTAAGAGACATCTTAAGGTTGTGAAAGACGCAGCGTTTGCGGCTGTTAAAGTAATGCAGGAGCAGTTGAATTTGCTGCCCGGGGTAAAAGTCAACAGTTTGATTGATTTGGTAAACTTTAGACCAATTACTGATTCGGCGAAGCAGCTTGCCATGAGACATAAATCTAATTATGTATTGACATTCAACAGCTTTGATTATAAGGTTGTACTGGATCAGTTTCAATACGAAAACAACATACCCATAGCCTATTATAATATAAGAACCAGTGTCGGATTCACGCTGTATGAAAGCAACGGGGTTTACTTTAAAAAATTGAAGGGAAGCGCAGAAGAGCCGGCCGATAACGGCGGCGACGAATCCGCGTTACCGGCTACAGCACGTGAAGCCGGGCTCGAGGCAATTAAAGATTATCTACCTTTCACCATAACCAATAGCCGGTCGCTTTATGGCCAGGGCGTGCCTTTGACGCAATCCATCACGCAAATACAAAAAGGCCGCTTCGACTTAGCTTATAAAATCCTGAGCCCGCTCATTGATGGGGCAGACAAAAAGCTTGCAGGTATGGCGGCCTAATAATTTGGCCGTCCTCTATGAGGCTCAGGGGGATATTGAAGAAGCACTTGAATTGGCTAAAATATCAAATGAAAAGTGGCCAAACGATTATGCAAAGATGATCATCACTACCCTGATGAAGGAGTAATGCTTGAGAGTATCCGCAGTTTAGTGAGCAATGCTCATTGATGTCTGTTTTTAACGTTAACTCACTTGATTATTGTGATGCAGGTTTAAAACATTTTCAAAGCTTAGTCGTATAAATATAAGAAGGTTAAATACCGAGTTTCCATTGATTTGTAAAGCGCGGGTGTTAGCGTGGTTGCTAACACCCATTTTTTTTATCATTGTGATAAAGTGATAAGTATAGCTTACATTATGTAATAAGGTTTAAAACAAAAGCCCCTGAGCAGCGAGTGTTAAGGGCTTTCACTTTTATCAAGGCCGCCTATCGCGGATTTCTCCTGACTTATTGATAGCTTTTGTTGTGCCGCCATTCAAACCGAGTCAAATTTTAACTGTTGTCTTTCTTGATTGAAATGAATTTATTCAATAGATTCCTTTTTTAGGCCTTATGACACAAAAGAACGACACCTTAACTTTAAAAATGATACTCATTGCGGCTAATGTCCGGGACCGGAGGCTTAAGCTAAATTATACCCAGGAATACGTGGCGAGAAAATTAGCCATTTCGCAAAACGCTTATAGCAAAATTGAGCGCGCTGGAAGTAAAATGACAATCGAACGGCTGCTTCAAATTGCCACTATTTTCGAAACTGACATCCGGCGATTACTACATATCAAAGATAAGATGCCAATTGACTGTTTACGCGAAATGAACTTACGCGCCAAGGTTCGCTGACGTGGGACACTTAGCTTGAATCAGCAATTCAAATGGCAGCGATTAACCTTACAGGTAAATTGATTAAATTTGGTTCACCTTACCTCCAGGCCGAGATCTCATAGCTTTGCTGCTTCAACTAACGGGTTTAAAAAATTAATACCCAACAGCAACAATAACACTTGTTTCCCAAGCTGCGCAGTGTCAATTCAATAAGTGTTGAATCCTAGCGTCAGCTCGAATGTAAACAATTGAGTACAGCAACCTTGAGGAGCCAATCATAAAAATTTATGGCACGAAATTGGTAATTGAGTTAGCCTATCATTAAATGAAAAATATTATGAGCACTACAGCAAATGCAACGGGTCTTTTAAATGACCTTATTGAAATTAACAATGACCGTGTAGCTGGCTTTGAAAAAGCTATAGCGGATATTAAAGATGAAAACATCGATCTGAAGCAAATTTTTCAGGGCTATGCAGAGCAAAGCCGCAAAAACGGCCAGGAGCTAGCTGCTATAATTGGTGATGCCGAAGATGTAGAAACGGGGAATAGCGTAAGCGGCACCTTACATCGCGCCTGGATAGATGTTAAATCTATTTTCGGCGGAACTGATCGCGAAAGTATTCTCTCGGAGGCTGAACGAGGTGAGGACGCTATTAAAAAAGCTTATCAGGACGCTTTGACGAGCGAAGAATTACCTTCAAATGCCCTCGAAAAAGTGCGCAGCCAGGCCTTGGAAATTAATGCAGCACATGACGAGATCAAGGCATTACGAGATGCAGCTAAAAGTTAACTGCATGTCTTTATAAAGCCACCGGCAAGGTGGCTTTATAAATACTTCAAAACTGATTTAAACTATTTGGGGCTTTATGTGATCTTATTGATAATTTATTTTACTAAGCTGCAAAACGGAGCAAATACAAGACAAACTAACCTGCCTAACAAACCTCGTTTCCCTTTTTAATAAAAAACTCACGATAACAGGCTCGAGCTTCTTTTTGCTCCGGCCATACTCATATGATATCGGTTTAACGCTTTTTGTAAACACAAGCGTCGCCCTAAACGTAAAAGAGCAAAAGTCCGCCTATCACTTCTGATGAACCCCCAAAAAGTTGGCAGAAAATGGACACCAATATGGATCTTGATTATAGAAACGGAAGAATTGCTATCATTCAGGAACCCCAAATATAATGGTTGTTGTCTCAGACCAACGTTTGGTTAAGGAATCAAGCCCACAAAGCTAAATCTGAAAATCACCACAACTTCACAATTAATTCCCAACTCGAAAATCATAAAACTCGTGATCTTGTCAGCTGTTCAGCTTTATATGGGAAAGTATGTGTTGGAAGTAAATTTCAAAGCTGAAATAGAGATGCTTAAGCAAGCGCTTTCAGAAGTTCAAAAATGCCACCCTGACATATTTAAAGGAGAAAAAGGTGGTTTCCCAGGGATACTGACTCAGTGCTTTTTCGGTCTTAAAGATGGCTATCTGATATTTCGTTTTTTCCATGATTCAAATATACCAAATGACATACGTGCGGAATGCAACAGAGCTTTTGACGAGATTTTCTCAAGCGGTAAGAGCTAAAGACGTCAGCATCTGTAAATCGGCATCCATCACCAAGCTTGTCTTTTTCTAACTCGCATTCATTGGTTCCGTTTTTATAAGCTCATGCACATCAGTCCTTAATATTGCTGCTATCCGGAACGGCCGTTCGACAGTTAATTTTGTAAAACCTAATTCCAATTTGTTATAGGCATGTTGAGCGATCAATAATTGTTGGGCTACGTACTGATGCGTGTAATTTAAGGTGAGCCCCCTATTTTGATATTGATTGCAATTATTTGCATAGGGATGCTTGTTTTCTCTTACGTCTATCGGCATTTCTCGTTTAGTAAATAACGTACCAGCCCAAGACTGCTTTCAGGATTAATGGGAAATGAAAAAGAGTGCCAGCAACTACCTCTGACACCCCCTGTCCTTACTTATTTAGATGAGTAAAACTCCTCGTTATTCTGAACATCGATATTCAAATAAAGTTGGCTGATGACAAACAATTGTAAAATAATGCAGTATTAGCAACGATACTAACCCTCCCTTAGGATGCAATTGGTTGAAGCGAAACATAGCGATAGGTTCGCATAGGGCCTATCTCAAAACGGCAGAATAATTCTAAAGTTCATAAGTGTTTAGTTTTAATCAAATTTCGCTATTAGAGACAATTTTTACTAATTAATAAAAAATCGTCTTAATGATTAGGTTTTTCGTCATGTTTTCTCAAACCCAGTAATCCCAATAAACCAAGCAGGCCAAGCCAGCCCCAGTTGCCATGCCCGCCGTCTGAAGTTGTATTACTTTCAACCGGGTTACCAGCAGATACGGCTTTTTTAACCCCCGAATCGCCACTGGCTACACCAGCATTACTATCCGCAAGGGTTCCAGTGCCTGTGCCCGAAACGGTCGCTGCACCGGGCGCACCCTGGCTGGCTCCGTTACCCGCTCCTGCGCCATTTGGTTTGGTAGTTGATGCCGTATCTTTTTTAACCGTTTGCGCAGTAGTTGGGTTTACTGCCCCAAGAATTGCACTTATTACCAGCACACTTGCTAAATTTTTTAATGTTTTCATAATTATAGGTTTTTTGATGTACTTATATCTAATCAATAGCTATGCCAGTGATCAAACCACCTTATTAAGTTAAATCACGCCTAACCAATGCATGTACATTCATCATAATTAACTTCTATGAAATTATTTAATTTTAATTAAATAATTTTCTTATATTTCTATCACCAATTATAATACGACTAATTTAAGCTTATGGAAACGATCTTAGTGCAGGAGACGGATTCAGCTACTTTAGAGGTACTGACCCTTGCGTTAGAAATGAAAGGTTACAAAGTATGCAGCTTATTCGATCAGCGTGAAAACGCTTTGGATATGATTAAACGGCATCGACCGAAAGTGGTGTTGTTGGACTGCTGGCTCAGTCATTATTCCGATAGTCAGATAAGCCGTTGGATTAAAGCGCATTTCCCCGCCTTACCAGTAATCGCTTTCAGTTGTGATAATCAAATTGATAAGGAATATCTCAGGCTTGGGTTTGACGGTTATTTGAAAAAGCCATTCGATCTGGAAACTTTGTATCTGACTATAAAAAAGTTTGCTCATCGATCGAAAGCGCGATGTAATTCGGAAACTGTTTAACAGCCTTTATTTGTTTCCAGCGTTCAACAAGTCTGTTAAGATCTACTGTATGCCAGGCGTAGGTTTGAATTACGATTTATGTTCGCCTCCGGCATACTGTTTTTAAAGGCCGACAGTTTTTCAACCATTATTTTGTAGCAGTTGATCTTAAAATCGATGCAGCAGCATTTCAGTTTCTACTGAACCATCGTTAATTTTTATGGACGGTTTCATTTGATGAACGGGGCAAGTCTGCTTCCTCACCTCATCTTGCAAATTATCGATCAACATCTCCATAGCGTCAGATACAATTATTGTTAATAGTGAATAAAGGAACTATTCAAGTTGCCTTTACTCCGTACACAAACGTTTGATAATTTCCCTTGTTTATCAATTGTATCCAGAACCGTAAAAACGTGAAAGTTTCACATAATTATACAAGTTCAGTGAAGCATATTCCTCGAATCGGCTGGTAACAAAAGCGATGAACAGTTGTAATAATACCAAAGGCACCCGGGGTAAGAGCCTTTGATATATTACTTGGGCGTTCGGATTTTATTTGATCTGGATCTGGCGGCGTACCATTTTCGCGTCCCCGTTTGGCGATGTCGATCCTTAGTACGCCATTCGCGTATACTGCCTCGATATGCTCACCATTCGCACTGTCAGGTAAGTGAAAGAGCGTACCCAGGAGCTATAGCTGTATTCCCGTTTGCTGTAGTTTTTTTGATCCTCCGTACTTTCGTTTCGTTGCTCTACTGGAACATTCAGCACATTATGATCCAGATTCAATTTGAAATCTTCCTTCGTCAGACCCGGGGCAGCCAGTTCAACATGAAAATGGCCTTCACTTTCGCTGATGTTGGCTGCAGGCACCCTGCTGGTTAGGCGGTCAGTAAAAAAACTATCGCTCAAGATAGAATCAAATACATCACTGGTTAAATTTAATTAGCGTTATGCATAAACAGGGAGAAACGGGGGTTTAAAAAGAGTTATGCAATCCAGAGTCTTATTTTTTCACATAACCAGCCCCTCCCGTTATTTGGCATAAGCGACCATTTGCTTCAGCTATGTCAAATCCGTAAATGCCGATTTGATGACAATAAATCTGTAGTGATATTATAGATCAGAAATCTAAAACCTACATTCCAAAACGATGTTATATGCTATATGGGGTTTATTTCCGCTTCTTTATTACTGATGAGCTCAATAAACTCCCAGGGAATTAAAAACTTGAGCGTATGAATAACATGATGAGAACGTTTTTTGCGGTTATATTAATTTCAGGATTTACAGCATGTAAGGGCAGTGGAGGCAAGTCAGTCGGAAATAGCCAGGATACCGAAAGCGTTAACAAGGCCGGCGGCCCTCAGATCGCAGATACAGCCACCATCTCACAAATAAAAAAGGACTCTGCAATAGGTAAAACTGATACAACAGGTAAAGGCAACGCAGACCCCAGTGGAAGACCGACTAACAAATAACTTCGAGCGTCTTCCTAAACCAATGTGATAAAAGATGAGCATGAAGCATATTATTAGATAACATCTTTACTGTTTCTTTGAGATTGCAAACCTTAATTTTCCATTCATAAGAACAGAAATTTTGATTTCAATGAAGTTATGGAACACAGCTTTAAAGTGCCAATTAAATTGATTCGACAACCAGATATAATCTTTTAGCTATGAAAAATAACAGATTTATGTTAGGACTGACGTTCGTAGTAGTTCTTTCAGCTTGTCAGGGGACAAATAAAGATGGCAAGGAGAAAGCAGATAGCGTTAATAACAAATACGATTCGTTGAATAATAAAAACGCTGGAACGGGTGACCGGGCAATAAGCGGGCCCGACGCGAAATTCGCGGTGGAAGCAGCCAACGGAGGTTTGACAGAAGTAGAATTGGGCCAGCTCGCGCAGGAAAAAGCGTCAAGTACAGAAGTGAAAAATTTTGGTGCGATGATGGTCAAAGATCATTCGATGGCGAACATGGAAATGAAGGCGCTTGCGAAAAGCAAAAGCATTACCCTGCCTGATTCCATTAGTTCTGAAGAACAAGAGCTGAAGAAACAACTGTCCGCCAAATCGGGTGCCGAATTCGACAAGGCCTACGTAGCAGCGATGGTAGAAGATCACAAGAAAGATATAGCGGCTTTCGAGGAAGCGCGAAAAAAAGTAAAATATCCAGAGATGACGGCCTTAATCGATAAATCATTACCGATGCTCAAAAAACATCTGCAAGTAATTGAAGGCATTAGTCAACATATGAATAAACAGTAGACGGCTTATTTGACTTCTGTATTTAATAGGTTTAATATTGCCAATCTCACCACCCATGACAGAGGACAAAGCTATTTGTTTAGGATAGCAAGAGACAAGATTATTGCTTGAGATGACAGGAACATTCTCCACTGATTTATTAAAACGCAATGGCAGAAAGCAAAATTGGGAAATGCAGCAAACTGATGGTTCAACAAGGGCTTTCTATCGATTTTGCAGAAAGCGCGACAGCAGGATGGCTTTGCTCTGAATTTGCGCTGACTGAAGAATCTGGCAAGGTGCTCAAAGGTGGCATTGTCTGTTATGACGCGGACTTGAAAGTCAGCCTGTTGGGAGTACAGCAGAGGTTAATTGATGCTTACACGCCGGAATCAATGGAAGTTACCCGAGAAATGGCCTATCGATTGAAGGAAATGATCGATGCTGACATTCAAGTAGCTGTTACAGGTCTAACCACGCCGGGGGGCAGCGAAACTCCTGAAAAACCTGTGGGCACCATGTTCGTGTTTGCGCTGATCTGTGGCCGCGAAGCCAGCTTTCGTAAAGTTTTCTCCGGAAGCTGCGAGGAGGTGATCCATCACACCATTGAGGCTACAGCTGACCTCCTTATCCAGGAGCTGAGCTAAAAAGAAAGGGATCGTTTTCACGATCCCATCCTGATAAATTAGATTTTATCTTTACGCTGTTTCAGCTGCGGCAGCTTCATTAACATAATTTTCGGCAACCTGGGTTAACAGCGAATCCGCATTTTTCTCCTCAGCCAAAGTCTCGTCAAAGAGCCCCTGAGCTTCACTGTAACCAAGGGTTCCTGCTAATGTCCGCAAGGTACCGTAGGATGCGATCTCATAATGTTCCGCCTTCTGAGCCGCAGATATAATGGCGACATCCCTTACTTCCGTACCTTTGTCGGTATCAGAAAGCAGTTCAGTTGCTTCGTTTAGCAAGCCTTCCATTGCCAGGCATTTTTTGGCTACTGCTTTTTCACCGATCGAGGCAAATACACTTTCTAAACGCGTAACATGATTCTTGGTTTCTTCCAGGTGATTTGTAATCGTTTGTTTTAGGTCTTCTGAAGTCGCCCCTTTGATCAGCTTTGGCAACGCGGAAGCCAAATGTTTTTCCGCCCAATAAATATCCTTGATCTCATCGATAAATAATTCTTTCAGCGCACTTTCAGCTTCTGGTGTGCGGCTGGCTGCTGCTGCAGACTTGGTGTTGCTTTTTGTAGGCATGATAATAGATTTTATTTTGGTTAACACTTTATTGAACAGTCTTTAAAATAAAAACAAGAAGCGTTCCAAACAGCAACAAAAACAGTTATAATTTTTACTTTTTTCGAATTGCGCTGATCTCGCCGTTTCTCTCCATGTAAACTTTTTCAATCCCTTCCATATCTTCGGTTAGCGCTGATTTCCGGACGCCCTGCATGATGTCCTCCTCGCAAACCAATCCTCTTTCCATATGACCTTTAATAAATTTACCATGCTCAAACAATGGAATCTTATCTCCCTCGACAAAGCGGCCGAACGCCTTATGATGAACGATTAGCCAGCCAAATGCCCGGTGCAGGGAAACGATCACAAAACAGCAGACCACCACCGGCACGAAGGCTGATGCACCTACCACGGCCCGGCTCATGATGGCTCCCAGGGAAATGGTAATGATATTGTCCAGTGGGGTTCGCACACCAAACGAGCGCCGGCCCGAAATCCGGATCAGCAGGAAGGCAATTATAAAAATGACGATTCCACGGCTGCTCATTTGCAGCGCGTCGAGGTCTTTGCCTTCTCCAAAAATTTTTAACAGCAGTTCCATAACTATTGATTTTGTTTCCTAATTATTTCCCTTTGCCACAGACAGCAGCTGGCTTTCTGATCACCGTTGCAGGCTTCCGCGCGATTGCCCAGGCGGTTATTAACAATGCGGCCACAATGGCCGGCAGGAGCCAATTTTTTATGCGCATTATCGTTTTAATATTTTGGCGGCCTCTCCGGCGCTTAACCGCCCAGTCACTTTAAATTTCTTGCCTGCCTGTTCGTTATAGTTTTTGAAAAACGCTTCGAGCTCGCTGGTGATCATCTCGGGTAACTCCTCCAGTGTCCTGATCTCCGAAAATAAGTGAGAGACCTCAGGTATACCTATAAACCGGTCGTTTCGAACCTTATCCCCGTTACGTTCGGTTTGCTCGGCTTGCAAAGCGCCGATAACCCGGCAATCCACCAGGCAGCCAGGGAAAGCGAACCCTTCCGAGATCACGATGATATCCAGCGGATCACCGTCCTCACCCCTGGTTTCCGGGATCATGCCGAAATCAAAAGGAAAAGCCATTCCGGCGGGCAGTATCTTGCTTAGTTTGAAACATTTTTCCTCCGGGTCATAATCAAACTTCTGGTTCGATCCTTTCGGCGTCTCGATCATAGCGGTAACTATCATTGATTTATTCATGATTTATCTTTTTTCACCCCTACGCGATCCTTGGATTTTTTCTCTTGGTTTTCCGCGGCGGCATCTATTGAATGCGTGCGGGTCAGGTCATTTTCTTTTTCTGCCAGATCGGACAGGCGGATGTAAAATTTATAAAGCTGATCCAATTCCCCTTCGGTCAAGTCTTCGATATTGACCATGCGGTTACTGGTACCTTCGTGGGAAGCCAGCAATTCATTTAGTTTCAAGTGAACAGCTTTGGAATCTTTATTCTGTGATTTTTGGATTAAGAAAACCATTAAAAAGGTGATGATCGTCGTTCCCGTATTGATCACCAGCTGCCATGTTTCTGAATAATGAAACACCGGCCCGGTCACTCCCCATATGATCACTGTTGCTGTAGCGATCATAAATGCGGCGGAACTACCTGTAGCCGCTGTAGCCCAGTTGCTGAAACGTTCGAATAAATTCTTCCTTTTCTTCATTTTGTTTTCCAATTGATGTAAACTTCACCGTCCCCGGGGACGGTAAATTCCAGGTGCCCTTCTTTAGTTATCCTGCCTGTCAGCGCTTCCCCGCTGCCGTTGAGCATTACCAGGAATTTAGGCATCTTACCTTTATCAGTTTTAACCAACATCAGCCGGCACTGGAGCCGGGCATCACCCGCTAACTTAAATTTTGCCGGACAGTGCTTTTTAGGAGAGAAGCCATAGGTTGGATAATCGGTATAAATCATAAAGGGCTCGCCTTCTACCTGCATGTAATGACGCGGCAGGATCCCAAAGGCATTGCCGGCGCCATAAACCTCCTGTCCTACCTCTCCTGATTGCTCCCAGCCATCATGCATGTCCTCCAGCGCGATCCACAGGTTGGGATCTACTTCACCTGTCTTCACTTCATCCGATAACATTTCTTTAGGTAGCATGGTCGGGTAATAGTACACGGCACGGTCTACTAAATACCGTATGTATTCGGCCATTAGTAAACGCAGGGATGGCAGGATGTCCTGACCTTCGGCATTCCGCAGGTAATCGTGGAAGGCGCAGAAAACTTCCTGTTCCTCGTAAACCGCGGTATAAGGGGCGTCATTGAGCGGGAATAAGGCAAAGAAGGATGGAAAATTCCTGCCGAATCCATAGTTGCAATCCCATAGCTTGACGTTCCTGAATACGTTGGCCAGGCACAAATAGCTCAGCTCTTTGTATATTTCTTTCCGGGTCAGCTTATATAGCCGTAATAATGCGCCTGCCGAAAATGAGGTATTATTCGCCTGGTAAAACAATTCAAAGCCCAAGCCTTTCAATCTTAAAGCCGCTTTTTCCGCTTCAGCAAGGTAGCGTTTGTTCCCGGTCAGCTCCCAGGCCTGCAGCAACACGTGCGCATATAAGCCCGGCACATCCTTTTCACCCCCTTTACCGGGCTGCGTTTCTGCCTTAACCACTTCCAGGGTATCCATTTTATAAAATACCGGCCAGCGATAATCAAAATGACGGGCCACTTTTATCGCGAATTCAAGCGAGTCCAGGAACAATTTTTCAGCAACTTTATCTCCCTTTAGTGCCAGGCGTGACAGATTGAGCAGCGGGTGATGCAGATACCAGGAATCCATGACGAGCGGTTTTTTATGCTCCTCTTCACCCTCCATTTTATCAGCCACTTTCGGGTGCCAGCGCATAATCGTTTGATATCGTTCATCATAAAATGCCGGTAAACCTTCTTTGATCTTTTTCATCACCTCCAGCTGTGAATCGTTCCATTCTACATAATCCAGCAAAGGCAGCAGTACGGCCAGCTGCACCATGATTTCGGGGGGTGTCGCATAATCACACACATAGGCATTCAGGTAATGATTCCCGTCAACCTGGGTCCAGCAGCCTGGACTTTCCGTCAGGTCGTTTAAACCTTTTTGCAGCGTTTCAGGCCAGTTTTTATAGGTGGTCGCAGGTCGAGGCAGTTCCAGGTAAACTGCCGCCAGCAGATCAAGATATTGCCGAACAATACCCGGCTCATCCTCCGGCACCTGATCATCAAAAGCAATGCAGGCGTCACTCAGCGTATAGGTTTTCCCAGCCTCAAGAGGCTTTCCTTTCACCGTGGGCGGCAGCGCAAATCCGATCTCAGGCCACTGGCCGCCTACCGTGTTGCCAGCTGAGGTTTCGGTCGCCTGGTTGTATTCCGCAAGCGCAGTCAGGTTCTGCAGGTAAAGCACCGAACCCGCTTTCGGCCGGCTCAAACTGAAATATAGCTGCCCCGAACGCGTCCCGACCTGGCTGACCTTGACCTCACCTTCAGCCAGCCTGTCGCTGCTTGCTGCCCCCAAAGGGATTATATCCCGCGGCCAATATGGAAATAAAACCGGAGCTGCCGTTTTCAGCGTTGTGGTAAGCCGCAGCACAGGAATGTCGCCTGAAGGTAACCCGACTACGACTTTGTATTCTCCCACCAGCGAGTGGATACGAAAAGTTATGTTTTGATCTTTTTCGAGGATTTTCCGGACTACCAACTGGTCGCCTGGGGAGTAAGCAAGCCGGAAAGCGATCCTGCTTCCCTTCGGCCAGCCTGCTACCAGCCAGCAGGAATCGTCTACTACATACACTTTAAAAGAATAGCCTACCTTCACCGTTTCATAGACCGCGGTCAGGTCAGGATTGTTCAATTTTGCATTAGCGGTTAGTAACCAGGCTGAGGTTGCATTCATCGTAAAAAAATAATCGGTTATAAATTGGTTTGATACTTTTTGAACGCGTGCGAAATGCTCCTTAAAAAGTAGTACAATAACCCTCTTAAGTAAAATATTGTTTTAAAATTTCTTTCTAAATTATTTAATTAATTAAAAACATAATGTCATTCCAGATAGTTTTAGAGGTAACCATTTACCTAAAACTGATATATTATGTTTCACCATGTAAAAGACCTACAGTTTAACGCCAGGGTATCCCGTCCTGATCCGCGTTTTGCCAACCTGTTGTTAGAGCAGTTCGGCGGAGAAAACGGCGAGCTGGCAGCAGCCATGCAGTATTTCACCCAGGCCTTCGGCGCAAAAGCACCGCACCCGGATAAATACGATATGCTCATGGATATCGCCACTGAAGAGTTCAGTCACCTGGAGATCGTGGGCGCTACCATCCAGATGCTACTCAAGGGCGTAAACGGCGAACTTAAAAATGCTGCCGATAGTTCGGAAATTATGCAGGTATTAAATGGCAAGGCTGCCAAAGAAGACATCATCCACCAGGCAGTATTTGCTAACCCACAGTTCGGCATCATCACCGGCGGCGGTGTAACGCCGCGAAACAGCCAGGGTATTCCCTGGTGCGCGTCCTATATTCACTCCAATGGAGATCTGACCGTGGACCTGCGCAGCAACCTGGCCTCAGAGTCCCGTGCCAAACTCGTTTACGAGCATCTGATGAAATTCACGGAAGACCCTTATATCCACGAAACGCTGTCATTTTTAATGACCCGCGAAGTGGCCCACTATAAAATGTTTGAAGCCGCTCTGGATAGTATCCCTAATAATTTCCCGCCAGGCGTACTTGCCGCTGATCCCCGGTATACGCAACAGGTCTACAATCTTTCCGATGGCGCTGTACGAGGCCCCTGGAACGAAGGCGAAATGCCGGGTATGGGCAAGGAATGGTTCTTTGTAGAAAATCCATTGCAGCAGGTACTGGAAACTGAAGGCCAGACCAAATTACCGCAAGATTATAGTAAAGAACTGAAAGCTGCGGAAAAGCTGGACAAAGAAATGAGTGCAGCAAAAAGTGCTGAAGTAAAAAATGCCGAGCCAAAAGGAGTAGCGCAATGGAGTACTTATACCGGCGAAGAAACACAATCGCTTTAAAAAAATGGATGAGCACTTGTTTTTAAAGGGCCAGCGGGTGATCAGCCCGGAAGGAGAGGGTGAGGTTGTCGATGCTGTCGGTGACAACATTGTGGTGAAGCTGGATGACGGCGCGACACAAACCTTTCCATCCGCTGACCTGCAGGATAACAGCAGCGCCGGCTGATTAACTACATCAATCTTAAATCTGAATCAATGAAAAAAATCACTATTCCGCTCGCCCTCGTGTTGATGGCGACTTTCTTGAGCAGTTGTTCTGCGATCGAGGGCATTTTCAAAGCAGGTGCCGTTACCGGCATTATCGCGGTGATCGTTGCGATCGCCCTGATTATCTGGGTCATTTCCATGTTCCGCGGAAAAAGTTAAACCGTCAAACTAATATTCAATTATATCTACTATCAACCAAACACCTATGAAAAAGATAAACGTACTACTGTTAACGCTTGCTGCCGCAGGTCTGCTGCAAGCCTGTTCAGGGAATAAAACATCATCCGGCTCAGATAGCTCGGCTGCCTCGAACGACAGCTCCCAATCTACTGCCGTTCCGGCTGACTCATCCGCTCAGGCGCTCGCAGATACGGCCTTTGCTGCGAAGGCAGCGGTTGGCGGAATGGCAGAAGTAGCACTGGGTAAAATGGCTGCCGCTAAAGGGGCAGACAGCAAAGTAAAAGATTTCGGTAAAATGATGGTGATGGATCACGGCAAGGCGAACGCTGAGCTCATAACCATCGCCAAAGGTAAGAATATCGCTTTGCCTGCCGGTCTGGATGCCGAGCACCAGGCGAAAAGTGACAGCCTCAGCAAGCTTAGCGGAAAGGGATTTGATAAGGCTTATGTGGATGCCATGATCGATGGACACAAGAAGACCCTGTCATTGATGCAAGCTGAAGCATCAAACGGCAAAGATGCGGAATTAAAGGCATTCGCCGGAAAAACTGCTCCCGTGGTACAACATCATCTGGAGGAAATCCTGAAGATCCACGACGGTTTAAAATAACAACTTAAAATACAGGTTAAAAAAGCCGCTTATTTCTTAGGCGGCTTTCCTGTTTTTAGTACCCAGCGTTTCTCACTGACCTTGGCCTGCCGGAATGCCGAACGGAATTGTTCGGTACTCTTAAACTCCAGTTGCGGAATTAGCCGGACTTCAAAATAAATTTCAAAATGATCCTGCTCAAATGGCCAGGGTTCTACGGTCAGTATACCCGGTCCGGGTTGGATCAGCTGATATTGCCTATCCTCCGGCCCGTTGCTGATCTCTACGGAACGCGCTTCCGGCTGGTTGTCGTGCTGGCAAAGCAAAAGGGACAAGGAGTCGCACCATTCCAGCAGGCGATAGTCCCGCTTGGTTTCACTGACCGATAGGTTCAATTCTTTACGCCACTGCTTTTGAAATGCATGTTGTTCTTTAATGAATTTGGCTGCATCCGGGTTATCAGCACATTCCTTTCCGTATATAAACCCGAGATGCATCGAACAAAGCAGCGCGATATAACGGCTTTTCGATAAAGCAAAGTCCATCGTTTGACTGCAGTGGTGCTGTTCAAAAGCTTTCATTTTAAAATCCACCGGCCCTCCCTGAGCCGTAAGCAGATTGCCCCGTTCCAGTTCAACCTGCGCATCGTCATGCTCGGCAATGGCCAGCAAAGTTTCAATCCAGCGTTCGGTACGGATGCTGTGCTTCCATTGCGCCGCGACCTGCGCCGCCAGCAGGCCGTGTGCCCTCTGCGTAATAACTTCCCAGCCAAAAGCTGTATAATTGACGATCATCTTTACTTGGGTTTTCCGTTATTGAAGTTTAGTTAAGATTTCACTGATCGAAAAATGTGCGCCGCAGACAAACTCATCCGCAGCACCATAATACACGGTTAACCGGTCGCCATCCACCACATGCCCGTTAGTAAAAACCACGTAACCGAAAAAGCCGCTCAATTCATAGGCTTCTGCCGGCACCATGAGCGGTTCGGTTGTCCGTGAAATTACTTTGGAAGGATCGTCAATATCCATCAGAAAAGCGCCCAGACAATACTGGTGTTCCGCGTTTGCCCCGTGGTAGATCTCCAGCCAGCCCCGGTCTGTCCGGATGGGCGCGGCACCTGCACCAACCCGAGCGCTGTCCCATACGCCCGGCCGGGTCTTGATCAGACACTGGTGGTTGCCCCAGTGCTGTCCATCGGGGGATTCCGACAGCCATATATAATTGCCGCCGATCTCTTTACTGCTGGGCCGGTGCAGGCAATAATATTTGCCGCTAATTTTTTCCTCAAA
>Ga0247742_10000931_pt1 | contig 21771 bp, 19 predicted proteins | sample UWRJL208509C2_FD_180944 | JGI IMG/M metagenome (GOLD analysis project Ga0247742, IMG submission 180944) | Plant litter microbial communities from Arlington Agricultural Research Station in Wisconsin, United States - UWRJ-L208-509C-2 | ecosystem: Environmental > Terrestrial > Plant litter >... | reverse complement strand
GACCCCGACAAGAGCGGCCAGCGGTAACGCTCGGGGCTCGCGCGGCCCAAAGAAAAAGAAAAAGCCCCGGCTGTTTCCAGTCGGGGCTTTTCTTGTTTGGTGGAGATGGCGGGAACCTCTCCGTCATATCCGCTAAGTCCATGAATCCTTTGAGGTGAAATCTGGCGAAACCGCCTGACACCTCCAGGATTGATACCCCGATTGATACCCTAGGATTGATCGATTACCTGGCTCGCGCAAGGGTCGGGTATCACTGCGTCACACTGCCCGTCGTGTGCTTGCCGCCTAGCCCTTGACAGACGCCCGTTCCTTGTTAGATCTGTGTCTTTGGGGACACCGACATGGCGTGGACAGCGGCACAGGCAATGCAGGCATTGGAAGGCGGCGGGTGGGACCTTCTGAGGATGCGGACCAAGGGTCCGCGCACGCGTGAACGCTGGCGGGTGACCTCGCCCGTCCATGGTGAGGACTACACCTTCTGGCTGCTCGACGAGGTGGAGCGGTTCTGGCGAGGGTGCTATGTCGGGCTGCTCGAAGCAGAGGCCGATGCACTCTTTATTGGACGCCTGCACGCGGAAAACCGCCTCGGTCTGCGCGACACCGTTATCGACTGGCTGGCAAAGCCTGGTGAGCGCATGGCGTCGGTCCTGAGCGAGACCCTGAAAGACCAGCGGCAGGCGGTCAGGTGTCCCTGGCACTGGAAACAACACGCCGCACACGCGGGCCTGCTTCCCGCCCGTGGAAAGCACGACCTGCGTGCGCTCGTCGAACAAGAGCTCATCCGCCGGGAAAACGCGCATCTGGCGCAGACGCTGCCCGATTTGACGGTTCGACCCGTCTTGCGCCGCCTGTGAGAGGCGAGATGACTGCCCGGATTCTTTTTTCCGCGTCCCCGCCTCTGCCATTGCACTGCTTCGCTGAGCGCAGTTTCGACGTGCATTTCCGGCGTCCGTTTTTTTATCCAGTCCGACATGCCGCACCAGGCGGTTGGCATGCGGCGTCTCAGCCAACGGATTGCATCAAGCTGCCCACAGACCTTGCTGACAATTTGTACGACGACCCGCTTGCGCACGTCCCCCGGTTTCCGGGCATCAGCAGCGTCGTCGACCAATGCACGAACGGGGCGGACATCGTGCTGCAGAAACGTTCGCCCGAACGCCATGGCTATCCCGAAGGCATTCAACCGTGCAGTTCATGCCTTGACAGTAACTGGCCTTCGCTGACTATGGCGCTACTACTCCGGGAGACACGCATGCATCACTTCCAGTTCGGCGACACCAGGAGCGTTGACCTTTCGACGCTCAATAATGGCGACGTGTTCGTTGCCGACCTCGGTAACGGCCACGGGCACCAGACCGGCCTCGTTTTCAGCGGAAAGGGCATCCTCATCCTCTCCGGGCCTGATCGGTTCACCGCCTACGAGGCGAGCCCGCATGACAACACGGTCGTGGTGCCATGCCCGGAATGGAAGGACATGCTCGTGCGTGTCCCTGCTGGCGCCCAGGTGGCACAACGGGAAACACCCAAAGCAGGCCGCATCGTCGTTGACGAGCAAGGCATGCACCTGACCATCCGCTGGCTTGACGTCAGCGGATGGGCCGGTGGCTTTTCGTGTGTACGACTGGGCGCATGGACCCACGGGGGCGTCCGCCAAGGCGTCGAACTTGATGCCTGGTCCCTCGTGGCACCCGACGGACGGGGCGGTGCAAATGTCCTGGTGGACTTTCCGGACTGACCTCGGGCGCTGTACCGAGCACGCCCTCCCACTGACCGCGCAGCGGGGTGGGGGCGTCAAAACAGCCACCTCAGCGGCGGGTCACGATGTCGCATGCCGTCCCGGCGGAGCCAGGTTCGCCCCTACGGAGCACCCTTTTCAAGGCATGGCTCATCACTCCTGTCAGAGCGTTTCGCTGCGCCCCGTATCCGCTGGAGTACCGGCCATTGGGTTTATGAATACCAGCGCATCGAGCTCGGCGTCGTAGCGGACGAACAGCCCGTGTCGGCCGTTCCCCGAGTCGCCAGCTACAGTCACGCTGTCAGCGTCCGGGCCGTGCAACTGCTCGAGCAGTTCGAAAAACCGGGTGAGGGCGGGGCCTGGATCCTCGCCTGGTGCAAAGACCAGGCGGACGGAAGCGCCTCCCTCAAAGTTGGCCACGACCCCAATCCGGTGCGAATAACGCGGAACCGAAGGCACTTTGCCAGGCGTGCCGAGGAGCTCGACATCGGGGCCGGCACTACCGAGCATGCGGCTGGCCAGTTTCTTGATGGCACTTTCGAGGAGCTTGTAGTGTGACTTGCCCGCTTCCTCGAAGAACGCCTTGAAGTAGCTGTTGACTGCAAGGGCAACGACGGCGGCCGGCAGGATGAACAGCTCAAGCGCTGCGAACGGCTCGTTGGGCCGGACCGTGCGCCTGACGGTAACGCCACTGCTGCCAAGGTCCGACTCGAGGTCATCGAAGGGGGCTGGCGGCAAGCCGTCCAGAACAATGAGATGCAGGATGGGAGGCACGGCTGGTTCGGTCATCGCTGGGTCCTTCCTGTGAGTGATGCGGCAGTGTCCTGCGAAACGGTCGCAGCCGGTGAGACTGGTGCCGAGCCATCTGCTCTGAGCGGAGTGGAGCCGCAGGCGAAGCGCTTATGGCCCCGCCTGCAGGTGACCTTCAGTGCCGCGCAGGGAGCCACGCGAAGACGACAATGAGCACGGCAACCACCGCGCCCAGAATCCACCAGGTACGACGTCCCCCCGCCTGGCCGATGTAGTCGGTGACGAGGCCGGCAAGGAAAGCGAAGAACTCCCCCATTTTTCAGATTCCGGCCGAGGCCAGCTCGATGGCGCTGCGCCAGTTGAGCGCTGCGGCACTCACGCACGTCTTGTACACCCGGTCAGACGACACGCCGGTGATGTAGGTGACAACCGAGAGCGCGCTCTTTGCGATGTACGACCAGCCCGGGATCCAGCCGACGGGCTTGGGCACAAGACTGAAGGCGGCAGAGCATTCCATGATTTCATGGGTGACCGTGCCGAGGATGTCCCCGACCTCTGCATTCATGTCCCAGCTCGAGGCAAGGCTCTGGCCCCAGATGGAAGCGGCGACCTTGCGCAGCTCCTCCTGGTCCTCGGCGGTGGGCGAGCCGGCGAGGGCGACGACGGCGGGTGCCTGCAGAGGAATCCGGGTTTGCGTTGATGCCGGGAGGACGTCAATGGCCGGACCGAAGCGCCTTGCCCAGACCCTGATCGCCGGATGGACCGGGCCGTCGCCAACATAGGTGATGTGGCCAGTCTCCTCGTCGAACCACGCGGCGAAGGTGCGCCCGTCCGGGTAGTGGATGAACGCGGCGGCATGGGCGAGGGGCGCGCCATTCCGCCAGCCGTCGACGAAGATGCCGCCGTCTTTCAACAGAACCGGGTTGGCAGTCTGGGTAAAGTTTCGCTCGAACGTCGTGTATCGGTTTCCGAGCAGGTGGCGGAGGTCTTCCTCCGCGCCAATGACCCGCGCGCTTTCACCGGCAGTCTGGACGGGGGAAGCGGAAGCCGGGGACACGGGTCCGAAAGCAAGGGCAAGCGAAAGGACGAAAGTGGCTGTCGCCATGAGGGAAGCGAGGTTGGGCATGCGCATCTGACAACTCCTTGTACGGAAGGCAAGACATCGGTAGCCGGGCGGCCTCGTCCGGCGTCGCGGTGATAAGCGAACGGTGCGGCGACGGCAAGGGTTGTGGTGAAAAACTGTGACGCACGGCGGAATGCGCGGGCCTTTCTGGTTATCCGGTTCGCGCACGCGGACCGTTGGACGATGAGACAATTCTCATCCAGGGCGGGTCGCGACGCCGGCGGTCCAAAGAGCCAGGCGCGTCCACTGATGAATGAGCATCCAAAAGCACCAGGGAACCCGTCGACGTCAAATCAGGCGAACGCGGCCCTGCAAAAAAACGGAGAGCACGTCTTAGCACGCTTCGCATGCAACGCCGCGCTGCGCGCGGCAACAGGCCGGTCCCGATGTCCATCGGCCCAGATGTACATTTGCCGTTGCATCAATGGCCGCTCTCTGCTGTGGCCATTGATGAGTCAATCAACCACATTTTTGGGTGTGTGGTTTTCCAACTCATCCACATTTTTGCTCCAATGACTCCGTTTTTCATGATGTTTTGCGTGAGGTCGACGTGGTCGTTCGTCACACGCGACTGGTCGCGTTACACTTTCAGCGTTGCACAAAATATTTGTTTGAAGTGCTCTTGACGGACACGAATTCTTCGGTACATGTAAATGCATGTCGAGATGATGCATGCGGTGATGACGCACCATTCCACCGACCAGGACGGTCAAACTTGAAAAGGAATTTACATGGCAGACCACGCACGCCCCCACATCCACACCCACCATCGCAACAAGGGGCATTCCGCAGTTGCGGGTGTGGCATACCGCCTTGGCCTCAAGCTCTATGACGAGCATGCGGGCCAATGGCAGGATTTCTCCGGCCGAAAATCGAAGAACGTTGTCCACGGCGAGACCATCGCGCCGAAGGGTGCACCTGCGTGGATGAGTGACCCGGCACAGCTTTGGAACGCCGTTGAAAAAGCCGAGGTGCAGGGCAAGGCGCAAATCGCACGGGACTACCGCATGCCGGTGCCGCTTGGCGTTGGAGAAGCGGACGCCATCTCGATGGCACGTGACATGGCGCTGCACATCATGAAGCGCTTTGACACCCCGGTGTCCTATGCAGTGCATCGCGACAACGTCGTTAATCTCGATGGCAACACCAAGCCGGCGGACAAGACTGGCTTCCACGCCCACATCTACTTTCCGACCCGCGCCGTCGACCGGGGCGAGGGTGGGGAAGGGGGTTGGCTCCTCGGTCGAAAGCTCACCCAACTGTCGAACAAGCGCACCTCATCAATGGAGGTCGAACTGCTGAACCAGCAGTGGTCCGCGCTCGCTAATGGCTTTGCAAAGAAAGCCGGTGTTGACAGGCAGTTTGAGTGGAAGAGCTATCTCCGGCTTGGCATCGACAAGACGCCGAACACGCTGCGGGCCCGCAGGTTTGGTGCGAAGAACAACTGGACCAGACCCCAGCAAAAGCCTGGTATGGTGCCCGCGTTGCAGATGTCAGCGGACGATGTGCGCAACCGCATCCGCGCCCGGCGCGCCGACGTACACACAAAGACTGCCGCCAACCGGGTGCGGCGCGCCGCCCGGCGTGCGGCCGTTCCCGTCCACGGCAAGAAGCCGCTTCTCAACCGCGTCACCCTCGTCGGCGGCCGCACCGTCCGCATCGATTCGCGCCTCCGTCTCGCGGAGCTGATGCGAAACAGCGGACCACGTCCGACATCCGACGCGGAGCAAGCGGCGCTGGAGAGGTCAATGTTCCTCGCCGATTTCATCGAGAGCCTTCTGTTTGCACAAGAGCGCGGTCGCCAGCAGCAGGCGGATTTTGAGATGCAGATGATGCGGGAATCGATGGCGCTCGATGACGCCCGTGCACGGAAGTCTGTGCTCGACGGGGAATTGCGGCGCGCTGAAGCCGCGCTCGAACGCTGGCTGCAGGCCAACCCGCTCAAGGCACGCTTCCGGGTGCCGTCGAACTACCAGGCGAGACTGACGACGTCGGTGTCTGATGCGAAGACACGCATGGACCGTGTCAGGACCCGCATCCGCGACCTCGAAAACACGGTCGGGGCCTTGTCGCACAACCGCGCACTGCATGCGCCGGCAGCAATGACTGAGCGCGAGCGGCTCATGGAGAAAATGGAGGCCTACAAGCCCGACTTTCGGAGCGTCGTCGAAGCGCTGTCCATCCATCTCAATGCCACGCAGCGGAACGACATCGCCGAATTCGCTGACAGTTTCGGCGTGCATATCGCAGACGTCGTCTCGCGCGCCCGTTCTGAAGCACCCTTTTCCCGGAATACCATTTGACGATAAGCCAAGGAGGGCTTGCATGACCTTTGATGTGGAACTTGAACTGATGACCCGTCCCCAGGGCCGGACCGCTGTTGCACTGGCGGCAGAGCGCCTGCGTATCCGCCTTGCCGACGCTCGCTCGATGGAGGTCCACGACTTTCGGATGCGGCGCGACGAGCGCCTGCATCCGGTCGCTACCCTGGCCCCGTCCGGCTTCGGCGAGTGGGTGAGCGAGACGGAGTCGGTTTGGAACCGGACGGAGTGGGTCGAGCGTCATGGACCCGCACCCGTGCTTTTCGAACTGAGGGCATCGGTCCCCGACCACCTCGATGAAGACGAGGCACGCCGTGTGGGGCGTGAGTTCGCGATGTTTGTTGCTCACGAACTCGATGTACCCGTGTCGTTTGTCTATCTTGACGGCACATCGATCTGGCCCATCCGAGGCGAGGAAGGCAAGCATGTGCGCCTGTGTTTCCCCACCCGCAGTCTGGCCAACCGTGATAGCGCAAACGACATTCTCGACCGCTCGGGCAACCCGTCAGGCTTTGCCGCCCGCCTGCCCATGGCGACGAACCCACATTTGGGGAAACGGTTTGCGGGGGAAGTCACCCGCGAGTTCAACCGCATGCTGCAGGCGCTGCCAACACCGTCCCCGCAACGCGCATCCTCCCGCAATCCGTTCGAGTTCCGCTTCGGGGCTGAGCCGGACGACGACCTCACACCACCCGTCGCGGCTCTTCCCACGAACCCGGCAACCCATCCACTGGTTGCCCGTCTACGAAAGGAAGCGCCACGCGGCATGACGCTTCCCGACCTGCGTGACTTCGAAGCGGCGATGGACACGGCGACTGAGCTGGAAGACGCCCTCAAATCTGTCACGCAACTCGAGCAGGACAGCACCGGTTTTGGCGAACGGCACACGCGGACCAGGTCCCACCTGCTCGACCATGCTTTTTTGCTGGACCAGGCACGCTTGCGACGCAGCGAGGCAAAGGACGAGCTGAAGTCTTTGCAAGCGAGCCAGGGCGGTCTGTTTGTCTTCCTCAAGGGCCGCATGCAAGTCGCTTCCTTGGCCCGCGCCACGAAAGCGGAGCAGTACAAGCGGGCCGACGGCCACGTCCAGTCGCTCAAGCGGGCCATGGAGTCCCTGCAAAGAGAATCGCTGACCCTGGCCGGGGCGAAGGTGACCACGGGCCGTGCACTGGCGAGAGCGCGGGAGGAGCTCAAGGACTGCGTGCGCAGGTTGCAGGGCACGGACCCCGGCGTACTCATGCATCTGCTCGGCATCGTCAGTGGTCCGGAGCGCAAGTACCTCAAGATCGCCATGGCCAGGGCGATGCCAGCCGCGATTGAGCTGGATTCGTCGCAGAGCAAGGGCAAGTCCGGTCCGCCTGCCCAACCCTCAAGGGGAGGGCCGGCACCAAAGCGGTAAGTCGCACCAGGCGGGGTGGGGTAGACCCCCTGGGCTATCGCTCGATTTGAAGCGTGTCGCACAGATGCAGCATGGCAATACCAATGCCACGAATGGGTCGCTCATTGGGTGGCAACAGGGCGATGACGCGCAGGGCTGCATGGGCGACCCCGTCGAGCTCGAGCTCCAACGCTTGCGTCCTGATGAGGTGGGCACGGAAGCGGGCCTCTTCGGTGTCGCCCTCGAGCATAGCGTGGCCCACGGCTGCAGCGTCCAGGGCAAGCCGGGCCCGGCTGAGTACGGTGTCGGTATCGACGGTAGCCATGGATGAAGGGTGAGCCGGACGCCGTGAGGAAACCATCATCCGGAGGTGATAGGCCGCTTGCCGGGGAGCGACGTCCTGCCGGCGCAGTCAGTATCCACGCGAGGCGAGGGGCGGCAGGTGCAAGACGCCCTTGCGCTGCAACCCTTGCAAGATTCGCGTTTCGGCCGGGGTCAGCTCAAACGTGCCTTCACGTCCAGAAGCGAAGAGGACACGGACATGCCGACCTGGCCCGGCAAAGACCCGAATCACCGGCATCGGCAGGGCATCAATGCCTTGCATCCCATACACGTAACCAGAAGGGAGGAAGGCGACATACGCGTACTGCTCAACGAAGCGCCCCGTGTCGCATTCAATCAGCGGCTTTTCCGGCAGATGGCGGCGCGCAATCTCGGCCGCATTCTCTTTCTGCGCATTGAGCCGTGTGACGTGGCCGACACGGTCGGGCACGAGTCGTGACTCGCGTCGGGACAGCCAGCGGTCAACCAGCTTGGGATTGCTTCCACCCATGTAAAGCTGGACGGTTCGGACGACGAGCGTCTGGTCGTACTCGCTCAACTTCTCGGCACCGAGCGCCTGCGGCAGTTTGAATGTCGTCAGCCTGAGCTGGTTACCTGACACGCTCCAGGTGATGCTGCCGAGCTTCATGCGGATGACCTCGCCCTCATTCTCTTGCGTTGCGACAAGTTCCCCGGCGGTCTCATCAATGGAAAGGGTCAACCACGGGGTTTCGAACACCACACGGCGCACGACGGACGCGTGGTGAAGGGCAATAAGCACGCGGCCAAGAATGATGAGACCAACGAACGCGCCAAGGCACACGGCGATATAGGCGAAAGACGACATGTGGACTCCGTAAGATATGGACGTATTCGCCCCCGCCGCACACGTCGCGCATGGACTGCAGCGGACGCGGGGCAGGGACAATTCGGACGCATCGGCCGACTAGCCTCTGTTGCCCGAGGGCTCATAGCCCGCGATCCACATGCGGTAATCCCGGCCACCGCCGGCGATGCCGGTCCCAAACCCGGTCACATGCAGCAAGCGCGTGAGCACGGGCCATTGCGCCCAAACCAAAGGCTCCGGAATCGAGCGGACGAAGAGGGTCATCGGGGGGTTCGGACCTTCCGTCGCGACGGCACCCGTCGTGACGGTCGGCGGATACGTCTGCGCCGCCTCGGCAAGGCGAGCTTCCATGTCATTCGGCATCGAATAGCCGGACTGCCCCAGGTCGTTCGTCGCTCTGATGGGGGACTTGCGGCAAATCTGGAACCGTTCGTCGTGATGCGAGTTGGCGTCGGGCCAGATGCGAGCCCGGATGGTCCAGCAATTTTTATGCTCGCCGTACTCTTCCATGGTCAGCGCGACGCGGGGCCACGCAAGATGCCCGGCGGATGCTTCGGCGGACTGGGAGGCCGGGAAAATATTGACGAGCTGGCTTGCCCCGGGCGTGAGCGGCCGGAAGGCATCGCCCTGGGTTGAGCCAGGGTTCTGGATTTCCTGGCCGACGCGGGAGGCGCTGTCTTTGATGCCCGAGCCCAGGCGGTGCCAGAAGGACGGTGCCGTCGATGCGGGAGCGGGTGCGTCCTGAGCGACAGCCAAGCCGGGGACGAGAAGAAGGGAAAGGAGGAAAGGTTTCACTGGTGGACCCCTGATTGGGCTTCATGCCCGGCAAAGCGATCCTACGATCAAAAACACCTTATAAAGTGAAAATGGGCTAAACGGTTTTGGGTTTGACACTTGGGGCATGTCAGTCAGCCCTCGGTCCCCGCATCGTCCTGAAAACATCCTGCTCGCGAGGATGCTTCTCGACGCGCGGTTGGCGGCCGGGCTGACCCAGCTTGAAGCGGCAACCGAGTTGGGCCTCGCGCAGACGTTTATCTCGAAAATCGAGGTGTCCGAGCGAAAAATCGAGCTCGTCGTCGTCCGCGATCTCTGCCGCATTTATGGCGTCGACTTCCTGGACTTCGTCACCGCGTTCGAATCTGCGGCACGCAAGGGCAAGGTCGCGCCGGTCGCTCGGCTGGTGCGGAAAGACAAGGGCACTCGGCGCACCTGATCGTCGCTCGGCAAAGTGGCCCGTCAGGAACCGCTTGGCGCCCTGCGTCAGCGCGGGCCTGGCCGCCGCCGTCCCCACCGTTCTACAAGTCCCTTCCAGAACGTTGCCGAAATTGACCAGTCGGTGGCATCCGCGCGCCTTGCGAGGGCACAGCGAATCGGTCAATAGTTGCCCGTGGGCTGGGGAGCCCCGTTCTGCGACAGGGGATCTACCAGTGGGAATCTTGATCGTCCATTTGAGCGACATGCATCTCGATGCAGGAACGCCGGAATTGGAAGAGCGGGCCAGAAAAGTCGTTTCGGCTGCCCTGTCTCCATTGATGGATGTGGACGAAGTGCACGTCGTGGTCAGCGGCGACATCGCTTCAAAAGGGGCGAAGGCGGACTTTGGCGCGGCAGAGCGGTTCTTCGGCTCGCTTCGCGATGCCATCATTGAGAGAACCGGCAAGCCGGCCCGGTTTATCTTCTCGGCTGGCAACCACGACTGTGACTTCTCGGCCGACCAGTCTGTGCGAGACGTCCTGCTCGGACGGATAGAAACGCATCCTGACAGCGTCACCGACGCCATCGCCTCCGGGGTAGCGGAAGTGCTTGGCAATTTCCGGGATTTTTCCGCCGGGTGGTCGCCGTCGGGGGTCGATGATGGTCCCTGGTTAACGACGCACGACTTTCCGTCAATCCGATACGTCGTCCTCCATTCGGGCGTTACCTCCCGTCTTCGCGAGATCGCCGGAAAGCTGTTCGTCCCGACGCCGAAGCTCGGGTACGACCCCGCGTGCAGGACGGTCATTGTCATGCACCATCCCCTGAACTGGCTGACACCGGATAGCCAATGGAAGCTGGGTCAGTGGGCCCCCACGGCTGGCGACCTGTTCTTGATGGGCCACGAGCATGTAAATACCGCCGAGCAGGTGTCTAATCTGCACGAAGACGCGACCATGGTCTACCTGCACGCGCACGTCTTCGACGACGGCAAGCGATCCGAGGAAAGCGCCTTCCAGACCATCTATATCGATGCGGAGACCGGCTACCAGCCGCGTGCTTATCTCTGGCGCCAGGGCCACTACACGGCGTGGGAGGAGCGATCACGCGCCGACCTGCTTCTTTGGCCTGGACGAAGCCCCACTGGAGGCCTGTCGCTGACTGAAGAGGCCATGGCTTTTCTCAACAGCCCTGGGGCCAATTACACGCATCGGCGCGTGGACAAGCTCAGGCTCACCGACATCTACGGTTGGCCAAACCTCAAGCCGTATCGCCCGGAAAAAGACACCGGCCAACTGCTCACCGATGCCCTTGCCATTCCCGCAAAGCGTCTGTTGTCTGGTGAAAAGCGCGCGCCCATAGTGGCCATTCGCGGCGGCGAGCGGCATGGAAAGACATCGTTGGCAAAGATGATGGTCATGCATCTGCAGCGCTCCGACGTCAACCCGCTGTACATCTCGGCTGCGCACGTGAGTTCGTGGCGGGCACGCGCACTCGAGGGAAAGATTGACGACACCATTGACTCTTTTTATGGTCGGCGAAACCGCGACGCGTTTCGGCAGCTTCATCCGGCGGCCCGCATCCTGTTCATCGATGATTTCGACCTCCCCCAGCTCGCCAGTGGATTTCTTGAGGGACTGAGAATTCTCAGCCAGCAGTTCGGGACCATCTACCTCATGGTCGATGCGTACCCGGGCATGGAAGTTGCGCTTGAAGAATTTCTCTCCAACGAGCAGTTTGTCGATTCAGAGCTGTTCGACATCCTCCCAAGCAATTATCACCACCGTCTGGAGCTTATCGAGCGTTGGATGGCCCTGGGCGCCGAGCCATTGCGCAACGATGACCCGAGAAAGGTCGTGGCGGCAAAGTTGTGCAAGGTTGTCGATGAGACCATCGGTCGTAACCTTCTGCCTGCGCTTCCCGTTTTTGTCCTTATCATCCTCCAGCGGGCCGAGTTGGCGCAGGATCTCGATACCGTCGTCCAAAGTGGGTCACACGGGTTTCTTTACGAAGCGATGATCCTGCAGGCTCTTCAAAAAGTTGCTGCCTGCGACATCGTCACTTCCCAGGCCTATCTGGTGTCGTTGGCAGCACACCTGGATGGCGTGGGCAGCGACTGCCTGACCCAGCCTGAATTCGAACGTTTTCATGTGGCCCATTGCGAGCGCTTCCATCTCGGTTTGTCCTTGCGTTCGATGCAGTCGCAGCTGGTCGACGCGGACTTGCTCGACGAGTCTGGCAACTCGGTGCGCTTCAAGTATGAATTCCACTTTTATTATTTTCTCGCCCGACACCTCTCTCAATCGCCCGACTGGTCGCGTTTAGAACCGAGGATTGATGCCATGGTGGCGTCGATTCACACCGAAAGAAGCGCGAACGTTCTACTCTTTCTTGCTCACATAAAACGTGACGTCAAGATCGCTGAGAAAATCCTTGATCATGCTAACAGCCTGTTTGATGGCCTGCCCGAGGTGGACCTTTTCGACAAGAACGGTCCGTTGCCAGACCTCAGTCCCACGAACGTGCGTCACATTCTCGTGACCGGCAGTCGTGAGGCTGAGCTTGCGGCCCATCAGCAAGACGAGCTGGACGCCGAATGCGCGCAGCAAGACGTCAACGGCGTGACCGAGCAGCGGTTGCAACGACGTCTCAACGATGCTCTTGCCATGAACGGGGCGTTCAAGACGCTACAGGTCCTCGGACAGGTGCTTCGCAACCACGCCGGCGAGATTGAGCGCGACGAGAAGGAGAAAATTGCCAACACCTGCGTGTCGCTCGGCCTGCGCATCCTTACTTTCCTCCATACATTCCTCGGCGAAAACGGCAACGAGATGCTGGTGTTTCGCGGGCTGCAACTCAAGCTCGAAAACCCGGAGATGGGGGAGGGTGAAATCAGTCAGATGCTCGAAACCTACCTTCCATCCTTTGTTTCGTCCATTACGGTCGGCACGCTCATCAAGATTGCCAATGCAGTGGGATCGGAGACACTTTCGCGCACCCTGGACGATGTCCTCTCACCGACACGGACGAGGCAGCTTCTTCGTTTGGTCACTGAACTCGAGCACTTTTCCGACTTTCGTGGGGACGAGATCCTGAAATTCGAGCATAACGTGCTGAGACACGCGACCTTGTTGCCCCAGGCGGTCCTCCGTCGCTTCCTTGTCAGGCGGTTTTACCTCTTTCCCGTTCGGGAAGAGCTCAAGCGGGCCCTGCTCGACAGATTCCGTATCCAGTCGCTGCCGTTCCAGGCGCTGGCGACCCGCCGAGTTCTGACCCGGGGTTGAGCGCGTTGGGTGGGAACTCCGGTTGCGCCCGGCCTGACATCCGGTCGCAACCGACAAGACACCGCCTACCAGTCGTTTCGCGTTGCCGCACCCCTCCGCAAGAGGGCGACGAAGTCGTCGACCAATTCGTCTTTCTGGTGACGGAGCGACGCGCGCGGTCGGGCGGGTGGCTCGAAAAAGACCGGTGTGCGCTCGCCGTCCATGTTTGCTGTGAAGGCCCCGCCGCTGGCATCCGCTTCCTTCCTAGTCATCCATGCACCGAACGTGCTGCCTGGGAGCATCGCGACGGGGGCGACATGGGTCAGCCGCTGCGATGGGTCAATTCGTTCCAGCACCCAGTCGACGAAGCCGAGAGCGAGTGCCAGTGTGTTGGTGACATCTTCCTCCACCACGATCATCGCGTGTTTGTGGCTGGGGAGCGGCAGGCTGACCATGACGGTGCCGCGCGTATCGACCGACACATTCCCCTCTCCACCGCCATAACGGAAGGCCAGCACGTTGCCAGAGACGTGGGATTCTAGGTCGCGCACTTCGGCAAACAGCCGCACAGGGCCGAAGAGCATCGCCTGCTTGATGTCGGCAGAAAGCAACGGCGCATCCATGTCGGAGGGCCGCAAAATGGTTTGACGGGGTCCGCCCGCCACGGCAACGATTACTGCGCCGGTCTGGCTGTAATAGCCTCGCTGCTGGGCTGGGAGCACCGAAAGGGCGGCATCGAGAAGTTCGCGACCGTCAACGGTGCCCGCCGCTCGTGAAACGGTCCATTCATGGAGTTTCCGGGCGACCCGCGCGGCAAGCATCTGTGGGGAATCGACTTCCTCCCGGAACAGGCCTGCCTCCCATGCCCCTGCCTCGTCAATGAACCCGGCTTGCGGCGCCTCGGGGTCGATGCCTGCGAGCTTGAAAGCGAAGATCGGCTTGCTGTCCCGGGCCTCTCGGAATTCCTCGTGGGTAGGCGACAGGCCAGACGCCTGGGGGACACCGTAGCGCTCGCCCAGAATGAGGACGACGGCGTCACTGGCGCGGATGCCCTGCAGGCACGCCACCTGTGAAGAAACTGGCTGCGCGCCGAAGCCCTCCGCCATCACGGCTTCAAAGCCGAGACTTTCGATGGCCGCCTTTGCAGCGGCGCGATAGGGCTCCATGCCACCGATGAGTGAACTGATAAAGACCTTCATGCCTGCCTCCGGTAATTCGACCTCGTTTGAGTCTGGCAGAACCCGGGCGCAGTGGATGAGACGGCCGCCGACCAGCGGCTTGCAGTGGCGCCTGATGCGCGGCTTGTCACCTGGGCTGGTGACTGACTTGGCATCAGGGCTTGGAGAGCCTTCCCGGTCCCCAGTCGTTCCACGTTCTGCGAAACCCGCGAGGGCGCCCCCGGTTCTGTTCGTCCGTCCCGACGCCATTGACGACGTCAGGAGTGCTTAGCATGACCCGGCGACTTGCCTCAGCCTCCCAACTGCCAGCGGGCGTTGATTTCCTCACAGGCCGCTTCGACGTCGCTCATTTTCTTCTTGCTGGCTTTCGTCGCGCAGGTAACGGTATGGGTCGGAATGTCCACCACATAACAGCGCTTCGGATCCACGGCATTTGCGTCGTACGTCTGGGCGAGATACTCACGCAGGGCGGTTGCCACGTAATCGGGCGCCTTGTCGGTCAGCGGAAAGCTTTTTGGGAAATGCAGCTTCACCGCGCCTACCACCGCCCCGGTCACTTCGTCACGGAGCAACGCCTCCGGTCGAACGGAGACGGTGACGTTGGCAATTTCCATATTGGCCGGCGTTGTCGGATCCATCGCTTGGACGGTCAGGCCGTCGAAATTGAGCTGGTCCGCCGTTTCCAGAAAATCCTCGATGGCGTCTGCAGAATTTGCCTTGTCTTGGCGAATGAAGTCGGAGCCGGGCGCCTGACGGAGGTGGGCGGCAGTGCTGGCGAGAGCGTCTTCGTCCACCATGCCGCCCTCCAGAAAGGAGACAATCTCCTGCCGCGCGTCTCCGTATCGCGAAGTAATGTAGGCGCTTGGTTCTTTTTGATCCTTGACGATGCGCCGCCGGCGGGCGGGGGAGGCGTTCAGATACTCGCCGAGCTTGTTGACACTGATGCGTGCTTTTGACACAGGATTCTCCTCGGGTTGGGACGCTGTGTTCCATATTCAGGCAGTGCCTCTTCAGGCCCTTGAGGCCGTAAGAGATCACAGTGGAATTGTTGCCTGCGCGTCGCTCGACGTCTGTAGGTGGAGGACTACGACGAACGGTCGAGTTAGAATCTTCGTGTGTGGCCCCCGGTGTGAAAGCCCGCGATAGCGTCAAGAATCTTGCTGTCAACTGAAAGATTTGCCTTCAAACCGTGGCTTGCAGGGTCAAAAAAAAAGGGCTGCCAAGGCAGCCCTTTTCCCGTACATGCAAACCACACGCACTCACGCCGCCCGGCCATAGACCTGCTCCAGACGCGCCTCCCTCGCTTCCACGGCTGCTGCCCGCTGGAACGCCCGCTCGTACTGCTCAGGCACGTAAGGCACATGTTCGAGCTTCTGGAAGCGCATCTTCGACATCGACTCCTTCATCTCGTCGACCGACAGGCGCATGACGTAGTGCTTGCGCAAGATGGAATCCCCTGCACTGTGACCGAGCATGAGCGCCACGCGCGCATCGGACAGTCCTGACCGCTCACCGACTGTCGCAAAGTTGTGGCGGAGCGAATGGAAAGTCATGGTCTTGACCTTGATGCCGCACACTTTGCGCAGGAAGCTTCGGTTGAACCAGTCCGAGATGGTGTCCCCGGGGCCATTCACCCCCCAGACCAGCCCCGGGAACAGGGTCACGCGACCCCAGCGCCGGCTCTGTTCGACGAACTCGAGGAAGCCGTTTTCAAGGAGCATGGGATGAATCGGCACAGTGCGGCGGGACTGCGCGTTTTTCAGGCGCTGCCCGTCGCGGTCGCGCGTGATGTCGATGCACCACACCCCGTCCATGTCGACGATGTCGTCGAGATACAGCTGCCCGATTTCATTCACCCGCATGCCCTGGTAAAGGCCAAGATAACGCGCCCAGTACTGGAAGGGAGTTGTAAATTTTACATCGCGCTTGGCGTCGAAGAGCGCGGCAAGCCTCGGCGCATCAAAAGGCATGCGACGCTGGCCCCGGTCGTCGGTGGACGAATACAGCCGAACCCCCTTGAGCAGCCCTGGCATGACTTCGTGGCGCGCTTCGAGCCAGCGAAAGAGCGTCCGGAGCAGGTCGATGTGCCGCTGCTGGGTGCCGAGATCGATGGGTTTGTCGCCAAGGCGCATGGCCTTTTTGACCACGTCAGGCGCTTTCATGAGGCGGTACTCACGGCGCTTGCTCGCGTGGGGGGGCCAGACGGAGATGGCCTGGAGAAACACATCCACGTCGGCAGTACCGACTTCACAGAGCCGCTTGTCGCCGACCAGTTCCGTGAGGATGCGCAAGGTCCACAAGCCCCCAAGCGTGCACGACCGTGAGGTCTTCTTCTGTTGCAGATAGGCGAGGTAAACCGGGTAGCGGTCCGACAGGCGCACATCCGACTGGATGACGTGTCCCATCCATGGACCCGGCGCATGCCCCTGCTGCTGCGCCGGATGCTGCCAGGGCGCCACACCGGTGTTGTGGCTGGGCGAGGCCGGCCACTGGTGAATCTGTCCTTTTGCGATGTGCTGGACTTCTTCGACAGTCGGACGCGGCGAGAGGTCCACCGGATTGGCAGGGCGCGCAGTCTTTTTGCGGACAGCGGTGATGGCTTGCAGGTGCTGGAGTGCCGGGACCGGGTCACGCTCGGGCTCGGGGTCGTCGACGATGACCGTCGAGAGCTCGTCTTCCGAAAGCGCCATGATCGACGCTTCAATGGCCTTGCGCTTGAGGATGCCACGCACCTGGTGGACGGGTTTGGACGTCCGCGTCGTGACGCGGTGACCATGCTCGTCTTCGCCAACGTGGCGGACACGGGGACCGGATTCCTGTGCAGCGCCGAGCTCGCGGACGATGTCGTCCATGATCGGCGAGTGGGGAAGGGTGGCTTCGGGCCGGTGTCCGAGGCGCGGGGCCCGGGCGGGGGAAAGGATTGCAGTGTTGCGAATGGAACTGGAAGACCTGGTCTTCATGGTGTGCACCTCGCTTTTTTTTTGAAGGGCGGCGACCCTGAGGTCGACGTTGTGTTCGACGTGAGCAAGCTCCGTCTTCCCTTCATCAAATAGATCAATTCGGGTCTGTCAAGGTGCAAGTCCGGATTTATTTTCTTGCTTATTCCCGCTTTAAAGTTAGCAATTCAGTCGGACGGCAAGTCCAGCAGTGCAATGCTCTGGTTGATGTAGGCACTCTCGACACAGTCCGGCGCCAGTGCAACACCGAGGTCGCGCCGGAAGGCACGGATGATCTGCATGGCGTCGTGGGTCGACGCCTTGAACGGGACGTCGGTGTCCATGGCAGGAACGGGATAGCCGCGACTGTGTAGCCGCTGCAGGTCGCGCAATGCATTGCCCACGTCTTCGGAAGGTGTGGGACCAATGAGCCGCCCCACATGCAGGCGCAGCTGGAGGCGGGCGCGGTGCAGGTGCAGGGTCGAATCGATTCGCAGCAGGCACACGATGGCCTTCATGCACGTCGAAAACGTGCGTGCAACGCTGTCCACCGGGTCCGTGGCGGGGGTCTGGCTCCCATGCGTGGCAAAGCGGTTGCGCCGTGGTTGCTGCGGCATCCTGTCCAGGCGACTGTTCCCCGTCAAAGGGTGGGCACCGGGTGCGTCCGCTGCGGCACTTTGTCCAGGCGGATGTTGCGGGTCCGGGAGAGAGGGGCTGGTTGGCTTTTCGGTGATGTCCATGGCGGGTCCTCAGTGGTTGGTTTGCGCGCGTATCAAGCTTTACTGGCTTGATGAACACGCAAACCCACTGATCTCTAACCCGCTGAAAAACAACAGACGACCCGAACGACGGATGTCAGCGACTACACACCCACATTTGGCGGAATTTCACATCCGCGCGGACATTGTCGGCCAGCAAAAAATGGTCGTGAAGCGCCTGACGAAGCGCCGCATCCAGCCCGGTCGCAAATGCGCGTCAGACGTCATGACGGCGGCGAAAAGCTGGCGCAAACGTATCGCTCTCCAACATCCAGATTGGCTCGGGCTTCTCTGCAATCGGTGTTCCGAATTCCGGGCCCTCTTGACGAACCGCCATTCGTCGTTAGTTTGATGAATTTGGGGCATATGGCATGGCACACACGAAAGGTTTCCTGAAGCAGACAACCACGCGTGGCCGGGCGGGGCGCCCGACGCGAGGCCTTTGCAGCGCGATTTCCGACGGTGACCTGCCAGGCGCCAGACTCAATCTCGCCCTCGGCGCCGAAGCCAACCGCGAAGCGCTCAAACTGGCCGGCATTGCGGGCAACCTCAGTGCAACGGCCATAGCCGTGCGGTCTGATTCGGAGCGGGACGAACTGCTCTTCCTGCCGTGGCTGCTCGACCGGGGCGGAAACATCGCTGAAGTCGACTCGCGGGGGCGCACGCTGCTCCATCACGCAGGCACCCGCACGGTCGCACTGTGTTTGCTCGAACGCGGGGTACCGGTTGCAAACAACATGCGTGATGCGCTTCTTGCAGCATTTCGGGCACCCATCGGCACCGGCACGTTCGACAGGGACATCGTCCTTGCTGCACCCACGGTTGCCATGCGCGAGCCTACCGTATTCGGTGCCGTGCGCCAGAAGACTGCAAGGCAGTACTGTGCGCCCCCGCCAAAGTGGGCTCCCCGCTCATCATGGCAAGACATCTTGCCGGTTGATGTGTTCGAGGCCATGGTCGGTGCCGGGCTCGGTGAACCGGCCAGCATTGCGTCCGCACGTGACCCCTTCTTTGGTGCATTCGGCGCAACCGGCCCGGCAGACATTCGGCTCAATACCGCCGGCCGCCTGCTCGACGCCATGCGGCGGGGTGATACGAACCATGTTCGCGCCCTGCTCGACGTCGGTGCCGATGACGGCCGCCGCACGATGCCAGGCATTGATGTTATGGAGACAGGGCTCGATGACTATGCCAACAGCCAGACGGCTGTTGCACTCGCAGCAGAGTTCGACAGCTTTTTCGGTACGTCGTCCAACCGGTCAAGAAGTGACCTTTTTGCGAGCGATGGCAAAGGTGGCGCACTCCATCTTTTGCCGCTGTTCGAAAACATTGCGGACTTCTCGGGTGTCCACGGACCGGAAGGGCAGACCCTGCTGCACCTTCGCCTTGCTCCCGTTGTCGTCGACTGGCTCGTCGAGCGCGGTGCGCCGTATGACGTGGCGGACGATGACGGCAACGTGCCGGAGGCGGCTGAAGTCTGGGCCGAGGATCAGTGGGCGGTGGGTGCCGCCACCACCTACGCCCGGCACCGGCTGCAGACGACGCTGCCGTCCCCGGTCGCTGCACAAAAGGCGGTCCGGAGACGGCTTTGAAAACGGACGGTCGCTGCCTGTCGCCGCGAAAAGCGGGCGACGGCACGCCGCGCGTCGGGCGCATCGGGACAAACGGTCGCATCTGTGTTGACCGCAGCGTGCGTTCGGCGACTTTGGAGTTTTTCAGGAGACGTATTCATGCATGACGAACGCGCCACGGTCGCCGCCTATTTCAAAAACCTCGACCTTCATCTGTCCCCTCGCAACATCAAGGGCGTCGGCAGGAAAGTCGTCCGCTGGCACCTGCACCGGGGCAACCAGGTTTTCCGAATCAACGGGAAGGCGGACTTCGCTTCAGTTAACGCGCTTTGGCTTGCCTGGTACTGCATGCATCCTGTCTTCGAACACGGATACCAGAAGGCACTCGCGTTTGCCGAAGAAGTCCAGGGCTGGTCTGACGCCCGCAAGCGCACCCTCGCGCATTGGTTTGATCATCAAGAAGTCATAACCCGGGAAACGCAGCCATACGTTCAATGGCGCTGGCCGAATCCGCACATCAACAACCTTCGTCGTCCTGGCGAGCCCGTCGTCCCACCCTGGGCTGGCCCGAACCCGGCGCCCCTCTTGCCTGACGCGGCCACGGCAGCGGCGCTCATGGACCCGGCCTGGCAACAGCGTGCATTGGTCACCGCCCGCTTCGACCCTCAGTTTGCAGCGCTCTTCCTGCCGGCGCTCAAGGGCCTTCTCGATGAGGCAGAGCGCGTCATCCTCCGCGAACGCCTCGCCGAATCGGCTGACGACGCGCCCGTGCGGGTCCGGCGACGCCTGTGACGAGCGCCTGGGTGGCCGGCGGCAGGATCAATCGGCATAGGGCGAGGTGGCAACCTGTCGCAGACCGATTGACCAAACACCGCGCTTCGTTACGGTCAGTGCCTTCCGAACGCATCGAGGTCCGACATGCCACGCAAAGCCAATACCGCCCCATCGAGTCCCGGAAAAAAGCCGCCTAGCACGGCGTCGCGCGACCTCGGGCTTGCCATCATGAATGACGACTTCGCCGGTGCAAGGCGGCACTTGGCCATGGGCGGCCGTGCCGACGCCCGGTTCGCCTACGAGCGGCTTCGCGGCGAACGCATGTCGGCAACCGCGATGGCCGCCTGGGCGGACTCCCGGCGAGACGAGCTCCTTTTCCTTCCCTGGATTCTCAATCGCGGCGGAAACATCGCCGAAGTCGATGCGGAGGGACGCACGCTGCTCCACCATGTTCGCGACCGCGCATCGGCCCTGTACCTGCTTGAAAACGGTGTGCCGGTTGCAGACGGCATGCGGGACGCGCTTGTTGAGGCGTTTCGAAAACCATCCGGCGTCGGAACGTTTACCCCCTCCAAAGTGCTTGCAGCGCCGACGGGCTGCGATGGTGAGCCACCGGTGTTCGCCATGGTCCGAAAGAAGACGGCGCACCGTCATGCGTTGCAAAGTTCCGGGTCCGTTCCGCGCACGAGCTGGCCGGATGTGTTGCCAGCAGGTCTGTTTGAGGCGATGAACGGTGCAGGCCTTGCGGAGGAGGGCGGGGTGGCCCGTGCACGGGATCCCCTGTATGGCGTCTTCGGCCCGACGGTGTCCTCCGGCGTACGCCTGAACCTGCCGTACCGGCTTTTATGCGCCATGCGGGAAGGGGACCTGCGCCGCGTTGCCGCTCTCATTGCGCTCGGGGCGTATGACGGGGAGCGCGTAATGCCAGACATGGACGGCATCAACATTACCGATGGTCTGCCTCAAAACATGCTCTCGGCCGTGGCACTCGCAGCAGTTCTCGACAGTGAGTACGGCTCGGGCAGGCCAGCGTCACCGCTTCACTGGCACGCGTACCGTGGCACCGGTGCTGCGCTCTACCTTCTGCCACTGTTCGACGGTGTGGCAGATTTCGGCGGCGTGCATGCCAAGGGCGGGGGCACCCTGTTACACCTCGACCTTGCCCCGGTTGTCGTCGACTGGCTGGTCGAACGGGGTGCGCCTTATGACGTTGCTGACAACGACGGCGCCGTGCCGGAAGAGCTCGTGGCGTGGGCCGACGACCCTGCCGACGCGGCTATCGCCGCAATCTATGCCCGTCACCGTTTGTCGGCGCGCTTGCCGAAAGGCAGCGCCAAGGCGCGCAGGAACAACCGGCGTCTCTAGCAGCCTTGCCGGGCATCATGGTATCAACGGCGCGAATGCGACTCGCTAGGCAGTGGATCAGGCGCAGCGACGGCGCGCACAAGCGCCTTCGCGCAGTGCAGCGTGAAGCGTCGTGAAGCTACGCGCAGCGTTCGACGTTATCGCCACGTCGCTCGCTTTGTTGCGTCGAAAAGGCCATGTTTCATGATGTTTCTGATCCCTTGACAGACGTTGGATCATTGCCAGGATGGAAGGTAATCCAACCTGAAAGGATCCAC
>Ga0247742_10000930_pt1 | contig 21781 bp, 14 predicted proteins | sample UWRJL208509C2_FD_180944 | JGI IMG/M metagenome (GOLD analysis project Ga0247742, IMG submission 180944) | Plant litter microbial communities from Arlington Agricultural Research Station in Wisconsin, United States - UWRJ-L208-509C-2 | ecosystem: Environmental > Terrestrial > Plant litter >... | reverse complement strand
GTCATCACCTACGAAGGCACCGAGACCGTGCATCAGCTGGTCGTCGGCCGCGAACTCACCGGCATCAACGCGTTCTGAGACGGAACCTCCCATGCTCACCGTGTACGGCCTGCGCTCGTCGGGCAACTGTTACAAGCTGCAGCTGTTGCTGGAACTGACGGGCACGCCGTATCGCTGGGTGGATACCGACAGCGCCAACGGCGCGACGCGCACGCCCGAATTCCTCGCCTTGAACCCGAACGGCAAGGTGCCGTTGCTGGTGCTGGAGGACGGGCGTCGCCTTGCCGAATCGAACGCGATCCTGTGCTTTCTCGCCGAAGGCACGCCGTACCTTCCGACCGATCCGTGGGAGCGTGCATGCACGCTGCAATGGATGTTCTTCGAACAGTACAGCCATGAGCCCTACGTCGCCGTGGCGCGTTTTGTCTGCAAATGGCTGCCGGTGGATCACACGCGTCGCACCGAACTCCCGGGGCTGCTGGAGCGCGGCGCGAAAGCCCTCGACGTGATGGAGGATCATCTCGGCCGTGAGGCGTTCTTCAGCGGCGGGCGTTTTGGCGTGGCCGATATCGCCTTGTTCGCCTATACCGATTGCGCTGCCGACGGCGGCTTCGACATGACCCGCTGGCCTCGCATCGTCGCGTGGCTGGCCCGCGTGCGCGCGCAGCCGCGCTTTTCCGCGATGGTCGCCTGATCCCTTTTTTCGAGTCTTTCGCCATGTCCGTCCCGCATCCCATTCCTGCCCGTCACAAGGGCTTCAATCGCGCCGAGATCGTCGACCAGAACTTTGTCGAGTTCGTGCAGTTCTGGCAGGGTGATGTTGGCCGGGTGCCGGCCGACGACGAGCCTGTCCTGCCGGGTAGCGCTCTCAATGCGCGCGGTTTCCGCGAGTTGCTCGAATCGCAGCTGATCAGTCGTCACCTGGACCTGATGGCGCGCGTGCTGCGCGTGCAGAACAAGGTCTTCTACACGATCGGTTCGTCGGGTCACGAAGGCAATGCGATGGTGGCGCGGCTGACCCGCCATACCGATCCCGCCTTCCTGCATTACCGCAGCGGCGGCTTCATGGCGGAGCGATTCCGCAAGCTGCCGGGCATGGACCCGGTGATGGACTCCGCGCTTTCGTTTGCGGCGAGCAAGGACGATCCGGCCTCCGGTGGGCGCCACAAGGTGTGGGGTAGCAAGCCGTTGTGGGTGCTCCCGCAGACCTCGACGATTGCCTCGCATCTGCCCAAGGCGCTCGGCACGGCGGTGGCCATCGAGCAGGCGCGCCGCATTGCGCATACCCTGCCGATTCCGGACGACTCGATCGCGATCTGTTCGTTCGGCGACGCATCGTCCAACCATGCCACGGCGCAAACGGCGTTCAATGCGGCAGCGTGGACGGCTTACCAGAAACTTCCTGCGCCCGTGCTCTTCGTCTGCGAAGACAACGGCATCGGTATTTCGGTGAAGACCCCCGGCGGCTGGGTGGCGAACAACTTCCGCCATCGCCCGGATCTCGATTACTTTTACGCGGACGGTCTCGACCTCGCGGGCGGCTACGCCGATGTGCAGAAAGCGGTCGAGCATTGCCGCCGCACGCGCCGACCGACCTTCCTGCATCTGGGCACGACACGCGTGATGGGTCACGCCGGTACCGACTTCGAGATCGAATGGCGTTCGATCGAGGAGCTGGTCGCCCTGGAAGCCACCGATCCGCTGTTGCGCAGCGCAGCCATCGCACTGGCCTCCGGTCTGTACGATCGCGACAGCCTGCTCAATCTCTACAACGACACGCGCAAGCGCTGTTTCGAAGCCGCCGAGGAAGCCGACCGGCGCCCGCGCATCACCACGCTGGCCGACGTGATGGCGCCGCTGGCCCCGTATACGCCGGCTGCGGTTCGTGCCGAGGCCGAACGTCCGGCGAATGCCGCCGAGCGCGAGCGCGTCTTTGGCGGTGTCGACAAGCTTCCGGAGAAGCAGCCGCCGCGACATCTGGCGATACAGATCGGCCAGGCCCTGCACGACCTGATGGCGAAGTATCCGGAGAGCCTGCTGTTCGGTGAGGACGTCGCGCAGAAGGGTGGCGTGTACACAGTGACGAAGGGCCTGCACAAGGCGTTCCGCAACGCGCGCGTGTTCAATACGCTGCTCGATGAAACGATGATCCTCGGTCTGGCCCAGGGTTACGCCAACATGGGCATGTTGCCGTTGCCGGAGATCCAATACCTGGCGTACTTCCACAACGCCTGCGACCAGATTCGCGGCGAGGCGGCATCGTTGCAGTTCTTCTCCAATGACCAATACCGCAACCCGATGCTCATGCGCGTGGCCTCGCTCGGCTACCAGCGAGGGTTCGGCGGTCACTTCCACAATGACAATTCCATTGCCGCGCTGCGAGACATTCCTGGTCTCGTCGTCGGTTGCCCGAGCCGTGGCGACGATGCGGCCACCATGCTGCGCACGCTGTCGGCACTGGCGAAGGTGGATGGGCGCGTCACCGCGTTCTTCGAGCCGATCGCGCTGTACATGACCAAGGATCTGTACGAGCCCGGCGATGGGCAGTGGCAGTTCGCGTATCCCGCCGAAGGCGAGGCCATGCCGCTCGGCGAGGGGCGGGTTTACAACGAACATGCCGATGACCTCGTCATTTTCACCTTCGGCAATGGTGTCCCGATGAGCCTGCGCGCCGCGCGACGCATCGAGGCGGCCCAGGGCTGGAAGGTCCGCGTCGTCGATCTGCGCTGGCTGGTTCCGCTCAACGATGGCTTCATCGCGGCGCAGGCGGCCGGTGCGAAGCGAATCATCGTTGTCGACGAAGGCCGCAAGAGCGCGGGGGTCGGCGAGGGTGTGATCACGGCCATCGTCGAGGGCGGGCTGGGTCATCTGCCGCTACGGCGCGTTGTCGGCGCCGATACCTTTACCCCGTTGGCCGGCGCCGCGTTCCTGGTGTTGCCGGGCGACGATGACATCGTCGAGGCCGCCGCCGCGCTGTTGTAGGAGCCGATTTATCGGCGATCCCGCGGCAGCGGGCAGGGTTGTCGCGAGAACCCAATCGCCGATGAATCGGCTCCTACAGAAAAGCCGGGTTATCGGGCTTTGGTCTCGGTGCGGCGGACCAGGGCCGGACCGGCGGGGCCCGAGCAGACGACCCGGTTGCGTCCGCTCAGCTTCGCCGCGTACATGGCCGAATCCGCGCGCTCGGTAAGGGACTGCACGGTATCCGCTGCCGAGCGCATCGCGACGCCGATCGACACCGTGAGCAGGTCGTCGGCTTGCGCCTGACCCGTATGGACGTCCAGCCGGTGCACCCGGCGGCAAAGGCGCGTGGCGACCTGCACGGCGTTTTCCTTATCGACACCTTGCAGCAACGCGATGAACTCCTCACCGCCGAAGCGACCGAGCAGGTCGGTCGGGCGCAGCTCGTCGCGTAGTGCCGCCGCCACCGCGACAAGGGCGCGGTCGCCCGTAGCGTGGCCGTAGCAGTCGTTGAGCGACTTGAAATGGTCCAGGTCGAGGAAGAGCAGGGCGATGGGACGCGACATGCCCTGTTCGAGCACCTGCAAAGCCGCCTCCGTCCATGCGCGACGGTTGAGCACGCCGGTGAGGGGGTCGCTATCGGCGAGCTGGCGAGCCCGGTCACGGTCGTGCCGAATGGTCAGGGCGCGGTCCGACAAGCCGATGGACAGGACGACCGCTTCGAACGCGCCCACAGCGATCGCGGCGTCGGGAAGCCACGGCGCGCCGGCCAGCATGCCTTGCTGCTGCGCGCCGCACAGCGCGGTAAGGACCAGCAGGGGCGTCCAGCCGACGAGGAAGAACCAGGCAGGGCGCGATCCCCGTACGGCGGCGATGGTGCCCGTCACCAGGAGCAGCAAGGCGCCCAGCAGCAGCAGCGGTTGCTGCAGGAGCTGCGAGGTATCGACCAGCACGCCGATGCCGGTGGCGCGCAGCACCGTCAGCAAGGGCATGCCGATGGCAAGGGCAAGAACGGGTATCCGAAGGAGGGGGACGTAGTCGTCGATCTTGGCGAAGCGCAACATGAACAGCGCGGCGAACGACACGGAGAGCGTGGTGGCCATCGACCCAAGGACATCCGCGAGTCCGGCGAGGGACTGAATCTCCAGCGGGTGAAAGACATATCCGGATTTCAGGCCCTGGATCAGTGCGTAGCAGAGCAGGTACGCCACGTACCAGCCAAAGGTCATGTCGCGCAGGATCAGCGCGAAGCAGAGAGCCATAAGGGCCATCGTCATCATGACGGCGAAGCAGGCCGTGGCGAAAACCACCCAGCCGCCGTCCTCACGCAGGTAATCGCGCCACGGTTCCACGGTCATGGTGACCGCGCCTGGCGGCATCGTGGTCGGATCGAAGCGGAGCAACAGGGGGCGCGATGCCGGCACCGACGCGGGAATCTCGAAGATCAGCCGCCCATGCCCATGCAGTGCCGGGCCGAAGTCCTCGAGCGCGGTGGTGGCGATCGGACCGTGTTCGTCGTACAGCGTCACACTTCCCAGGCCGGGTGTGCGGATGCTCAGGACGCGGTTGCCGGTGGTCCAGGGGGGCAGGGTGCGCAGGACGACCCAGGTGCCGGTAGGGGTGCTGGGGAGGACCTGCATCCGTGACGGATCGAAGCTGGCGAACGGACGGCTTTCCGCCTCGCGCAAGACGTCACCCGGGGTCATCCCCGGCTGGACGTCACGGGAGGTGCCGGAAAGCGTATCGGCCGACGCGGTTGCGGCCAGGAGAAGGCAACAGCACACCATCGCCTTGACCAGGCGATAAACGATCCCGTGCTTTTCCCTGTCCAAAAAACCCATGCCGAGCCCCAAGACAAAACGCGCTGCGTGCCCACGTGGGCACGCCGCATGGATCCGGATGCGTTTCGATGGAAACCCCGTCTCCCCCTTTCCCGCGGCCTTTCACCCTGCCACAGTTGTGCAGAGTATGTCGCTTTGGTCGTTCGGGTGGGGTGAAGGCGCCGGCGGGATCAGCTCGGCGTGGGTGCGACGACCCCGCCGAAGCGCTCCAGCAGCTGCATCTGGGCGTCCCGGACCGGTTGGCCGGCAGCCGGCTGGGTCAGCACATAGGTGCCGTCGGGCTGCTGCAGCCACGCCGAGTGGTTGTCGGTGAGGTAGGCGTCCAGTTCCTTGCGGACGCGCAGGCGCAGCTTCTTGCCTTCGATGGGGAAGCAGGTCTCGACGCGCCGCTCGAGATTGCGCTCCATCAGGTCGGCGCTGGCCAGGAACAGGTCGGGTTCGCCGTCGTTGTGGAACCAGTACACGCGGCTGTGCTCGAGGAACCGGCCCACCACCGAGCGCACGCGGATGTTCTGCGAAACGCCCGGGATGCCCGAGCGCAGGCAGCACATGCCACGCACGATCAGCTCTACCTTCACCCCGGCCTGGCTGGCGCGGTACAGCGCACGGATGACCTTGGCGTCCGTGATCGCGTTGATCTTGCAGATGATCTCGGCCTTCTTACCCGCGGCGGCGTTCGCCGCTTCGCGTGCGATGAGGTCGAGCAAGCCCTTTTTAAGGGTGAACGGCGCATAGAGCATGCGCTTCATCTTCAGCGCCTTGCCCATGCCGGTCAGCAGGCGGAAGAGACGGTGGACGTCGTCGCACAACGCCTCGTCCGAAGTGAGCAGGCTGTAGTCGGTATAGAGGCGCGCGTTACCCGAATGATAATTGCCGGTGCCCAGGTGCGCGTAGCTGACCAGCTTGCCGTTCTCGCGGCGCTGCACGAGCATGAGCTTGGCATGCGTCTTGACGCCGACCACACCGTAGGTGATGACCGCGCCGGCCTGCTGCAGGCGGGACGCCAGGCTGAGGTTGGACTCCTCGTCGAAGCGCGCGCGCAATTCGACCACGGCGGTGACTTCCTTGCCCGAGCGCGCGGCCTCGACCAGTGCGTCGACAATCTCCGAATTCGCACCGCTGCGATACAGCGTCTGCTTGATCGTCAGGACCTGGGGATCCTTCGCCGCCTGACGCAGGAAGTCGACCACGGGCGAGAACGATTCGAACGGGTGGTAGAGCAGGACGTCCTGCTTGCCGATGACGGAGAACATGTCTTCGGCATTGGCCAGCACCTTGGGCAGAGCCGGCACGAAGGTGGGGAACTGCAGGCGCGCGTACTGCGGTTGCAGGGTCATCTCGAACAACCGTGCCAGGTTGACCGGACCGTTCACCTCGTAAAGCGCCGCCGGTTCCAGTGCGTACTGCTTCATCAGGTAATCGACGAGCGGCTTCGGGCAGTTATCGGCGACCTCCAGTCGAACGGCGTCGCCGTAGCGGCGCGAGAACAGCTCGCCGCGCAGGGTGCGCGCCAGGTCTTCGACGTCCTCGGGATCGATCGTCAGGTCGGCGTTGCGGGTCAGGCGGAACTGATACGAACCGAGCACGCGCATGCCGGGGAACAGATCGTCCGCATGCGCGTGGATGATCGACGAGAGCAGGACGTAGTTGTCGCCGCCTTCGCAGATATCGTCCGGCATGCGGATGAGGCGCGGCAGGATGCGCGGCGCGGGAACGATGGCCAGGCCGGAATCGCGACCGAAGGCATCCGTGCCTTCGAGCTTGACGATGAAGTTCAGGCTCTTGTTGACCAGGCGCGGAAACGGATGCGTGGGGTCCAGGCCGATCGGCGTGATCAGCGGAGCCACTTCGTGACGGAAATAGCGGCGCACCCACAGCTTCTGTTTATGCGACCACTGGTTGCGCCGGACGATACGGATGCCTTCGTCGGCCAGGGCAGGAAGGATCTTCTCGTTGAGGATGGCGTACTGCCGCTCGATCTGCCGGTGGGCGATCTCGGCGATCTCGGCCAGGGCACGGCGCGGCGGAATGCCGTCGGCACCGATCATTTCGTGATCGAATGCGATCTGCTGCTTGAGACCGGCGACGCGGATCTCGAAGAATTCATCCATGTTGGACGAGAAGATCAACAGGAACTTGAGCCGCTCGATCAACGGCTTCGACTCGTCCAGTGCCTGGTCCAGCACACGGATGTTGAACTGCAACTGCGACAGCTCACGGTGGATGTAGAGGCTGCTGTCGCTGAGGTCGATCGCCGGCAACTCCGGAGACGGCGCCTGGGGCGGCTTCGTGGCGGGTGCCTTCGACGGTGCGGTCGACTCGGTGGGGGGCGTCATCGTATCCAGGGCGTCGTCCTCATCGCAGGTTGCGACGCTCATGGTACGCCGCCGGGTGAGCATATGACCGCGTTTTGACACGGCCGTGACACACACCCAGCGGGCGCGGTCCTACACGACCAGGGGTTCGGGTTCGAGGGTGACGCCGAACTTCGCTTCCACGCCGGCAATCACCTTCTGCGCGAAGGCCCAGAGCTGGGGGCCCGTGGCCTTGCCGTGATTCACCAACACGAGCGCATGGCGGTTCGAAATACCGGCGTCGCCGTCGCGCTCGCCCTTGAAGCCGGCCGCCTCGATGAGCCAGCCGGCGGAAATCTTCGCGGTGCCGCCGGCATGCGGCCACACGGGCAGGCCCGGATGCGCGAGCGCGAGCGCGTCAGCCTTTGCGGCCCCGATGACGGGGTTCTTGAAGAAGCTGCCGGCGTTGCCGATGACCGCCGGATCGGGCAGCTTGCGCGAGCGCAGGCGGACCACGGCCTCCGCGACATGGTACGGCGTGGCACGTTCCACGCCCATTTTCGCCACTTCGTCGCGGATGCCGGCGTAGTCGAGCGAGAGCGGGCGCTCGCGCGGGAGCGCGAAGGTCACGGCGACGACGATCCAGCGACCGGGCTGTTGCTTGAACGTCGAATCGCGATACGAGAACGCGCAAGCCGCCTTGTCGAGCACGACGAACTCACCCTTGTGCGTGTCCCAGGCCTCGACGGTATCGATGAACTCGGCCACCTCGACGCCGTAGGCACCGATGTTCTGGATGGGGGAGGCGCCCACGGTTCCCGGGATGAGGATCAGGTTCTCGAGGCCGGCATAGCCCTGGCCGAGCGACCAGCGCACGAAGTCATCCCAACGCTCGCCGGCGGCCACGCGGATCAGGACGCGGTCATCGCGCTGGAAGGTCTCCACGCCACTGTTCGCCATGGCCAACACGGTGCCGTCGACATCCCCGCCGATGAGCATGTTGCTGCCTTCGCCCAGTACCAGCACCTTGCCATCGCGAATGGCGGGGTAGGCGAGGATCTCCGGCAGCTTCGTCGGATCGCGCACTTCGACCAGCAGCTTCGCACGCGCATCGACGCGCAAGGTGTTGCGGCCGCCCAGAGGCGCATCGCTGGTCAGCGTGAAACCACCCATGTCGATCGGCGCGTTGTTGATCATGCGACGACCCCGCGACGACGGATCTCGGACACCGCCTCGGCGATGAGCTTCGGGCCACGATAGACCAGTCCCGAATACACCTGCACCAGCGACGCGCCGGCCTCGATCTTTTCCGCCGCGGCATCGCCGTCGAGAATACCGCCGACACCGATGATCGGCAGCTTGCCGCCGAGACGCGCGGCCATGCCACGCAACACGGCGGTGGATTTGTCGAACAGCGGGCGACCGGAGAGTCCACCGGTTTCGTGCGCGTTCGGATCGCCGGCGACCAGGTCGCGGTCGATCGTCGTATTGGTGCAGATCACGCCGTCGATCCCCGAGGCCAGCAGCACCTCGGCGATGGCGTCGAGCTCGGTCCCGGTGAGGTCCGGTGCGATCTTCAACAGCATCGGTTTGCGCTTGCCGTGCTGGCTGGCCAGCCTTTCCTGTGCGTCGCGCAGCGTGCCGATGAACCGGCGCAGCGTCTCTTCTTCCTGCAGGTCGCGCAGGCCCTGCGTGTTCGGCGAGGAGATATTCACCGTGACATACGTGGCCAGCGGGTAGGCACGCTCGAGACAGAACAGATAGTCGTCGATCGCGCGCTCGTTGGGCGTGTCCTTGTTCTTGCCGATGTTGATGCCGAGCACGCCGCGGAACGCCGCTTTCTCCACGTTGCGAACCAGTGCATCGATGCCACCGTTGTTGAAGCCGAGGCGGTTGATCACGGCCTCGTGGTTCGGTAGACGGAACATGCGCGGCTTGTCGTTGCCCCACTGTGGCCGCGGCGTCACGGTGCCGATCTCGACGAAGCCGAAGCCGAGTGCGGCAAGGCCATCGAGATGCTCGCCGTTCTTGTCGAGGCCGGCCGCAAGGCCGACGGGATTCGGGAAATCGACGCCGAACACGCGCACCGGCAATGGCGCCGGTGGCGTGGCGATGAACCGGGACAAGCCGCTCCGCTGGGCCACGTCGGAGGCATACAGCGTCAGGCCGTGTGCGGTCTCGGCGTCGAGGGCGAACAAGAGGGGGCGGAGCAACTCGTACATGGCGTGATCGTCAGGGCGTGAGGTGGCCCGCGAACACGCGGGTGTCGTAATCGAAGTCGATCGTGCCTTCGTCCTGCGTCGCGTCGAACAGCGACCGCAGCGCGAGCAGCAACGGTTCGTGATTGGAGTGGCCCGGCCTGGGCATGTACGACGACGACATCGTCCGGCCGAGCAGCGCGTCGTAGTCCAGCTTCTGTCCGTGCGGAAACGAGGCCATGCCGCGATAGCCATGGCCGTACCAGTGGGCCATCGTGTCGTCGTCCGCGTAGCGCTCGGCCACGCTGACATAGTCGATGCCGTATTCATGGAGCAGGCGCTCGTAGCCTTCGAGGAACGGCGTACCCTTCAGGCGTCGCGTATTCCAGAAGATCACGGCAAGGCCGCGCTCGCTGAGCACGCGCGCGAATTCACGCTTCACGGCGTCGTGGTCGAACCAGTGGAAGGCTTGCGCGACCGTCACCAGGTCGGCACTGCCATCGGCCAGGCCGGTGGCCTCGGCGGTGCCGTCGACGGCATGGAAGCGGCCTTCGCCACCCAGCCACTGCACGGCTGCCGCACGCATCGCGGCGTTCGGCTCGACAGCGGTCACGCGGTGGCCGCTGTCGAGGAACAGTTTGCTGGAGATGCCGGTGCCAGCGCCCACGTCGGCGACGGTCCAGGCCGGCGTCACGCCCAGGCCATGCAGCCAGCCGACCAGCGCCTGCGGGTAATCCGGCCGGTAGCGGACATAGTCCTCGACGCGGTCGGAGAAACGATCCGTGGAGCGCAAATCGGTCATGGCCTCACCCGTTCGTCAGAAGTCGAACTTGATGCCCTGGGCCAGCGGCAACGCGTCCGAGTAGTTGATGGTGTTGGTCTGGCGACGCATGTAGACCTTCCAGGCATCCGAGCCGGATTCGCGACCGCCGCCGGTTTCCTTCTCGCCACCGAACGCGCCACCGATCTCCGCACCGGAGGTACCGATGTTCACGTTGGCGATGCCGCAATCCGAACCGGCCGCGGACAGATACTGCTCGGCTGCCTTGAGATCCTGCGTGAAGATCGCGGACGAAAGGCCTTGCGGCACCGCGTTCTGCTGTTCGATGGCTTCGTCGAGCGTGTCGAACGGCATCACGTAGAGGATCGGCGCGAAGGTCTCGGTCTGCACGACGGTATCGGTGTTCTTCAGGCCGGTGATGATCGTCGGCAGGACGAAGTTGCCCTTGCGGTCGTCGAGTGCCTTACCGCCCGTGCGTACGCTGCCGCCGGCGGCCTTGGCCTGCTCGATGGCGGCAAGGAAAGCCGCCACGGCTTCAGGGCTGTTCAGCGGACCCATCAACGTGGTGGACAGGGTCGGGTCGCCGATCTTCTGCTCGACCTGGCCGTATGCCTTGACCAGCGTATCGACCACGGCGTCATGGATGGACGAGTGCACGAGCACGCGGCGCGTGCTCGTGCAGCGTTGGCCGGCCGTGCCGACGGCGCCGAAGACGATCGCCGGGATGGCCAGCTTCAGGTCGGCCGACTTGTCCAGGATGATGGCGTTGTTGCCGCCCAGCTCGAGCAGGCTGCGACCCATGCGGCGCGACACGCGCTCGCCGACCATGCGGCCGACCTTGGTCGAGCCGGTGAAGCTGATCAGCGGAATGCGCTTGTCGTCCACGAAGGTCTGGGCCAGCTCGGTACCGGCATCGTTGAAGAGGAAGAACAGATCCGGGAAGCCGGCGTCCTTCAGGGCGTCGTTGCAGATCTTCATGGTGGCGATGGCCGAGAGGGGGGTCTTCGGCGAGGGCTTCCACAGGCAGATATCGCCGCAGATGGTCGCCAGGAAGGCGTTCCAGGCCCACACGGCCACGGGGAAGTTGAACGCGCTGACGATGCCGACCAGGCCGACCGGGTGCCACTGCTCGTACATGCGATGGCCCGGACGCTCCGAGTGCATGGTGTAGCCATAGAGCATGCGGCTCTGGCCCACGGCGAAATCGGCGATGTCGATCATCTCCTGCACTTCGCCGTCGCCTTCCGGCTTGATCTTGCCCATTTCCAGGGCGACCAGGGAGCCGAGGGCGTCCTTGTGCTTGCGCAGGGCTTCACCGCACAGGCGCACGGCTTCGCCGCGGCGCGGGGCCGGGGTGGTGCGCCACACGGCAAAGGCTTCCTGCGCGCGCTGGACGATCGTCTCGTAGTCGGCGGGGCTGGTCGCCTGCACGGTCGCGATGACCTCGCCCGTGGCCGGGTTGACCGGGCTCAGGGCCCCGGCGCTGCTGCCGCTTGCCCATTCGCCACGGCCAAGGTAGGTGCCGGATTCGGTCGTGTTCAGGCCGAGCGCTGCGAGGATCTTGGCGGACATGGAGCTCTCCAGGGAGACAGGTAAAACGGGGATTCTAGCAAACGGACCCTTCACACTCCGTTGTGCGGCGCGGGACGGATGTCTTCGCGATGTCTTTGCCGGGGGAACTTACGAAGACCATGCAGTCACTGCCGCAAGTCCATGCTGGATTTGTGTTTCTTCAAAAGGCTGCTAGCGCCCATGTCCCGGATCTATGAGATTCCCTATCACCCCGATGACAGCCAGTCCTGGCCCGTAAGTGTCGATGGGCAGGTCATTTCCCGATTTGGCAGCCGTTTCGAGGCCTTGCGTTCGGCCGTGAACCTGGCTTCTGCGGAGGGCGGGGACACCGGGATCGGCGTCGAAGGGGCGGACGGGATCTGGCGCCCGTTCGGAAGCGATGCGAAACGGCCGGCGCGGGTGCCGGCCATGCCAGGGCATCGCTTACGTGTCGTCCGCTGAAGGCGGCGACCCGTCAGAGGTAGACGGAAACAGGTTCGGCATCGAGCACGGCAAGCATCAGGTCGTCGACCGCCCCGTAGCAGTAGGCGTGAAGATGCACGCCAGGCCGTGACATTTTTTCGATCATGGCCTCGCGCGTGATCCCGGCAATATTCTCGATCCGGAGTTTCCGCCCCGGAAGCAGGGCCTGAAAATGTCGACGGCGACGGCGGTCGCCCTGGAAAAAGCGTTCGTCGGCAAATCGCCGCCGACCGTTTTTCCAGTTCAGGCCCGTTCGATCCCCGTGGACGCCGCTATACATGTAAACGCTGTTGTGACCATGGCGGATCGGCATGGCACCGATCTTACGCAGTGGACTGACGAGCTTGCGTGTCGTAACGGCGGTATCCGCTCCCCAATGCGACACATCGGCGTCCAGCGGATCTACCCGGGGATACCAATACGTCTTGAGTTTCAGCTCCCCGGTCCTCGGTGAGAAGCGAAATTTTTCGGGAGGTGTGTCGGCGCGGTGAACGATGTCGACGTGGCGTCCCCGGTCGGCGTCATCATCCGCCCAATGGTTCTTTCCAGCGAACCCTTTGCCTCCGATCAGAGCCTTCTGGGGCAGGTCGGGTCCCGTGGTGTCGATGCCACCGGACGGTGACATCCAGCCCATGATATCCGCCGTCGCTTCGACTCGTGCGGTCAGTGATGCACCGGACTCACCGATACGATTCGTCGCGGCGGCCGACATCCGGGCTATCGAGGGCGTCGTCATGGCCGCAGGCAGGCTCGGCGACGCGGACACCGGTGTCGCGGTGCCCACAACGAGACGAACGCCTGCCAAGCCGACGGTGCGCCAGGGCCGCGCCGCGTGACCGTCTGGGTCAATGCGATTGACGGGATCGCCGCGGCAATAGGCGTATCGATTCAGGCCGCCTTCGTCGAACGGGCTGGCGGTATCTGGCGCAAGGAATCGCCGCAACGCCGGACTGTAAAGGCGGTCGCCCAGCAGGTAGCAGCCGGTGTCGGCTTCGGCGACCTCGCCGGCATAAGCCGTCTTCGCCATGGCGGATGCATGCGAGAGGCCATAGGCATCGTATGTCCTCGCTTTCGGCACGGTCGTTGTCGATCTGCTTGACATGGGTGGGTCGTGGCCTACGGAGGCATCACGGTCGCGCCGATGGCATATCGATTTTGACGCAGGATATCTTCCCGTTCAGGCCGTTGTCATAGTGCAAATCCAGCGTGGTGGCCCACCGGAAGGCGTCCGATTCGGCGATTTCGTCCGAGTAGGGTACTGGCTTGGGCCACTCGGTTTCGAACGTGGGCACGACGACGTCGATGCGAGGCTTCGAAGCGACGACCGTCGTCTTCTGCCAATCGTCGTCGTCTCCACAATCCGGGCTGTCGTATACCTTGATGATCGTACCCGGCGGAATCCTTACCAGCTTCATGGATTTGGCTTCGTCGTTTTCGCAGTCGTAAACATTGTTTCCCGCACCGAACTTCACCGTGAGGTGGTCGTCCAGCTTGAGGTTATCTATCGTGCAAATATTCGACTCGTCCGCATACTTCCCCTCATAGAAACGAATCTCCGGCAGTTCGACTTTCGTCACTGCCATGCCACTCGCACACCACGCGACGGTAGCGATCAAGCCTGCCCACACGGCGGTCCTTTGCATGATGTTCTCCTTTTCGGTGACCTGATCATTCGACAAGTGGCTGGCCTCGCCCATAGCCCTTGTGGTGTAGTCCCGTGCCTCGATAGCGTCGGTAGATCACAGGGTTGGCAGGGGCCGGGCCGATTTGGCTCGGTGATCGACGCGGGGATTCTGTCCCACGGCTACGTCCGGTATCCTTGGCGTCTTGGCCCCGTAGCTCAGCTGGATAGAGCGTCCCCCTCCTAAGGGGAAGGTCGCCCGTTCGAATCGGGCCGGGGTCACCACTCAGGGTTTTCGTGCAAGGCGGCTGCCAGCGACTCGGGTTACCCTTCGAGGGTCATTCATCCGCCGGAGCACCGCCCATGACCCGCACTTTCGACGCCATCATCGTGGGAGCCGGGCAGGCCGGACCCGCACTGGCCGGACGCTTGACCGGGCTCGGCAAGAAAGTCGCCATCATCGAACGACACCTGGTGGGCGGCACATGTGTCAACACCGGCTGCAAGCCGACCAAGACCCTTATCGCCAGCGCCTCTGCTGCGCGTTTCGCGCAGCGAGGGGCCGAGTTCGGTGTCGGCGTCGGGTCCATCCACATCGCCATGCCTGTCGTCGCCGCACGTGCGCAGAAGGTCATCCTGGACTCGCGCAAAGGCAACGAGGACTGGCTGGCATCGATGCCCGGGCTTACGTTGATCCGTGGGCATGCGCGCTTCATCGGCCCGAGGCGCGTCGAGGTGAACGGTGAAACGTTCGAGGCGCCTCAGGTCTTCTTGAATGTGGGTGGTCGCGCCAACATCCCGGATTTCCCCGGCGTCGACGAGGTCGACTACCTCACCAACAGCACGATCATTCCGTTGCAGGCCGTGCCCGAACACCTCGTCGTGGTGGGGGGCAGCTATATCGGTCTGGAATTCGCCCAGATGTATCGGCGCTTTGGCGCCGAGGTGACCATCGTGGAGAAGAACGCTCGACTGGTCAGCCGTGAAGACGAAGACGTTTCCGCCGAGATCCGCGCGTTTCTCGAGGCCGAAGGTATCAGCGTGCGTACCGATGCCTGCTGTATCACGCTGGGAAAGCACGAGCGTGGTGTGAAGGTCGGCGTCGATTGCACCGAGGGCGCACCGGAGGTGGTTGGCACGCATGTCCTGCTTGCCGTCGGTCGTCGTCCCAATACCGACGATCTCGGCCTGGAAAAGGCTGGCGTCGAGCTGGACGAGAAGGGCTACATCAAGGTCGACGACCATTTGAAGACGAGTGCCGAAGGCATCTGGGCGATGGGCGATTGCAATGGCAAGGGCGCCTTCACGCATACGGCGTGGAACGATTACGAAATCGTCGCGGCGAACCTGCTCGATGGAGAGGAACGTAAGGTCAGCGACCGCATCCTCGGCTACGCGCTCTACGTGGATCCGCCGCTGGGCCGCGTCGGCATGACGGAAGCGCAGGCGCGCGCGTCGGGTCGGCCGCTGTTGATATCGAAACGCGCCATGACACGCGTCGGCCGTGCCGTGGAGAAGGCCGAGACCTGGGGCTTCATGAAGTTGGTGGCTGACGCGGAGACGAAGAAGATCCTCGGCGCAGCCATCCTCGGCACGGGTGGCGACGAAGCGATCCATGGCATTCTCGACATGATGAATGCGGACGCGTCCATCGGTGCCTTGCAGTGGGCGGTGCCGATTCATCCGACGGTGTCGGAACTCATTCCTACTCTCGTCGGGGATCTCGCGCCCTCGCAATGACCCGCTCGTTGCCGCCCGTGTCGGGCGCCGCTGAATCCCGAGATGATTTCAGGGTGGCGGGCGGTCGTAGACGAACACATGGGACAGGTTGAGCGCATTCATGACGGCGGGATCCGCCACGCCGAAACAATGCGCGATGATGTGAACGCCGTCGCTGGCGAGGCGTTCTTCAAACTGGTTCAGGTTGATCTCGTTCAGGTTGATCAAGGTCAGTTTGATTCCCCGTTTCCTGGCCATCACGGTGAAGGCAGCGTCCTCCGCGGCAAACGTCGACACGGCCAGATCGGGATACCTGTCGCCGCGAGGGTTCCAATTCGCCCCAAGTATGTCGCCATGACCCCCCGTATAGACGTTCGCGCTACGTATCCCGGCTTGCGCCACCCGATCGATAACCTCGATGAGGTGGCCGCCTTTGATCGTCGTATCCGCCGCGATGATGCTTGTCTCTGAATTGCGCCCGTGAGGACGATCGATCCAGTTCCTGATCAGGCGTCGTTTTCCCGGAAGACGCGTGCTCGTCAATCGGTCGCTGGGAATCTGGCTACCTTCGATGACGGTCACCTGCCTCGCCGGGCGGCCTCCCCCGGCCGAGGGCCGGGTGAAGACTCGTTGCCGGCCGAGAAAACGCGGCTGCGGGGGACCTGACCTCGGTGCCGGAAGCGCGGAACCGCCCGTCGTGGTCTCGGCGTCCATGGCGACCGATCCGAAGAGGCCCTCGGCCTTCGGGCGAGCCGATGCCGCCAGTGCGACCGAGTCGACTGCCGCCGCGATGGAGATGATGTCGCCCCGGGCTGCCGCCGCCGCGTTGAGCGTGCCCGGGGTCGTGGACACGTCCGAATTTCGGGAGCCCGCGGTTACCATGCGGGCAGCGCCCCGGTTTCCTGCCAGCCCTTGCGATGAAGCCAACCAGCTAAGCCAGCTGTTGCCGCTCGGGTCGATCCTGTTGACAGGGTCGCCGCCGCAATAGGCATAGCGATTGATGCCACCACGGGCGAACGGGCTCGCGCGGTCGGGCGCGACGAATCGACGTAGCGTAGGGCTGTAAAGCCGCTCGCCCAGTAGGTACCAGCCGGTCGAGACGTCACGGACTTCGCCGCAAAATGCGCTGCGTGAGCGAACGGCCGATCCCGTTCGCTCACCGTAGGCGCCATAAACCTGTCTTGTGTCGGCAACGGATGTCACGGCGTACCCTCCTTTCGCGCTCGCCCTGCGGACACCGTAGGCACCGCACCGTGCGTCCGGGTCGATCCATTCATCACGGGCCCGCTCGCACGGGTACCAGGTGGTCCGAGACGGTGTCCGGGATATTCAGTGCGGTCAGGGCAGTCTGGTCGACCATGCCGTGCCCGGTCACGGCGACATGCACGCCATCTTCGGACAGGCGTCGTCGCGTCTGCTCCTTCGTCGCCGTGTTCATGTCCACGGCATCGACCTTCACACCCGCCGACGCACCCGTTTGTGTGACCCGCAACGTGTCGGCCCGGTAGAGCGCCTCCCTTGATTGGCGCCTTCTCGCATGTGGATTGCCGAACGCTTCCCGCGAGCCTCTGGTTCCGAAGAGCAAGGTCGTCTGTTCGGCACCATCCGCCTTGAGGTCGGCCAGCGCTCTTCGCGTTTGGGCAAGGTTGCTGGTCGTGTCGCGCGCCACCAGGCTGCGGGTCGAACGCCTGGTGCCGAGGCGCGAGGACGCCGCCGAGGTCAGGACGGGCGCGGTTGCACGCACGACGCTGACCGCAGCTTGTGCGGTTGTCGCCGTACTCGCGCGACGGGCGCCGGGCATCGCGGTGGCCGCCCCACGCGTGGCCGACACCCCCGCGGACCCACGGGAGATCTGCTTGGCTGCCGTGACCGCGCCGGCGCCCGACGCGATGCCCGTCCCCAGGGAGACCCAGCCGAAGATCGTGCTGGCTTGTTGGTTGTGGGTCGCCATGGATGCGATCGAGCCCACGGCTGCGACGGTTGAATAGACGTCCATCGCCGCAGCGATCGATGCGGCCACGACGCCTGGCGTCGCGGCCGCGGCCGCCACCGATCCCGCGACCCCTGCTCCCCCGGCGGCGGCCGCCATGCCCGCGCTGGTCGCCGCAGTCAGGGGGGCCGCCAGGGCGCCTGCGCTCAGCACACTACCCACGATGGTCAGGCCGAGCATCAGTCCGGACGCCAGCCAGTCCGTCCATGCGTCGCCCGTGGGATCGATGCGACTGACGGGATCGCCGCTGCAATAGGCATAGCGATTGAACCCGCCGTGGTTGAACGGACTTTCCGGGTCCGGTGCCAGGAAGCGCCGTAGTATCGGACTGTAAGGGCGATGGCCGAGCAGGTAATGGCCCGTATCGCGTTCGACGAGCTCGCCCGCGTAAGACGTCCGTGCGAGGTCCGTCGGAGCGACGCGTTCACCGTAGGCGCCATACGCGAGGGGATGCGTCATGGCGTCGTTCCGGGGTCGGACTCCGTCACCACGGAACCTTGCGGATCGGTGCCAAGCAGGAAGGTGTCGCGTATCGCTCCCGTGAGCCGCGTTTCGGCGACGATGCCTCCCTGGGTGCGAATGTACCGACGTCCTTCCTTCGTACTGTTTTCGTGCTCGTAAGCGATGGCACCGTCTTCGCGGTAGCGAAATGTCGTTGCCTGATCACGGGTGACGCGACTGACGCGGCCGTCCGGTCCGTGAGCGTAAGTCACGGTCGTGCCCCCATCGGCCAGCGTCACGGTCGACAGTCGCCCTGCGCCGTCCCAGACCAGCTTTCTGCCCTGGCCGTCGTCGGTCAGATTGCCGTTGTCGTCGTAGATGAGCGTGAGTGGCGCGCCAAAGCCGGGATACGCCGGCAGGCTGTTGCTTACACCGACCAGTCGATCGAGATTGGGCGGGGTCGTGCCGGTGTCATACGTGTAAAGAGTCTGGTTGACACGGCCGTCGAGGAGTGTGGTCGTCACCGTTCGCAGGTTGTCCAGACAGTCGTGTTCAAACACCTGGCGCACGTAGGGGTTACCCATCTCGTCGGCCGGGTGCTCGCCGTCGATGGCCTCGATGGCGTGGATGGTAAGGCGCCCCCTGGCGTCGTACTCCATGGTCTCGGTGCGCACGGCGGGTGTGCCGTCCTCGCCGTACCACGTCCGTCCGAGTACCTTGTCGTCTTCGCGCCAACCAAGGACGAGCCTGCTCTTGCGTGCTGTCGGCGTCGACGCATCGGTATGCAACCAGCTCTGCTCGGATAGCCGCCCGAGGGCGTCGTATGTCGTCCCCTGGACGACGGAGCGGCCGTCGGCCACGGAGCGCACTGTGCGACTGGACAGGCGCGACAGCGCGTCGTAGACCACTGTGACCTCGACGTCCTGATCGGTGATGCTCTCGACGCGCCCCTTGTCGTCGTAACCGTATATCTGTTTCACGCCATCGGTGCCGGTCTTCTCCAGGACAAGCCCTCCCGGCGTCACGATGACCTCGCAGGTCCGCGTATCGTCGCCTTCCAGGGCCATGGTCTGGTATGTCATCCGACCGAGATAATCGGGCACGATGGTCATCGTGCCGACGCCTTCCGCGGCGATTGTCGAAGGCAGGCCAAGCTGGTTGTCGTAGGTAGCGGAAGTCAGGTTGCTCTGCGTGCCGCCGTCGGCGCTGATCAGCGTCGAGCCGATCAGCACCTCCCGCAGACGCACGTCGTAAACCATCTGGAGCCAGTCCTTGCTTGGCATCGTCTTCGTGTCGGCACTCATCTGCTCTTTTCTATACGTGTAGCGGGTGGTCAGGCTACCGGCTTGCTCGGTTTTCAGTCGTCCAAGACCGTCCCAGGCACGGGTCCCGATCAGCATGTCGCCCGCAGCCAACGCGGTGCCCCAGAAATCCCTTTCGGCGGCCGGTGGCACGATGCTGAGACGTGCGATGAATTCGTCTTCGTGACCCTCGGCGTAAGTACGCAGCACCGCGGTTCCGTCGGGCAGGTCGGTGCGCACCAGGCGGTCGTAGGCATCCCATGCCTGGCGCGTCACGTGTCCCACGGGATCTTCCATCGAGACGCAACGACCCACGCCGTCATAGGTCCAGGTCGTCGTCGAATCCGTTTCCTGTTCGCCCGCCTCGGTCCATGTACCAGCGGCCGTGCGCCGTTGCCGGTCCGCGGCGTCGAGGTCGGTCGACCGCCAGCCTGTCTTGTCGCTATCGGGGCCGTACACCTGCCACTGGGTCGTGCGGGTGATGATCTCGTCGCCATAGATGAGTGGGTCTTGCACGAGCGTCGTTTCGCTTTCGGTCCGGCTTCCGTCAGGCGCCGTCATCTGGGAGCAATGGCCCCAGTCGTCGTACGCGAAGCGGGTTTCCAGACTCAGTGGCTGACCGTTCCCCTGCAGGTCGCTCTGCACTTCGCGAACGAGCTGACCGAAGCCGTCGTACTCCAGCTCGTGCACGGTGATCAGTGTCTTGTCGGGAAGAGGTTCCTGACGACGGATGGTTCGGCCTTGCTCGTCCATCCAGACCCGGTGTGGCAGGCCGGTGATGCCGACGCGTTCGACCCAGCGTTCGCTCATCGAGAGCTGGTAATTCCAGCTCGTTGTGACCTCATACCCTGCGACGCGGGGAGACAGGACTTCGGTCTTTCGGCGACCCAGCGCGTCGTAGGTGAACTCGGCGACGTTGCCCAAGGCGTCCACGGTGGACGTCACGAGGCCGCTGATGAGCTGCAGGGTTTCGCTGGTGGTGTTGACCACGGGATCTTCCGTGGGAGTCGTGACATGGGTGGCGTGCGTGGTCGTCGTGGTGACCGTGCCCTCGATGTCGTCGGTCTGGTAGGCGAACGCGCGGGTTTCGGTAAGGCCATCCTGCGTGCGCGTCTCCTTCGACAAGCTTCCGTGCTGGTCGCCCAGATCGACGATGAATGCCTGTTTGCTGTGGACGAGTGTTCGTTCGACACCGGCGTCGGATGCCATGGACGTCTCTTCCGACGCCTGGACGTAGTAAGTGCGTTCTCGCGACCACTTCGTTCCGGTCGCATCGGTGGCCTCGTACTTTATCGGCGCCTTCACTGGCACGCGGGTGTATCGATAGTGCGTCGAGCGAATGGGGCCACCGTTTTTCCCGGGCAAGGTCCGACGGCTCTTGAGACGGCGAACCTTGCCGATCGGATCGGGTGGACACAGCTCGACGGCTTCCCCGGCTGAATCCTTTTTTCCTTCAGGCGTTTCCATCTCGCCTTCGGGCGGATAGTAAGCCGACTCCTCGGTGGTATCGGTGGCGCTGTCGTAGCGTGACAGGACGTTACCGCTGTCGTCGTAGGAGCTCTCGGTGAAGGTCGTCTGCCTGACCTCGGGTTTCTCACTGCCGTAGCACGTGGTGATCACCTTGTGCGGAAGCTGGAAGCTCGGTCTCTGGTTTTCGAACGAGGTATCGGCCTGGTCACCGTACTCGGTGACGAGGGTCTGTACGACGCTCCCCCGGGTGGTGGTCTCGTTGGTAATGAGGTGGTAGTGATTGTAGTTACGCTCGATACTGCACAGGAGCGTGCCGTCCTGAAACTGCTGTTCGACCGATCGATAGGTGAAACCATCCGCACCGGACATGTGCAGGAGCTGGTCACTACGGTTCTCCCAGGTTTGCACGACCGGGTAGCCATAGAAGTTTGGGGATTCGTTGTGCTCGCCGTAGGTGTATGAACTTTCCCGGACCACATTCGTTGAATCGGCCACGGTGGTCCGCGTCCGCCGGACCACGGCCGGCATGTACGACATCGGGCCGTCGGCCGGAAGCTTGAGCGCGTCCAGGTTGTATTCCACCGCGTCATGCAGGCCGTCGGGAGACGTCACCGACGAAAGCAGCGTCATGACGTCGGCGTGATTGTAATACTCGAACTTCCAGACGGCCTCGTCGCCCTCGATCGTGCCCTCCGTGTTGAGCTCGGTGATGAGCGGAATGGAAATGTCCTTCAGCTGCCCGAAGGGAATACCAAAGATCATTTCCAGGGGAAACGCATCGTCCCGATGGCGGGCAGTCGCCAGATGGAGGGTGACGCGGACGAGCGTCGCATCGCTGTAGTCGATACGGAGCAACTCTTCGTCATCGTCGTCGACGACGCTTGTCAGCCTCGGTATGGCAACCGTATCCGGCGTCCAGATAAGCCGAAGTGCGTCGCCACTGGGATTGACGATGCGCACGGGGCGTAGAAGCGTCCGCTGGCCCGGCATGGCCTCCAGATACTCGACGACACCGGTGATGTGTTCGACGACAGCTTTCTCCTGGCTGGTGTCCGTCACGACCAGCGAGCAGCTGTCGAGCTTGCGATCCGGGAAGCCGGCCGGTTCGCCAAAGAACAGCCCCTCGACCT
>Ga0247742_10000929_pt1 | contig 21795 bp, 15 predicted proteins | sample UWRJL208509C2_FD_180944 | JGI IMG/M metagenome (GOLD analysis project Ga0247742, IMG submission 180944) | Plant litter microbial communities from Arlington Agricultural Research Station in Wisconsin, United States - UWRJ-L208-509C-2 | ecosystem: Environmental > Terrestrial > Plant litter >... | reverse complement strand
ACCGGAATCAGGTACACGAAGCTCGGCATGGTCTGCATGATGTCGAGCAGCGGCATCAGCACCGAACGCAGGCGATTGCTGCGCGCCGAGAGAATGCCCAGCGGAATCCCGATCAGCACCGAAATCACCGTCGCCACCATCATCAGCGCCAACGTCTGCATCAGCTTGTCCCACAAGCCCACGGCGCCCACCAGGAACAGCAGGCCGACAATCACCGCCGTGGTCACCACTTTGCGGGTCGCATGCCAGGCCACACCGGCAACGATCGCCAGCATCAGCCACCAGGGCGCCGCGCGCAGCAGGCCTTCGAGGTTTACGATGGCCCAGAGCAGGGTGTCGGAGATGTGCCGGAACACATCGCCGTAGTTGGTCACCAGCGAATCGACCCAACCGTTGACCCAGTCGGCGATGGAAAAGGTAAAGCTTTCAGGAAACATAAGCGGCTCTCAATCAGGAAACTCAAGCTAGCGATTGCGGCGAACGTCCCGGCCAGCCTCACGGTTGGCCGGGAGGTATCGACTTACAGCGCCGCGTCGATCTTCTTGGCAGCGTCCGCACTCACCCACGCATGCCAGACTTCAGGATGTTCCTTCAGAAAGATCTTGGCCAGTTTTGGCGACTCGATCCGCTCCTTGGCCATGCGGCCGAGGTTCTGGTTGAGGATGTCGATCGGCAGGTTGACCTTTTCCAGCACGCTTACCAGCTCCGGTGCTTCGTCGTGGAAAGTCTTGGACAGGCCGACCTTGATGCTCACGCTCTTGTCCACGCCCGGTTTTTCTTCCAGTTTCACCAGGTCGACCTGGCCCATCAGCGGCGTTGGCGACCAGTAGTAGAACAGGATCGGCTCGCCACGCTTGTAGCTCGACAGCACCGCCGCATCCAGCGCCGGGCCGGTGCCTGGGCGGAAGTTGGTGTAGCTGCTTTCCAGGCCGTAGCTCTTGAGCATCTCGCTGTTGTCCAGCTCGCAGGTCCAGCCTGCCGGGCAGTTGTAGAAACGGCCCTTGGAGGGCTCTTCGGCGTCCTTGAACACCGCAGCGTATTTGCCCAGGTCGGCAATGTTTTTCAGGTCCGGCGCCTTGGCTTCCAGCTTGCGCTTGGCGTCGCCTTCAATCACGTAGCGCGGCACGTACCAGCCTTCAATCGCCCCGACCACTGGCGCGCCGACACCAATCACCTTGCCGGCCTTCTCGGCCTTGTTCCAGACCTCGCTGCGGCCGACCCATTCTTCGGCGAACACCTGGATGTCGTTACTGCTCAGGGCGTTTTCCATGGTGATGGAGTTGCCTGGCAAGCTGTCGGTCTTGCAGTCGTAACCTTTCTCGAGCACCACTTGCAGCACGTCGGTGAGCAGCATGCCGCTTTCCCAGTTCAGGCCGGCGAACTTCACCGGTTTGCCCGACTCGCACCAGCCGGCCGCCTGGGTGGCGCCGGCACTGGCCAGCAGGCCCATGGACAGCAATGTGGTCAGCAGGGTCTTATTCGATTTCATTGTGTGACGCTCCTAATCATGAATTGGCTTACGGCAGTCAAGAGGCATCCAGCCCTGTCCACGTCCAATCAGGTCTAGATCGCAGCGGCGCGACCTGTCCCACTCACCTTTTGTTCTGTGACCGTGTCCTGCTCGACCGGCAGGATCAAACGGTCGGGTACTGCGCCATGCCACTTCTTCGCACACACGTAATAGAGCGCGGCGGGAAGCAGCAGGCCGATGATCCAGGAAATATCCACATCACCCAGGGCCGCCACCAGCGGACCGGTGTAGAACTTGGTGGAGATGAACGGCAATTGCACCAGCACACCGAACACATAAACGCTGATACCGAGGGCGTTCCAGCGGCCGTAGCGACCGTTCGGATCGGCCAGCGCCGGCACGTCATAGCGCTCGCGCGTGATGCAGTAGTAGTCCACCAGGTTGATTGCGCTCCAGGGCGTGAAGAACGCCAGCAGGAACAGGATGAAAGACTTGAAGGCACCGAGGAACGAGTGCTGGCCCAGCAGAGCCATCAGGGTCGCCGCACCGACGATCACCAGCACGAACACCAGACGCTGCAAGCGCGTGACCTTCAGCTCACCACGGAAACCGCTGATGATGGTCGCGATGCACATGAAGCTGCCGTAGGAGTTCAGCGTGGAGATGGTGACCTTGCCGAACGCGATGCTGAAGTACAGCAACGCAGCCGTGGTGCCGGCACCGCCAAGGCCCACGATGTAGGCCACTTCATGCCCAGCGAATTGCCCGTTGGCCGAAGCGGCGGCGAACACGCCGAGGATCATCGCCACCTGCGCGCCAATGACCGAACCTGCACCGGCAGCGAAGAAGGTTTTTACCGATGAAACCTTGCTCGGCAGGTAGCGAGAATAGTCCGCCACATAAGGGCCGAACGCGATCTGCCACGACGCCGCCAGCGACACCGCGAGCAGGAAGCTGCTCCAGCTGAAGTGGCGGATTTGCAGCAACGCACCCACATCCACCTGGCTCAACAGACGGCTGAACAGGTACACAAACGCAATCACGCCAATGACGCTGGCGACCCGGCCAATCCAATGGATCACCCGATAACCGAGCACCGTGACCAGCACGATGACACTGGCGAAAATCAGGATGCCGGCGCTGTCACTGACGCTGAACAACTGGCCCAATGCCTGGCCGGAGAGCACGGTCCCGGTGGCGGTGAAGCCGAGGTACATCAAGCAGACCAGCACAATCGGGATGGCCGCGCCATACACGCCGAACTGCACCCGGCTGGAGATCATCTGCGGCAGCCCGAGCTTGGGCCCTTGCGCCGCATGCAACGCCATCACCGCACCGCCGAGCAATTGGCCGATCAGCAAACCGATCAACGACCAGAACACATCACCGCCCAGCACCACGGCCAGGGCCCCGGTGACAATCGCGGTGATCTGCAGGTTGGCACCCATCCACAGGGTGAACTGGCTGAACAGACGACCGTGTCTTTCCGCTTCCGGGATGTAGTCGATCGAGCGTTTCTCGATCAACGGTTTACTGCTTGCACGATCGTTGACAGCCATGGTTCAACCTCTGTGGATTGTTCTGGGTATTTGCTCGTTGTTTTGGCTCTTGTAGGAGTGAGCCTGCTCGCGATGAGGGCGGTACATTCAACATCTTCGTTGAATGACAAACCGCAATCGCGAGCAGGCTCGCTCCTACAGGGCAAGCATTACTTGCCAGTAATCATCGGCAAGTTCAGCCCCTGTTCCTTGGCGCAGTCGATGGCGATCTGGTAACCGGCATCGGCGTGGCGCATGACGCCAGTGGCCGGGTCGTTGTGCAGTACGCGGGCGATACGCTCGGCCGCTTCATCGGTACCGTCGCAGACAATCACCATGCCCGAGTGCTGGGAGAAGCCCATGCCGACGCCGCCGCCGTGGTGCAGCGAAACCCAGGTCGCGCCGCTCGCCGTGTTTAGCAGTGCGTTGAGCAACGGCCAGTCGGACACCGCGTCGGAGCCATCCTGCATCGATTCGGTTTCGCGGTTCGGGCTGGCGACCGAGCCGGAGTCGAGGTGGTCACGACCAATCACGATTGGCGCCGACAGCTCGCCGCTGCGGACCATTTCGTTGAACGCCAGGCCCAACTTGGCGCGCAGGCCCAGGCCGACCCAGCAGATACGCGCCGGCAGACCCTGGAAGCTGATGCGTTCGCGGGCCATGTCCAGCCAGTTGTGCAGGTGCGCGTCGTCCGGGATCAGCTCTTTGACTTTGGCGTCGGTCTTGTAGATGTCTTGCGGATCGCCCGACAGCGCGGCCCAACGGAATGGACCGATACCGCGGCAGAACAGCGGACGGATGTAAGCCGGGACGAAGCCAGGGAAATCGAAAGCGTTTTCCACGCCTTCTTCCTGGGCCATCTGACGGATGTTGTTGCCGTAGTCGAAAGTCGGGATGCCCATTTTCTGGAACTCAAGCATCGCTTTGACGTGTACTGCCATGGATTGCTTGGCGGCTTTGACCACGGCGGCCGGCTCGGTCTTGGCGCGGGCGCGGTATTCGTCCCAGGTCCAGCCCGCAGGCAGGTAGCCGTTCAGTGGATCGTGGGCGCTGGTCTGGTCGGTGACCATGTCCGGGCGCACGCCACGCTTGACCAGTTCCGGCAGGATTTCAGCGGCGTTGCCCAGCAGAGCAATGGAAATCGCCTTGCCTTCCTTGGTGTATTTATCGATACGGGCCAAGGCGTCGTCGAGGTCAGTGGCTTGTTCGTCGACGTAGCGGCTGTTGAGGCGGAAATCGATGCTGACCTGCTGGCATTCGATGTTCAGCGAGCAGGCGCCGGCCAGGGTCGCGGCCAGTGGCTGGGCGCCGCCCATGCCGCCCAGGCCGGCGGTCAGGACCCAACGGCCTTTCAAGTCATCGTTGTAATGCTGGCGACCGGCTTCGACGAAGGTTTCATAGGTGCCTTGGACGATGCCTTGGCTGCCGATGTAGATCCAGCTGCCGGCGGTCATCTGGCCGTACATGGCTAGGCCCTTGGCGTCGAGTTCGTTGAAGTGTTCCCAGCTCGCCCAGTGCGGCACCAGGTTGGAGTTGGCGATCAGCACGCGCGGGGCGTTGCTGTGGGTCTTGAACACGCCGACCGGTTTGCCGGACTGCACCAGCAGGGTTTCGTCGTCGTTCAGGTTGGTCAGGCTTTCGACGATTTTGTCGTAGCACTCCCAGTTCCGCGCCGCACGGCCGATGCCGCCGTACACCACCAGTTCTTTCGGGTTCTCGGCGACTTCCGGGTCGAGGTTATTCATCAGCATGCGCAACGGAGCTTCAGTCAGCCAGCTTTTGGCGGTCAGCTTGTTACCGCGTGCAGCGCGGATTTCGACGTTACGGTATTTGGTGGGCTTATTGTCAGTCACGAAAAAAACTCCTCAGCGAATCAATTCAAACCAACCCTGGCAGTGGGCGAGCAGCTCGTGCGCGTCGTTGCGCAGTAAGCGAATCAGTGGACGCTGCGGGGAATCCTGATCGACTCATACGCATACGTCTTTACTTGTACATACAAGCATATGCAATCAAGCGGCCAACTTATTGGATGAGCATTCAAGAAACGTTTAGGCCAGGGCTGGAGAGCGCCTGAATCAAGGGTTCTGGCGAAGATGAAATTTTCTGAAGGGATTTTCGCGAGGGGTGAGATGTTGCTGATTAGCCGTGGTTTTGCGCCACGTTGGGGCGTTCGGTAACAAGTTGGTGCGCTTCGGGGAACAGCTTGGTGACTGCTTTTGTGGTGAGGGGGTTCTATACCAGCAGGTCGATACCAGCGGAAGATCAGTGTGCGGTCAGTTCGATGACGCAGCAGGCGCCACTGACGGTGACTTCCAGCAGCCCGGTGTTACCGTCCAGTTGCAGGCAATCGTGATGAGTCAGGGTATGGGCGCCGTTGCCGACCTTCACTTCCAGTTGCTCGGTGACGCTGAACACCAGCACCGTGCTCGCCGCGCTGAAAAACCGCTGCTCGCCGGCCAGCCATTGCAGCCGCGCCAGGTAACGGTCGGGGGCGTAGATCAGGTTGAAATCGCGGATCGGCCCGCCGAGCAAGGTGCAGGTCACCTGGCTTTCGCCGGCAAAGGCAAAGGGGTCGAGCGGTAACAAATGCCGCGTGTCCTGGCCATCGACGCGCAAGGTCATCCCCTCGCCTTGTAACACGGTAATTACCCGCTCGTAGCCGGCAAACGTCGAGAAGCCGCCAGACTCGCCAATGTCGGCAATCGACAGGCGCCAGCCAAAACCTTCAAGGCCATGGCCCGCATCGCGGGTGATTTCTTCGGTGCTGCCGCCGCCGTTTTTCCAGGGCATGCGGGGATAATCTTTGGCGCGTAAAACCTTGGTGTTCATTTATGGAAACGACCTTCCAGACGATGACGGGAACCGGGGTGGATCAGACGAGCGGCGGTCACCGGCTGCCGTCCTGACCACGTGCGACGACGGATCAGCAGACACGGCTCGCCCTTCTCGATTTGCAGCAATTTGCATTCGGACGGCTCGGCGAGGATCGCCTCGACCACGTGCTCGCCTTCGGTCAGCGGCGCGACCTGGTTCAGGTAGGCATACGGGGTTTGCAGGGTGAAGTCCTGCTTGAGGTAGTCCGGCGCCACCAGTGCGTTGACGAAACGGTCTTCGATTTGCACCGGAATGTCGTTTTCGAAATGCACGATCAGCGAATGGAACACTTTCTGGCCTTCGCGCATGTCCAGGGCCAACGCCCGCTCGGAGCCCGCGGCTTCTTCTTCGAGGGTGATGACCTGGCAGGTGTGGCGATGGCCGCGAGAAGCGATCTCGTCGGCGATGTTGTGCACTTCGAACAGCGCGGACTGGCTCTTGGGTTCGGCAACGAAGGTACCGACGCCCTGCATGCGCACCAACAGACCGTCGGCGGTCATCTCGCGCAGTGCGCGGTTGATGGTCATGCGGCTGAAACCCAGTTGATTGACCAGCTCGCTTTCCGACGGCACGCGGTAATGCGGCGGCCAGTTACCGCTGTCGATTTGCTGGGTGATCATTTGTTTAACGCGGGCGTACAAGGGCGCCGGACTGTCGCCCATTTGTGCGGCCAACGGCGAGACGGCAGGCGGAGTCGGCACAATTAATCCTTGTTCGTCGGTAGGAGGTTGCTAGCTTGCCGGAGTTTACCGAGCAGGCAAACGTCTGTATATGTATATACAAATAACACACGCTGGGGGTTTTGAACCATGTCCGCCTTCTTTGCCGAACGCGCGCTGCTGCCTAACGGATGGGCCAACCATGTACGTCTTGAGGTCAGCGCCGAGGGCGTGCTGACCCACATCCAGGCCGATTCCACCGCAGAAGGCGCCGAACGGCTGAGCGGTCCGCTGTTGCCGGGGATGTCCAACCTGCACTCCCACGCGTTCCAGCGAGCGATGGCCGGGCTGGCCGAAGTGGCGGGCAACCCCAATGACAGCTTCTGGACCTGGCGCGACTTGATGTACCGGCTCGTCGGAAAAATCAGCCCCGAACAACTCGGGGTCATTGCGCGCCAGCTGTACATCGAAATGCTCAAGGCCGGTTACACCTCGGTGGCCGAATTCCATTACGTGCACCACGACAGCAGCGGCCAGCCCTACGCCGACCCGGCGGAACTGGCCCTGCGCATCAGCCAGGCCGCGACGTCCGCCGGTATCGGCCTGACCCTGTTGCCGGTGCTGTACAGCCATTCCGGTTTCGGTGGGCAGACGCCGAACGACGGCCAGCGACGTTTTATCAACAGCACCGACAATTACCTGAAGCTGCAAGCGCAGTTGCAGCCGATCCTGGCCGCGCAACCGGCGCAATCCCTGGGTTTGTGTTTCCACTCGTTGCGCGCGGTGACACCGCAGCAGATCAGCGACGTGCTGGCGGCCAGCGACAAGCAGTGCCCGGTGCACATTCACATCGCCGAACAGCAGAAAGAAGTCGACGACTGCCTGAGCTGGAGCGGTCGTCGCCCGCTGCAATGGCTGTACGAAAATGCCGAGGTCGACCAGCGCTGGTGCCTGGTCCATGCCACCCACGCCAACCCGGAAGAAGTCACGTTGATGGCCAAGAGCCGGGCGATTGCCGGCCTGTGCCTGACCACCGAAGCCAACCTCGGCGACGGGATTTTCCCGGCGGTGGATTTCCTCGCCCAGGGCGGGCGCATGGGCATTGGTTCCGACAGCCATGTGTCGTTGAGCGTGGTGGAAGAATTGCGTTGGCTGGAATACGGCCAGCGCCTGCGAGACCAGCGTCGTAACCGCTTGTATGGTGCCGATCAGCCAATGGTCGGCCGCACCCTCTACGACGCCGCACTGGACGGCGGCGCCCAAGCACTGGGCCAACCGATCGGCGCGCTGGAAGTCGGCAAGCGTGCGGATTGGCTGGTACTGGACGGCAACGATCCGTACCTGGCGACCGCCCAAGGCGATGGCATTCTCAACCGCTGGTTGTTTGCCGGCGGCGATCGTCAAGTGCGGGATGTGATGGTCAATGGACAGTGGGTGGTGCGCGGCGGGCGGCACGACGGTGAAGAGGAAAGCAATTTCGCCTTTACTGAAGTGCTGCGCGACCTCCTGGGCTAACCCCGAATAAACCTGTGGGAGCGAGCAAGCTCCCACATGGGTTAAGCGTTGAGGGTCAGTTCGAGGTCTTGGCCATCTGCGTGTCCGTCACTCGCCAGATCAGCCGCGTGGTGTCGTAACCCTGCTGGCGCGCCTTGCTCAGCAGTTCTTCGCGGACCACGCCATTGACCGTCGGCGTTCGCGACAGCAGCCACAGGTAACGCCGGCTCGGGTCGCCGACCACGGCGGTCTTGTAGTCATCGCTGACGTACAGCACCCAGTATTGGCCCTTCGCTACGCCCGGTATCAGCCGCGAGAACCAGGTGTCGAACTTGACCCACAACTTGTCGGTCTTGCCAGGCACTTGGGGATAAGCGGTGCCTTTCACTTCTTCCCACTTCCATTCCGGCGTCAGGCAACGGTTCAGCACCGCGACGTCACCGTCGGGCTGCAAGGTGTAGTGAGCTTCGGATTGTGCGCAGTTGCGCTGGAAGTACATCGGCAGTCGCGCCAGCTCGTACCAGGTGCCCTGGTACTTTTTGAGGTTGACGCTGTTGACGGTTTTCGGCGCCAACGGGTCGACGCCGGAGCTGGCGCAGCCGGCCAATACCAGGCCGGCGAAAAGAACTATCAATAACCGCATCATTGTTTTTCTCCCGTGGGCGTTTGCCCCGGATTACTTCAGGCCTTGGCCGGAAAACATCAGCACTTTGTCACCGGCGTACTGCACGCTGATAAAGCTGTTCTTGTCGCCCCAGGTGCAACTGGACATGCCCAACGCGCCCGAGCAGTCGGTCGGTTTGCCCAGCAGGTTCTCGACCTCGGTCTTGGCCATGCCCGCCGACAGTTTCGAATAGTTTTCCTGGTTGACCTTGCTGCACGCGGCCAACAGCACGCAGAACGACAGCAAGGCGAGAGATCGCAGCGACATGGAGTAACTCCTGGAACAAAGGGGGGTTGGCATGGCAGCCAACCAGAAGCTTAGACAGGAAAGCCAAATTCGGTTCCCTTGCGGGCCTCCTATTTGTCCCTCCGCTCGTCCGGGATTTGCCGGTAAATCAGCCACTTTGCAAGGCTATTGAGCATTTCGTCGGTTTTCGTCAAAGACGCCTAATCTTTGGCGCGGCGCTGTCGACACAGAAGCAACGCGAAGCCCCGACCGGGGTATTCGCCTCTTTTTTGTTGGCCAGCCCTTCCGCGGTAGCTCATTCAATGACCAGAAACATGAAATTCAGCCACAAGATCCTGCTGGCTGCCGCCCTCGTGGTGGCCGTGGCGTTCGCCTGTTTTATCCTGTTCAACGACTATCGCCAGCGCCAGACCCTGCGCAGCAGCACCGAAGACTCGATGCAGGAACTCGGCAGCCTGACCACCCGCAACATCCAGACCTGGCTGGAAAGCCGCATCCAGCTGCTGCAATCGCTGTCGCAGCAGATTGCTGTCGACGGCAGCGCGCCGGACAGCCTCAAGCGCGTCATCGATCTGCCGGCCTACACCGGCAACTTTCAGTTGAGTTATTTCGGCGGCACCGATGGCGTGATGTTCTCGATCCCCGCCGGCAATCGCGCCGCCGACTACGATCCCCGCGCCCGTGGCTGGTACAAGGCTGCTGACAGCGCGCGCCAGACCATCGTTACCGAACCCTACATCGCCGCGTCGTCCGGCAAGCTGGTGATCACCGTCGCCACGCCGGTGCAACGCCAAGGGCAAATGATCGGCGTGGCTGGCGCCGACATCGACTTGTCCAGCGTCAGTGCGATCATCAACTCGCTGAACTTCGGCGGCCACGGCCACGCGTTCATCGTCAGCGCCGACGGCAAGATCCTGATCCACCCGGACAGCAAACTGGTGCTCAAGAGCCTGGCCGAGGCCTATCCCAATGGCGCGCCGCACGTCAGCCCGGGCCTCAAGGAAGTCGAGATCGACGGCAAGCCGCGGTTCATCTCCTTCACCCACGTCAATGGGGTGCCGTCGGCGGACTGGTACGTCGGCCTGGTGCTCGACCAGGAAACCGCGTTCTCGATGCTCAGCGAATTCCGCACCTCGGCGATCATTGCCATGGTCATCGCCGTGGTGATCATCATCGCCCTGCTGGGCATGCTGATCAGCCTGTTGATGCAGCCGCTGCTGACCATGGGCCGCGCCATGCATGACATCGCCGAAGGCGAAGGCGACCTGACCAAACGCCTGGTGATCCACGGCCACGACGAGTTCGGCGCCCTGGGCCTGTCGTTCAACCGCTTCGTCGAACGTATCCACACCTCGATCCGCGAAGTGGCCTCCGCCACCGGCCAGGTCAACGAAGTAGCGTTGCGGGTGGTCGCGGCCTCCAACTCGTCGATGTTCAATTCCGACCAGCAAGCCTCGCGCACCAACAGCGTGGCGGCGGCGATCAACCAGCTCGGCGCCGCCGCCCAGGAAATCGCCCAGAACGCCGCGCTGGCCTCGCAACACTCCAGCGACGCCCGCAGCCTGGCCGAAGACGGTCAGCAGGTGGTGGACAAGACCATCGCCGCGATGCAGCAACTGTCGGCGAAGATCAGCGACTCCTGCGCCAACATCGAGACGCTCAACAGCAACACGGTGAACATCGGGCAGATTCTCGAAGTGATCACCAGCATTTCCCAGCAAACCAACCTGCTGGCGCTCAATGCCGCCATCGAAGCTGCCCGGGCCGGTGAAGCCGGCCGTGGTTTCGCGGTGGTCGCCGATGAAGTGCGCAACCTGGCGCACCGCACCCAGGACTCGGCGCAACAAGTACAGAAGATGATCGAAGAGTTGCAAGTCGGCGCACGGGAAGCGGTCAGCACCATGACCGACAGCCAGCGTCAGAGCGAAAGCAGCGTCGGCATCGCCAACCAGGCGGGCGAACGCCTGGGCAGCGTGACCCAGCGTATCGGCGAAATCGACGGCATGAACCAATCAGTCGCTACCGCCACTGAGGAACAGACCGCCGTAGTGGAGTCGATCAACGTCGATATCTCGGAGATCAACACCTTGAATCAGGAAGGGGTGGAGAACTTGCAGTCGACATTGCGTGCGTGTGCGGATCTGGAACAGCAGGCGGCGCGGCTTACACAGTTGGTGGGCAGTTTCAGGATTTAAGGCGCGGCTGATGGCCTCATCGCGGGCAAGCCCGCTCCCACAGCGGTTTGTGGTGGAACACTAATTGTGTGAACACCGAGATACCTGTGGGAGCTGGCTTGCCAGCGATGGGGTAATCAACAGCGATGAGATCTAGAACCTGGAACCAGGTTTGGAAAGAAACACCAACTCGTCCTCAGTCGACTCCCGCCCCAACACCTGATTGCGATGCGGAAACCGCCCAAACTGCGCGATCACCCGCTGATGCTTCTCGGCGTAATCCAGGTAATCGGCAAACAACCCTCGATCCTCCGCCGGCTGCTGCGCGAGCAATTCGGTGTACCGGGCAATCGCCTCGTTCTGCGCCGCCAGGTTTTCGCAGTGTTCAAACACGATGTAGATGAATACCCGCTCGATCGGCCGCAGCTGCCGATCGAAATCCGCGGCAATGCCTTGCGCCACCAGGGCCAGGGCCCGGGCGTCGCCGGCAAAGGATTGGGGATTTTCACGGAAGATCATGCGCGGGACTTGGTCGAGCAATAGCACCAGGGCCAGCCAACCTTGCGGGTGTTGCGCCCACTCGGTCAATCCGCCGGCCAGTGCCTGTTCCACCAGCGCCCCGAAACGCGTGCGCGCTTCGAGGTCCTGGCTGTCACGCTTGCCAAACCACAACCGGCCCTGCTCGGCCGCCACTGCTTTGGCGGTGTCGGCACTGCCGAACCACCACTCCAGCACCGGTTGCCAGGGCGCCTGCATGAGTCAGGCCTTGTGGTACGACGTCGCGCGGGCGACTTCTTCTTTCGAACCGAGGAACACCGCAACACGCTGGTGCAGGCCATCCGGCTGGATGTCGAGGATGCGCTGGTGACCGTCGGTGGACGCGCCGCCCGCCTGTTCCACCAGGAACGACATCGGGTTGGCTTCGTACATCAGGCGCAGCTTGCCCGGCTTCGACGGTTCGCGGCTGTCGCGCGGATACATGAACAGGCCACCACGGGTCAGGATGCGGTGCACATCGGCAACCATCGCCGCGACCCAACGCATGTTGTAGTTCTTTTTCAGCGGACCTTCTTCACCGGCCAGCAATTCGTCGACGTAGCGCTGTACCGGAGCTTCCCAGTGACGCTGGTTGGACATGTTGATCGCGAATTCCTGGGTGGATTCCGGGATGGTGATGTCTTCGTGGGTCAGCACGAAGCTGCCCATTTCACGGTCCAGGGTGAAACCTTTCACGCCGTCGCCCAGGGTCAGCACCAACATGGTCTGCGGGCCGTAGATGGCATAACCGGCGGCCACTTGCTGGGTGCCGGGTTGCAGGAAGGCTTTTTCGTTCAGCGCTTCGTTCTGGCTCAGGTATTCGCTCGGGCAACGCAGCACCGAGAAGATGGTGCCGACCGGGGCGTTGATGTCGATGTTCGACGAACCGTCCAGCGGGTCGAACACCAGCAGGTAAGCGCCTTTCGGGTATTTGCCGGGGATCTGGTAGGCATTGTCCATTTCCTCGGACGCCATGCCGGCCAGGTGACCGCCCCACTCGTTGGCTTCGAGCAGGATTTCGTTGGAAATCACGTCAAGCTTCTTCTGCACTTCGCCTTGCACGTTTTCGGTGCCCATGCTGCCCAGCACACCACCCAGGGCGCCTTTGGACACGGCGTGGCTGATCTCCTTACAGGCACGCGCCACCACTTCGATCAGGAAGCGCAGATCGGCAGGAGTGTTGTTGCTGCGGGTCTGCTCAATCAAATAGCGACTCAAGGTAACGCGGGACATGGAAGGCTCCGAGGAAATGGGGGGGTGAAAACCCGCGCAGTTTAGCGCGAGTCGGGGCGTATTTCCTCCTATCGGACCGAGTTAAGGTCGATTGAGTTCATGAGCCCCCGACAGGGTAGCTGCAAACCCGGTCCATTGTGGCGGGCATGCTCAGGATTTTTCAGCCGGTTTTCGCAAGAGACTGAACGCCATCGCCGCCAAAAACAGCACGCTCAGCAGCAACACCGCCCACAGGCCGAATTTTTTCCAGTTGGTCGCGACGGGGGCGACGGCGGTTTCGACCACCGGGGTGGTGACCGCCGCCCCGCGATCCACCTCGGCGGTACCGAGCGCCGCCAGTTTTGCCGCGTTGGAATCAGGAATCAGCGTCGCCAACGACAGGTTCGCCGCTTTCACCGTCGGGTTACCCAACGCCAAGGTGTAGGGACCGGCGCCCCGGGCCAGAAACACCAGCGCCGTGGCCCGCGTCGCAAAGCGCACCGCCGGCGCCTCGACGCCCAGACCGCCGCCGCGCTCGTCCACCACCAGCTTCAACTCGCGAACCGTTTGCCCGGACAGCTGCAACTCGTTCTGCACCACGTCCTGGCCATTCTGGGTCAGGCGATACAGCAAGCCGCTGCTCAGGGATTGCCACGGCAGGCTGCTGTCGCGACGACCGGCGAGGGTCACCGGGGCCAAGCTGTTGGGCTGGTTCAATTCGACTTGCAGCCGTTCGACATTCAAGCCCATGGGCAATTGCCAGGTGTATTCCCCGGCCTTGGTCGTGCTGCCGCTCAAGTCCTGGGACCAGACCAGCGGCAACGGCAGGCTCTGGCGACTGGTGCTTTCCAGTTGCACCGAGGTAAGCACCGGCGCCGAGGGCGGCGCGGTCCACAGCAAGCGCAGGTAACGCGCCGACTGCCCCGGCAAACCGACCTCATGTTGCTCGACCCGCTCATCGGCGAATGACAGCCGCGCCACTTGGCCTTCGCCCCAGGGCTGCCAGTTCTGCAAGTCGTCACTGGCCTCGATGGTGAAGCGCTGGAAACCGTCGCGCTCGCTGGTCCAGTCGAGGATCAACTGCTGCAACGGCGCCTTGATCGCGCTGGCATCCAGCAGCCAGCCCCGCAGCACTTCTTCGCCGACCTCCAACTGGCTGGACGGCAGCACTTCGACCAGTGTGCCGTTGGCATTGGACTGCACCCGCACACTGGGCGCGCCGTCTCCGGCATCGGCCGAGGCGTACAGGGGAAACCACTTCACGTCGGTCAGGTTGCGATTTTCCTGGGTCTGCGCCGACTCCTTGACCAGCGCATAGGCCTGGGGCTCGCCGGCGGCGTTGAACACCCGCACATCGCTCAGGTCGGTCTGCCGCGCATTCAATTGCACGCTCAACGGCAACTCCAGGCGATACCACGGCCCCTCGCCGCTCACGGACAACGGCACTTGGGTAGTGAAGTCCGCCGGTGCGTCCGCGCCGTGGGCCGACATCGCCATGCCCAGCGCCAACGCGCCCAACCACCCCAGGTTCAACTGCTGACTCAAGACGACACTCCTTCGGTTTCAGGGGCCGGTTTGTCTTCACCCGGCACAGCCTCGACGCGCTTGGGCGGCAGCGGCGCGAAATAGCCCACCACCAGCAGCAACACGCCGACGCCGATAAACGACACGATCCGCGCCAACCCGCCGCGGTTACTCAACTCGACAAACAACAGCTTGATCACCACCACGGCAATCAACGCCGCACCCGCCAGCCAGACCTCGCGACGATGACGCAGGTGGCCGCCGATCATCAGGCTCAGGGCGATCAACGTCCAGACGATGGACAACCCGGCTTGCACCAGCATGGATTCCAGCAACCGGTCCAGCTCATACGGCACGCCGCCCCAATGGTGCGCGGCGCGCATCACCAGCGCGGTGAACAAGGCAAACAGCGACACCCCGGCGATCACCTCGGTGGCACGGGTCGCGTAATCCTCGCGGATCGGCAGTTGCGCCACAGCGCTGCGCGACCAGGCATACACGCCGAATAAGGCGAACAGCAGGCCCAACTCCAGCGGGTTGATCAGCGGTACGTAAGGCAGCGGATCGGCGCGGCCGTCGCTGGCAATATTCGCCAGCCAGAACCAACCGAGCATCAACAACGCCAGGGGTGCAGCCGCGTACAGCCGGTATTCCCGCGCATGACTCGACACCGGCCATGGCCAGGCACGCGGCGCGGCCATCAGCACCAAATACAGGCTCGGCAACAGCGCCCAGCCCAGCCAGCGCCAGGCATTGTACTGCTCGGACAACACCAGCAAAACATAGCGCAACTCCAGCGCCAGCACGCCGATCAGCAACCAGCAGCCGAGCACATGGGCGGCGCTCAGCACCCGCGCCGGTAGCACCGACGGCAAACGGCGCAGGGTGATGAAATGCACGACAAACACCGCGCCCCACGCCAGCCAGCCGAAGTCGGCGGCCGGGTGATAACGCGAATGCCATGCGCCCAGCAACAGCAGCGCAGCGGTGGGTATCAGCGCGGTGCTCAACACGCCGAGGGACGACCATTTCAACCGCAGCGCCAACAGCGCGCAAAGTGCCGCGCTCGCCGCCGCGATGCCCAACAACAGTGGCGCCTGCAACGGCCCGGGGGCAAAGCGCAGCACTTCAAACAGCCACGCTAGCGCCCACCAACCCGTGCCCCAGAGCAACAGCGCGTCGGCCAGACGCTGCTGAATCGATGCCCCGAAAGTGGCAATCATCGGGCCCGACTGCAAGCGCCAGGCGCCGACCAAAGCCGCCAGACCGAGCACCAAGGGTGTGTAGAAACCGCGATGAGCCAAGGGGCTCAGTCCTTCGCCGAGCAGTGGGGCAAACAAGTCCGCCCCCGCGACCAGGAACTCTGCTCCGCCCAATGACTGCACGACCAGCGCCGCCCCTACAAAGGTTCGCGATTGCAAGTGCAAGCCCACCCACAGCGTCACCAGCCCGGCCAGCGCCCAACTGATCGCTGTGCCATGGGTGTGGAAATACAGCGGCGCCAGCAGATAGACGAAGCCCAATCCCAGGCCGGCCAGCAGCGGCAGGCCTTTGCGCTCCCAGGATGACGGGCGCTCGGGCGCGGCTTTGCGCAGTTGGTCATAGGTGAACAGCAGCGCAACGCCGAGCATCAAGGCACCCAGCAACGATCCGTCGAGCAGGCTCGCCTCGCCGCCGCGCAACTCGCCAAGAAACGTCAGCGCCGCGCCCAGTTGCAGCAACAGCGCGAAGGCCCGCGCCAACGGTCGTTGCTGACGCACACCGAGCCAGAAAATCCCCGCGCCTTCCACCGCCCAGGCAGCCGAGGTCCAGCGAGCATCCAGGCCCAAGGGAATCGCCAAACTGGTGAAAATCACCCCCAGCGCCAGGCAGGTTTCCGCCAGCAACACCGTGCGACCGCCCATCAGCACCCGGGCCAGCCCCATGTAGATCATGCCCAGCGCCAGCGCGCTGAACGCGGCGGCGAACTCCAGGTGCTGGACCAGGGCGAACTGCAACCCGAAGCCCACCAGCGGCGGACCGAACAGCAGCGTGCCGTCGACGTAATCGCCCTGGCGTGCGGACCACTTCAGCAGCGCCGCACGGCTGTCGTCTTGCGGCGCATCCGGCATTTCCTGCAACCGGCGCCGGGCGAACAACAAGCCAATGCCCAGGTACATCAAGAAGAACAGGATCAAAAACGGTTCGGTGCTCCACAGCAACTCGGGCGTGTAGGAACGCAGGCCCCAGGCGAAGCCGATGCCGAAAGTGCCGACAAAACCGATCACGTTCAGCGGGCGCCAGGCCTTGAACCAAGCGATGGCCAGGATGCCGGCGTTGAGCAGGGCGAAGTAGCCGAACAGCGCGACGTGACTGCCGGTGCCCGTAGAGGCCAGGATCGGCGCGGCAAAACCGCCCAGTGCGGCGGCGCAGGCCAGCGCCACGGAATCCTGGGTAATGGCGAGGATCGCCGAAAACACCGTCACCGCCACCAGCAAGCCGAAGGCCGCACTGGGATCGAGCAACGGGTGCAGGCGCATGGCGGCGAACACCGTGAGGTACAGCACGGCGATCCCCGCACCCTGCAACATCAAGGCGTAATTGGCATTGCGACGGCGCAGCCACCACCCCAGTCCAAGCAGGGCCAAGGCACTGGCGGCGACCCCGGCGTAACGCAATTCAATCGGCACCACCAAGCCTTCGGTGGCGTAACGCAACAGGAACGCCAAGCCGAAAAACAGCAGCACCACGCCGACCCGCAGCACGGTGTTGCCGCCGAACAGCCAGTCGCGCGCGCGGCCGATGGCCCGGTCGATCAGGTTCGGCCCGGTTGCCGCGGCCGGTTGCTGCGGCTCGCGGGCGACGGGCTCGAGCGTCCACGCGTCCACTGGCGACGGCGGGACGGTTTCAGCAGCGGCGACGGTGAGCGGTTCGAGTTCGGGCGGCAGCTCCCAGATCAGTTCCGGGGCGGGGGCGGTGGCGGGGGCTGGGTCTGGGGCTGCCGCGACTGTTTCAGGCGCAGGCGCGGGCTCGACTACAGGTTTGACCGTGGCAAACGGTCCGACGCCGGATCGCTCGAGAAACGCCAGGCGTTGCTCCACCGAACCCAGTGCGACCTTGGCCTGTTCAAGCTGCGTGCGTTGCTCATCAGCCTGCGAACGCAAGCGTGCCAGCCCGATCGCCTGGCCGATCCCCAACCCGAGCAGCGCGCCGATCAAGGCGTCGCTGAACGACTCGTCGATGATCCAGCCCAGCACCAGGCCCATCAGCGTGAACATCCATTGCATGGTCGATATCCCTAAGCGGCCCCAAGGCGGGGCAAAATACGGCGTTACAGCGGTTGGGGTCAGTCTAGTTTGAAAACACCAAAAACCCTTGTGGGAGCGAGCCTGCTCGCGAAAGCGGTGTGTCAGTCACATCACGGCTGGATGTACTGCCGTCTTCGCGAGCATGCTCGCTCCCACAGGGATAAGGGGTGCTTTCGGATGGGTTAGGCAGCCGCAAAAACCGGTGCCCAGTCTATCGATCAGGCCCAACGGGCGTTGGGCCTGGCGCACAGTTGTCGCGGAAAGTTACTCCAGGGCTTTCCAGATATCGGTGGCGTATTCGCGGATGGTCCGGTCCGAGGAGAACCAGCCCATGCGCGAGGTATTGAGCACCGCCGAGCGCCACCATTCTTTCGAATCGTGCCAATGGGCTTCGACGCGCATCTGCGCATCCCAATAGGAATCGAAGTCGGCGCAGACCAGGAAGCGGTCGTAGTCGATCAAGCCATCGATCAGCCCGGCGTAGCGCGACGGATCATCCGGCGAGAACACCCCGCCGCGAATCGCTTGCAGCACATCGTTAAGACGATGCGAAGCGGCGATGTCCGGCGTCGCGTTGAACTCATGGTTCTGCTTGCGCGCCTCCACTTGTTGCGCGCTGAGGCCGAAGATGAACATGTGCTCGGCGCCGATGCGTTCGCACATTTCCACGTTGGCGCCGTCCAGGGTGCCGATGGTCAGTGCGCCATTAAGGCCGAACTTCATGTTACTGGTGCCCGACGCCTCGAAACCGGCGGTGGAAATCTGCTCCGACAAGTCCGCCGCCGGAATAATGCTTTCCGCCAGGCTGACGTTGTAGTTGGGCAGGAACACCACTTTGAGCAAACCACGCACGGTCGGGTCGTTGTTCACCACCCGGGCGATGTCGTTGGTCAGCTTGATGATCAGTTTGGCCTGGTGATAACTGGCCGCCGCTTTACCGGCGAAGATTTTCACCCGTGGCACCCAGTCCACTTCCGGCTCGGCACGGATCGCCTGGTACAGCGCCACGGTGTGCAGCAGGTTGAGCAGTTGGCGCTTATATTCGTGAATCCGTTTGACCTGCACGTCGAACATCGCCGCCGGGTTGACTGCGATGCCGAGGCGCTCGTGGATCAGGTACGCCAGGGCTTTTTTGCTGTGCAGGCGCTGCTCGGCGAACTGTTTGCGGAACGGCGCTTTCTCGGCGAACGGCTCGAGGTCCAGCAAGTGCTCTTCCGGGTTGTCCAGTACGTCGGCGCCGAGGGCGTCGACCAGCATCGAGGTCAGCTCGGAGTTGGCCTGGTACAGCCAACGGCGGAAGGTGATGCCGTTGGTTTTGTTGTTGATGCGATCCGGGTAGAGCTTGTGCAGTTCCGAGAACACCGTCTTGCGCATTAACTGCGTGTGCAAGCCGGACACACCGTTGACGCTGTGGGAACCGAGGAACGCCAGGTTGCCCATGCGCACGCGGCGACCATTGTCTTCCTCGATCAGCGACACTGCGCGCAGCACGTCAAAGTCGTGAATACCCTTGGCCCGCAGCGAATCTATGTGCTGGGCGTTGATCAGGTAAATGATCTGCATATGCCGGGGCAGCATGCGTTCCATCAAACCCACCGGCCAGGTTTCCAGCGCTTCAGGCAGCAAGGTGTGGTTGGTGTACGACAGCGTATCGACCGTGACTTGCCACGCGGCGTCCCAGGCCACGTCGTAGACGTCGACCAACTGACGCATCAGTTCGGCCACGGCAATCGAGGGGTGGGTGTCGTTGAGCTGGATCGCCGCATGGTCGCCCAGGGTCAGGACCGAGGTGTGCATGTTGCGATGGCGACGCAGCAAATCCTGCAAGGACGCGGCGACGAAGAAATACTCCTGGCGCAGACGCAACTCCTGGCCCGCCTCGGTGCTGTCCGCCGGGTACAGCACCCGCGAGATGCTTTCGGCGCGGGCTACTTCCGCCACGGCGCCCAAGTGGTCGCCGGCGTTGAAGCGTTCCAGGTGCAGGTCTTCCATGGCGCGGGCGCGCCACAGGCGCAAGGTGTTGACGCTGGCGCCGCGCCAGCCGACCACCGGGGTGTCGTAGGCAATCGCCCGCACGGTTTCCGCTGGCGACCAGACTTGCTTGGTCTTGCCGCTCTCGTCGGTGACGGTTTCAACGCTGCCACCGAAGCCGATCGGGTACACCACTTCCGGACGTTCGAACTCCCAGGGGTTGCCGAAATCCAGCCAGTGTTCGGTCTGCTCTTGCTGCCAACCGTCGACGATCGCCTGGCGGAACAGGCCGTGTTCGTAACGGATGCCGTAGCCATGGCCAGCAATGCCGAGGGTCGACATGCTTTCCATGAAACACGCAGCCAGACGACCGAGGCCGCCGTTGCCCAGCGCCGCGTCGGGCTCCAGCAAGCGGATGCGCTCCAGGTCGACGCCGAGTTCAGTCAACGCCTCCCGCGCCACGTCGAGCAGGCCGAGGTTGCTCAGGCTGTCGTAGAGCAGTCGGCCGATGAGAAATTCCAGGGACAGGTAATAAACGCGCTTCTGGCCTTTGCGGTAGATCTGCCGGGTATGGTCCATCCAGTGTTCGACCATGTGATCCCGCGCCGCCAGGGCGATGGCCTCGAACCAGTCATGGTCGAAGGCGTGATCCGGGTCTTTGCCCACCGCATAGGTGAGCTTGGTCAGGACGGCATCGCGGAACGCGGCCACCTCTGCTTCGCGAACGAGTGGTTCTTGAGTCATCAATAGGACCTCTTGCGAGCATGGAATTGTCTGAGCCTAGACGGTCTGACCGACGGTAGGGGCTCTGGTTCGGCAGTTTTTCCGGTGAGGCGTGATTCCGTTGGCATATGGGCGGAAATAATGCAGATGCCGTGCCGGGGATGAGCACGTTTGGCCCGGCGAAGAAAAAATCTGGCGAAAGGTTGTTCAAAAATCCACCAGTCCCGGTATGATCGCGCGCCCTGAAGCACACGCTGGTAACTCTTGATGATGAAGTCCAACCTGATCGCCGCCGCGGAGATCGACCGCCTCGATACCTGGGCCAAATATTCGGCCCCGATGTGCGGCTCCTGCGTGTCGAGCTGCTGCACGCTGCCGGTCGAGGTCAAGATCAAGGACCTGATCCGCATCGGCATCGTCGACGAGTTCGAACGCGGCGACCCGCCGAAGAACATCGCCAAGCGTCTGCAGAAGGAAGGGATCGTCGAGCGTTACAGCCAGAAGACCGAAATCTTCACCCTCCAGCGCATGAGCAACAACGATTGCCTGTACCTGGATCGTAAGAGCCGCTTGTGCACTATTTATGAAAAGCGCCCGGATACCTGCCGCAACCACCCGAAAATCGGACCGCGCCCAGGGTATTGCGCTTACAAGCCGAAGGAAGTGGCGCGGGAGACCAGCTCCAGTCGCCGCACGCTTGAGAAGTTCTGATCGCCTGATCCGGCCTCATCGCTGGCAAGCCAGCTCCCACAGGGTTCTGTGTCGAACGCACATTCAGTGAACACCACAAATCACTGTGGGAGCTGGCTTGCCAGCGATGGCGTAAGCCCTGATACCGCACAAACCCCAGACAAACAAAAACGCCCCCAACCTTGCGGTCGGGGGCGTTTTTTTGTCAGCTAACTAAATGACTTAGTTACCGGACTTCTTCGCAGCGCGGGTACGCTCGCTTTCGCCCAGGATCTTCTTGCGAAGACGGATGGACTTAGGCGTCACTTCACACAGTTCGTCTTCTTGCACGAACTCCAGAGCTTGCTCCAGGGTGAACTTGACCGGCGGAACCAGTGCGATGGTTTCGTCTTTGCCCGAAGCACGCATGTTGTCGAGCTTCTTGCCTTTGGTTGGGTTCACACCCAGGTCGTTGTCGCGGCTGTTCAAGCCAACGATTTGACCTTCGTAGATGTCCTGGCCGTGCTCGACGAACAGCTTGCCGCGCGCTTGCAGGGTTTCCAGGGAGTAGGTCAGTGCCTTACCGGTCGCTACCGACACCAGCACGCCGTTCTGACGGCCGGACATGTCGCCGGACTTCATCACGTCGTAACGGTCGAAGATCGAGGTCAGGATGCCGCCACCGGAAGTGAGGGTCAGGAACTCGTTACGGAAACCGATCAGGCCACGGGCCGGGATGTTGTACTCAAGGC
>Ga0247742_10000927_pt1 | contig 21821 bp, 18 predicted proteins | sample UWRJL208509C2_FD_180944 | JGI IMG/M metagenome (GOLD analysis project Ga0247742, IMG submission 180944) | Plant litter microbial communities from Arlington Agricultural Research Station in Wisconsin, United States - UWRJ-L208-509C-2 | ecosystem: Environmental > Terrestrial > Plant litter >... | reverse complement strand
CATCAAGGGACTCAATCCACTCCGCGGTCTCTTCCGGATCACGATCAGGCAGCTGGGCAGTCAACCCGCTGAGGATGTGTGAGGTCTCTTCTCCTGCAGCCACGTCCAACCTCTCTTCATTGAATGTCTGGGCGCTTGCTCTGTGGGGGCGCTCAAGGAATTTCGTATTGTGAGAATAAAATTCTGCAATTCGAGATTACGTCTGCTGATCGGCAGCGTCAACACGGATTGCGTAACCAAAACAGTCAACTGGGAAAGCAGTGCTCAAGCAACCGAATGTGACCCTGCATACACCGGGAACTCTTGACGTTACGTGACCTGAGTCATAAAGTGCTTTCACTATTCAATAACTAGATTCCGCATTATGGAATCAGTACGAAGTGGAGATCCACGATGCAGACGACTTCATCAGTCGGCGTCACTGAGACTCCGGGAGACAAAAACGCAGGTGGCCCCAACCACCCAGTGGTGGGAAACACTGACCTCTGCGCCATTGCTTCCGAAGCCGCAGGCCGTACCATCAGCCCCAGCCTTTACAACATTGACCTTGCGCCCACTAGGGCCAAGGGCCGCAAGTGGACCAGCTACAGCATCTTTACCCTCTGGGCCAACGACGTCCACAGCCTGGGTAACTATGCCTTCGCCATCGGCCTCTTCTCCCTCGGTCTGGGCGGCTGGCAGATCCTGGTAGCACTGGGTATCGGTGCCATTCTCCTCTTCGGGCTCCTGAACTTTTCCGGGTTCATGGGCGAGAAGACCGGCGTCCCTTTCCCGGTCATGAGCCGCATCAGCTTCGGTATCCGTGGAGCGCAGATCGCCAGCCTGGTTCGCGGCGCCGTTGCCGTGGCATGGTTTGGCATCCAGACCTACCTGGCCTCGGTGGTCCTTCGCGTGATGCTGGTGGCCATGGCTCCCGGTCTGAAGGACCTGGACAGCAACTCCATTCTTGGCCTCTCCACTCTGGGCTGGTTCTCCTTCGTGGCGCTCTGGATTGTCCAGCTGATCATTGTCAGCTTCGGTATGGAAATGATCCGTAAATACGAGGCCTTCGCAGGACCCATCATCCTGGTCACCATGGCCGCGATTGCCGTGTGGGTCTTCATCGAAGCCGGCGGTGCTATCCAGTGGAGCGGCATCAAGGGCCTTGAGGGGACCGAGATGTGGTTGACCATCTTTGCCGGCGGCGCACTGTGGGTCTCCATCTACGGAACGTTCGTCCTGAATTTCTGCGACTTCACGCGTTCTTCCGCCTCCAAGAAGTCAATCGTCAAGGGCAACTTCTGGGGCATTCCCATCAACATGCTGCTATTCGGCGCAATCGTTGTGGTCATGGCCGGCGGTCAGTACAAGATCAATGGCACTGTGATCGAGAGCCCTTCGGACATTGTGGAGAGCATCCCCAATACGCTTCTGCTGGTCCTTGCCTGCCTGGCACTGCTGATCCTGACCATCGCCGTGAACCTGATGGCCAACTTCGTCGCTCCCGTCTACGCCCTGACCAACCTCTTCCCGCGGCACTTGAACTTCCGCAAAGCGGCGTGGGTCAGCGGCACCATCGGCCTGATCATCCTGCCGTGGAACCTTTACAACAACCCGATTGTGATCGTGTACTTCCTGGGTGGCCTCGGGGCCTTGCTAGGCCCGCTGTTCGGTGTGGTCATGGCCGATTACTGGCTGGTCCGCCGCGGCAAGGTCAACGTCCCGGAGCTCTACACCGAGGACCCCAAGGGTGCCTACTTCTACAAGCGCGGCGTGAACCCGAAGGCCATCATTGCCATGATCCCGGCCGCCGGCCTTGCCATCGCCATCGCCTTCATCCCGGGGCTGGCAGCAGCTGCCCCGTTCGCCTGGTTCATCGGGGCCGGCGTCGCTGCCCTGACGTACTTCGCTGTCGCGGATAAGAAGCAGGTCCACGAGGACGTATCCGGCGAGCCGATCGCCGTCGCGAGCACCCACTGACTCACCGAAAACATCAAGGCTCGCCCGTCCTCTCCGTTCCATCGGAAGAGGACGGGCGTTGCCGTCGAGAGGAAAACCATGCGCATCCTTGTAGCAAACGTGAACACCACCCAGTCCATGACGGAGTCCATAGCAGCCCAGGCCCGTGCAGCAGCTGCCCCCGGCACGGAAATTATCGGTATCACTCCGCGTTTTGGCGCCGACTCCTGTGAGGGCAATTTCGAAAGCTACCTCGCCGCAATTGCCGTCATGGATGCTGTGGTGAATTATCCCGAACCCTTCGACGCTGTCATCCAGGCCGGCTATGGCGAGCACGGCCGCGAAGGCCTCCAAGAACTTCTGGACGTCCCGGTGGTGGATATTACCGAGGCGGCAGCCAGCACCGCGATGTTCCTTGGACACAAATACTCAGTGGTCACCACGCTGGATCGCGCCGTTCCGCTGATCGAGGACCGCCTGAAACTCGCCGGCCTGGACGCACGGTGTGCTTCTGTTAGGGCCAGCGGCATGGCCGTGCTGGAACTTGAGGAATACCCGGAGCGTGCTGTTGAGGCAATCGTGAGCCAGGCCGAACGAGCGGTACACCAGGACAAGGCCGAGGTTATCGTCCTGGGTTGCGGTGGCATGGCAGGGCTGGATGAGCAGATCCGCCAGCGCACGGGCGTCCCCGTGGTGGACGGCGTGGCTGCGGCAGTCACCATCGCCGAGTCCCTGGTCCGCCTTGGTCTGTCCACGTCCAAGGTGCGAACCTACGCCACGCCGCGCCCGAAGACTGTCATAGGCTGGCCGATAACTGCAGCCAAAGCCACAGCAGCCCAACCCGCTCAAGCTGCACACTGACTGCACCATCCTGAAAGGCAACCACATGACTGACTCCAGCCAGCCCACAAACCCGAGGGTCGCCGTCGTGACCGGGGCCGGTTCGGGTATTGGGCGGGCCGTCGCCAGGCTCATGCTCGCCGAAGGTTACCGTGTTGCGTTGGCCGGGCGCCGTGAGGCGCAACTGTTGGAAACCGCCGGCGGTCATGCGGAGGCGCTAGCGGTTCCGTGCGACGTAACAGTGCCCGACGACGTCGCACGCCTTTTCGCGGAGGTCCGCCAGCGCTGGGGTCGGGTTGATGTGCTGTTCAACAATGCGGGCATCTTCGGCCCGGCCGGCGACGTCGGCGAGATCAGCGTGGAGGACTGGGAAGCAACGTTGCGGGTGAACGTCACTGGTTCCATGCTGTGTGCGGCCGAGGCTGTGCGGACCATGAAGGCCCAAGAGCCGCAGGGTGGCCGCATCATCAACAATGGATCCATCTCCGCGCACTCGCCCAGGCCCAGGTCCGTGGCTTATACGGTCACCAAGCACGCGATGACCGGCCTGACCAAGAGCATCGAGCTCGATGGCCGGGAATTTGGCATCACGTGCGGGCAGATCGACATCGGAAATACGCGCACCGAGATCATGGACACCATCGGCGTCGGGTCCGGCGCGCTGCAGGCTGATGGCAGCCGCAAGGTGGAGCCCATGTTCCCTGTGGAGGACGCTTCCCGCGCCGTGCTGATGATGGCCAACATGCCGGCGTCGGCCAGTGTTGGATCCTTGGTGGTGACCGCCGCCGGCATGCCGTTCGTAGGCCGCGGCTAGCGAGTTTTTGTACACATAACGCCCTCAAAATAGCCCTTTACGGGCATCTGCTGTACAAAAACTCAGGTCTGACGCGAATGATCTGTGGATAACTCTTCGTCGCCTCGTTCGTTATGACTGAATGGGGCATGCGTCCGTTGTCTTCTCTTCCTCCCGCACTCTCTGACCGCGCCTTTACATTGGCTGAGGCTGATGAATTCGGCATTGCCCCGAAGCGACTGCGGGCATCGGACCTACTAGTGCCCAGCAGGGGACTCCGGCTGCCGCGGCGAGTGCAGACGTTGCTGGAGGTTGCCCGGCCACATCTTGACCTCCGTCAGGGTGATTTCCTGAGCCACATCAGTGCCGCGGAGGTGCTCGGCCTACCGCTGCCTGCTTGGGCGCAGTTCAAGCCCGACGACGGCGGCCCGGTGACCGCCGTCGTCGAACCTATCCCCTGGGGGCCAAAAAGCGGGCCCCATTTTCGGGAGCCGGGGCGATTCATCCATCTATCTCGGCCCAGGAACGGATCGCTGCCTCGGCGTAGGGGAGTTGCCGGCCATCGCCTGACGTTGAGGGACGGTGACCTCACAGACGAGGACGGGGTAGTTCTCACGTCTGTTGCGCGGACGTGGGTGGATCTGGCCTCGATGTTGCCCATGGAAGATCTGGTGGTGGTGGGCGATGCCATTGTCAGCGAACACGAACGCTCGTTCGGGCCGCCGCGGGTTCCCATGGTGTCTATGCCGAAGATGCAACACTTCGTTGAAAAGGCTAACGGTATCCATGGCGTGCGCAAGGCACGCATCGCATTGGAACGTCTGCGTGTTGGCGTTGATTCTCCTCCGGAAACAAAGCTGCGCTTGATGCTGGAAGATGCCGGACTCCCTGCCTTCGTTCCTAACTGCAGGGTTGACGACGCCCTTGGTAGGCCGGTGTGGACGGATCTCGGATGCCCGGAGTATCGGACCTGCCTCGAATACGAGGGTCTGCATCACCTTTCTCCAGAGCAGCAAGCGCTGGATGCGTACCGGGATCAGCGCGTCTCTGAGGCCGGCTGGCGCCAGGTCAAGATCAACAAGGTGGACATGAAGCACGGGAGGAAATGGGTGGTGGCCCGCGTGGTTCAAGCCCTCCGGAAGCAGGGGTGGAGGTCTTGAGTTTTTGTACAGATCCGGCCCTTATGAGCTACTCATCAGGGCAGTAGCTGTACAAAAAACCAAATGTGACTTCCGCATTATGGAAACAGAATTTCCCCTTGCGGAATGGTGTGACCAGGCTTACATTTGAAAAACCCCCTCAAAATGTGGGGCTGTTCCCAACTGATTGGTTCAGATCAATGAAGATCCCAGACTCCGCGGCGCTGAAGGCGAGTTCGGCCCCGCAGAAGAAAAAGCGGCTGTACAAGTCGCTCTTTTTTCAAATCCTGATCGCCGTCGTCGCAGGTGTACTCATCGGTCATTTCTGGCCGACCATTGGGTCCGCCCTCCGGCCACTGGGTGATGGATTCATTCAACTCATCAAGATGATCATCGCCCCGCTGATTTTCCTCGTGATCGTCACAGGCATCTCGGCAGTGGGCGACGTCAAGGCGGTCGGAAGGGTCGGGGTCAAAGCGCTCCTGTACTTCACCGGCGCCACTCTTTTCGCCCTCGTCTTCGGGCTCATCGTCGGAAACATCGTTCAGCCCGGTGCTGGCCTTAATATCGACCCCGCTACGCTCTCCCAGGACGCGCTCAACGCCAAGACCGGCAATGCGCCTCCCAAGGACGCCGCAGCGTTCATCCTGGATGTCATTCCCGTCAGCGTGATCGGTGCTTTTGCCAACAACAGCCTGCTTCAGGTGCTGTTCTTCTCCGTCTTCTTCGGCGCAGCCATCGTGGTCATCGGCCGCGAACGTTGCATGCCGGTCATCAGCCTCATGGAGACCGTTCTGGAACTGATCTTCAAGATCATGTCCTGGATCATGAAAGTGGCTCCCATCGGTGCCTTCGGTGCCATGGCATTCATCATCGGCCAGTACGGTCTGGGCACACTCAGTACCTATGCCCTCCTGATAGCCGCCTGCTACGGCGCAGCGATTGTCTTCATCGCATTGCTGTTCCTGGTGGCCTGGAGCTTCGCCAGGGTTCCGCTGTGGTCATTCCTCAAGTACACCCGCGAAGAATTCCTGCTGGCACTCGGAACAGCCTCCACGGAAGCTGTCATGCCGCGCATCATGACCAAGCTGACCAACGCCGGCTGCTCCCGTGCAACCACCGGTTTGGTAGTTCCCACGGGTTACTCCTTCAACCTGGACGGTGCCGCGATCTACCTGTCGATTTCGCTGCTGTTCCTGGCCCAGGCCTTCGGGCACAACCTCGATCTAGGCCAGCAGTTGGCGGCCCTGGGCGTCCTGCTCCTGACTTCCAAGGGCATGGCAGGCGTGCCGGGTTCGTCCTTCCTGGCACTCTCCGCCACGGCAGCAGCGCTGGGCATCTTCCCGGTGGCCGGCGTCGCACTCCTCCTTGGAGCCGACCGCCTCATGGACTCCATGCGTGTGGTGGTGAACCTGCTGGGCAACTGCGTGGCAACGTTCGTCGTCGCCAAGTGGGAGGGCCAGTTCGACCGCAGCGTCATGGTCCGCGCCTTCAACGGTGAGATCACCAATCATGACTCGGCCGTCATGCTCGGCAAGGAAGAAGTCTTCGAAGAGCAGGAACTCCAGCGCATCAGCGAGGGCCAGGAACCTTCGCCGAAGTTCCGCGGCGGTCCCTCGGCGGACGACATCCCGCAATTCGAAATGAGCAAGCGCGGGCAACCATCCACCCCGGTCTGCCCGGACTGACCGGATAGTTTTTGTACAGCTAATGCCCTTAAGACGCCGTCTTAGGGGCATTAGCTGTACAAAAACTCTTAGAGGGGGAGCAACTCGGAGAGGTCTGCACGCAAGCCGGATGCACTCAGCTTGTGCTCCGAAACCGCGTCAGCCCACGCGATCCGTCCCGTCACCAGCGACAGCCAGGTGGCGGCGTCGCACTCGATCACGTTCGGGGGAGTGCCGCGCGTGTGGCGGGGCCCCTCCACACATTGCGTAACTCCGAACGGCGGCACCCTGACTTCCACGGAGTTGCCGGGTGCGCGGGCGGTGACTTCCTCCAGGGAGTAGCGCACCGCCGTCGCAATTAAAGAGCGCGACGGCGGTGGCCCGGCAAGGCTGCCCGGCTCACCATCTGAAGGCTCGACGGCGGCCTGCCAGGCTGCCAGCGCAGCGCGGCCCTCGGAAACATCGACGCGGCGTCGTGCGACAGCCATGGTTTTTCTCCTCAGAAGTACTAGTCCAGCAGGGCGGAGACGGCGTGGCCCAGACGGATCTTGCCAACCTCGTGGCCGCCGCCGAGTATGGGCTCAACCACCCGTTCCAGAACATTGGATACTGCCGGGATGTCCACGGCGCCGCTTACTGCAAGAAGAGTCAGCCCCACCAGGGATGTGGCCCGCAGGTTCCCGTCCAACATCTTCACAGCTACGGTGGCACCGGTGGGGGTCGCGAGGACAAGGACGCCCTCAGCCCCGATTTTGGCCAGGACCTCGAGTTCTTCCATGACGATGGTGTTGGACTCGCCTTTGCCTTGGACGGCCCAGGGGTAATCCAGCATGGAGGTGGCAATGGTGGCGGCACGCGCATTGGACGATTTATCACCGGGGGACTTGGCCAGGCGGGAGTAAGCCCGGGCGAGGCCGGTCAGCGAAATGGCGGCAACGGGTGCGCCGCAGCCGTCGATGCCAAGGTGGGAGATGGTTTCGCCGCTGTATTCCTCAATCACGGAGCGAACACGCTGTTGAAGGGGGTGATTGGGTTCAAGGTAGCTCCGCAGGTCCCAGCCGTTTTCGGTGCACGCCCACAGGAAGGCCGCGTGCTTGCCGGAGCAGTTGAAAGCCAGCCTGGATTGGCCGCGTTCGGAGCGGACCAGCCAGTTTCTAGCAGTCTCATCCTGGGGCCAGGCGGTGGGGCATTGGAGGTTATCTTCCTTAACGCCCGCTGCTTTGAGCATCCCCTCAACAATGTCCATATGGTCCAGGGACCCGGTGTGGCTGCCGCAGGCTACAGCAACTTGTGCGCCACGGAGGGGCACGCCGGACTGCATGGAGGCCAGGGCCTGGAACGGTTTGAGGGTGGAGCGGGCCAGGACCGGGGCGTCAATGTCACCAAGACGGGTGACCACCGTGCCGTCACCGGAAAGAACCACGGCCGCGCCGATGTGCCGGGACTCAATAAAGCCACTTCGTTCGATCACTGCCAGTTCCACCGCGGACTCAACGTTGAACGTTTCATGCGAACTTATGGGCATACAGCCAAGTCTAGGGGCGTGCAGGGTCCGGTGAATGACACAGCTTAGGCTGCTCGCCCTTCACAAAGTACCCTTGAGGACTGTGAAGGTACTCGTCATTGGCCCAGGCGGCCGCGAACACGCCATTGTCCGCTCTCTGCTTGAAGATCCGAACGTTTCCGAGGTCCACGCGGCCCCGGGCAACGCGGGCATCAGCAAACTTGTTCCCACCCATGCGATTGACGGGAACAACCCGGAAGCCGTGTCCGCCCTCGCCACCAAGCTGGGCGTGGACCTGGTGGTGGTTGGCCCTGAGGCCCCCCTCGCCGCCGGTGTGTCCGACGCCGTCCGCGAAGCCGGTATCCCGGTGTTCGGTCCCAGCAAGGAAGCTGCCCAGCTGGAGGCCTCCAAGGCTTTCGCCAAGCAGATCATGGCTGAAGCGAACGTTCCCACGGCCATGGCCCGCGTGGCCACCAACGCTGAGGAAGCCGCCGATGCCCTGGATACTTTCGGTGCACCGCATGTTGTTAAGGACGACGGCTTGGCCGCCGGTAAGGGCGTGGTGGTCACCAAGGACCGCGCGGAAGCCCTGGCCCACGCCCAGGCCTGCTTCGACGCCGGTGGAACCGTGGTCATCGAAGAGTTCCTGGACGGCCCCGAGGTCTCCCTGTTTGTCCTCTGCGACGGCCGCACTACTGTTCCCCTGTCCCCGGCACAGGACTTCAAGCGCATCTTCGACAATGACGAAGGCCCCAACACCGGCGGCATGGGCGCGTACACCCCGCTCGAGTGGGCTCCCGAGGGCTTGGTCCAGGAAGTCATCGACCGCGTGGCCCAGCCCACCGTGGATGAGATGGCCCGCCGCGGCACCCCCTTTGTTGGCGTGCTCTACTGCGGCCTCGCCCTGACGTCCCGCGGCACACGCGTCATCGAGTTCAACGTCCGCTTCGGCGACCCCGAGACCCAGGCCGTCCTGGCACGCCTCAAGACCCCGCTCGGTGCGCTGCTGCTGGCAGCTGCCAAGGGCGAACTGGACACCGCAGAAGAGCTGCGCTGGTCCAAGGACACGGCAGTCGCCGTCGTCGTCGCCGCCGAAAACTACCCGGACGCACCCCGCACCGGTGATCGCATCCGCGGCCTGAAGAAGGTTGACGAGCTGGACGGTGTCCACGTGGTCCACGCCGGCACCAAGCTGGACGACGAAGGCAAGGTGGTCTCCGCTGGTGGCCGCGTCCTCGCCGTGGTCGCGCTCGGTTCCGATCTGGTGGAAGCACGCGAAAAGGCGTACGACGGCGTTGAGCTGGTTCAGCTTGAAGGCTCACAGTTCCGTACGGACATCGGAGGCAAGGCCGCTCGCGGCGAAATCCGCGTGCCTTACACCGCAACCGGAACCATCCCGAAAGTGCAGGCTTGAGCATGACTGAGGGCATCCCCACCGGCGGCTTCGAAACCGAAACACTGGAACTTCCGGGCTGGACGCACGTCTACTCCGGCAAGGTCCGTGATCTCTACGTCCCGGCCGACGAAGCCATCACGGAAAAGATCGGCCAGGAATGCGTCTTGGTTGTGGCCAGTGACCGCATCAGTGCTTACGACCACGTGTTGAGCAGCGAGATCCCGGACAAGGGCCGCGTCCTGACGCAGCTGAGCCTGTGGTGGTTCGATCAGTTGGACGTTGAGCACCACGTGCTGGCGTCCACGGTGGAAGGTGGCGTTCCTGCCGCCGTCGAGGGCCGGGCCATGATCTGCAAGAAGCTGGACATGTTCCCGGTGGAATGCATCGCACGCGGTTACCTCACCGGTTCCGGCCTGGCTGAGTACAAGGAATCCCGCACGGTGTGCGATATCCCGCTGCCGGAGGGTCTGGTTGATGGCTCGCGCTTGGAGAAGGCACTCTTCACGCCCTCTGCCAAGGCCGAAGTGGGCGAACACGACGTCAACATCACCTATGACGACGTTGTGGCCATGGTGGGCGACGACATCGCTGCCCGCCTCAGTGAGCTCACGCTGAAGATCTACACCCGCGCCGAGGAGATCGCCCGCGAACGTGGCATTATTCTGGCTGACACCAAGGTGGAGTTCGGCATTGACGCTGCCACTGGCGTGATTACCCTGGGTGACGAGGTCCTCACCCCGGACTCTTCACGGTTCTGGGATGCGTCTACGTACGCGCCGGGCCAGTCGCAGCCTTCGTATGACAAGCAGTACGTCCGTGACTGGCTGACCTCCGCTGAGTCCGGCTGGGACAAGTCCTCAGACACTCCGCCCCCGGCATTGCCCGCCGAGGTTGTGGAGCGCACCCGGGCCCGCTACGTGGAGGCTTACGAGAAGCTCACGGGCCGCACCTTCGCCTGACCGCACCCGACTTACTTGGGTTAGTCAGGCCTGCGAGTGTTCCTTCGCGGCACGGCGCTCGGCCAAGCGGATCTCCAAGACCGCGTCCATGGCCTGCTGGACCCGGTCCGACGCTCCAGCCGCGCTGAAGTCATGCTGGGCCTCTTCCAGGAATTGGAGCGCCTCAGCGGCTTCCCCTGCTGCTTTCAAGGACTTACCCAACAGCAGCGACACTTCGCCGGCGGTGTGCCGGGCCAGCACCTTGCGGTCCGCGTAGATTTCGCGGAGCTTCTCCACGGCTGCAGGGATGTCCCCGGTCAAGTACAGCCAGCGGGCGCGGATGAACGCGACCTCCAACTGGTCTGTCTTGTTTCCGCCCACAATGGACAGCGCGAGTTCCGCTCGTTCAATGGCGGACAACGTTTCCGGTTCCACAATCCCGGAGGACAGTCGAACGGCTGCTGAAGCCTTGTTGAAGCGGGCCCACAGCTCAATGTCGTTGGCGGGGGAGAGGAGCTTGGCTGCTCGCTCGTGGTGCTTGATGCCCTCAACGTAGTCGTGGCGCATGAAGGCGACGTTGCCCACCACCCAGGCCACTTCGCCTGCCAGCTGCGACATGGAGTGCTCGTCCATGTGCTCAATCATCGCCAGACAGTATTCCCAGGCCTCGTCCAGCTTGCCGCTCTCGGCAAGAGCACCGATCAGCGCGCGGTGCGCACCAATAATGAGCGTGGAACCCTTGGGCAGTTGCTCGCTGAGCTTGACGGCTTGCTTGGCATGCTCGACGGCGGTGGCCAACTGGCCTTGTCCGTGACACACCGCGGCAAGCATCTGCCAGGCGCGAACTCCAAGGCCGGCGGACTCCGTGGCCATGGGGTGTTCCAGGAGGTGCTCAACAATCTGTTGGCATTCCTTGAGCTGCCCTTGCTTCATCACACACTCGGCCTGCATGTACGTCATGTTCCACCAGGCGCTGTTGTTCTTGGCTTCAAGAGCGATCTGCGCTGCGGTTGCTGCGTGGCTGGCGGCGAGTTGATAGTCGCGGAGGTCCCAGGCCTGCCGGGCATACAAGCCGGCGAGGACGTACTCGGCATCACTGACGGAGACTGGTTGGCTCCACGCTTCAAGTGCTTTGGGCGCCAGTTCCAGCCGACGGGCGAGTTCCTCGATGACCTCGGCCGTAGGCTCGCGGCGACCGGTCTCCAGCAGCGAAATATAGCTCGGTGAATACAGGTTCTTGCCTAGCTCTGCCTGCGTCAACCCACGTTCGAGCCGTTCGGCACGTAGCTTCTCGCCGAATCCGTTTCCCACGGGTCCCTCCTACAGGTGTCTTTTGACCAAAACCTTGACAGTCTCTGTGGAAAACATTTTACAATGTATGTCAACAGGGACCGTGCAATTTCCGTAACGAATCCGACTCGCATTGGGGTACAACATCATGTTCAAGAAAATCATTGCTTCAGTGGCCGTGGCGGGCGCACTGACGCTGGCAGTTGCGGCTCCCGGTGTAGTCTCTGCTGCTCCCGCGGCAGATTCCAGCACAGTAAGCGCCATTGGCAACTGGCCGGACCCTATGCGGTCCACCACCACGGCGCCCAAGAAGGACAAGTCCGAGACGACCATCTCCACGATGTCCATCGGCAACTGGCCCGACCCTATGTAAAACAATTGTAGTAAAAGAAACCCCGGAGCGTGACGAGCGATGCTCCGGGGTTTTCTTTGTGCCCTGCCTTCGGTGGCCACTGAAATCATAGTGAGGCGCGGCGGGGACGCCAATCGGCACGATTGTACATGTGGATAGGTGCGGTGCGTTGACAGACTTAAAACAAAAATGGCGCCGATTTCTCGACGCCATTTTCGTGTTTGGTCGGGATGACAGGATTTGAACCTGCGACCTCTTCGTCCCGAACGAAGCGCGCTACCAAGCTGCGCTACATCCCGATCCGCTGCGAAAGCAACTGTTCAAGAATAGCCGAAACGTCCCGTGATGCGAAATCGAGGAGCCGGTGTGCCTCGTCACAGCTGCGACGCTGCGAAAGCTACACCAGCGAGTCCCGCCACGCCCCATGCAACTGGGCAAACCGTCCGCCACCGCTAATCAGTTCAGCAGGGGTTCCATCCTCCACAATGCGTCCGTCGTGGACCACCAAGACCCTGTCCGCCGTCTCCACTGTGGAAAGGCGGTGGGCAATGATGATCGCCGTCCGAGCTCCCCTTCCGCCGGCCACTCCCTCCAACAGTTTGGACAATCCCTGCTGGACCATGCGCTCAGAAGGGATGTCCAGGGATGACGTTGCCTCGTCCAGGATCAGCACAGCCGGTGCGGCCAGGAAGGCGCGGGCGAAGCCGATGAGCTGTCGTTGACCCGAAGAAACCCGGCCACCGCGCTTGTTGACGTCTGTGTTGTAGCCTTCGGGGAGGCTCATGATGAACTCGTGGGCTCCCACTGCTGCAGCGGCGGCCTCGATTTCGGACCGCGACGCCTCGGGCCTGCCCAAGGCGATGTTGTCCGCCACGGAGCCGCTGAAGAGGAAAGCTTCCTGCGTCACCATGACCACTGCACGGCGGAGATCCGTGGTGGACAGGTCCCTGAGATCAACACCGTCAAGGGTGATCGCACCGGAGGTGACATCGTAGAAGCGTGCCACGAGCTTGGCCAGCGTGGACTTGCCCGCTCCCGTCTGGCCAACCAGCGCAACAGTCTGCCCGGCAGGGATGTGCAGGTTCAGTGTGGGAACAACCACCTTGCCGTCGCTGTAGCCGAACTCCACGCCCTTGAAGTCGATTTCGCCGCGTGAGCTCTTCAACGGCACAGGGTTCTTCGGCGGGCGGACGGTAGGTATTTCCTCAAGAAGTCCGGACACCTTTTCCAGCGCGGCCTGTGCGCTCTGGAACGAGTTGTAGAACATGGCCATCTGGTCCACCGGCTGGAAGAAGCGTTTAGTGGAGAGGATCAGTGCCAGCAGGACGCCGACAGCCAAGTCCCCACTCAGCACACGGAAGCCGCCAAACAGCAGGACCACGGCCACACAAACATTGCCGATCAGCACCAAGCCCGGCTGGAAAATGCCGTTCAGGTTGATGGAGCGGACGGTGTTCTTGCGGTAGTCCTCAGCCAACTCGCCATACCGGGATGCATTCTCGCGCTCTTTGCGGAACGCCTTCACCGCACGGATACCGGTCATGGTCTCCACAAAGTGCACGATCAGGCGCGCGGACACCACGCGGGATTCACGGAACGCGATCTGCGAATGCTTCTGGTACCAGCGGGCAAGGAAGAACATGGGTACGCCGGCCGCGAGGACTATCAGTCCGCTTTGCCAATCCAGGGCAAAAACAGTCACAGCGGTGAACACCATGAACAGCATGCCGGAGGCCAAGGAGCTGACCCCGGAATCCAAGAGTTCACGCAACGCCTCAAGGTCCGAGGTTTGCCGGGCGATGATGCGGCCCGAGGTGTACTTCTCGTGGAACTCGAGGCTCAACCGTTGGGTGTGCCGGAAGACCCGCAGGCGCAAATCCAGAAGCATGGCCTGGCTGAGCCGGGCAGTGGAGGTCACATACAGCGCAGTCATCCCAGCAGTGGCGATCGCGGCCGCCAGGTACAACGAACCAGCAAGCACCAGGGGTCCGTTGTCGCCAGCCTGCAGCGCGGGCAGGGCGTTGTCGATGCCAAAGGCGATCAGCGCAGGCCCGGCAACCCGGGTGAGCTGCGAGACCACCACCATCGCAATCGTCAGCCAGAAACGCAGCCGCACGGGACGGATGAGTGAGGCAAGCAAGGTGAGCGACCGGCGTCGTACGGCTTTGCTGTCCGCTTTGGTGAGGTGTGTGTTGTCCTCGTTGGCCGTGCCAAAAGTTGCGGCGCTCATCGGCGGGCCTCCTCAGCTTCTTCGAGCTCGTCCAGTTCGGTGTCCAGGTCCTTCGGGCCGGCGTCCAGGCTGGCGATGACATAGCGGTAGTGATCGTTCTCGGCCAACAGTTCCGTATGGGTTCCGACGGCGGTAATGGTTCCGCCTTCGAGCAAGGCCACCCGGTCCGCCAAAGCCACCGTGGAGGGCCGGTGCGCGACGATCAGTGTGGTTGTCTCACGAAGGACTTCCCGCAAACGGGCCTCCACGCGTTCCTCGGTATTCACATCCAGGGCAGAGAGGGGATCGTCTAAGACCAGCACCTTGGGCTTCGCGGCGATGGCGCGGGCCAGGGCAATCCGCTGCCTCTGGCCACCTGAAAGACTCAGCCCTTCCTCGCCGATCAAGGTGTCCACGCCATCCGGAAGTGAGTAGGCAAAGTGCGCCTGTGCCACGTCCAAGGCTTCGTCCAGGGCAGCGTCGCTGGGATTCGGGGCGCCCAGGAGGACGTTGTCCCGCACCGAACTGGAGAACAGTGTGGTGTCTTCGAACGCCACGGCAACGATCTTTCGCAGTTCGTCGATGTCGTAGTCGCGGACATCCACGCCGTCGATCGTCACCGCACCCGAGGTCACGTCATACAGCCGGGGGACCAGCTGGAGCAGGGCGCTCTTGCCGCTGCCCGTAATGCCCACCAGGGCCATGGTCTCGCCGGGGCGGATGTCCAGGGTGACGTCGTGCAGGAGGGTACCGCCGTCGTCGAACCCGAAACCGGCGTGCTCAAAGCGCAAGGCGCCCTTCACGCTTACCGGAACCTTGGGCTGGTCCGGGGAGGTGATGGTGTTTTCCGTGTCCATCACCTCGAAGTGGCGGTCCAACGCGGTCTTGGCGGTCAGCGCCATGGCCAGCAGCATGCCCGAGAACTCGACGGGAGTGGCCACCACCGCGGCTGTGGCAAAGAACGCCACCAGCGCGCCGATGCTCAGTTGTCCGTTAGCCACAAGCATGATGCCCACCACCAGACCGACGCCCAGCGCCAGCTCCGGCAGCAAGGTGACCACCAGCGTGAACCCGGCTTGCTGCTTCGCCTTGGCGATCTCGGTCTGACGAAGTTCCTCAGCCTGGCCGTTGAAGTTCTCCAGGGCTTCACGGCTCCGCCCAAAAGCTTTCAGGACGCGGATGCCGTGGACGGATTCCTCCACGGTGGTGGCGAGGTCGCCGGCCTGGTCCTGGCTGAGGCGGGTGACCAAACTGAAGCGGCGGCGGAAGCGGAACGAGTTGATCATGATCGGCACGGCCGCTGCAAGGAAGATCAGCGCCAGCTGCCAGCTCATGGAGAACATCACACCCACGCCGATGATCACCGTCAGCGTGGTGACTACCAACATGATGGCGCCGAACGCCATCCAGCGGCGCAGGAAGCTCAGGTCCGTCATGGCGCGCGAGAGCAACTGACCGGAACCCCAGCGGTCGTGGAACGCCACGGTGAGCTGTTGCAGGTGGCCGTAAAGGGTCACGCGCATCCGGGTTTCCACCGTGGTGGCGGGGTTGATGACGAACTGCCGGCGCAAGGCCACCAGCCCGGCTTCAGCAATGCCCAAGGCAAGGATCACGACGGCGGCAATCCAGACGGCGTCCGTGGAACCGCCGGGCTGCAGGGAGTTGTTGACCAGGACCCGCAGCACTTGCGGGATGGTCAGCGCGACGATGCTCGCCAGCAGGGCGCAGATGAGCCCCATGAAGAGTCGGGGGAGGATAGGCCGCACATGAGGGTACAGGCGGCCGACGGAGGTAAAGAAAGACGTTTGCTTGGACATGCCCGCTTCTCAACAGCTGGATCTTCAGATGGTGCGGAGGTAGTTTCCCGTAGCAACTACCCTATGCCATGGCGTGATTCGTTTCACAGGACAACGCAACGTTGGTGAAATGTTTGACCCAGTTATTGAGGATCGTAATGATCCCCTGGCTTGGCTGCGGGGTACCTAATTGCGCGGCGTGAGCGTCAGCAGCACGGCTTCCGGGCGGCAGGCGATGCGGACCGGTGCGAAGCGAGACGTGCCGATACCGCCGGAGACGTTTACCGGCGTCGTGAAGCTATCGCTTTCCCAATCGTGGAGGCCTTTGGCGCGCCACGTAGGAAGGTCGCAGTTGGCCACCAGCGCCCCGTAGCCGGGGATGCAGATCTGGCCGCCGTGTGTGTGGCCGGCGAGGATCAGGTCTGCTCCGGCCTCGGTGAAGTGATCCAGCACGCGCTGGTACGGAGCGTGAATGACGGCCACCTTCAGGTGGGGGCGGGCGTCTTGGTTGACTGTTCCGCGGGGCCAGCCGGCATAACGTTCACGGCCAAGGTGCGGATCATCAACTCCCGAGAAATCGAATCGCAAACCGTTCAGCACCACTGACTGGGCGCGGTTGGTGAGGTCGATCCAGCCGCCCATTCCGAACGCCGAGCGGAGCTTGGGCCAGTCAAGGGCGATGGGGTCGGTTCGCATCCGCGAAGGACCGCGGAAGTAACCCGCCGGGTTCTTGATTCGCGGGCCGTAGTAGTCGTTGGAGCCCGGTACGAATACGCCGGGGAACTCCAGCAGTGGTCGAAGTGCCTGGATCAGGGGGTCGATGGCCTTGGCGTGGCTAAGGTTGTCACCCGTGTTGACCACAAGGTCAGGCTTGAGGTCTGCCAGCGATTGCAGCCACTGCGTCTTCTTTTCCTGGCCTGGGACGAAGTGAATATCGCTCAGGTGCAGGACCCGGAGCGGCCCGGATCCCTCCGGAAGAATGGGCAGGGTTTCGTGGCGGACCTCGAACTGGTCCTTCTCCCACCAGCCGTATGCGGCCACCGCTGCACCTGCTGCTGCGCCGACGGCAGCAGTGACGGCGAAACCGCGCCCGACGGTGCGGACGCGGTTTGCCAATGAATCACTGAAGGTCATGGTCAGTTCTTGTTGCCGTTGCCGTTGCCGTTGCCGTTGTTACCGTTCCCGTTGTTGCCGTTACCGGAGGGCGGGGCGGGGTTGGGCGCTGTTGACGGCGTGTTGGACGGGGAGTTGTTCCGCTGCGGCGCGGGAGCCGTACCGAGCAGGTTCGATGGCGGCTGCTGGAACGGGTTGGTTCCGTACGCAGGTGCCACAGCCAACATGTAGTTGGTGAACTGCGGACCGGCGATCATGTAACCGTCGATTGAGGGGTAAAACTTGCCGTTGATGGTCAGGTTGCGTCCGTAGCGCGACTGATCAGCCAAAGGATCGCCGAACCAGGAGGCCGTTGCCAAACCTGAGGTGTAGCCCACTACCCAGGTGGAGCCGTTGGTGTCGTTGGTACCCGTCTTTGCAGCCACCGGGAAGTTCTTGGAGTTCAGGGCCGGACGGATCAAAGAGCCGGAACCTTCATCCAGCACCTTGCCCATGGCGTAAGCAACGCCGCGGGCCACTTCAGGCTTTACGGCATCTTTACAGCTGGAAGACTGGGCAGGAAGCTGAGCTCCGGACTGGTCCTTCACCGAGGTGATGGCAATCGGCTCGCAGTACTTGCCGTCGGCTGCGAATGTTGCAAAGGCTGCAGCCATGGTGAGCGGAGCCGTTTGCGTTGCGCCAATGAGGTTTGACAACCGTGTCATGGGAACCTGGGGGTTGGGATCCGTGACCTTGCCCGTATTGTCACGCGTGGGAAGGCCGCCGTGGATGCCGGTGGCGTCCACAATTCCCTGAATGCCACAGAGGTCAACCTGAGCAGCTGAAGCAAAAGTCGCGGTGTTGATGGAGTTCATGAGGCCATAGAGGACAGTCATGTTCCGGTAGTAGCCCAAGTCCGAGTTTTGCAGGTCAAAGCTGCCCGGCACGTTGGCGTCATAGAAGCCGTCCGTCGGTGTAGGACAGGTGTTCTTCCAAGGGAAGTTGACGCCGTATTTACGTTGGGCCGCGTTGACGTTCTGGTTCATCGACTTGCCCTCGTTCAGCCACTGGGCAAACGTGAAGGGCTTCATGGTTGAACCGGGCTGGAACCCGCCAATGCCATTGAGGTCATTTCCGTCGGCGTCGAGGACGTCCACGTTGAAGTTCTGCGTCTGATCGAACTTGCCCTCTTGAGGCAGCCACACAGTGTTTTGCGCCATGCTGACGATCTGGCCGGTGCCGGGCTGGACGGAGACGATCGAGGCGCCCCACTTCTCCGGGTTTGCGCCCGCCGTCGCGTCAACCTGCTGCTGAGCTACGTTCTGTGCTGTCGGGTCGAGGGTGGTCTGGATGGTGAGGCCGCCACGCTGGACACGCTTGATGCGTTCTTCCTGGGTATCGCCGTAGGCAGGATTGTTGAACAGCAGGTGCAGCACGTAGTCACAGAAGTACGGCGCCATGGTGGCGTAGGCGCAGCCCTGGCGCGCCGGGGTGACCTGCGTGGTGACCGGGGTGGCAACAGCTTCGTCGTACTGTGCCTGGGTGATCTTGCCCTGATTGACCATGGCTGCCAGCACAAGATCACGGCGCACCTTGGCGTTATCCGGGTTGGCAATCGGATCGAACGCAGAGGGGCTGTTCACAAGGCCGGCCAGGAGGGCCGCCTGCGGAAGAGTGAGGTCCTTGGCAGTGGTGCTGAAGAAGAACTTTGAGGCAGCTTCAATTCCGTAAGCGTCACGGTTGAAGAAGACGATGTTGAGGTAGCCCTCGAGGATCTGCTCTTTGGAGAACTTCTTCTCCAGGGCGATGGCGAGCTTCATTTCGCGGAGCTTGTCGCCCACGCCCTTGCCGCCACCGTTGAGTTTGACGTCTTCTTCGCGGTCGGACGCCACCAGGGACTCGTTGATGACGTTGTTCACGTATTGCTGCGTGATGGTGGACGCGCCCTGCTTGTTGCCACGGGCGGTGCTGACGATGGCTCGCATGATGCCGGTGGTGTCGATGCCGCCGTGCTCATAGAAACGGCTGTCCTCGATCGCGATGACAGCGTCCTTAATGAACGGGCTCATCGAATCCAAGGGAACCTTGGTCCGGTTCTCCGCGTAGATCGAGGCGATCGGCGTACCGTCCTTCGCCAGGATGGTGGTGTTCTGGCTGGGCGGATCCACCTGAAGTTCCGCCGGCAGAGTGTCAAAGAACTGAATTGAACCACTTGCGGCACTGCCCGAAACGGCGGCGGCGGGGACCAAAAGGCCCGCGACCAGGACGCCACAAATCGCGCTCACACCAAGGAAGCCTAGAATCTTTCCGAGGGTGGTGGCAGTGTCGAATAGTGGGTTCTTGCGAGTCACCATGTTTTCCACTTTACCGGCAAGGGCTAGGCTTTCTGTCATGACCAAATGGGAGTACGCCACGATTCCGCTCATTATTCACGCTACAAAGCAGATCCTGGACCAGTGGGGCGAGGACGGCTGGGAGCTCGTCCAGGTCGTCGGTGGACCCGATGGCAAAGGCCTCGTAGCATACCTGAAGAGGGAGAAGCAGTAATCATGACAACCCCCGCAGAAACCACGTCTGCCGCGGAATCCGGCGCCCCCACGTCTGCTGTTGAGCAGCGTCTGGCCGAGCTCGGGTTGACCCTGCCTGAGGTAGCCGCGCCGGTGGCTGATTACGTCCCCGCAATCGTTTCCGGTAACTACGTCTACACGTCCGGCCAGCTGCCCTTTATTAACGGCAAACTCGAAGCTACGGGCAAGGTCTCCCTCGGCGAGTTGGGCACGTCCGACGAACCCACTGTTGACCCGGAAGACGCCAAACGTTACGCCGCTCTCTGTGCCATCAACGCCCTCGCTGCAGTCAAGAGCGTCATCGGCGATCTGGACCGCGTCACCCGCATCGTCAAAGTTGTGGGCTTCGTAGCCTCCGAGTCCACCTTCACCGGACAGCCCGGCGTGATCAACGGTGCGTCCGAACTCCTGGGACAGGTATTCGGTGACGCCGGCAAGCACGCACGCTCCGCCGTCGGCGTTTCTGTCCTGCCGCTCGACTCTCCCGTTGAAGTCGAGCTCATCGCTGAATTCAGCTAAGGAACCGGTTCACCCACGTGCCACAGCTTGCCCGCCGTCTGTTTGTACTGCCCCCGGAACTCGAAGGGGCAGCACAAAACTGGCTTGAGCTTGGCGAACGGACCCCCAGGGCCGCCCGCTACGCCTCCTCCGTTGTGCTGTTGCGCGATTCGCCCACCGGCTTGGAAACCTGGCTTGGATACAGGCCGGGTTCCTCGCCGTTGGGCGTTGTCGCGTTCCCGGGCGGTTCTTTGGACCCGTCCGACGACGACCCCGTCGGCTGGTTGGGCCCGTCACCTCAGCATTGGGCTGAGCAGATGGGAACGGACGACGTCGGACTCGCCCGCCGTCACGTGGTGGGCGCCATCCGCGAACTCTTCGAAGAAACGGGTGTCCTGCTCGCAGGCCCTGACGCTTCTTCCACGGTCGAATCGAACTCCACCATTGACTGGATGCGCGCCCGCGAAGCCGTGGCCGCCCAGGAGAAGTCCTTCACGGAGATGCTTACCAAGCGCGGGCTGTCCCTCCGCACCGACCTCCTGAAACCCTTGGTGAACTGGCTCAGCCCGGACTTTGCGCACGCGCGTTTCAACACCCGGTACTTTGCCGCCACTGTCCCGGTGAACCAGCAGCCCAGCATCCTGGGCAGCAAGGGTGTGTGGGGCCGCTGGGTGTGTGCCTCCCAAGCCATTGCACTGCGGGACACCTCAGCACTTGGTGATGAGATAGGCCAGGAGAATACTGTGGGCCTCAAGCTCGGCCAGCTCCTGGTGCCGGGCTCGGAAATCATGCTCGAAAAAATGGCCAACGCCAACGGCTGTATCGCCTACCTGAGCTACAAGCGCAAAGCGCACGTGTACCAGGCGAAACTGGTGGATGAGGGTGGCATCCTCATGCTCGAGGTCGAAGCCGCCCGCACCGTGGCAGGGGAGCCCCAGCGCGAACGCTAGGCCTTCCGACGCTCTCTCACATCCCTCGTGTTTGGGGTCGACGCTCTCTCACATCCCTCGGGTTTGAGCCGGTCGCTCTCTCACGTCCCTCGGGTTTGAGCCGGACGCTCTCTCACCGGCAAAGTCGTTATATCGAGTCAGCCAAGTAATCGATGGCCAGTTTGTAGCCCAGAACCCCCGCACCCACGATGATCGCGTTGCACACGCCGGACAGGTACGAATGGTGGCGGAACTCTTCACGCTGGTGCACGTTGGTGATGTGCACCTCGACGGCGGGCAGCTGCACAGCCGCCAAGGCGTCGCGAAGGGCCACGGAAGTATGCGTGTAGGCGCCGGCGTTGATCACAATTCCGACGGCGGTGCCTCGCGCTGCGTGGATGGCGTCCAGGAGGTCGCCCTCGTGGTTGGACTGAACGCAGTCAACAGTGAATCCATGGGCGGCCGCAGCTTTCATGGCCAATTGCTCCACGTCAGCCAAGGTGGACGTTCCGTACTTCTCCGGTTCGCGGGTGCCCAGAAGGTTCAGGTTGGGGCCGTTGATCACAAGGATGGTGCCGCGACCGGTTTCGGTGGCAGGAGAGGCTTCAGTCATGACTCCCAATCTATAGCGGTGCGGGAGTGCGCGGGAATTGTGCCCACAGGGTGAGCGAGGGTGCCCTGAAAACAGTCACCAGGTGAGAGAGCGACGTCCAAACACCCGCATGATGTGAGAGAGCGACGTCCAATGCGGCCGTATGGTTTTCTGAGACAGGTTGATGGGAGATCGACTTCAGAATGACTGGTCCTAGAAGAAAATATGATGCGGCTTTCCGTGAGGAAGCTGTGCAGCTGGTGTTGTCCTCGGATCGTTCA